>OJRQ01000007.1_pt1 | contig 313125 bp, 303 predicted proteins | sample 1599271 | NCBI WGS metagenome assembly OJRQ01 (sample SAMN03922533, study PRJEB24848) | human gut metagenome | isolation source: stool sample | host: Homo sapiens | place: Germany | collected 2010-05 | reverse complement strand
TTTCTATTCGCTATCTTTTTTTCTTATTTGTCACACATCATTGTAACTCCTACAATTGGGCTAATCAATTTTTTTATTTATCTATTGATTTTTGCGCAGATTCGTTATATAATAGTCAAGCGTCAAAAATCAGATACGGAGAGATGTCCGAGCTGGCCGAAGGAGCATGATTGGAAATCATGTGTACGGCTACCGCCGTACCTGGGGTTCGAATCCCCATCTCTCCGCCAGGCAAGAACCCAGATTTTGATACATTTATGTATTGAAGTTTGGGTTCTTTTTTTGCCGAAACAGAAAATTTATAGATGCACAAAAACCAGTTGTTCTATTGAAACGATCGTCTGTTGCAAACCAATGGAAAGCAAAGCCGTTTTAATTTATACTGTAAACGTAAAGGCAAGATGGAAAAATGCAAAAGATAAAATGATAATAAGACATATTTTTAACCGAAACGGTTGTGCGTTCCGGTTTTTTTGTAGAAAACGGACAAACGGCGCATGAAAAGAAAAAAGGCTTCGTATATATTACCGTGTGAAGTATAGACGGGAGTTGATAAAATTTGGATTGGCAAACACTTTCTGGCAATGCATGTGTCAAACAGCTGCATACAGATCCTCAAAAAGGATTAAACACACAACAAGTAAAAAAAAGTACCGAGCAATATGGAAAAAACGAACTGGTACAAAAAAAGAAAAAAAGCCTGATGCTTCGGTTTTTAGCGCAATTTTCTGATTTTATGGTGATCATCCTTCTGCTTGCTGCGGGTATTTCTTTTGTTACCTCCTACATACAAAACGATGCGGACTATATAGATTCTATTATTATCCTGTTAATTGTTGTAATCAACGCCATTACCGGCGTCATCCAGGAAAGCAGGGCCGAAAAAGCAATTGATGCGTTAAAAAAAATGGCTTCCCCGCAAACGCAGGTGCTCCGCAATGGAAAGCAAAGCACGGTTTCGTCTGCAAGTCTGGTTCCGGGCGATATCGTTGTGCTGGAAGCAGGCGACCTTGTCCCTGCTGATCTGCGTATTTTAGAATCGTCCAATTTGAAAGCAGAGGAATCTTCCCTGACTGGCGAATCTACGCCTTCTGATAAGGACGGACAGGTTTTATGTACGGCAAAAACACCTATTGGCGATCAGAAAAACATGCTTTTTGCAGGAAGCAGTATCGTTCAGGGGCGCGCAAAAGGCGTGGTGGTTGCAACCGCCATGTCCACACAGGTGGGCAAAATTGCCCATATGATCAATCAGGAAGAAACACCCGCAACGCCGCTCCAGCAAAAGCTGGCGCATACCGGGAAAATTCTTGGAATTGGAGCCATAATAATCTGCCTGTTCATTTTTATTATGGGAATATTCCAGCATATTCCGCCGCTTGATATGTTTGTGCTGTCGATCAGTCTGGCGGTGGCGGCAATCCCGGAAGGACTGCCTGCCGTCGTTACAATTGTCCTTGCTATGGGTGTTCGCCGTATGGCCGGTAAGCGCGCAATCATACGGCGTTTACCGGCGGTCGAAACGCTTGGAAGTGCCAGTGTAATATGCTCTGACAAGACGGGAACCCTTACACAAAACAAAATGACCGTTGTAGAGCTTGCCAATATGTACGGGAAACTTACAAAAAGCAGCGGTCAGGGAACCCGCCTTTTGCATATGGCGGCGCTTTGCAGCAATGCAACTGTACAGACAAACGGCTCTTTTCACGGAAGCCCGACAGAAGCGGCGATCTTAAACGCGGCGGGCGGTAAAGACAGTTTGGAGAAATCTGCGCCCAGAATAGATGAAATTCCCTTTTCCTCCGCAAGAAAGATGATGACGACCATCCATAAAACAGGGGAAAAAGGATATACAATTATTACAAAAGGCGCGCCGGATCTGCTTTTGGAAAAGTGCAGTGCATTCGATACGGGTTCTTCGGAAGAGCCGCTTACCGACCGGGCAAAAAAGTCCCTGCTTGCAGTCAATGAAGAAATGGCTGAAAGAGCCCTGCGGGTAATCGGCGTTGCATACCGGCAGGTTTCTACGCTGCCGGACAAAAATTCATTGGAGCAAAGGCTTGTCTTTTGCGGCTTTATTGGAATCATTGACCCGCCCAGGCCGCAGGCGGCCCAGGCGGTCCGTCTGTGCAGGCAGGCCGGCATCAGGGCTGTTATGATAACAGGGGACCACGCTGCAACGGCGGCTGCAATTGCAAAGCAGCTGGGGATGATGCAGCCCGGCGATCAGGTGGTAACCGGCGCGCAACTGGAACAAATCAGCCAAAAAGAGCTTGAAAAGGTCATCAACAGGTATACCGTTTTTGCACGGGTTTCACCAGAGCATAAGGTACGGATTGTCAAGGCGTTTCAGGCAAACGGCGAGGTTGTTGCCATGACTGGGGACGGAATTAACGACGCCCCTGCATTAAAGGCGGCAGATATAGGCTGCGCAATGGGGATTACCGGTACAGACGTTGCAAAAGAAGCTGCAGACATGATTATGACCGACGACAATTTTTCCACAATTGTTTCAGCCGTGCGGGAGGGCAGAGGCATTTATGAAAACATTAAAAGGACCATCCATTTTCTAATTTCCTGCAATATTGGGGAAATTCTAACGGTCTTCACGGCTTTTTTTCTACATTTGCCCGCACCGCTTTTGGCAATACAGCTTTTATGGGTCAATCTTGTAACAGATTCCCTTCCCGCACTTGCACTTGGGGTAGAACCCATAAGCGACGATATTATGAAGCGTAAGCCTGTGCAGCCGAAACAAAGCGTTTTTGCCGGGGGAGCAGGGTTCTCTATCATTATAGAAGGCTGCTTTATCGGCGCATTATCCTTACTGGCCTATACAATCGGACGCGTGTTTTTTGATTTCCCCGGGGCAGAACCGGTCACCGGACGCACAATGGCCTTTGCCGTCTTAAGTCTTTCTCAGCTTGCACATACGTTTAATATGCGCTCACAACAATCGGTTTTCAAGCTTTCGCCTTTTTCAAACCCCAAGCTGCTGTGGGCCGCGCTGGTCTGTATCGTTTTGCAAATCAGCGTCATTGCGGCAGAGCCGCTTTCTCATATTTTTAAAACGGTGCCTCTAACCGGAGGACAATGGGGGATTGTAGCAGCACTTTCCGTTTTACCGCTTCTGGTTGTTGAACTTGAAAAAAAGTTTTTTCCACAGAAAAACGTGCAGGAAAAGCGTATCCGCAACCCAAAATACAAAATCAGGCTTCCTAAAATATTTATAAAACGCTTTTAAAACTTCTTTCTTATTTTTTAGGGGAGGCTTTCGGACAATGAAAAATACCGGCATGGCGAAGAAGAATTAAGAAGGCAGTGGAATATTTAAGATAAAATAGATTAAAAGCAAAAATGAAAATAACATTTTTGTTGCAATTTAAACATATAGTAACGAAAATGTTACCAAGACTTGACTTTTTGTAACTCTTTTGTTATAATTTGATTGTTCAATTTTATGGCAAAAGGAGTTATTATGAGTTTTTCAAGAAAATTTTGTATTCCATTGTTGATTTTTATACTGTTGGTAACCTTTTTTTCAATCACCGTATTTGCCGCTTCTGAAAGAGAGGAAGATATAAAGGCTCATACGGGTGAATCCATCACCGGAGACGTAAACGGGGATGGAAAGCTTACATTATCCGATATCCTGGAGCTGCAAAAGCATATTGCAAATATTGCCGTAATTTCTTCGGAAAAGCTGCAGGCTGCAAACTTGGAAGGGCAAGAAGAAATTTCGATGACAGATGTTTTACGGTTACAGAAAATGATCGCTATGCTTGACCCAGACAGGGAAGCCATGGTCGAGCGCATTGTTTTGGATCAGACAGACGCAACCATTCAGATTAACGAAAGCATACAGCTGGGTGTAAGCATTTTGCCGCAAAAGGCGCAAAATCAGCTGCTGTACTTTTCTTCCAGCAACGAAAAAGTCGCCGCAGTAGATCAGCAAGGCGTTGTGACTGGTATCTCCGGCGGCAACGCGACAATTCTTGTTTACAACGATGCCTCTGGTATCAGCAGTGCCTGTACGATTCAGGTCGAACAACCGGTAGAATCCTTACAATTAAATACGCAGGCGATTAAATGGACCGTTGGAACAAGCGGCTCCTTCAAACCGGTTGTTTCACCGGACGACGCAACGGACAAAACACTGACGTGGTCTTCCAGCAATGAAAAGGTCGCTACGGTCAGCAAGGCTGGAAAGCTCTCTGCACTTGCGCCGGGGAAAGCCATTATCACCTGTACGACGGCAAACGGGATAAAGGCAACCTGCTCTGTTGCTGTTGTACAGGAAGTCGAAAAAATCAAATTGAACAAAACAAGTGCAACATTGAATGAAAAGGGCCAAACGCTTTCTTTAACTGCGTCGCTTTCTCCAAAGAACGTAACGGATAAAAGTCTGAAGTGGACGACCAGCAACAGTAAGGTTGCAACAGTTTCGGCAAAAGGCGTCATCAAAGCGGTTGGGAACGGCACAGCCACAATCAGCTGCAAAGCGAGCGACAGATATGGCGCAGCAGCCACATGCAAAGTCACTGTTAATACCCTTACAGTCGGCGAAAAGGTGGTCAAAGAAGCAAAATCCTACGTTGGCAAGCTGAACTATGTATGGGGAGGAACAAGCCTGCAAAGCGGTGTTGACTGTTCCGGCTTTGTGTGCGCGCTTTATGATAAACAGGGCTATGACCTGTGGGGATACAGAACCTCTCTGCGTTATAGCGGCACTGGCGTATCGTATGCCAATGCAAAACCTGGTGATATCATCTGTTATCCGGGCCATGTGGCAATCTATATTGGCAATGGACAAATCGTCCATGCGGCAAATTCACAAAGCGGCGTCATTATTTCGGATGTTTCCTGGGGCGGCAGCATTACAGCCGTTAGGCGCATTGCGTAAAGTAACGAATCATTTTATCTTTTTATAACAATAAAACCACCTGTAACAACAGGTGGTTTTATTGTTTTCCTTATAAAAATCTGCTATACTATAAACTTGAATTACAAAATAAAAACGGAGAAACTTTATAGAATGAAAAGAAAGTTATTTACGCTGCTTTTGCTCTTTATTGTGCTGTTTGCAGAAGGCTGCACCTATCTTATCCCTTCTGCCACGCATACCGAAGGCCAGACGACCCAGCAGATTTTTGCGCTGGACACCGTTATTACAATCACGGCCTATGGAGCGCATGCGCAGGAAGGCATAATTGCCGCAAAAGAGGAAATTACCCGTTTGGAAAAGCTTTTTTCCACAACGCTGCCGGACAGTGATATTGCAAAAATCAACCACACACCCCGTCAGAGCAATTTTATTTCTTCAGATACGGCCGCTGTGCTCAAAACCTCGCTGGAGGTTGCGCACAAAAGCGGTGGGGCTTTGGATATCTCCATTTATCCGATTGTAGAGCTTTGGGGCTTTATAAGCGGCGAGTATAGAGTTCCAGATCAAAATGAAATTGAAAAAACACTTGCTTTTGTAGATTATCAAAAAATTGATTTCGATGAAGACAATCAATCAGTCACACTTGCAGAGAATATGCAGCTTGACTTAGGCGCAGTAGCCAAAGGTTATATTTCGCAAAAAGCGGCTGCGGTTATGAAAAAAGCCGGTGTAGAATCTGCCGTAATAAACTTGGGTGGCAATGTACAAACACTGGGAGAAAACCCGGATGAAAGCGGAAATTGGAAAATAGGGATCCAATATTTAGATACCGGCGACTATTTCTGCACATTGCAGATAGGGGAAGGTACGCTTGCCACTTCCGGGGCGTATCAGCGTAACTTTGCATACGACGGTACGCTGTACCATCATATTATTGACCCTAAAACGGGCTATCCGGCAGAAGGAAAGGCGGCGTCCGTTACCGTTCTTTCCAACGACGGTACGCTTGCAGACGCATTGTCAACCGTATTTTTTATTATAGATATTGAAAAGGCGTCAGAATATTACAGAGAAAACGACGGGTTTGAATTTGTGATTTTGACAAAAGACAACCGCGTGTATGTAACAGAGGGTATCCGTGGTGCAATTACGCTGTCAAGAGATTATGCGGATCTTTCCATACAGACTGTTAAAAAGACGTAAAGGGGATCAAAGATCAAAATGGCATTTATTTATACTATAGCGCAATTAAAAGATCTGTCCGCCCTGGCGGATTTACAGAGCAAGTTTTTCCTGGGGGAGGAGTCAATCGCAAAGGCCCTGGATTTAAGCGAAGATCTATACAGAAAATATGTAACGCTGATGCTGCCGTTGAGCATTCGCAGGACCATGACGTATATTGCGCTCGATCAGGCACGTGGAAAAATCGTCGGATTGGCGGTCGATTTTCCACAAACTCTTTCAGACGAAGAACTGCCCGCCTTTCCAAACGAAATTTCACAGTTCCTTGCACAATTAAGCACCGTGTTTAAAAAGCTGGAAAGGCCGTTAAAGCAGTACGCCGCATGGAGAAAAGGCAAATGTGCAAGAACCATGTTTATCGGCGTGGACAAGCCTTACCGAAGAATGGGGGTCGCCACAGCACTGCAAAATTATTCAGAGGAAAACAGCAAGAAGCTTGGGTTTGAAATGCTTATAAGCGACGCTATTAATATAAAATCGGAAAAAACCTTTTTGCGTTGTGGGTTCCAGGCCATCAGCCGTGTAGAATACAAATCCTGCGGCCTTCCCGGGTTCAGCCGCCTGTCAGGGACATGTACACTTATGCTGAAATTACTTGTGCCGCAGACTTCGGAGGAGAAAAGTAAAACCGTTTATGGATAACTTAAACGCCGTTTTTTTCCTCTTGCAAAAACTGACGGCCCTGAACAATCTGCCTACCTGTAAATTTCCGTTGAATAGCGTTTAAAACACGTTTTTTATCTGCACTCCACAAAGGCGCCAGCAAAAGCCGCTTTGGCCCGTCACCGGTAAGCCGGTGTATAACCATATCAGGCGGAAGGCGCTCTATACAGTCGCATAAAAGGTCTGTATATTCGTCAAGCGTCATAATATTTACACGGCCCTTTGCATATTCCAGCGCAAGGTCCGTGCCTTTCAAAACATGTAAAAGCTGCAGTTTTATGCCATGTGCACCGCTTTTTCCAACGTATGATACCGTTTTGAGCATCTGCTCTCTGCTTTCCCCGGGAAGCCCCAGGATAACATGTACAACAACCTGCACGCCAATCTTCATTAGTTCCTGCATGGCAAGCGCAAAACAAGAAAGCGGGTATCCTCTGCGGATATAATCGGCTGTTTTTTGGTGAATAGTTTGCAGCCCAAGCTCGATAAAGACAGGCTTGGTACGATTTAAAGCTGCCAGCAGGTCTAATATCTCTTTTTGCAGACAGTCAGGCCTTGTGGCAATAGACAGCGCTACGACCTGTGGGTGCAAAATGGCCTGCCAAAAATAACGTTTTAAATGCGATATGTCCGCATAAGTACTGGTGTATGACTGAAAATAAGCTATATAACGCCCTGTGTGGCATTTGCTTTCTACCTTCTTTTTAGCGTTTTCTATTTGCATTTCTATTGGAAGCGCCGCAGGGGAGGCAAATTCGCCGGAACCGCCTGCGCTGCAAAAAATGCAGCCACGCGTGCCGCATGTTCCGTCTCTGTTAGGACAGGTGTCTGCACAGCTCAGCGCAAGTTTATAGACCTTGCAGCCGAATTTTTCGGTTAAATATTGATGAAACGAATAATATGCCATTATTTTCCAGCCTTCCTAAAGCGCAGAAGCAGTCAAGCGGTAACATCAATGTTCATTGACAATATTTACATTCTGTGATAAACTAACTTGAAGCAAAATCTACAAATTGTCTTGCCGCTCATGCTTTTACTTTGCTATTTTATTTGCATTTTACTATAGGAAACGCTTATATTCAAGGAGAGTTTTTTATATGAAAAAGATTCCGTTTTCTCCGCCGGATATTACCGACCTTGAAATCAACGAGGTGGTTGAAACCTTGAAATCCGGCTGGATAACAACAGGGAAGAGGACCAAGCTGTTTGAAAAGAAAATTGCAGAATATTTGGGAACCTCTAAAGCGGTAACCTTTAACTCCTGTACCGCAGCGTTGGAGCTTACCTTGCGAATATTGGGCATAGGACCTGGCGATGAGGTCATTACAACGGCTTATACCTATACGGCAACGGCTTCGGTGATCCATCATGTTGGCGCAAAAATTGTGCTGGTTGATACTGCAAAAGACTCCTTTTTAATTGATCCCCAGAAGGTTGCCGACGCAATTACAAGCAATACAAAAGCGATTATTCCTGTAGACGTGGCCGGAAAGGTCTGCGATTATGAGGCGATCTATCGGGCCGTAGAAAGCAAAAAGCATTTGTTTTGCCCTTCCGGTGATTTGCAGGCGCTTTTTGGTAGGCCAATTATTATCGCAGATTCGGCCCATGGCTTTGGTGCAATGCAAAAGGGCAGGCACAGTGGACAAATTGCCGATTTTACTGCCTTTTCGTTTCATGCTGTTAAAAACCTTACAACAGGCGAAGGCGGAGCCATCACATGGAAGGACAAAGAAGGTCTGGACAACGAAGCGCTTGCAAAGCAGTTTACCATGTATTCCCTGCATGGGCAATCGAAGGACGCGCTTGCAAAAATGCAGCCGGGCTCCTGGGAATACGACATCGTTTATCCGGCTTTTAAATGTAATATGACGGATATACAGGCCGCTTTGGGATTAAAACAAATGGAGCGTTATCAGGGCCTTTTAAACCGCAGAAAAGAAATTATATTGCACTATGACGCGGCTTTTCTGCAAAAAGGACTGCAGCCGTTGATACATTTTGGAAAGGACTTTTCTTCAAGCGGCCACCTTTACCTTTTGCGTATACCGGGTTTTCATGAAGCGCAAAGAAATGCACTGATTTTGTCTATGGCAGAACACGGGATTTCCACCAATGTGCATTATAAACCGTTACCAATGCTTACCGCATATAAAAATTTGGGATTCACCATACAGGACTATCCCAACGCGTTTAATCAATATAAAAATGAAATTACGCTGCCGCTTCATACGAAATTAGCGGATGAAGATATAGACTATATTATCGATACGCTTATTGAGGCAATTGAATAAAAAGATGGGCAATAAACAATTTATTGCCCATCTTTTTTGTTGTTTTAAATAAAACGGATTGTGTTTAAAAACAGTATAAATTTTCTTTACAATAGCTGCTTACGATACAGCTCTGTATAGTAAATTCTGCCGTTCAAACGTTTGGATTGCATCAGGGATATATGTGTCACCGACATGGAAGCGGCACAAATCTCTGCATCAAACGCTTTTTTAAGCACAACCTGCCGCGCTATTGTAATATGCGGCCGAAATACGCGGGCATCTATTTGAAATCCACTTGCACGCAATGTTTGGCGGAGGCGGTCTGCAAGGCTCAAAAGCGCGGGATTTTTTTCTATCCCAACCCACCACAGATCCCCAAAACGGCCTACACCACTTAACGACAGTTTAAACGGTGCGCCGGTGCATTGCTGCATCGCACTTTTTACCGCTGCAACGCGGTTGCTTTCTCCAATAAAAGCTAACGTCATATGCAGGTTTTCCGGGCGGGTAAAATTGCCAGAAAGGCTTTGTGTTTTTAGCTTTTGGCATACGCTAGAAAGCAAAGCTTTGATTTCGTCAGAAAAACAGATGGCAACAAACAGCCGCATAACAGACCTCCGCAAACAAATCAATTTTACAAAAGCCGCATCAATCGTAATTGCTGCAGCGCTTTTTCAGCAGCCTTTTCTTATAGAAAATAAAATAGGGAACAAGGGGCTGCCACTGGCAGAAAATCCCTTCTTGCATTTCTTATCTTCCGCGAAGCTTTTTGCGTATTGCCCGCAGATCTTCCGGCAATTCTTCATCCTTCATATTGTCAGGGACAGCGGTCCCTCCATATTTTTTTGCGGTTTCATAATACCAGCATTTAAAACGGATCGTGTCTAAGGTTTCCTGCAATTCCACTATCTGGTTTTCTACCTCTTTTTTACGTTTCTGAAATAGGGCGAGCCGGGCTTCTATGGTTTCATCCCCTTGCATCACAAGCGCAATAAATTTACGAATATCCTTAATCTGCATCCCGGCAGCCTTAAGGCAATGGATGATTTGCAAAAATTCAAAATCTTTGTCTTGAAATACCCGGATACCGCCCTCCGAACGTTCCATAAAGGGCAATAGGCCCTCTTTGTCATAATAACGAAGTGTTGATGGCGCCACGCCCAGTAGCTTCGCCATTTCACCAATCGTGTATACCATAAAAATCCCCCAATTTTTTTGTAAAACCCCTTGACTTAAAGCTGGCTTTAAGTTGTAGAATGTTATTAAAGTAATTATAACACGCTTTATCTAAAGCGTCAATCAGAACGGAGGAAACTTAATATGCTAGGCAATTTTACGTATTCGAACCCCACAAAACTGTATTTTGGAGAAAATGCATTGGATCATCTCAGCGGGGAGCTTGCAAATTATGGGAATAAGGTATTGCTGTGCTATGGTGGCGGTTCCATCAAGAAAAACGGCATCTATGACCAGGTGATTGCCATCCTCAACGCCTGCGGCAAAGAAGTAATAGAAGATCCCGGTGTTATGCCCAATCCTACCGTGGAAAAGCTTTACGAAGGCTGCAGCCTTGCAAAAAAGCACAACGTCGATTTAATTCTGGCAGTGGGTGGCGGCAGTGTATGCGACTACGCCAAGGCTGTTTCGGTATCTGCATATTGTAAGGAGGATCCGTGGGAGAAATACTATCTACGGATGGAGGATGTAGACAATGCAATTATCCCGGTGGGATGCGTGTTGACTATGGTGGGCACCGGATCTGAAATGAATGGCGGTTCTGTTATCACCAATCCCAGTCAAAAGTTGAAAATCGGCCATGTGTTTGGAGATCGTGTATTCCCGAAATTTTCGATTTTAAATCCGGTATATACCTATACGCTCCCCAAATACCAAATGGTGGCGGGATTTTATGACATTATGTCACACATTCTGGAGCAGTATTTTTCTGGAGAGGATGATTGTACCTCTGACTATATTATGGAAGGGCTGATGCGGTCGCTGATCCATTCATCCGAAATTGCATTGAAAAACCCAACTGATTATGAAGCCCGCAGCAATATTATGTGGATTGCCACATGGGCGCTGAACACACTGGTCGCCAAGGGAAAAGCTACGGACTGGATGGTCCATATGATCGGCCAATCTGTGGGAGCTTATACCAATGCTACGCACGGCATGACCTTGGCGGCAGTATCTATTCCGTATTATAAGCATATTTTACCCTATGGGCTGCCAAAATTTAAACGTTACGCTGTCAATGTATGGGATGTCCGCTCTGAAGGAAAGAGCGATCTGGAGGTTGCAGAGGAAGGCCTTTTAAAGATGGAAAGCTGGATGCGCAAACTGGGGCTTGTGATGAATATCCAGGATTTGGGCGCTACGGAAGCCATGTTGGATGGTATTACCGAAGGAACATTTATTATGGAAGGCGGCTATAAAGTGCTGACAAAGGAGGAAATCAAGCAAATTTTAAAAGAAAGTATGGAAGCGGCAAAATGAAAAAGCTGGGCCTGGTTGCAATTGCAACCAGGCCCAGGCTGTAATATATTGAAATCCCTAAATTATAAATCATTTAAAAAGGCTTGCAAATTAATCCTTCAGTAAGCGAATATAGTGATTCGCCTCACGCAGTACATGGTCTGCCAGAAGCGGTAAAATAATGGAACGGATCTTGCATTCTTCGATTCCCTGCGTACCTGCCGCCTTGAAATCTCTGAACCTTATTGTTTCTTTCAGAGAATCTGCTGTTAACGTTTGATTTTGTGCGTTATGACAGGCATTTAACAACGTAGCATATTCTTTGACAAACCCGTCTGCTGAATGGAACAATTCTGTTTCAGAGGGATCTAAAAGTCCACGTATAAACATGGCGTGCTCCATCATGATCTGGTTCCAAAAACATTCCATTTCTTTCATAGACTGGCAGCTTAAATTTCCGTTATTTTCCAGAGTCTGTATATATTTTCGATAAAGCTTTGCTTCTCTAAGAATATGTTCTATCAGTAAAGGATAGTTTACTGTAAACATTTCGCAGCACAGAACCTTTTTCAAAACCGTTTCCTTAAACAAAATCAATCCATCCAAAAGTCTGAGCGCAGTCTGGTTAAGTCTTTGTACCTGGCGCTGCTTTTCGCAATTGTTTTCACATCGGCAATTGTCGCCGCTGCGTAACTGTAATTCCCGATTGGTTATGGCTCTGTTGATGGTAATTCCGGTAAAATGCTCCGTTTGTTTTTCAGCCAGAGCAGTAAATTCCGTAACCGCTTCGCCTGAACACAGCACATCCCGGCTTACAACGCCATCGCTGAGCGCTATGGCACGACAAAGCAATTTTTCAAATTCTCTTTTAAAAAACTCTGCTTGTCTGGAAAAAGATACGTTAGCGGGCGTAAATCCTGCTTTGAGAAAAAAGGAATGCTCTTTCATAATACGTCCAAAGAACAGGTGTAGTTCTAAGGAGCTTGTAATATAATGATCCGTTTGCATATTTCCCTCCAAGATAAATGAAAAGTAAAAGGAATGAATCTGTTTGTATACTATGCCAACGGATTCTTTCTTGTTCCCTCTTTCAGATAACTGCCCGGACTATTGAAAAAGCGTATTCTTATGGTATAATTTATTTTAACTTGTTATGGCGACGATAAGCATGCCAATCCAAAGACGCAATTTATTTTTTGTATGCAAAAAGAGGTACTTTATGAAACTGAAAAAAATCAATGCAATTTTGGGCTTATCCATTATTGCCGCCCTGCTGTGCCATGCAGGCACAATGACGTATTCCTTGCTCACATCCTGGTATAACCTTACGCTATGCAAATTTTTTGCACACGCAGCAGTAGGAATCATGATTTTGCACGTATTAACGAGTATTTGTATATTCTTTTTTCTGCACGACGGTAGTGATGCACGCTATTCCCGCCAGAATATACGTACAATTATGCAGCGTGTTACGGCAATCCTGATGATTGTTTTTGTACACTTTCATACCTCCGCTTACGCGCACATGGCAACCGGCCAGACGCTTTCACAGGGTCAGGCAATATGCAACTGCATAACAGAATGCATCTATATCCTTTCGGTGTTCGTACATACCGCCGTGTCCTTCAGCAAGGCATTTGTCACATTGGGTTGGATAAATTCCTCAAAAGCGGCAAAACGGCTTGACCGAATTGCATATGCTGTCTGTGGGGTCGCTGCATTGGCGGCGCTTTTTGCAGTGATACGTTTCTTTATAGGTGATATTTTATGAAGCGGGTGTTGATTATCGGCAGCGGCATTGCCGGGCTTACCTGTGCCATTGAAACGGCAAAGAAAGGCAATAAAGCAATATTGGTATCCCCGTATCCCTCTGAACGCGCACAGTCGGTTATGGCGGCAGGGGGGATAAACGCCGTATTGCCAAAATGTGATGCAGAGGATAGTGTGCAGCTTCATATAAAAGAAACAATAGAAGGCGGCTGCAGAATTGCAGGCAACAAGTCGGTTACAGCGCTTTGTGAGGAAGCTCCCGAAATTATTCAATGGCTGGAAAGCATTGGTGTAGTATTTACACGGCAGGCAGACGGCAACCTTGCCCGCCGGGCGTTTGGCGGACAATCGCGTAAACGGACCGTATACGCCGGAGCTTCCACCGGAAAGCAGATTATTACAGCTCTGGTGCAGGAAGCACGAAAATGGGAATGTAACGGTAGGATAAACCGGCAGCTCGGCTTGCTGTTTCATTCTGCCCTGATCTATGACGGTGTTTGTCACGGTGCAGTATTCTATAACGAAATATCGAAAAATCTGGTGCCGTTTTATGCCGACGCCATCGTATTTGCTACCGGCGGGCAAAACTGTCTGTTTGGCAAGACCACCGGTTCTGCGCTTTGTGACGGATATGCGGCAGGAAAACTGTTTACGCAGGGGGCAAAGCTCAAAAATCTTGAGTTTATACAGTATCATCCCACCACCATCGAAACACCGCAGAAGCGTATGTTAATAACCGAGGGGGCACGAGGGGACGGCGGACGGCTTTATTATATGGACAAAGACCGTCGTGTTTATTTCATGGAGGAAAAGTACGGAGAAAAAGGGAATTTAATGCCGCGTGATATTGTATCAAAATGCATCTACGACGCACCGTCGCAGGTGTATCTTGATATTGCGTTTCTCGGGAAGCAAAAGATAAAAAGCAATTTAAGAGAAGTTTATGACCTCTGTAATGAATACTTGGGACTCGATGTAACGAAAGAAAGTATTCCGGTTGCGCCGTCGGTGCATTTCTTTATGGGTGGTCTTGCGGTGGATATCCGGCATCGTACCAATATTAAAAATATGTATGCCATCGGCGAATGTGCATCCATGTACCACGGGGCAAACCGTCTGGGGGGGAACTCACTTCTTGCTGCCGTTCACAGCGGAAGAGCTGCGGCAAAATCTATATCGGAAGAAGTAAAACCAGCAGCTGCGCCGGATTTTGGCAGCTATATCAAAGAACAAAGCGATAGGATTTTACAGCGCTTTGCATCAAAAAGCCGTTTTTCTGCCGTATATATACAGAATAATCTTTCTAAAATTATGAATGACGATCTTGGTATATTACGCACCGGAGAAAAGCTGATATCCGGCATAGAGAGTATCGATTACTATTTATCCATCAGCGATAAACTTATATATGACAGCGAAATTTCCCCTTATCAGGGGTACAGTCTGCATGCAATGCTGACCCTTGGTCGTGCGATACTCACCTGTGCAGAAGCACGAAAGGAGACAAGAGGGGCACACATCCGCTCTGACTATCCGCAGCGTTCAAAGGCTTACGAAAAATGCTCACTGATCAGCTACAACGGCGGAAAGTACGACATAACATACGAGAGCGAGGATGAGATATGCTTATAAAAATTAAACGGCAGCAAGATGCAGCAAGCGTCCCGTATTGGCAATCCTTTCAATGTGATACCACGCCGGATATGACCGTAAGCGCCCTCCTTGACAAGCTTAACTATACCGATGACCTCTATGACATAGAAGGAAACGCAGCCCCCCGTATTCGTTGGGAATGCAGTTGTTCACAAAAAATGTGCGGTGCTTGCGCGATGGTAATAAATGGAACTCCCAAGCTTGCGTGTGCGACTTTTCTGCGTGATATAAAATGTGATAAGCTGACCTTGGAGCCGCTCTCAAAATTTCCGGTAGTAGCAGATCTGATTGTAGACCGCAGCATGATTGAGGAGCATTTTCACAAAGCAGAAGCGTATCTGGGAGCGTATAAAAAGTTAGATAAGAAGGATTTTCCACAATTATATTCTGCTGCAAAGTGTCTCAAGTGCGGCCTTTGTCTTGAGGTCTGTCCCAATTACAGCAAAGGGGAAAGTTTTTTTGGCGCACTTTTTGCAAACGAAGTATACCTGCTTTCGCTCCAGAGTGCTGATCGCAGTGAAAAATTGAAAAAAGAGTATGCCAAACATTTTGCAACCGGATGCTCCAAGGCTCTTTCCTGCATAAAGGTTTGTCCAATGGAGATTGATACTTTAGCTTCTATGGCAAAGATGAACCGTTTTGGCAAGCACGGTAAACAGTAAAACCGCTCTGGCTAAAACCGGCGGTGAAAAACTGCAAGCTATTTTTCGGCGGATTGAAACCCAGAAGGCAAATTTACCCGACGCGCTATACACTAAATAATAATATTAAAAGAAACAGTACTGCACGATGGCGATTTTGACACCGTGTAGTACTGTTTTAAACATAATGTTATTAATGTCGCGCAGACGTGGATGTCCACGTTTTAAGGTATAGTCCCAGCAAGCATGACTTTTTGCAAAAAAGGAGGAGCAAGGGAGCGGGCGGATGGCTTATTTACGGTCGCAGACAAAAAATAAGCCGGAGCAAAGCGAACTTTGCTCCGACGTGGCGGCGATGGAATGGATGCGGGTCAGGGTGTGGAATTCACACAAAGAAAGCCATGGGTGGACGAGTACGATCCAGATTGTCCTACCGATGAACGCAGGCAGCGCTTATTCCAAGGCCCGAAGAATCCGCTCCCGTTCTCTGCTGCCATTGGTGGCAAGTCGTAAAAAAGGAATTTCGTATTTTTTTAGAATAGAGTCTTTGAGCGCATCGCGCCGAAGCTGCTCCGGCCTGTTTTCATGGAAAGCAAAACCATCCACTTCCACCACCAATTTGCAGGACTTATCCTGCTTATAATATACGACAAAATCCAAAGAAGCACGGCTGTTGACGTAAGCCAATTCTTCGTCACTGAGGTTTTCCACGGTATTTAAGAGGTTACGTAGCAGCATCCCCTGTACGTAGCTAAAACGATCATATTGCGGCTGTGTGAGGATTTCCTCCAACAACACACGGAGTGCCTCTTCTGATTGATACCGTGCCGTCGAGTCCATCTTGGCTTTCAGAGGGAGTAGCTTTCGGGAATACTGCTTATACAACAAGTCGAAAACCGATACCACCTGACTTTCAATGACATTTTCATCGAGCGTACTGTACTGCATATAGCGAATCAGATCGCCGATGTTCTTTCCCTTTTTATAAAACAAATCATGATCCGTAACCAAAACGAATTGCTTGATAGCACGGGATACGGCTACGTTTACCATATGGGGATCGTCCACGAATTCCAACCCTCGCTGGCCCTGCCATGAACCATCCAATACGGTGGACAATATCATCAAGTCTTTTTCACGTCCCTGATACTTGTGGACAGTATCACTTTCAATCCCGTCCGGCATCAGGCTGCTGGCAACATTCGCCTGTTTACGGTACGGCGTTACAAAGCCGATTTGGCTATTCTCGGTTGCGAGATCAGGATTTTGCAAAATCTCTTCAACCGTTACATCCAGCTCCCGCTGATTATATGTTCCTTGTTTTTCCCCATGCGTAACTCTACGCATATGGTTTCCTTCTGCCGTTTTATACAGTACAAGCGGGGTATGTGACAAATCCGGGTTGGTATAAGGAATCAGCTTGCCGTCATAGTATTTTTGATTGCAAAATTCGATAATTTGAGGGTGACAGCGGTAATGCTCCCGGAGAACCACGCGCGGCAGATGATCGCCATATAACTCGATGATAGAGGACAGGATGCTGTGGTTAAAATAGTTGTATACAGGTTCCGGCGGAATATTTTTTAACTGAGGTTGAATTTTTTGATCGGTAATCTGAGGGAGCTGTTTTGTGTCGCCCACCACAATGACATTGCGGCAACAGGAAAAAGCCAGTACGCCGGTAATCAAGTCCACCTGTGATGCTTCATCGATAATGACATAATCAAGCAAATAGTTCTTTGGAATGGAGCGGCGTAAAGCATGCGTCGTACTGAGAATAATGGGATAGGCCCCAATAAACTGCTGGAATCTTACCTTAAAGTTCTTTTTCGTAAAGCCGCCATCGGTTCGTTCGCGGTGACTTTGATACAGACACTTGCGAAACAGCTTTTCGGAAACCTGTTGATGCTGTTCCAGCAGTGTGTCAAACGATGCGCCGTGCAACTGACCTTCCAAAGATGCAACATCGTTCTCCAGTTTTTGAATTTGCTTTTGGTAAAATGCTCGTTCAAGCAACAGCAATACAGAAGCCTCCTGCTGCTGTAGCTTTCGGAAAGCACCTTTGTATTTTATGAACATTCTCAGCTTATACATCAGCTTTTCCGTGTACTCGCGTTCTTTCGCCAGAGAGGTTTCCGCAAGGAAGGAAATAATCCGGTCCGAATTTGCTCTTAACAGGGGAAGTTTTTCAATTTCAACGACATCCTGACGGCTGTAATACTCGTTGAAATGCTCCTGCTCCAATTGCCATGCCTGCAACTCCTGTTTCAGCCGTGCCCTTTTTCTATCGATCTTTAACAGAGTATTCAGCCGCACATTCAGGCTCTCAATCATTTGGACAAGTTCTTCCTTCTCTTCTGGACAGTTCCAATCATCCACATGGGCTACCGGCGGATCGGCGAAGAAAGTATTTTGATTCTTCTTTTTTCCAAGCAATGCTGTGAGAAAACCATACCCCTTCTTCTTCATTTTCTCAATAACATTCTTGACCGCTTCGTTGTTATTGGAAACCACTGCTACACTTTGCCCCTGAATAGCCACAAGGTTCGCCAGGATATTTAAAATCGTTTGTGTTTTTCCTGTACCTGGTGGTCCCTCGATCACAGACATGGAATGGGTAAGGGCATTTTCAAGCGCAGCTTTCTGGCTAAGATTAAACCGGAACGGAAAAATAATGCCGTTCATGGACGGCGTTCTGTTTTCAACGGGCTGACGGTTCAAATACCATCCTAACACGCTTTCAGGATGAACGAATGTTAGCTGATCCATCTCCTGCTTTAAAAATGCTTCTTCCTCCGGATCGTTTGCTGTGTACCTTGAAATCTCATGCAAATACGCCAAGATTCGCTGAGCATTTTTATCGGAGGAGCCGTTTTCCACAAGCGATAGCTCTTCGGGCTTTATCATTTGCGCAGTGCCGTTTTTATGAATAATCCGTATGCGGTTTTTAAAATCGAGTATGAGCCGAGGTTCATAAACAGGTACCCCATTTATATAGGCTACCCTTTCGTTCAGGTCAAAGCTTTTGGGATTTTCCAGAACCATCACGTTCGCCGAGTTATAAGAATAGGAACGTCCGCCAATATATGTTACCTGTGTTTTTCGGCTGGCGGTATCAAAGGAAACAGCGGCAACCGTCTCTGTTTTGTCCTCGCCCTTAACAAGAATCATTGTTTTTTCTATGTCCATATTGTTATATCCTTTACGAGTCTTATACTTTTTGTAGCATATCTATGTTTTTAATCTTATCATCACTTCCAATGTTTTTCAATTGTATTTATTTCTACCACTTACCACAAGAGCAAAACAAGATACCTAAAATTTTATTTTTGGAATGAAATTGGCGCATATTGGCCGGATTGACATTGATATTATTCCGATTACGTGGTAAAATATGGACAGAACTGCAGAATTTGCGCGGAGGTGCGACATGGATTATATCAAAGTATCGCAGGCGGCGGAAAAATGGGGGCTCAGCACCCGCCGTGTCCACATTTGACATACGCCCGAAACCGTGTATCATATCCATTACGACTCACTACCCGAAGGAGGATAAAACGATGCTGCATACCATAATTTCCAAATCGAATCAATCACATTACGCTCGGATTGTCCTCTGTGAAATCCGGGTTTAAACTGTATATGGACTTTTCATGCATACGGCGCAAGCGAAAACGGTAAATTCCGGTATTTTTAATTTTTGTGCAGGGCTGTCGTATTCGGCAGCTCTGTTTATTTATTTGGAGGAAGGAGAAAAGAAACATGATTTATTTTACTGCGGATACCCATTTCTGGCATGAAAACATCATCCGCTTTTGCAACCGTCCCTTCACCTGTGCCGCAGAGATGGATGAGGCTTTGATTGCAAACTGGAACAGCCGGGTTAAAGGCAACGATATCATATATATCCTTGGCGATATGTTTTTCGGTCAGTCAATTTTGAAGAAGTCCTTAAACGGCTCAAAGGGAAAAAGCGTTTGACCGTAGGCAATCACGATAGCTCATGGATGACAAAGGCCGATATTTTGAGATATTTTGAAAGCATTGACAAATTCCTTGAAACCACCGACGGGCAGCACTCCCTTACCTTGTGCCACTATCCAATGGTCACATGGAAGCACGCCCAAAGGTCATATATGATCCACGGACATATCCATAATGATGCGAGGGCGGATTACTGGCCACTGCTGACGGCTCGAGACAATTTCTGAAAGATGACTTTCTGCTGATCTCTTACCATGATCCGATCCGGGAAGTGTCGGAAAGCAAATGGTTTTGGGAGAGATATACAGGCTTTGAGATCACCATAAGCAGAAACGAAATCCTGTGGCTTTTGAAAGCTGCAAGGAAGTATTCAGGAATCGACATTTCTGAAATTGCCGGACAGATTCAGGGAAAGGCCGATATGCTTCCCCAAAAGCATCCGGATGAGTTCAAAGATTATTAATTTGAATATCAATAAATTATGACCTCTCAACGGAGGTTACAGTGTTTTAATAAAATCCTCCAAAAGCCTTGAAAATAAAGGATTTATCGCAATGTGTTCGCCTTATCTCTTTATACGGTTACACACAAGTTTACTCTTTCCCTCATTGCTCATAAGGGCAAATACAAGGGCAAAAAAATCTCATAACAAGATATAACAGAGTGTGGCAATCGGAGAACTGTTCTGAAAGAATATCGCAGAAATACATACACAACGCTACTTACAAGCGGCAGATTGAACACTTACCTTGCCGATATAGATAAACAAGCACAGGAGCGTATGGAAGGCTCACAGAGCAGATGAAATGGGCGCAGGGTATCACGGAGCAGTTAAAGGCGGAAAACGCTTTGGAATGGACACAAAGAATGAATCACATCCGAGCGTGTGCAAAGGAAATTGTAGAAAAGGAAATTATCTTTGCATAAGTTAAAAAGGCGGCAGGGAGAACTCTCTGCCGCTATTCATATTAAGAACTCAGAACGGATTTTTGACCAGTTGTGTTTTGAAATCAACCAACTATCGCAAATTCATTGAAACTATTATCTGCTTTACTTATAATGACATTGTAAGGAAAAAGAAAGAGGTGATTATCATGCAGGTCGAAATTAAAATTGACAGTTCACATATCGACCCCAAAGTAATCATACTGACTGCTTCAATGACAGAAGATGTGAGCAACATTGTAAAAAAACTTTCAGAAGATGCCTCACAAATAATTTCTGGTCATAAAGATGAAAAAATTGAAATATTGGAACAGACAGATTTGATTCGTATTTATGCAAATTCTGGAAAAGTTTTTGCAGTTACTAACAAAGGGGAATATATTCTTCGACTTAGGTTATATGAGATAGAAAATCGATTACCCTCTAATCAATTCATTCGTATATCAAATTCGGAAATTATTAACTTAAAAAAAGTCAATAATTTTGACTTGAGTTTTACAGGTACAATTTGCGTTAAATTATCAAATGGAATAACAACATATGTATCCAGACGCTATGTTCCAAAACTAAAAAAGATATTAGGAATATGAGGTGAATATTATGAAAAAGAAAATTATTAAGCGTAGTCTTTTAGGTTTTCCACTTGGAATTACAATGGGCTATTTAATTACAATCTTGATTTCTCTTGGTTGGGCAAATGGATATTACTCGCCTTGTGTACCCGAACTCATATCAATTATGGGAAATGAAATCAATGCTGTCATTTTGCAAACAGTTCTTTGCGGAATATTAGGTACAGGGTTTGCGGCAAGTTCCGTAATATGGGAAATGGATAGTTGGAGCATTGTAAAGCAGACAGGAATTTACTTTTCAATTATTTCAGTAATAATGTTACCAATCGCTTATTTTGCATATTGGATGGAACATAGTGTAGTTGGATTTTTAATTTATTTTGGGATTTTCGCTTTAATTTTTGTAGTTATATGGATAATACAGTTTGGTATAGGCAGGTATAATGTAAAAAAAATGAATGAGAAATTGTTTCAAACAAGGGATAATAGAAATGAGTAAGCAACAATGGATATATTGCCCTATCTGCGGCAATAAAACTCGCATAGTGATACGGGAAGATGCAGAATTAAGAAACTTTCCTCTATACTGCCCGAAGTGCAAAAAGGAAACAATCATCAATGCTCAGGATATGAAAGTCACGCTTGCAGAACACAAATAAGATTTTTATGTATGCCGCCGCATGGGTAATACCATAGCGGCGGTTTTTCGTGCCTATCGGCTGTCTCTGTCAAAGGATTTCTTTCTCTGTCTCGGCTGGTTTCGCTCTCTGCCCTCTGCTTGAAGCTGGCGCAGGCGTTTCAGTACGCTCTTCCGTTCAGGCGGCTTTGCCTGCTCTTTTCCTGCGGGTTTCTGTTTTTCCTGACTTGTCGCTCCCATGCGGCAAGGTCACGGTTGTACTGCTCCACAACCGCCTCCGCCTTGCGGTAGGTTGCCATGAACGCCTACACATCGGGATAACCGTTCTCTTTCAGAACATCGGGCAGTTTATCCAGCTTTTCAGCGATTTCCTGTTCTTGTCCGCTGTATCTGCTCTGTGAGCGCCTTGCGCTCTGATTTTACAAAAAAATCGGAGCAAGCGATATAATAAAGCTTGCTCCGACGTGGCGGAGATGGAGAGATTTGAACTCTCGCGCCGGGAATCCCCGGCCTACCGCATTTCGAGTGCGGACCCTTCAGCCACTTGGGTACATCTCCAAATAAAACCTGCTTTTCTTATTTTATTATAAAGCAAGCAATGCTTATTTTACTTGTTCCCACATAGAAAGTCAAGTACAAGTCACAACGTTTTTTCAGGCGGCATAGAATAAAAAAGCAAAGCAACAACCGTAAAGGCAGGTGGATTTTTTGGCGCTGGATACTAGGGAGCTTTTTGCAAGACTGATCAAATGCGAAGCCGGCGGTGAAGGCGACGATGGAATGGCGTCTGTCGCTACGGTTATCATGAACCGCGCTACAGTTCCATACGGCGAATTTGCACGAGTCAGCCAGGGTGGAGACGTCAGGGCCATTATAGAACAGGCAAGACAGTTTGTTTGTATGCAAACGACGGTAGGCGGCGAGTATAATCCGCAAAATGTTTACAATATCGTACCGGACGAAATACAATACCAGATTGTTGATTGGGTGCTTGCGGGGAATTTTTTCGGTCCGGTTGGAAACTCTTTATTTTTCTTTAATCCATATAGCGACACATGTCCGCAATATTTCCCGCCAAACGGTACGGGAATTTTTTACACAAGGGTTGGCGCGCATTGCTTTTATGCGCCAACTGAAAAATACGAAAGTACTTAAAAACCTATCACTGCCATTTTAAAGAAAATCAGGGGGTAATACTATGGATAACAATTCAATTGACCTTGGACAGATTTACGGATTTAACAACTGTCCCGAGGGCGGCTGTGTACCAACCGGAAATATTATACCAAACATTCCGTCGCTTGAGCAAATTGCGGCTTATAACCAGGCGCAGGCACAATTGCGGCAGAGAGAGCCGGAGGAAGAAGTGCTGGAACTGGAAAGAACGCTTAGAGAGGCACAGCAGTTGGGGGTGGGGTACCCTGCAACAGGCTCTACGAGGCCTGTACAAGGAGAGCCTATAGGCACATCTCCCGCTACAGGCATGCAAAGCACCATGTCTGGGACGACGGCCGGCATGGCCACAACACAGGCAAACGAATACAGCATGATCCGAGAATATTCGCAGCCCTTTCCGGTAACAGGGGAAAGCATCCAATACTTAAACGGCTTTATGCGTACGCAGATCGGCCGCAGAATCGAAATCCAAATGTTGGTCGGTTCCGATACACTCGTAACAAAAGAAGGATTTCTGCTCGGTGTAGGGGCAAATTATATTTTAATCAATGAAACAAACTCCAACGATCTGACAACCTGTGATTTTTACAATATAAAATTTGTCCGCTATTTCTATTAATCAACCCCATAAAACGCCGGCAATAAGGGCGTTGGAAAGGAAAAACCCCTTTTGCGACAAACGTATGCCTTTTTGGTCGCATGTTAACAAATTTTCCTTTGCGTATTTTTGGGCATTTTTTATGTAGTGGGAGGGGAAAGGCTTTTTATATTTTTGTTCAAACTCCTGGAAAACAAGCCCTTCTCTTAACCGCAGGGCAAGCATCATATATTCTTCCTCCCCGCCGCCCGGGCCGTCGTCGACGATCCTGTTTTCATAAAAGGCGGAAAAGCTTTGCGGCGTATAAAAGCGTCGACCATTGATAAACGAATGTGCGGAAGGTCCTAACCCTAAATATTCCCCGCAGCGCCAGTAATTTAAATTATGGCGGCTTTCCATTTTGGGTTTTGAAAAATTTGAAATTTCATACTGCGTAAATCCCATTTGTTCCAAATACGTACACATAAATAAATAAAGCTCGGCTTGCTCCTCTTCATCCGGCAGGTCGAGCTGCGCTTTCTGGTAAAAATAGGGCGTGCCTTTTTCAATTTTTAAAATATAGCAAGATATATGCTGTGCACCGCTTGCAATACAAAAATCTATCGAAGCCTGCAGCGTCTCTTTGGTTTGGCCTGGAACACCAAGCATAAGATCCATGGAAAGATTTGTAATCCCCGCACGGCAAGCGTCCTGTGCGGTCTGTTTTGCATCCTGAGCGGTATGCTTTCTGCCTAAAACGGCAAGCTCTTGTGTATTTGCCGACTGTACACCCAGAGAAATCCGGTTAACGCCCACATGGCGTAACGCTGAAAAATCCAGATGGTGTGCAGAGGTTGGGTTTACCTCTACAGTAATTTCTGGCTGCTGTATCAAAAAGTGCCGTCTTGCTGAAAAAATAATCTCCAAAAGCCGGTCGGTTCCCAGTGCGCTGGGCGTTCCTCCGCCAAAATAAAGCGTTTGCACAACCTTATGGTCGCCTTTGGCCTTTTCAGCAATCTGTTTACACATGTGCGCAGTATATTTGTCAGCCGTTTGCGCAGAAAAATTTACAGAATAAAAATCACAGTAAGGGCATTTGCCCTGGCAGAAAGGAATATGGATATACAGTCCAAACGGTTGCATCGTTTCAACATCTCCATAAAAATAGTGAAAGAAAGGTGAAGGAGCAGAAACGTTGGTTTCTGCTCCTTCAATTTGGAAGGTATATGAAAAAAAGGAAAAAGCATATATAATATCTTGAATTTAGAATAGTAGCTTTTTCCAAAAAAGTCAATACCTTTTCTTACAATATAATTTTACATATTTTTTACATACCTGTAAACGGAGAATTGACAAGAAAAGGTGAAAAATAGTAAAATAGAAAACCGGAAATTGCAACGGTTGTTTTTTTACATTGCACAGGAGGAATGCATTTTGCCCGATTATAAGGATCAAATAGAAAAGCGAAGGACTTTTGCCATTATATCCCACCCGGATGCCGGTAAAACCACTTTAACGGAAAAACTTTTGCTATATGGTGGGGCAATCAATCTTGCTGGTTCCGTTAAGGGCAAAAAAACAGCAAGGCACGCAGTCTCAGACTGGATGGAGATCGAAAAGCAAAGGGGAATATCTGTAACCTCTTCTGTTTTACAATTTGCGTATGGAGGATATTGCATTAATATTCTGGACACACCGGGCCATCAGGATTTTTCAGAAGATACGTACCGTACACTGATGGCCGCCGACAGCGCCGTTATGGTCATAGACGCTTCAAAAGGGGTAGAGGCGCAGACAATTAAATTGTTCAAAGTCTGCCTGCTGCGCAATATCCCGATTATTACGTTTATAAATAAGATGGACCGCGAGGCAAAAAGCCCGTTTGATCTGCTTGAAGACATTGAAAATGTTTTAGGGATCCGCACATATCCCGTAAACTGGCCGATTGGCTGTGGAAAAGAATTTAAAGGTGTGTACGACAGAAAGCGTAAAAAGGTTTTGGCCTTTACCGCAAATAACGGGCAAAAAGAAGTGGAGGCAACTGCAATAAGCCTTTCCGACCCCATTTTAACAGATACAATTGGTCAAACGTTCCGTGACCAGCTTTCTGAGGAGATAGAACTGCTGGACATTGCAGGAGACGCATTTGACCTTGCGGATGTACGCAGCGGGAAGCTGACCCCCGTTTTTTTTGGGTCGGCTCTTACAAATTTTGGCGTAGAACCGTTTTTAGAAGAATTTTTGCAGCTTACAACACCACCTTTGCCGCGGCAGACACAAAACGGCGAGATTTCACCGTTTTGCGGCAGCTTTTCCGCGTTTGTTTTTAAAATACAGGCAAATATGAACAAGGCGCATCGCGACCGGATTGCCTTTATGCGCATCTGCTCGGGAAAATTCGAAAAAAATATGGAAGTATATCATGTACAGGGGCAAAAAAAGCTCCGCCTTTCCCAGCCGCAGCAGATTATGGCACAGGAAAGGGAAATCATTGACCAGGCCTACGCAGGGGATATCATCGGCGTGTTTGATCCCGGTATTTTTTCGATCGGCGACACTCTGTGCGCGCCGGATAAAAAGTTTTGCTTTAAAGGGATCCCCACATTTGCGCCTGAGCATTTTTCACTTGTCCGCCAAAAAGATACCATGAAGCGCAAGCAATTTATAAAAGGGATCAATCAAATCGCCCAGGAGGGTGCTATTCAGATTTTCCAGGATATCGGCGCAGGCATGGAAGAAGTAATTGTCGGCGTAGTGGGAACCTTACAGTTTGAAGTGTTAGAATACCGCCTGAAAAACGAATACAATGTAGATATCCTCATGAGCGGCCTGCCATATCAGTATATCCGCTGGATCGGAAATGAAGAGATAGAACCCGAAAAGCTGGATCTGTCCTCAGATACAAAAAGAATACAGGATCTTAAAGGAAACTATCTTTTGCTTTTTACCAGTGAATGGACCATCCAATGGGCGCTTGAGCACAATAAAGGATTAATTTTAGAAGAATTTGGAAAATAGGACTATATGCTTTAACCTTTGTTGTCCTCAATATATTTTACACTGAAAACGATGTTTAAAAACCATCGTTTTCAGTGTGTTTTTTTTAATAAGTTGTAATATTAAAAATTTTATGCTATATTATAAAATGGACGTTTCAAAAATTTTCCTCTTTTCTATATTGTTTTAAGGGACTTGCACGAACGGCACCTTCTCCGAATAAAATAAACCAAGTGTTATTTTATCAAGGGGGAGGAACCATGTTTTTTGAGCTTTTTGGAATCCTTGGCAATTTGTTGCTTGTTTTTATCCTGCATGTTACAGGTAACGGCGCTTTTCCAAGGCCTTTGTCACCGCAGGAAGAAAAAGAATACCTGCTGTTGTCCAGACAAGGGGATAAAAATGCGCGGAACAAGCTGGTAGAACATAACTTACGCCTCGTCGCGCATATCATCAAAAAATATTACGCCAATATTAACGACCAGGACGACCTTGTTTCTATCGGAACCATCGGCTTGATCAAAGCAATTAACACATTTGATCCAAGTAAAAATATCAAGCTTTCCAGCTATGCTTCACGCTGCATTGAAAATGAAATTTTAATGTTTTTCAGAAACAACAAAAAATCGGCGCAGGATATTTCTTTAAATGAAGCGATCGATACTGACAAAGACGGCAATCCGTTGACTTTAATGGACGTTATGTCTGTTGAGGATAATATTATTGAAACTCTGGCCTTAAAAATTAACAGTGAAAAACTCAAGCAATATTTAAAAGAGGTTTTAAGCCCCCGTGAACAGACGGTTATCCTTTTGCGGTATGGTTTGGGCGGCAGTGCGCCGCTTACCCAACGTGAGGTAGCAAAAAAGCTTGGGATTTCACGTTCTTATGTCTCGCGGATCGAAAAAAGAGCGTTACAGCTTTTAAGAAAACGGTTTGATAAAGCAGAAAGATATATATAATTTTTACATAGCTTATAAAAATATGGGGAGGTGTGCACCATCATTACAATTAAGGATGTTGCAAAAGCGGCAAATGTTTCTGTGGCGACCATTTCAAGAACGCTCAACAATGATAAAAATGTTTCAGAAAAAACCAGAAAACATGTGTTTGAGGTGATCGAGGCTCTGGGATATACGCCCAATGTCCTGGGGAGAAATCTGCGGGTGAGCAAAACCAATCGGATTTTAACGCTGATTCCCGATCTATCCAACGCTTTTTACAGCGAAGTCATCCGCGGGATTGATGACTTTGCGGAAAAATATGGCTATATGACAATGATTTCAACAACCAGAGGCACCTTGGAACTCGAAGAGAAATATATTGCCCAGCTATTTAACAAAAATTTTGATGGGATTATTTTAACCAGTTCTGAGCAAACCGCTGAAGACCTTTCTAATAATGCAAAAAAAGCCCCGATCGTTATGTGCTGTGAATACAAATATGGAACAGATATTTCCGCCGTGCTTGTTGATAACAGAAAAGCGGAGTACGATGCTGTAACTACGCTGATAGAAAAAGGCCACCGGAAGATTGCGCTGGTCACAAATGCAATTTCCTATTCGGCAAACGAACGTACCAAAGGGTATATAGACGCACTGCAGGATCACAATATTCCTGTTCGCGAAGAATATATCATTTATGGCGGCTACCGTTATCACGATGGATTAGAAGCCGCAAGCCGACTTTTACATATGCAGGAACGGCCAACCGCTATTTTATCTATTTCTGACATTTTAGGAATTGCAATTAACAACTACATTGTCAGTCTGGGGATGACGCCAGGTGTTGACATTGATGTTTTTGGATTTGATAATACTACATTTTCAAATACTTCAACACCGCCAATTAATTCTATTTCACAACCAGCGTATGAAATTGGCCGTACTGCAATGGAAATTTTACTGAAAAAGATCCGAAAGATCGACAGTAAAAACGAAGTGATTATGAAGCCGCATATTATTATTGACAAAAATACGCATACCGTTCAATAGAAACCGCCCGGAACAATGTTCCGGGCGGCGTTTTGTTTTATTACAGAAAAATTTTTCCTATACTCGAAATCAAAAAGCAAAAAGAAAGACCCGTGACGGTTGGCAATAAAAAAGCAAGAGCGGTCCATTTCAGGCTTTTTGTTTCTTTATAAATGGTAATACAGGTGGTGGAGCAGGGGAAATGAAAAAGGTAAAAAATCATCACGCATATAGCTGTTATTATCGTCCAGCCTTGGTTTATAAGCAGCGTATGAAGCTGCTCCAGGCTTTGCATTTCTACTAAGCTGCCTGTAGACATATAAGCCATCAGCATAATAGGAATTACAATTTCATTGGCAGGAAATCCAAGAATAAACGCCATAAGAATTACGCCGTCCAGGCCAAAAAAGCCGGCAAACGGATCCAGGAAATCTGTACAATATTGCAGTAAACTGCTGTCGTTGACCGTAATGTTGGCAAGCAGCCAAATAATCAGCCCGGCAGGCAGCGCAACAACAACTGCGCGCCCAAGAACAAACAGGGTTCTGTCAAAAATAGAACGGACAATCACCTTTAAAATCTGCGGCCTTCTGTACGGCGGCAGCTCCAGTGCAAAAGAGGAGGGCATCCCCTTTAACACAGTTTTCGATAAAAGCCTGGACATTAAAAGCGTCATACATATGCCGAGCAAAATAAGTCCCAACAGTATAAGGGCACTTAGAAGCGTTTGAAACGGCAGCGCAACAGCTCCGGCAAAAAACATGGTGATGATTGCAATTAACGCAGGGAAAGCACAACCAAACAAAAACCGCTAAAAGGCCGCTCACCGTACATGATGCAGCTTTTTTTGTACCTGGACCCATATTTCCCCGGGCAAGAGCGGTTCGTGTTTTCCAATCGCTAAAATCCAGCGACTTTTATCGTTGCGTGTTTTACAGGCATTTCTATAGTTTCTGCGATTGTAAGGCAGCAGTCCGGCGGTTGAACGGCATTCTGCTTCTGTAAAAGATAAAGAGCTGCCCGCCTGATAAAAATAGTTCCATGCGCTTTGATCTGCAGCGCAATATACGGGGTTTGTAACGATATTGCGCACACTGTGCAGGGTAAAAGGGCGATTTTGTGCCGTAAGAATCCCCTGCTCGTTCAAGCGGTCGCTTGCCTGTTGCAGCGTATGCACACTAAGGTAGGTGCGAAAAACCTCTAACACGGCTTTGGCTTGTTCCGGCTCCTTTTTCAGATTGCAACAGTTTTTTGCGGCTCCGTCGGTCATATATATACGGCTTCTGTAGGCCTTATAGCCATAAGGCGGGGTTCCGCCCAACCATACGCCCTGTTTTGCAAGCATAAGCATATTGTCCGTTACTCTTTGTGCGATCGTTTCCCGTTCCAGCTGTGAAAAAACGGATGCAATATACATCATTGCCCTGCCCATTGGGGTGGTGGTATCAAATTGCTCTTTAATACAAATAAATGCCACCCCTTTTTTCTCAAGCGTTTCCAACAAAGTGGAAAAATCACTGACGCTTCTGCTGACCCTGTCCAATCGATAGCAGATCAAAACTTTAAATTTTTGCATGCCGGCATCCCGCAGCATTGCTTGAAACTGCGGTCGATCCAGATTCTTTCCGGAAAATCCGTCGTCTTTATAAATACAAAAAGTTATTTCATCCGCATTTTTCAGATGCTCCTGCGCATATGCCTTGCATAAAGCAATCTGATTTTCCACGGAATTGCCGCGGTCGCTATATTTTGACTTCCTTGCATACACGGCAACTGTCAAATCTATCACCCTTACTTAATTATAAAAATGGTAAAAAAGGCGCATTTATTTCTTGCCTTATTGCAAATAAGCAGTAAATGCAGTATACTAATACATGTTGTATTTTTTTGTTTTTTTTACTTTAAAAAGGAAAGGGTTGCGTTTAAATGCTTGTAAAAACAGCGGAAAGTCCGTTGCTGAAAGGGACACAGCGGCATAAAAAACTTCTGCTTTTTTTTGCTGCGCCTTTGCTTGTGCTTGTAATGCTGACCATTCTATATATCATTGAGGGAATTTGGCCTTTTGGGGATTCCAATATTTCCTATGCTGATATGGCACAGGCCTATGTTCCAAGGTATTATCATCTTTTTGATGCAATGAATGGGGATAAATCCATTTTTTTTGACTGGTATACCGGAACAGGGATTAATATGAGCGGTAATTTTTCCACTTTTTTCAGTCCGCTGAACCTCCTTTTTTATTTTTTTCCAAGAGAATATATCCTGGAATCGATGTCTATTTTTCTTATGATTCGTATGGCTTTGATGTCGTTTACCGCGTTTTATTTTATGTATAAGGTCTTCCCTGGACTGGATAACTTCTTTAAAATTACCTTTGGCGTAATGTACGCTTTCTGCGGTTATGTTCTGCAGTATTACACCAATATTATGTGGCTGGATACAGCGGCGTTGTTTCCTATCCTGATTCTAACCTTACTGATGCTATTGAACGAACAAAAGCTGATTCCGTACATTTGCGCGCTTACTTTTGGACTTATACTCAGCTTTTATCTTTCCTTTATGTCTATTTTGTTTATTCTGTTTGCTTCGGGCCTGTATATTTTGCTTTTGCTCCCTAAAGAAAAAAGAAAAAAGAGCATCTTCTATCTGGGAACGGGGACGGTTACTTCCCTGCTGCTCGCAGCAGGGTTGCTTTTACCGCAATTTTTACAAATGTCGTCGTCAGCAAGGACTTCCAGCAGCAATGGCTATTTTGATATTATCAGTATCACGCTTGATTTTACCCAGCCTGCGCAAATTAACAAGTTGTTAATGCTGCTTGGTGCCGAACTGCTGCTTGTATTGCTGGTAAAGCTTGTATGTAAAATAAAAGAGGATAAAAACGGCGTGCTTTTTTTCCTGGCATTGGTCGTTATGATGATCATTCCCATATTTTTTGAGGGCGTCAATTTGCTTTGGCATACCGGTTCGTATGCTGATTTCCCATTGCGCTTTGGTTACATTATTACCTTTGTTTTGCTGTGGGCGGCGGGATATTATCTAACGTATGGGAAGAAACGCGGGCAGATGTTTACAACGCCTGCGCAAACACCTGTATTTGCCGCATCAGTACCTGAACCCTCTGTGGCAAAGACCGTGGAACAAAGTAAGGAAAACGCGGCGCAACCGAAAAGCAAGCAAGCGAAAAAGGAAACGCATTCACTAAAAGTGCGTTTAAATCACTTGTTTACACAGAAAAATATCATTATTGCAGAAAAACTTTTTTTCTGCGCCGCCTTGATTGGTGTTTCTATCCCTCTGTTGGTCAAAATTTCAAAAATTTTTGATCAATACGGTTTTTATTCCCTGACGCGTGATGATAACGCCCTATATCAGCTTGTTATTATGGTTGCTATCATTTATATCATTGTGTTTGCGCTTGCATTGTCTTTGGCGGTAAAGCAGGTGCGCAATACAGTGATATCCGTAGCCTTGCTTTTGCCTGTTTTTTTCTATTCCACCGGTCTGATTGGCGTACAATATAAAGCTTATCCGGAACACGACGATCAATATATTGCAAGAACGTTGCAGGTGCAAAACGCGCTTTCGCAGGATTCACACAGCGTGCTGGAGCGCATTAAAAACGCAGACGTGCAGTTAAATACAAATTATCCGCTGATTCTGGAGCGTTCTGCTATTTCCAATTGGACGCATATGATCCCCAAATCCCTGCAAACATCGCTTTCCAATATGGGGTACAGTACTATTTTTACGCGAACGCTCGACTCCGGCGGCAGCGTGTTTACCGACGCGCTTCTTGGCATTACCAATACGTTGACGCTCAACACGGCCGACAGCAATCTTTACCGCTTTAATCAGAAAGCGGGGGATTTTAATTATTATGACAACATATATACGCTGCCGTTTGGGATTACTGCGGATGAAACCATATTAAACAATCTATCGTATGACGTTTGTGCTTCACAAAACGCATTATACCAAAGTATTACCGGTACAGAAGACGAAATTCTGCACAAGCTGCAACGCACGGCCTCTTCCGATCAAAGCAAAATTATTTCAACTACAGCCACAGGTGGAAGTGGGTATTCCTATCAGATCCAAATTACAGGTAAGGAAGTCCTGTATTTTTGGAGTGCTTCTACCAACCTAAACATTTATGTAAACGGGCAGGCAGTAAAAATTCCCACCTATAGCATGCCTGATAATTTAAAATACAAAGCAAATTTTAACAATAAATTGATTGCGCTGGGCACCTTTGAAAACGAATCTATAAGCGTAACCGTTACAGGTAACAGCCAGCTTTCAAACGATTCGATAAATTTTGCGACCCTTTCTCTGGAAAAGATGGACGCACTTACAGAGCTTTTTTCCGGCTATACTTCCCAGCCCGTTGCAGGCGATGCGAGCCTTTCCATGACAATCAAAGCAGACTCCTCTGATAAATATGCGTTTATCCCTATTTGCTATGACAAGGGATGGAGCTGCACGGTAAACGGAGAAGAAATACAAATTGAAAAAGCCGCCGGCAGCTTTATGGCAGTTCCTTTACAAAACGGCGTCAATCAGATTGAGATGCATTTTGTCCCGGGTGGTCTCATACCGGGTGTGATCATTAGCGGCGTAACACTGTTGTGTGCCGCCGGGCTGATTTGGCTGTGTAAAGCGCGTAAGCGGCCCATTACTGTTCCCGCACCCGTGCTTACCATTGCAGAATACGTATTTTTTGCTGTGCTTGCGGGCGCTGTATTGCTGATGTATGTGATGCCCATTCTATATAGCGTTTATCAAACGTTTTATAAAGGGTAAAAAAGGGGAGAGGCACGCGGTTTTGGTTGCGGCAAACGTCCGTTACATGGGACAAAGCTGTTCGTTAATACCGCAATGCATCTTTCCCTGGGGGAATCAATGATCCGGCAGCCCATTACGCCGCATGCGTTGCATCCAAAGCCCATACACATGGTCAGTTGCTGTGCGTATATCTTGGGTTCAAATACCGTCTTGGCTGTTTTCGGTATACGGTGTTCCTGCAAATTTAAAATAAATAGAAATACGTTGGTGTTTTACTTTCCCTCTTTCCGTTTTTTCATAATATCCCTGACCAATCTCAATTCTTTCAATCAATCGAAACAACAAAGCCTGGTCCAGCTCACGGATATGCGCAAAACCGTCTACCCATCTTTTAAAATCTATATATGCATCCTTTTTTCGGCTGTCACACAAGGCAGAAAATCTCTTTCTTGCATCAGCAAAATCTCGACTGTCTTTTTCATATTTTGCTAGGAGCTTATGAAAACGTTCCTTGTTAATTTCCTGATGCAAGCGATCCTCATATAATTGTGCAATCAACCTGTCTGTCTCTTCTAGTTTTACGGTCAGATGGTCTATTTCCTGCCTGTAGATTCTTTCTTGCCTGTCTGCTTTTCTTTCTTTCTGAAGCGCTAAAGATAAATACGATTTATCTTCGGCAGACAGTTTCAGCTGCTTTTGTATGGCTCTTAGAACAATATGGTATAGAACCGTATAATCTATAAAATGATTTGTACAGACGGACGCGCCGTGTGCTTTGTATGCACCGCAGGCAAGGCAGCCGAAAGAATTTTTTTTCTTACAACCTACTGCAGACATTGACTTTCCGCAATCCGCACACTTTACAAGACCGGAAAAAATATTTTTAAATCCTTTATTTTTGTGGCAGGTTCTGCTTTTGGAATATTGTTGGACAAGTGCAAATATTTCCCGGCTGACAATGGGTTCATGCGTATGTTCTACAATAATCCATTCCTCCTTAGGATTGCTGACGACAGCCTTGCTTTTGAACGAAATTTTGCTTGTTTTCTTTTGTGCGGTATCGCCGCAATAAACAACATTTTTCAGTAATTTGGATATAGTGGAAGAAGTCCAGATTTTATGGGTACAGTTGTTGTAATTTTCTATTTGCAGATTGTATTTTTGACAGCGGTACACAATAGGGCAAAGGACCCCTTTTGCATTTAGATGCATTGCAATATCCGTAGGCCGGCAGCCATGGGAAGCCATATGAAAAATTTCTTTTACTGTACAGGCCGCTTTACTGTCTATTACAAGGTGATTTTTATTTTTGGGATCTTTTTGATAACCATAAGGAGCAAAATTGCCTATATAACAGCCGTCTTTCATTTTTGCAAGAAAAGAAGAACGTATTTTTTTAGAAATGTCTCTTGCATACATTTCGTTTATGACATTTTTAAAAGGAGCCATATCGCTATACGGATTTTCAGAATCATAACCGTCGTTAATCGCTATGTAACGCACACTTTTGGAAGGAAAATATATCTCGGTATATTCTCCTGCTGTAATATAGTTTCTTCCAAGCCGTGAAAGATCTTTTGTAAGGACGAGATTAATTTTTTTATTTTCAATATCCTGTATCATTCTTTTAAAGGCGGGGCGATCAAAAGTGGTTCCGCTAAATCCATCATCGATATATTCGTCATAAACAATAAATGCATTTTCCTTTGCATAGGATAAAAGCATTTTTCTTTGCGTCGTAATACTGGAACTTTCTGTGCTGCCATCCTCTCGCGACAGCCGCATATACAGTCCGGCCATATATGTTTTTTTTCTGTTTTGCACGGTATCTCTCCTTTTAATCCCAAAATATAAAACGATTCTTACCACTGATAAAAAAGTATATATAGATTTTATTTTTTATAAAAATAAAATTGGAAAAATATGTATTGAAATATATACGCTGTTATGATATAATGACACGGATTATTTAAATGGATGAGGTTGTATATGAAAAATTTTCTTTATAGAATTTTATGCGGCTTTTGCTTAGGCATCAGTGTTTTTGCCCCCGGAATCAGCGGAAGTGTTATGGCAATTATTTTAGGTATTTATAATAAAATTATTGATATAACATCAAATCCGCTTAAAAACCTGAAAAATAATATTAAATTTCTTTTTCCCATGGGCATTGGTGCAGCAATAAGCTTGGTGCTTTTTATACTTGTATTCAGTTATCTGTTTGAAACATACGAAAAAGCTACGTATTTTCTTTTTATAGGCCTCATTGCAGGAAACCTGCCAATGATATATAAGGAAGCGAGCAAAAATAAATTTAAGTGGAATTATCTGGTAGGCGCCCTGCTTGCTTTTGCCTTTGCCTTTGTAATGGGATTTTTAAGCAAAAATGTAACGGAGCTGCAAAACGACGCAGGGCAGTACAATTTGCTGTACCTTGGATTGTGTGGTGCGCTTGCAGGGTTTGCAAGCCTGATTCCAGGCATGAGCATATCCATGATTCTTATTGTAATGGGCGTATACAGCTATCTTATAGACGCCGCAAAATCCATTGACATTGCGGTCATTGCGGTTGTGGGGATATGTTTTGTGATTGCCATGATCTTATCATCACGTCTTATAAAATTTATTTTTAACAGATTCAGCGGACCGGCGCATTATATGGTCCTGGGCTTTTTAGTAGGTTCCATAGGCGGAATCGCCTGTATTATACCGTCTTCTGGTTCCAATTTAATTGGTATTTTAATGCTTATTATAGGATTGGCTATTTCCCTTCTATTTGTCTATTTGGGCAAAAAAGTAAACATAGAAGAATTTGACTCATAAATTCCAAATGCAAAAGCAACTGTTACTTGTAAAACACTTGTAACAGTTGCTTTTTTCATTTTAAACAGAATTTTCACCAAAAGGGTATTCCATTTGCGAAAGCATATATTCTTTTAAAATTTCAAGAAGGGACGTATTGGTATCGACAAAATAAATTTCAATCCTATATGCATCCTCTGTTTTAAACTTCTGGTTATCAGCAAGGTTATTCATACTCCATCACCTATAGATTTATATGAAAAGCCTGCGTGATTCTTGCTTGAGTCATCTATATTACCAAACATTTTTAGCTTGTACTTCATTCATCTTTCATGTTAGAAAGTCCCACTTGGATCCAAACGCTATGCTTTGTACTTGTTTTATGCTATACTGCGGGCAACCACACTCATGCTTAGTGCCTGTTTGCCGTGCGCGTTTGCTTTTTTAAAAAATTTATCCATATTAAAGGCGACGCGTGGTAAATACCCAACGTCCTCGAGCAATGTAAACAAAGGAAAGAAAATAGCCATGGGTGGAAGCATAACCGAAACAACCCACGCGCCTGTTCGAAAGATGCCGTCTAACAGCATGTGGATCAGCCATACAGGCGCGTTTATAAATTCCATAAACACACGCAGCTGTTCTTCTAAAAAGCCAAAGAAGCTGGACAAAAGTTCAGAAGGGTAATTTGCCCCCGCAATGGTAATCCAGAAAATAATCCCAAGCAACAAAAGCATGATCGGGATCCCAAAAGCCTTTGACGTTAAAATTTTATCAATTTTTCTATCTGTGCTGTTATAGCATGGATTATGCAACGTTACGCATGCCTTATAGATTTCTTCGCTTTTTTTGACAAGACCTGTAACAATATAGTCCTTTACGGCCTCGCTATGTATTCCCTCTTTTTGCAGCCATTCCTTGCTTTTTATAACCTCTTTTTGCAGGGGCTGTTGATCTTTTATTTTATAAAATTTTAACATTTCTTTCTGAAAATCTGCATCCGCATCCAGCAGATGCAACGCAAAAAAGCGGCGCTGTAAAGGATCTTTTATTGAATCAGGCATAACCGCTTCAAGCTGCGATACGGCATTTTCTATTTTTTCATGATAAGCAACCTTTATCTGAAATGTTTTTCTTTTGCCGTAAACAACACTATGCACAGCTTCACAGAGCTGCGCAAGCCCTTTTTTACTGCGGGCGCTTGTTCCTACAACCGGTACGCCCAGAAGTAAAGCAATTTCGTCCAGATCAATTTGTATTTTTTTCTTTTTTGCTTCATCCAGCAAATTTACACAGACCACTACGTTTTTTGTCACTTCTAAAATTTGCAGCGTAAGATTCAGGTTGCGTTCTAAGCAAGTGGCATCCACTACCACAATGACCGCATCGGGCTTTTTAAAACAAATAAAATCGCGTGCAACTTTTTCTTCTACTGAGCTTGACATAAGCGAATACGTTCCCGGTAAATCCACCAGAGTATATTGCGTTTTTTCGTAAAAATAGCTTCCAAAGGCATTGCTTACCGTTTTGCCTGTCCAGTTGCCCGTATGCTGGTTCATTCCCGTTAGTCCATTAAAGACCGTGCTTTTTCCCACGTTTGGGTTTCCCGCCAGGGCAATGATTTTTTGATCAGCGCTTCCCATGACTGAATACCTCCTACAAAAAAAGCAGATGACCGTTCAAGCAGCCATCTGCTTTTTAGATTATTCGCTGTATCGTACAAGTATTTTGCTTGCATCTTCGTCACGCAAGGCAATTACTGCTCCTCTTATATAATATGCAATCGGATCCCCACTGGGGCTTTTTTGTAAAGCCTCCACATTTGTGCCTTGTACAAGCCCCAAATCAAGCATTCGCCTTCGTTGCTTACCGTTGGAAAGCAGAGCGGCGACCTTACACCGTTTTCCCACCGGTAAGCTGTTTAATGAAAAAGTATCGGTATGCATTTTCTATATCTTCTCCGTTCATTCGGGTTTTCCCGGTATTGCGGCACGGTTATGCCTTTCCTGATTCTTGGTTTTTCTCTTTATTACAATATGCGTTTTTAAAAAACTTTGTTACAATACCAAAAGGCGGGCGGAAAATCTTCCGCCCGCTTTTTGGTATTACTGCATGGAACTGTTTGTTCCATGCTGGTTGCCTATAATATTTTTATAGCATCGCTCCAGGTCTTCTCTGCAGGAAACCTTCATATTGCTCTGCATAATTTGCTCCTGTATCATTACAGGCAGGGAATAAAAATATTCCTGTGCGGATTGGTCCAGCTTTTTTATGTCTGACATGCTTCATCACCTCGCAAATAGTATAGGCGAAAATAAACAAAATATTTATTGAGTTTGCATTACAGATGGAAAAAAATATGATATAATATTTTTATTATAAACTGGTCGCAACCCAGCAAAGCTCAATGGAAATAAACGTTGCAAGGAGTGTCAGGCATATGCACCAGCAATATCATATTCATCTTTCCAAGGAGCAGGGCGCGCAGTATGCGATTTTACCAGGGGACCCAGGCAGGGTCAAGCAGATTGCTTCTTTTTTAGAAAAGCCGCGCTTTGTAGCCTCTAACCGTGAATTTACAACCTATTGCGCTTATCTGGAAGGAAAAAGCGTCCTTGTAACCTCTACCGGAATAGGCGGTCCTTCCGCCGCTATCGCTTTGGAGGAGCTAGCGTCATGCGGTGTTCATACGGTTATTCGCGTCGGCACATGCGGCGCTATGCAGCCGGAAATTATGGCGGGTGATTTAATTGTTCCCACCGCTGCGGTCAGAATGGAGGGGACAAGCAGGGAATACGTTCCCATTGAATTTCCGGCCGTTTCTGATTTTTCCGTTGTTCAGGCGCTTACCAAGGCTTCACAGTCGCTGCCTGCCTGTGTGCATACGGGGGTTGTACAATCCAAGGACTCCTTTTACGGTCAACATCGCCCGGACACAATGCCGGCAGGACAAATGCTCCAGAGCAAATGGGAGGCCTGGATAAAAGCCGGAGTGCTTGCTTCTGAAATGGAGTGCGCAGCCTTATTTACAGTTGCAGCCATCCGAAAAATACGTGCAGGCGCGGTTTTAACAGCTGTCTGGAACCAGCAGCGGCAGGACAAAGGAATTTATGACAAACCGGTCGATCACACCAGCGCAATCCAGTCTGCAATAGCCGCACTGCGTCTGCTCATCCAACAAAACGGGTGATTTTTCTTATTTACGCCAATGGATTGCGTCTTATTTTTTGCGCAGAAACATAAAAATGGGTATAAGCTTTTTATGGGATGTGGTTTTTTGGTTGTACGCGCAAAATGGATGCTTTTTTATATACTGGTTTTTCTTTTTTCCGCGACCGCGATGTTTTTTATGGCGACCGCTTTTCATACGGTGGCAACACAGGCAGAAAATAAAGAAAACGTAGCAGCCGCTGCGCCGGTTATTATCCTGGATGCAGGCCACGGTGGGGAAGACGGCGGGGCTGTCAGCACCGATGGGACCATGGAAAAAGACATTAATCTGGACATTACACTGCGGCTGCGCGATCTTTTTGCGGCAAGCGGCTGCAAAGTAATTTTGACGCGGGCACAAGACACAGCCATTTATGATGATGGTGCCTCCACCTTAAAAGAAAAAAAGATTTCCGATATGAAAAACCGTTTGGAGCTGTTCAACAGCTTGGAAAACGGTATTGTTCTGAGCATACATCAAAATCAATTTTCACAAACGCAATACAGCGGCACACAAGTTTTTTATTCCCCCAATACGCAAGAAAGCGCAGATTTGGCAGAAAGCATACGCGCTTCTGTAACGGGGATGCTACAGCCACAAAACACAAGGGAAAATAAAAAGGCAACCAAAGATATTTATTTGCTATACCACACACAAACACCAGCAGTCATTGTAGAATGCGGCTTTTTATCCAATGAAAAGGAGCTTGACCTGCTTCAGTCAGCCGAATATCGGCAGCAAATGGCATTTGCCATTTATTGCGGCTGTCTGGATTATTTTCAAAAACATTAGGATATGTATAAAAATGGGGTGAATATAAAATTATGGCACAAAAACCAAAAAGCATTTATCTTTGTTCACAGTGTGGATACGAATCCCCCAAATGGTCAGGAAAATGCCCGGGATGCGGGCAATGGAACACCATGCATGAAGAAATAAAAACAGCAGCGGTCAATGTGGCGAGCGGGTCTTTGAAGTCCCGCTCCTTTGCAAAGCCAGTAGCACTAACGGAGATTTCTTCAGAGGATGAACAGCGTTATAAAACGGGATTAGGAGAGCTCGACCGTGTGCTTGGTGGCGGTATTGTAAAAGGTTCGTTGGTGCTTTTGGGCGGCGACCCGGGGATCGGAAAATCGACCATATTGCTGCAAATCTGCCATTATTTGGGGGATACACTAAAAATATTATATGTTTCCGGGGAAGAGTCCCGCCGTCAGCTCAAACTGCGTGCCGACCGTTTGGAGGTAAATAATGAAAATATTTCCGTTTTAACAGAAACAGATATAGAAGCCGTATGCGAGCTGATCCGTTGCGAAAAGCCGGATCTGGTCATGGTCGATTCCATCCAAACGATGAACCTGACGGAGCTTTCTTCTTCTCCGGGGAGTGTAACGCAGGTGCGGGAATGCACCAATCTTTTAATGCGAACGGCAAAGCTTTTAGATATCCCCATCCTTGTTGTAGGCCATGTCAATAAAGACGGAGCCATTGCCGGCCCAAAGGTTCTTGAGCATATTGTTGACGCTGTACTGTATTTTGAAGGCGATAAGCAAATGTCCTACAGAATTTTGCGAGCTGTCAAAAACAGGTATGGCTCCACCAACGAAATTGGCGTGTTCCAAATGGGGGATCGTGGACTGGCAGAAGTGGAAAACCCTTCGCTCATGCTGCTTTCCGGCAGGCCTCGCCATGTTTCAGGCACCTGCGTTGCCTGTGCAATGGAGGGCACCCGTCCAATCCTTGCCGAGGTGCAGGGGCTTGCAACCACAACAGGCTTTGGCAATCCGCGCAGGATGTCCACGGGCTTTGATTACAACCGTATGTCGTTGCTTCTGGCCGTCTTGGAAAAGCGTGCGGGCTACTTTTTTTCAAATGTGGATGCCTATATTAATGTGGTGGGCGGCCTGCGCCTGGATGAGCCCGCCGTAGATCTTGCCGTAGCGATGGCGCTTGTCAGCAGCTTAAAGGACATGCCTGTTTTGGAAAATGCGCTTGCATTTGGGGAAATTGGCCTTGCCGGGGAAATCCGCTCGGTATCGCATGCAGAAGCCAGAGCAGCCGAGGCCGCAAGACTGGGTTTTTCCCGCTGTGTTTTACCATATCATAATATAAAAATGATCAGTAGCAGTGTAAAAAATTCGATTGAACTGGTCGGCGTCCGCAACATCAGGGATGCGTTTGACGCGCTTTCGAGCCATTGATTTCCTTTTTTGCCGCAATATAGTAAGCGCAACCTTTTTCTGTGTTGTTATTGGTAACTAAAGAGGGCTTTTCCAAATTGCAATAACCCTCTTTCTGATAGATACAATCACAGTCACAAGGTATTAATGTCATACAATCGCCTCCGTTTTTAGAATTGAAAAACAAAGGCAAAATATACACATTTTTGCAAAATAAAATTCATTCATAAATTCTCCTTCTCTTCGAATAATAAACGGGGATAAGGAGATGGTGATATTGAAAAAATACGTTGCTTTGGTTGTTGCAACACTTTTACTTACGGGCGGCGCTTTTTTTGCAGGCGAAGCAATCAAGCGCTCTGTCCCTTTTGTTTCTGTCAGCAAAATTGAACCGACGACCATAGAAGATACCGTCGTTTGCAGTGGGAAGGTAGAATATTTCCAAAGCCGTGATATACGGATCCTGACCGGTGGAACGATTGAAACGTTTTCCGTCAAAAAAGGCGATAAGGTCAAAGCAGGACAGGTGCTTGCAAAAGTAACCGCAAAGGGCCAATCAGAAAATACAGCAGAAGCAGAAAAAAACAAAGATTCTGTAAATACGCAGGAAATTTATCAGGCAGTCATCAACGGCGACTACAGTGTGCTGGATAATTACGACGCCCTTTTGGAAAGCGCCGGTACAGACAGTATACCGGCCGCAGAAGAAGATTTTGTACAAACCGTTACGTCCCCAATCAGCGGCACAGTAAAAGAAATACATTACAGCGAACAGGAATATGCTCCCTCCGGTGAGGTTCTTCTGACAGTTGTGTCCGACGGGCGTTTACAGGTAACCTTGCCTGTAAGTGAAGCGAAAATCAGCGAAATTCAGCTGGGACAGCAGGCCGTTATAACGGGCAGCGGCTTCAAAGACAGCGTTTATACAGGGGAGGTTACCTCTATTGATAACGAGGCAAAGCAAACAGCAACCACCGCCGGTAAGGAAACCACAGTCGATGTGACCGTTAGCATAAAGGATCCGGGAAAAGATATAAAGCCGGGATATACCGCTAAATGCACAATTACATCTTCCGTTAAGACAGACGCCCTGCTGTTGCCATATCAGGCCGTTCTTGCCGAAGATAACGGCAAAGAATTTGTCTATCTGTATGACAATGGAAAGGCTGCAAAAAAGTACGTAGAAACCGACGGAGAATATACAGGCGGACTGGAAGTATTGCGTGGTATAGAACAAAACGATTTTGTTATTACAACGCCAGATAATTTACATGATAAATCTATTGTCAAATTGAAAGAAGAAAGCGCGGTGGTAGATCTTGCCTGATCTTATTTCTGCCGCTTTAAAAAACATACTGCGTAAAAAGGGAAGAAGCGCGCTTACAATGTCCGGCATCGCCATTGGCGTTGCATCCGTTATTATTATTAGCTGTATCAGCTCCTGCGGAACGCTGGCCGTAAACGAAGAACTAGACAGCCTGGGCCTTGGCGGACTCACAATCAGTGCAAGCGACGGCAGTACGGCTCCGCTAACAGACGAAGAGCTTGCAATAATCACAGATTTTTCTGAGGTTACAGATGCAACGCCTGTATTAATCCAGACAACGGAAGTATACAGTCAAAATCAAAAGCAGGATGCTTTTGTTTGGGGGATTGACAGCGCTGCAAAAGACGCCGTATCCTTAAAACTTTTGTACGGCAGGTTTTTAAACCATGCAGACATTGGCAGCAGCGCAAAGGTCTGTATGGTGGATCGGACTTTTGCAAACACCATTTACAAAAGAGATAACGTGGTTGGCAAGCAAATTTCTATAAAAAGCGGTGACCTTATAGAAAATTACAGCATTGTCGGCGTTATCAGCACAGGCAGCGGACTTTTGCAAAATGCTATGGGAACGTATTTGCCCAATTTTATTTATGCGCCATATACAACGGTTCAGGAGTCGACCGGAACAAGCGGCTACCACCAGATTATCCTTAAGGTAAACGATGTATCAAACCTGGATATGCTCAGCGAAAGCATCCTAAAAAAGCTTAACAACGCAAATGGAGTTTCAGACGGCTATAAAGCTACCAATCTTGCAAAACAGCGCGACATCCTTTTAAATATTCTGGACATTGTTACGCTGATTTTAAGCGCAGTAGGCGCCGTGTCGCTTGTTGTGGCCAGTTTAAGCATTATGACCGTTATGCTTGTGTCTGTCAGTGAGCGCACACGTGAAATTGGGATAAAAAAATCAATTGGTGCCAAAAAAAGCGTTATTATGGCAGAATTTTTAACCGAAGCAGCACTCATATCGCTTGTTGGGTGTATTGTCGGTGTAATTGCCGGGATCCTGATCTCTTTTGCAGGCGCTAATTTATTTTCAATCACCCTAAATGTCAACTATTTTATTATATTTTTTACTTGTATATTTTCTCTGCTGACAGGCGTTATATTCGGCGTATATCCAGCCCTAAAGGCGGCAAAACTCAAGCCGGTAACCGCACTCAGAGTAAATAGCTGACGGCTTTCATATATTCATATAGCGAAAAGGATTTTGATTTATGCAGTATATAGAGCATGCCGGACTTCCCCAAAATAAAGTCCGGCACATGGTCCTTTCAGGTGAATATCCGCTTTTTATCAAAAGGGTGCAGGCGCTTGGACTTTCTGTTATAAAGACGGCACCATGCCGTACTTTACCTTTTTATGAGCGCTATCACGCCGATCTGCAGTGCCTGCATCTGGGCGGGGTAAACAGCGTTATTTTAAAAGAAAATATACATTTACAAAATGCCTTTGCCGCAAATAAGCTTGCTTTCATGCAAAGTAAACGCACTGCAACGCCGGCATATCCGCACAATACTCTTTTAAACTGCGCCGTTGTTGAAAAATTTGTGTTCTGCCATAAAAAAGCGGTCGATGCCAGGGTGTTGGATATTTGTGAAAAAATTAACAAAGAAGCCGTATTTGTCCGACAAGGGTACACAAGGTGTTCCACAGCCGTTATTGCGCCAAAAGCCCTGATCACGGCAGACCCGTCTATTTACCTGGCGGCAAAAGAACATAAGCTCGATGTTTTAAAAATACAGGAAGGGTACATTGACCTTCCAGGATATACATATGGTTTTATCGGTGGCTGCTGCGGCTTTATAGACCAGAATACACTTGGCTTTAGCGGTAACATTACAAAGCATCCGGATTATTCAAATATGAAAGATTTTGCAAAAAATTATGGCGTGGATCTGTATAGCCTTGCAGATTGCATGCTCACTGATATTGGCGGACTGCTGCCAATTACAGAGGATTGCACAAACAGCAGAAAAGATTTGCAGCCATACACAGATTGATATATAATAGTAATATAAAAAGCATGATGAAAGGAGGCGCTTTGGGCAAAAACTGGGATTTCAAAATAGAAAACCTCCCCTCACTTATACAAAATATTCATTTTGTATAAGTGGAGCTTTCTTTGCCTGCCCCTTATGCATACAGAATATTTAACGCAATCGCCTCCTCTGTTAAAGGAGTTTTTAGGTTATTTACAAACGGTAAAAGGAAAATCGCCCGCAACCGTTGACGAATATTTTATGGATCTGCGTACGTTTTTCCGTTATATGAAAAAAGTGCGCGGCCTTGTTCCAGCAAAGCTTTCCTTAGATAAAATTCAAATTGACGACATAGACCTGGATTTTATAAAAGGCATTTCGCTTACGGACATTTACGCTTTTATGAATTACAGTATGCAAGAACGCGGCAACAACGCCTCTACGCGCGCCAGAAAGACCTCCAGCATTAAGGCGTTTTTTTCCTATCTTACAAACAAAAAATGCCTGCTCCCCACAAACCCGGCCGAGGAGCTTGAAACACCCAAGAAAAAAAAGGCGCTCCCCCGGTTTTTAACATTGGAGCAAAGTCTTGAACTGCTGCAAGCGGTTGAAGGAAACTTTAAAGAGCGGGATTATTGTATTCTTACATTGTTTTTAAATTGTGGTATTCGACTTTCTGAGCTTGTAAATTTAAATTATACAGATGTTCATATGGATACACACACCATGAAGGTCACCGGTAAAGGCAACAAAGAACGGATTATTTATTTAAACGAAGCCTGTATAGACGCAATCAGCAGATATCTGGCCGTCCGACCTGTGGAGGGAGTTATTGATAAAAAAGCGCTGTTTATCAGCCGTCAGAACAGGCGCATGAGCCCCAAAACCGTACAGGCCATGGTCTATAAATATTTACAAAAAATTGGTTTGGATGCAAGCGGATATTCCGTACATAAGCTGCGCCATACCGCCGCAACGCTGATGTACCAGCATGGCAATGTGGATATTCGGGTTTTAAAGGAAATTTTAGGGCATGAAAACCTGGGAACAACAGAGATCTACACCCATTTGACCAGCAGCCGTATGGAAAGCGCAGCAAATGCAAACCCGCTGGCACATGTAAAGCAAAAAAAGACAACGCAATCTTCCCCCGCTTCTAACGAGGATGATCTGGAGAAAAAATCATAATTCCATACACAAAGCCCCCAACAGGAAATAAAAGCTTACCTGTTGGGGGCTGTTTAACGATAAAATATTGTTTTATAATTGTTAAATATCATTTTTTATTAAGTCTTCATAAGACTCCCTTTTGACAATGACTCTTGCCTGTCCGTTACGCACCATAACAATAGCCGGCTTAGCTATCCGGTTATAATTGGAAGCCATAGAATAATTATAAGCGCCTGTAGACAAAACGGCCAAAAGGTCGCCCGGATCCACCGGTGCAATTTTTGTATCTTTTTGTATAAGGTCGCCGCTTTCACAGCATTTTCCCGCAACCGTTACAATGCAGTCAGCCGCCTTGTCCGCCTTGTTGGCTGTCACAACTGTATATGCAGAGCCGTATAAAGCAAAACGGATGTTGTCGCACATACCGCCGTCTACAGAAACATAAGTCCGGATTCCGGGGATTTTCTTTACTGCGCCAACCGTATAAAGCGTAATACCTGCCTCTCCTACAATAGAACGGCCCGGCTCAATATAAACAAACGGAACGGGAAGACCATATTCTGCAGCTTTCCCCTTTACCACACCGGAAACATGGCGCATATAATTGTCGTATTCTGTCGGAGCGTCCTGCTTTGTATAATGGATCCCAAAACCGCCGCCCAAATTCAGCTCACGGATAATATGCCCCGTTTGTATTTTGATTTGATAAATCAGCTCCATCATAATCTGGGCAGCTGTAACGAAGGGATCTATATCAAAAATCTGCGAACCAATGTGACAATGCAGCTCAACCAGGTCCAAATTTTTGCAGGAAAGCGCTTCTTTTACGGCTTCCATGGCTTCTCCTGTTTCGAGCGCAAACCCAAATTTAGAATCAATTTGCCCTGTGCGGATAAAATCATGCGTATGTGCGTCCACTCCAGGCTTAATGCGCATGGATATCTTTGCAACAATATTTTTTTTCTGTGCAAGTGTATTAAGCTGCTGAAGTTCTGTCAAATTGTCAACCACAATCCTGCCTACACCCAGATCCAAAGCCATTTGCAGCTCTTGCAAGGTTTTATTATTTCCATGGAAATGGATTTTTTCCATAGGGAACCCGGCCTGCTGCGCAGTGTACAGCTCACCGCCGGACACAACGTCAAGCCCCATATTTTCACTGGCAATGATTCTGCAAAGCTCTTTACAGCTGAGCGCTTTACTTGCATACAGGGGCAGCCCCTGTCCGTCGTAATAGTTTTGAAAGGACTGTACATACGCTTTACAAGTCTTTCTTATAACGGCCTCATCCATTACATAAAGCGGGGTGCCGTATTGTTGCGCAAGCTCTACCGTATCGCATCCGCCAATTGTAAGATGTCCCTTTTCATTTATTTGCAAGCAGTCGTTTACAAACATTGCCCACATTCCTTTCTTGCTTATAATACTATGTCTGCGCTTTTTATTTCACCCATAAAAATCTTCTACATAGGAAGCAATGCATTCTCGTATTGCCTCTTTCCCATCGCCTTTAAGCGCCGAAAAAGGGAAAAGAGAAATATCCCTGTAGGAAGCCAGCTCATGTTTGAGTGATTCCATACGCTGTATGGTTTGGGATTGATTCAGCTTGTCCTTTTTGGTCAGGACAATAATAAACGGGAGCCGGCGCTGATACAGAAAATCTATCATCTGCATGTCGTCTTTTGTCGGAGGATGGCGCATATCCACAATTTGGACAATCAGACAAAATTTTCGATCCTGCGCAAAATAGCCTTCCACAAGCTGTGACCACCGTTTTTTTTCTGCCTGAGAAACCTTCGCATAACCATAGCCGGGAAGATCCACCAAACGGAAAGCGCCTACATGGAAAAAGTTAATGGTGGCCGTTTTTCCCGGCGTTGCGCTTACCCTTGCAAGCGCTTTGCGGTTTACAAGCTTATTGATTAAGGAAGATTTTCCAACATTGGAACGGCCCGAAAAAACGACTTCCGGCAGTGTAGAAGGCAAAAGCTGCTTTGCAATCCCTGCAGAAGCTTCAAACCTTGCGTTACAAAAATCCACCGTCTCCCCCCTTTATTTTTTTATAAAATAAATTGTTACTGCGGTAACCTGTTTTCCACCTGATTGATAGCTTTCTGCGCCGGGATAATCTTATTTGCGTTCTCAAGCTCTGTTTTTGTCAGCTTGACCAGCGCGCAGTCAAGTACTTCATTTAAGCTGCTGACCGGAACAAAATGCAATGCATTTTTAACCGTACCGTCAATTTCAGAAAGATCGGGCTGGTTATCGTCTGGTATAATAACCGTGTTTACGCCCAAACGGTAAGCTGCCATAGATTTTTCCTTAAGCCCGCCGATCGGAAGCACCTTCCCACGCAAGGTGATTTCCCCTGTCATGGCAATATCGCTGCGCACCGGGATATTGGTAAGCGCAGACACAAGTGCCGTTGCCATCGTAATCCCCGCTGAAGGGCCGTCTTTGGGAACTGCGCCTTCCGGCGCGTGAATGTGTATATCATATTTTTTATAAAAGTCTTCTTCTATTCCCCACCTGTTTGCATGGCTGCGTACACAGGTAACGGCCGTCTTTGCGGATTCCTTCATAACGTCGCCAAGCGACCCTGTCAATTCAATTTTTCCTGTTCCGCTGACGACAGCCACTTCAATCGGCAAGGTTTCCCCGCCCACAGAGGTCCATGCAAGTCCGTTTGCAACGCCAATTTCGCTGTTTTTTTCAAGAAGATCTGTTTTAAATTTTCTTGGGCCCAGAAAGGATTCCAAATCCGGCTTATCTACCGTAATGCGCTTTGCCTTATGTTCTACAAGCTTTACAGCAGATTTTCTCAACAGCGCCGTAATTTTGCGTTCCAGATTTCTCACGCCGGCTTCTCTTGTATAGCTGTCGATTAAATCATAGATAGCGCTGTCGGTTATACGGAACATATTGCCGTTAATACCACAATTCTTCATTTGCTTTGGAAGCAGGTGCTTTTTTGCAATATGAAACTTTTCTTCTCTTGTATAGCTTGGAACCTCAATCACGTCCATCCTGTCCAGCAAGGGTGTGGGAATCGTGCTTTTATCGTTTGCCGTTGTAATAAACAACACGTTGCTCAAATCAAACGGAAGGTCTATATAATGATCATGGAAGGTGCTGTTTTGCTCGGCGTCAAGCACCTCCAGAAGCGCAGACGTTGGATCACCCTTATAGTCGTTCCCCAGTTTATCCACCTCATCCAGAATAAGAACAGGGTTATTGGTTCCGCAAAGCTTGACCGCATTCATAATCCGCCCTGGCATAGAACCAATATAGGTGCGTCTGTGTCCTCTGATTTCAGATTCATCATGTACGCCGCCCAACGCAATCCTTGCAGACTTTCTGTTGATCGCGCCGGCTATAGATTGTGCAATAGACGTTTTCCCTACCCCTGGCGGCCCAACCAGGCATAAAATTTGCCCTTTCACATGCGGCGCCAGCTTTCTTACGGCAAGCAGTTCTAAAATATGTGACTTGACTTTTTCAAGTCCATAATGGTTTTTATCCAGGTAGTGCCTAGCTTTTTCTATATCAATGCGCTCTTTGGTCGATGTGTTCCACGGAAGCTCCAGGCATAAATCCAGATAGTTACGGATCACATTGGCCTCCTGCGCGCCATAAGGCATTTTTTCAAGCTTGCTGCATTCCTTTAGAAGAACTTTTTCAACATCCTCTTTTAGCCTTAGCGCAAGCACCTTCTCTTTATATTCCTCCGCTTCGACCATTGGATCGTCGTCTTCGCCCAGCTCCTCTTCTATTACACGGAGCTGCTCACGCAGAAAATACTCACGCTGCCCTTCATCTATGCGCTCTCTGGCCTTGAGGTTGATTTTCTCTTCAATTTCAAGAATAAAAACTTCATTTGTAATATATTCTATCAGCTTTTCCAGGCGTTTTTTTGTGTCAAAGGTTTCCAGCACCTTCTGTTTGTTCTGATAATCCAGTACAATATTGCCGGTAATAAAATCGGCCAAAGCACCCGGTTCATTGCACATGCCCACTTTATAAAGAATATCGGTTGCCATTTTCGGCGAAAGGCGTACATACTGTTCAAATATGCCTTTTGCAGAACGAATCAGCGCAAGCTCTGTAACCGATGGCGCAGATGGTTCCTTATGTATTTTTTCGACCTGTGCTGTAAAAAAGGGGGACTCTTTTTCATATCCTAATACGACAGCCCTGCAAATGCCTTCCACCACAACGCGAATCACATTTTCCGGCTGTTTAAGCACCTGTACGACCCTGGCGATCGTCCCCACCTTATAAAGATCCGTTGTTTTGGGGTCGTGGATATTCACGTCCCTTTGCGCGGTAATAAAGATGGTCTGGTTTGTACGCATCGCCTGATCAATGGCAAGTGCAGACTTTTTTCTTCCAATATCAAAATGCAACATCATATCCGGAAACAGTACAAGGCCGCGCAGCGGTAAAACCGGGAGCGTGACGATATGATCTGCTCTATCAAAATCCATATACCTTAAACCTCCTTTTAAAAACAGGAGCTGTAACTTGCAGAAAGTAAGTTACAGCTTTGCAACATAAACTACGACGCAGTATTCTTTCTTGGCGTCTTTTTATTATCTTCTTGGTTAATACTCATAAGCGGTTTGCGTTCCTGGTTGTGTATAACCGTAACATTGGAAGGATCTTTGATTGTTTCCGCAGAAATAATCACTTTTTCCGTCGTGCTGTCAGAGGGTATTTTAAACATCAGCTCTTTAAGCGTGTTTTCCATAATGGAACGCAGCCCCCTGGCGCCTGTTTTTTCTTCAATCGCCTTGTCAGCGATCGCTTCCAGTGCAGACGGTTCAAATTCCAGCACAACATTGTCCAGAGCAAAAAGCTTTTGATACTGCCGAACCAGCGCGTTTTTAGGCTCTGTTAAAATACGGATAAAGGCCTTTTTGTCAAGCCCATTGAGCGCCGTAATGACAGGCAGCCTGCCAACCAGCTCAGGAATCAGTCCAAACTTTACAAGGTCGTGTGAAATTACGCTGGACATCCAATTGGTTGTATTAAGCTCCTTTTTATCCTTGACCTTTGCGCCAAAACCAAGTGAAGAGGAGCCTGTTCTTCTTTCAACCGTTTTTTCCAGTCCGTCAAACGCGCCGCCACAGATAAACAGAATGTTTTTCGTATTGATCTGTAAAAATTCCTGCTGCGGATGTTTTCTTCCACCCTGAGGCGGTACGTTTGAAACCGTCCCTTCCAAAATTTTTAAAAGCGCCTGCTGTACACCTTCGCCGCTGACATCTCTTGTTATCGAAGGGTTTTCTGATTTTCTTGCAATTTTATCAATTTCATCTACATAGATAATGCCACGCTCCGCCTTTTCAATATCAAAATCGGCAGCCTGGATCAGTCGCAGTAAAATATTTTCTACATCTTCACCAACATAACCGGCTTCTGTAAGCGTGGTTGCGTCTGCAATCGCAAACGGTACGTCCAAAATCTTTGCAAGGGTTTGCGCAAGCAAAGTTTTACCGGTGCCTGTAGGTCCCAGCAACAATACATTGCTCTTGACAAAATCCACTTCTTCATCGTCATTGTTGATACGCTTATAATGGTTATAAACGGCAACGCTCAACGTAACCTTTGCATCATCCTGGCCAATCACATATTCATCAAGCTTTTGCTTAATTTCCTGCGGCTTTAAAAGGTTTGTAAAATCCGGAGCTTGGCTTTTTTTCTTACCTTTTTCTTCTTCGCCGTCATGTAAAATGGTCAGGCAAAGCTCAACACATTCGTCACAAATATAAACGCCGTTGCCTGCGATCATGCGTCCAACAAGCTCCTGCGGCTTGCCGCAAAAGGAGCAATGGATTTCTCTGTTTGTATTTTCATCCCTGCTAGACATACGTTTTAACTCCTATCGTTTATCATCTGTGGGGAATCACTTTATCAATCAGACCATATTCCATAGCCTGCTGCGCCGTCATAAAATTATCACGTTCTGTGTCTCTTGCAATGACATCATACGGTTGGCCCGTATGCTCAGATAAAATAGTGTTCAGCTTCTTTTTTGTCTGCTGAATATGGTCGGCATGGATCATAATATCTGTTGCCTGTCCCTGTGCGCCGCCGCTTGGCTGGTGGATCATAATATCGCTGTTTGGCAACGCCAAACGCTTCCCCTTGGCACCTGCTGCCAGCAAAAATGCACCCATACTGGCCGCCATGCCCATGCAGATTGTGGAAACATCACACTTAATATATTGCATGGTGTCATAGATTGCCAACCCGTCTGTTACAGAGCCGCCCGGACTATTGATATACAGGCTGATATCCTTGGAAGGATCCTGCCCTTCCAAAAAAAGCAGCTGTGCCACAACAAGACTGGCGGTCACATTGTTCACTTCTTCCGTGAGCATAATAATACGGTCGTTGAGAAGCCTTGAATAAATATCGTAGGAACGCTCCCCTCTGCTTGTTTGCTCAACCACGTAAGGAACTAAACTCATAATTCATCATCCCTTTTTTTATTTATACTATGATAAGCATAGGCAGGAAAATACCATGTTATTCAAAAACTTTACGCAATCGCAGCGCTGTCCTTTACCAGGTTCATGGCTTTTTCCACTGCCAAATCCTTTGCAATATCTGCTGCTGAAACAATATTTTTAATTTTTTCAACGGGCATTTTATAGCTTTCGGCCATTCTTTCATATTCTGCCTCAACCGCCGCGTCGTCCGCAGTAAGGTTTTCAAGCTGTGCAATCTTGTCAAGCGCCAAGCGCAGCTTTACACGCTGCTCTGCCTGCGGCCTGTACATTGCGCGAAGGCCGTCCTTATCCATACCCATATACTGCATATACGTTTGCATGTCCATTCCCTGAGAGCGCAGGCGCATATCAAATTCACGCAGCATATCGTCCACAGTGTTTTCATACATGGCTTCCGGAATTTCCGCTTTTAAAAGCTCTGTAAGCTTTGTTGTAAGTTGGTTTTCCACATCCTGCTCAGATTCTTTCTGCAGGCGCTGCGCAACTTCTGATTTAAGCTCTTCTTTGTATTCCTCCACTGTTTCTTTTTCGCTGATATCTTTGATAAACTCATCATCAAATTCAGGAAGCTCTTTCGCTTTAATTTCATGCAGTACAATTTTAAACTGCGCCTCTTTTCCCTTGAGGTCATCCACCTGATAATCCTCCGGGAAGGTAACGGTGATCGTAAACGCATCGTTTGTATTATGTCCTACAATCTGTTCTTCAAAACCGGGAATAAAATTGCCGCTGCCCAATGCAAGCGTATAGTTTTCCGCCTTGCCGCCCTCAAAGGCAACATCATCTACAAAGCCTTCAAAATCAATCACAACACTGTCGCCGTTTTCAGCGGGCCTGTCCTCTACCGTAACAAGTCTGCTGTTGCGTTCCCTGATTTTCTGGATTTCTTCATCCAGAATTTCTTCTGTTACCTCCGTAGGCTTTTTTGCCACTTCGATCCCTTTATAATTTTCAATTTCCACTTCCGGCTCGACCGTTACCGTTGCCTTAAAAGTGAAACCTTCCTTCCCCACGCTTATTACATCCAGATCAATTTTATCGCGGACAAGCTTAAGCTGCGCCTCTTCTGCAGCCTGTGAAAGGGCTTCCGGGTACAAATCCTGCATGGCGTCTTCATAGAAAATTTCTTCCCCATACATTTTTTCTATAATCATCCGTGGGGCCTTCCCCTTACGGAACCCTGGAACATTTATATTTTTAACCTTTTTACGGTATACGGCGCTTACTGCTTTTTCAAATGCCTCGGCATCAACCTGTACTTCCAGCTCATAACGGTTTGTGTCAACCTTGTTGGACGATTTCAGACTCATTTCTTTTTTTCCTCCTGAATTTCAGCAAATATTCAAAGATAATTATAACACAACAAAAAATTTTTTTCCATACCTTTGAAAAAAAATATTATCTATTTTCCCTATCGGACTAACTTTGGCATAAATTTCAAATGATCACAGGCGACCAAATCAAACGATATCCCTGCATAAACGCCAATCTGCGCTCTTTTTGCCGCATTGCCGCCATGCACATGGCCATAATAGCATTTGCGAATGCCGGAATGTATCAGCACATCCAGGATCTCTTTACACGGGGTATTTGCATAAACCGGGGGATAATGCAGAAAAACAACCGGTTCCAGCTGCAGGCTGCGCGCCTGCTCAATAGAGGCTTTTAATCTGCCTACTTCCCTATACAATACTTTTTTATCTGCATCGTTTTCCGCATCATAATACCAGCCTCTTGTTCCGCACACAGCGTAACCGCCGGCCGCATAAGCGTTGTTAAAAAGAATAGACATACTGTCAAAGCCGTTTTCGCACAGGAAAGCGTCCATTTTCTTTTTTGTGCACCACCAGTAATCGTGATTCCCTTTCAGCAAAAGTTTTCTGCCCGGAAGGCTGTGAATAAACTGGAAATCCGCATAGGTTTCCTGCAGCTTCATGGCCCATGAAATATCGCCGCCAATCACGACGGTGTCATTTTCAGTAACAACGCTGCGCCAGTTTTTCTCTAAACGGGAAACGTAATCCTTCCAGCCGCTGAAGACATCCATCGGCTTGTCCGTACCAAGGGAAAGGTGTAAATCTGCAATTGCAAACAAAGACATAACAATCAAAGCCCCAAGGTTTGCAATACATACTGCGGCATACCTTCCGGCGTAGTAGCACCGGTAAAGCGCACAGGGTTGCCTTTCAGCCCGGCCAGCGGAGCAGGTATCTCCACCCCTGTTATTGCATGCAGACGGTCAACCATGGAAAATTCATCCTCCGGCATCTGACAATCAGGCGCAAGCGCCTGCAAAACACTTTTTGAAAATTTATACGGACTTGCCGTAGAAGCAAGCACCGCCGGCGTATTCTGGTCGCCCGTCTGCTCCAGGTATTGTTGATATACGTTAACAGCCACCGCCGTATGGGTGTCACATAAATACCGACAATCTTCAAACAGCGTGCGAATGGTCGCCTTGGTCTGCGTGTCGTTGCAAAAGGCGCCAAAAAACAGCTGTGTAATTTTTTCATACACATCGTCGCCCACCGTATAACGCCCCTGTGTTTTGAGCTGCGTCATCCAGTTTTTCACAGATATGTCGTTTTCGCCGCTTAAGTGATACAAAAGCCTTTCCAGATTGCTGGAAACCAGAATATCCATCGAAGGGGAAACCGTTGTAAAAAATTGTCTGTCCTTATTGTATTCGCCCGTACGGATAAAATCTGTCAGGACATGATTGGCATTGGAAGCACAGATGAATTTTTTTACAGGAAGCCCCATGCAGTATGCATAATAGGACGCAAGAATATTACCAAAATTCCCCGTGGGGACAACCACGTTGATTTTTTCATCCGCTTTTGCCTTTCCCGTGTTTACAAGATCGCACCATGCAGAAAAATAATAGACAATCTGCGGCAGCAGGCGCCCCCAGTTAATGGAGTTTGCACTGGAAAAAAGCATATGATTCTGTTTAAGCGCACGTATGATCTCCGGCGTGGTAAAAATCTTTTTGACGCCCGTCTGCGCGTCGTCAAAATTCCCCCGAATGCCACACACATAAACATTTTTGCCCTGCTGGGTAACCATTTGGTGCTTTTGCATGGGGCTTACGCCGTTTTGCGGATAAAAAACAATGATTTTTGTGCCGTTTACATCCTTAAACCCTTCCAGTGCGGCCTTGCCCGTGTCGCCGGAAGTCGCAACAAGTATGACCGCTTCCTTCCCCTTACAGGTTTTTTCCATAGATTTCGTAAGCAGATGTGGCAAAAGCTGAAGCGCCATGTCTTTAAACGCACAGGTTGGGCCATGCCAAAGTTCCAGCATATGCAGCGTTGTTCCCCTGCTATCCAGAGAAACAATCGGCGCCGGGTTTTCTGCGCCAAATTTTTCTTTTGTATAAGCTTGCTCTACACAGCTGCTGATTTCTTCTTTTGTAAAGTCCTGTAAAAAATCCTGCAGGATTTTTTTTGCCCTTCCACGGTAGTCAAGATTTAAAAGCGCATCCAGATCCTCTTTTCCATAAACAGGAATTTCGGCGGGGACAAACAATCCTCCATCTTCAGAAATCCCCTGTGCAATTGCCTGCGCGGCAGATACAGATACCTTTTTATCAGTCGTGCTGTTATACGTCATTCTTTTCTTCCTTCCTTTCCAAAAGACGCGCAGGCAGGGTGGCAAACACTGCCGCACCATACGCTTTCTAAGCATACATTTTATAACATAACTTACAACTTGTCAAAGTTTTCACAAAATTGGGCCGCATTTTCAAAAAAAACTTTCCGCAGCAGCGTTTCACGGTAATTATGCCGCAAAAAATATGTATACAACCCCTCCATATCTGCAATCCCTTTTATTCCGTCCGGCATATCCGTTCCATCAAAATCGCTGCCTATGCAAACTGTATTTTCTCCGCCCAAAGACAAAAAATGTTCTATATGGGAAAGAATATCCGCAAAACCGGCTTTTTCATCCTGACGCAGAAAGCTTCTGCAAAAATTAATGCCGACAACGCCGCCTTTGTCGCGGATCATACAAAACTGCTCATCTGTCAGGTTGCGCGGATGGTTACATATATGGCGTGCATTGGAATGACTGGCAACAAACGGTCTTTTTGCCGTTTCCGCCACATCGTAAAATAAGTGTTCGCTAGCATGCGACAGGTCTGCAACCACGCCGTTTTTCTCCATCTCCTGCAATGCGGCACGGCCAAATGGCTTAAGGCCGCCTTTTCCGGGAGCAAGGCATCCATACCCAAGCTCGTTTTCTCCGTTCCAGGTAAGCGTCATCATGCGTGCACCAAGCGCACGGAGCTTTTTTATGTTCTGAAGCTTTCCTGCAAGCGCAGCGCCGCCTTCTACTGTTAAAACAATTCCAGCAGCAGAGGCTTCCTGCACCTTTTTTATTTCTCTGCCCGTCTCTATTTTTCGTATTTGGCCGCCTGTACATTTCAATTGCTGTTCCAGCATTTCTGCGCATTGCAAAACAAAAAGGAAGGCCTGTTCCCCGCGCATCGTATCTGGGATCCAAACCGCCATGCACTGGATCCACGGCCTGATAGTCTGCGCTTTTTTAAAAGAAATATGAAAATGGTTGTCTGTCAGACACTCTTTTTCCGTTGCCGCCCTATACAGCGTGTCACAGTGCAGATCAAAAAGCTGCATATTCCTCCTCCTGGCCAAAAGCATTTAAAATATACCGGATTTCCACAGGCTTGCCGTCTGATGGAGAAACCCACACCTCTGCAACATCAAAGCGCGGCTGAAGCGCAGTGTTTATCTGTTGCAAATAAATAAAGGCTGTTTTTATCAGTTTTTGCTGTTTTGTTCTGGTAACAGCCTCTTCCGGTCGGGATATTGCGCCTTTTTTTCTTGTTTTCACTTCTACAAAGGCCAGCACACCGTTTTTTTCGGCAATCAGGTCAATTTCTCCATAGCGCGAATGGAAGTTCCTTGCTTTCATTATATAGCCGTTTTGCAGAAGGTATTCCGCAACATACTGTTCCCCGTGCATACCAGTTTCTTTTTTCTGATCCATACCTTTTTACTCCGGTAAAATTTTCTTAAGAAAAGAGCGCCTATGTACCGGGCTGGGCCCATAAGAAAGCAAAAGGTCGCGGTGCAGCTTTGTACCATAGCCCTTATGCTTTTCAAACTGGTACTGCGGGTATGTGTGTGAAAGTTCCAGCATCAGGCGGTCACGGCTTACTTTTGCAAGGATAGACGCTGCCGCAATCGACAAGGAACGCCCGTCGCCCTTAATAACCGTTTTGCATGGAATTTTAAGCGGCGGTTTTTGGTTGCCGTCTACCAGCGCATAATCTGCCTGTACAGGCAACCCTTCCTGCGCACGTTTCATCGCAAGCAGTGCCGCGTTGAGGATATTCATCCTTTCAATTTCCTCCACAGACGCCCATCCTACCGACCATGCGACCGCCTGGCTTTTAATTCTTTCAAAAAGCTGCTCTCGCTTTTTCTCTGTAAGCTTTTTAGAGTCATTCACCCCTTCCAGGATCGTTCCTCTTTCAAATATTACAGCGCCGGCGCAAACGGGACCTGCAAGCGGTCCTCTTCCGGCTTCGTCAATACCGCACACGGAAAGATAGCCGTTGTGATATGCCTCTTCCTCCAATTGTAACCATTGTATCGGTTCCATCGAACCCCACCTTTTTTGCAATTTTATACATTCTCAGCCCGTTCCAGCGTGATCGTGCCGAGCTTGGCCGATCTGTATTCGTCCAACAGTATATTTGCAGCGCGCAACGTATCTGCCTGTCCGCCTGCCATCAGCATTCCCCTCTTTTTGGCTATAAGCTGTAAAAGCGCATAACCGTCAAGCGGCGCAAGCTCTTCTTTTAAAAGCTTAAATCTTGCAAGAAATTTGTCCGTAGGGCATACCTTTAAAACCTCCAGCAAGCGCACTGCCAACAGTTCCACGTCTATAATCTGGTCTTTTACCGCACCGGTAAACGCCAACTTCTCACCAACCTTTGGATCGTCAAATTTTGGCCATAAAACACCTGGCGTATCTAAAATTTCAAAGCCCTGTCCAATAGAATACCACTGGTTTCCTCTTGTCACGCCTGGGCGGTCTTCCGCCTTTGCGCGGCTTTTTCTGGCCATTCTGTTAATGAAAGAAGACTTTCCAACATTGGGGATCCCTACGACCATCACGCTAATTGTACGTCCCGTTATCCCCTTTTCGGCTTGCTTCTTTATTTTGTCAGAAAGCAATTGCCGGACAGCCGGAATAAACGCAGAAACACCTCTGCCGGACTTACAGTCGATTGCAATCGCTTTCTTCCCCGTCTTTTGGAAATATGCAATCCAGCGCTGCGTTTCCCGGCTGTCCGCCATGTCGCATTTATTTAGCAGGATCAGCCTGGGCTTATTGCCGATCAGCTTGTCAAGCTCCGGATTCCGGCTGCTGTATGGGATCCTTGCGTCCACGATCTCCGCCACGGCGTCAACCAGCTTAAGAGAAGCCTGTATTTTTCGTTTTGTTTTTGTCATATGGCCCGGAAACCATTGGATGTTTTGCATAGTACTCAAATAGAACACCTTCTTAAACAAACAGGGACGCACTGCAAGTGCGCCCATAGTTATGTATATAAATATTTTATATTTTGCAACGGGAAAACAACAACCTGCGCTTTTCCCAGTATATCGTCCTGGTCAATAAGCCCAATCTGCACATCGCGGCTATCCTTGGAAATGGTGCGGTTATCCCCCATAACAAACAGCTTTCCCTGCGGTATTACATATGGAAAATCCCAGTTTACACCGCCGACGGTTAGATCTTTGATATAAGGTTCATTGAGCAAAATACCATCTACAATGACGTCACCCGTTTTGCTGTCAATCTTTAAGGTTTGTCCCTGTGTTGCAATCACACGCTTGATCAGGGGCGCGTCAAAATTCTCCCCGTGGCTGATCGCAACAATATCGCCGGCCACAGGTGTGTAAAAAAGATTTGTAATCAAAACCTTGTCGCCGTTTTGCAGAGTGTCCATCATAGAAGGCCCGTCTACATTGACCATCCGTACTGCAAAAACAATGAGCAAAATGGCAACGCAAAACGCGCAGATAATAGGCTTAAGCCATTCATAACAGACGGATACAGCTTTCTTTTTCATAAAAAACTTCCCTATTCGTATAATGAAGAAAACCTGTTAAAGGGGAACAGAATAAATTCCGCTTTTCCAATGATGTCGTCCTCTGCAATCAGCCCCACCTGATGCGAACGGCTATCCAAAGAATTATTGCGGTTATCTCCCATTACAAAAACCATGCCCTCCGGTACCTGGATCGGGTTATCTGTTGTATAAATATCTTTTTTCAACATGGGTTCCTTTATGTATGGCTCTTCAATAATAACGCCATCGACAATCACCTGGTTTTTATCATAGTCAATTTCCACTGTTTGCCCGGCTGTTGCAATCACACGTTTGACAATTGGCGTTTGGTATTCCTGCCCGTGGCTGACAATGACAACATCGCCGTTTTGCGGCGTATATAATAAGCTTGTAACAAAAAGCTTGTCCTTATGATGCAGTGTGTCCATCATCGATTCACCCTCTACATCGACCAGTCTGAACACAAAGGTAAGAAGCAAAACCACAATCACCAGTGCCGTTGCAAGGGCCTGCAGCCATTCAAAGCATACGCCTGCGGCCCCGCGGCGCTCTTCATCACGCTTGTTTTGCTCTGTTTCAGGGCCAAATACAGCCGTCGTAAGCAAGCCGTCTGCCTGTTCCTTTTCTGCATAAGACAGGTCATCCTTATACGCCTCGTCCGGCAAAATTTTAAAATCGTATTCGCTTTTCTTCATACTGGCACCCCCAAATTATACGGATATAGCAAAAAAGGGACATAACGTCCCTTTGTGCGTTTGATATTAGCGGATCTGTTCTTTAACCTTAGCTGCCTTACCAACTCTGTCGCGCAGGTAATACAGCTTGCTTCTGCGCACTTTACCGCACCTGACAACCTGTACATCCTTAACATTGGGAGAATGAACGGGGAAAACCCTTTCTACACCAACGCCGTAAGACACGCGCCTTACCGTAAAGGTTTCAGCAATACCGCTTCCCTTTCTGGCGATGACCGTACCTTCAAACATCTGGATTCTTTCCCTGTCGCCTTCGCGAATATTCACGCTTACGCGCACCGTGTCCCCGATGGCAAACTGGGGCAGCTCACTTTTTAAAGAATCTGCTGCAATTGATTTGAGTGCATCCATTTACTATATTCCTCCTAAAATTTCAGACATTCTTACCTGTTCGGCAGAGGACTGCCCGCTTCAATGTCTCGGTAAAAACCGGGCCGTTGACTCCCATTGGTTGCCCAACGGATTTCAAATGCCCGATTATTATAGCATAATACATCGTAAGTTGCAAGAGTTTTTTTGCAATGGTGCTATGTATCTTTTGCAAGTCTTTGTAAAAATTGCGCAAAGTAAGCGGGCAAAGGCGACGTAAACTCCATATAGGTTCCCCGTAGCGGATGTACAAAGCCTATTTTCCAAGCGTGCAGGCACTGGCCATTTAGCCCCTGCGCTGTTTTTTTCGGCCCGTATACCGGGTCACCCGCAACAGGATGGCCAATATATGCCATATGCACGCGGATCTGATGCGTTCGTCCGGTTTCCAGGCGCACCAGTAAATGTGTAAAGCCTGTATAACGCCCTAAAACAGTATAATGCGTAACCGCGTGCCTTGCGTTTTTTTGCGTGACCGCCATTTTTTTGCGATCCACGGGATGGCGGCCTATCGGTGCCGTAATCGTTGCGGCGTCCTGCCGAATGTTCCCGTGCACCACTGTCTGATATTCCCTGGTAAAGCTATGCTCCTTAATTTGTGCAGCAAGGCCGCGGTGTGCAGCGTCGTTCTTTGCAACGACCAGCAGCCCGCTTGTATCCTTGTCTATACGGTGCACAATTCCAGGGCGTAAAACCCCGTTGATACCGGAAAGGGAACCCTTACAGTGGTATAAAAGCGCATTAACCAGCGTTTTGTCAAAATTGCCTGCTGCCGGATGCACAACCATCCCCTGGGGCTTATTTACCACAAGCAACGCGTCATCCTCATATACAATATCAAGCGGAATGTTTTCTGCTTCAACCTGCAGCGCGACAGGCTGCGGAATCTCTATTTCCACCATACTGCCTTCCTGCAGCTTATCGCTTTTAGAGGCCTGCTTGCCATTTACCCACACATGTCCTTCTTCCATAAGCTTTACAAGAAAGCTGCGCGTCTGATCCGGCAAATTACGCGCCAAAAATTTATCAATACGCACGCCGCTGTCGTCGGCCTGTGCAAAAAAAACATGTTTATTCATTTTCTTTTATCGATGAACGCAGCGTTTCTTTTTTTTGAAAAAAGTCCGATACAAAGAAAATATAGATCACAAACAGGATTGTCCCGGCCGTTATGCAATAATCGGCAAAATTGCATACGGGCGGAAAAAAGGAAAGCTGGATATAATCTATTACATATCCCAAAAAGACTCTGTCGATCAGGTTCCCGATCCCACCGCCAATGATCATGCCGGCAGAAATAAAAAACAGCTTACTTTTTGTTTTTGTACGAAATAGCGCAATGATAAAAATGAGGATGACCACCGCTGTAAGAGAAATAAAGATCCATCGTTGATTTTCCAGCAAACCAAAGGCGGCACCCTTATTTTCTACGTATACAAAACGGAGCAGTGGGTCGATTACCGTTACCGCGCCGTCCACCTTAATGGTATTGACAACAAGAAGCTTTAACAGCTGGTCTATCAAAATAACTGCGCCGGCAAGGATAAGGGCCAAAGCCGCCATAGTAATCCCTCCATAGAAACGCGCGGTGCATCCAGATAGCTGTCTTAGACACACCGCACTTTATATTATTCGTTTAAAACAGACGCGCAACGCGCACAAATGGTAGGATGCTCGCTGTTTTTTCCAACAGTTTCGCTATAGCTCCAGCAGCGCTCGCACTTTTGCCCCGCCGCCTTTTCAATTTTCACGGCGAGTTCCTGGGTATTTGCCTGTACCAGTTCCACTTCCGATACAATAAACGCAGCGGGAAGTTCTTTCTTAACAGACTGAATAAAATCATATTCCGCGCCGCTGCAGGAAAGCACAACCTTGGCTTCCAGCGAAGCGCGAATCTGTTTTTCTTTCACGGCAAGCTCCAGCGATTTTTTTACCGTGTCGCGCAGTTGGTGGATTTTATCCCATTTTTCCATAAAGTCTGCGTCGGCATCTATGTGAAGCTCTTTTGGCATTTCGTTAAACAATACGCAATTGGGGTCGCTGTCGCTGCTGTGCGGCATATACCGCCAAATTTCGTCTGAAGTATAAGCAAGAATCGGCGAAATCATCCTTGTCATAGCGTCCAAAATGAAATAAATGGTTGTTTGCGCAGCCCTTCTTGCCACACTGTTTGCTTTTTCGGTATAGAGCCTGTCCTTTAAAACATCTAAATAGAAATTGGACATATCTACCACACAGAAATTATGAATGCTGTGGTAAACCTGATGAAATTCAAACGCATCATACGCCTGCATTACCTTACGGTTCAGCTCGTCTAGCTTTACAAGCGCCCATTTGTCAATCGGCAGCAGCGCATCCAGGGGAAGTGCGTCCTGATCAGGATTAAAATCACCCAAATTCCCCAAAATATACCTTGCAGTATTCCGGATTTTTCTATACGATTCAGAAAGCTGCTTTAAAATGTCCTTTGAAATACGGATATCCGCATGATAATCGGAGGATGCTACCCATAACCGAAGCACGTCTGCGCCGTATTCGTTGACAATATCCTGCGGATCAATGCCGTTTCCAAGAGATTTCGACATTTTTCTTCCTTCGCCGTCTACAACCCAGCCATGCGTTAAAACCGCCTTATAAGGGGCTTTTCCTGTTGTGGCAACAGACGTCAGCAGGGAAGACTGGAACCAACCCCTGTACTGGTCCGCACCCTCCAGGTAAAGGTCTGCCGGCCATTGCAGGTAAGGCCTTTCCTGCAGAACTGCAGCATGTGTGGATCCAGAATCAAACCACACATCCATAATATCCTTTTCTTTATCAAACTCTGTTGCTCCGCATTTTTTGCACTTTGTCCCTTTTGGCAGGATTTCACCGGCATCCTTCTGATACCATGCGTCGCTTCCTTCTTTTCGGAACAACTCGGCAACAGCAAGCATGGCGTCTTTGTCAATATGCGGCTCCCCGCATGACTTGCAAAAGAAAATCGGGATAGGCACGCCCCATTTGCGTTGGCGAGATATACACCAATCCTTACGCTCGCGCACCATGGAGGTAATCCTGTCTTCCCCCCAGCCCGGGATCCATTGGACGGTCCGGATAGCCCGGATGGCCTCTTCTTTAAAATCTTCCACAGAGCAGAACCACTGGTCTGTAGCCCGGAAAAGCACCGGATTTTTGCAGCGCCAGCAATGCGGGTACTGGTGTTTAATTTTTTCCAGCGCAAACAGCGCGCCCGTTTTTTCCAGATATTGCGCAATCGGCTTGTTGGCTTCTTCTGTCTTCAGTCCGGCAAATTGCCCCGCCTGCTGCGTCAGCCTGCCGTCTGCATCTACCGGAACGATAACCGGCAATTCTTTATAATTGCAGCAAACGTCAAAGTCCTCAACGCCGTGGCCCGGTGCGGTGTGCACGCAGCCCGTACCGCTTTCCAGTGTTACATGGTCGCCTACAATCACAAGCGAAGTTCTGTCCAAAAACGGGTGCTGCGTCTTCATATATTCAAGCTCTGCGCCCTGCAGCGTGCCGACAATCTCATAATCGTCAATTCCGGCCGCCTGCATCGCATTTTTATAAAGCTCTTCTGCCATAACAAAATATTCGTCATTGCTCTTTATCAGACAATATGTAAAACGCGGGCCAACGCAAATCGCAACGTTGCCGGGCAGCGTCCAAGTTGTTGTGGTCCAAATTACAAAGGATACCTTTGCAGGGTCCACACCCATTGCTGAAAATTTGCCAAGATCGTCTGTGACCTTAAATTTAACATAAATAGAATGGCAGGGGTCTTCTGCGTATTCAATTTCTGCTTCGGCCAGCGCCGTTTTGCAGTCAGAGCACCAATACACCGGCTTTAAACCCTTATAAATATAGCCCTTACAGGCCATTTCGGCAAAAATTTCAATCTGCTTGGCTTCAAACTCCTTAAGCAGGGTCACATATGGATTATCCCATTCTCCAATGACGCCCAAACGCTTAAATTGCGTTCTCTGGTCGTCCAGATATCCTAAAGCAAACGCACGGCAAATACGCCGCAGCTCCACATCGGAAATAGTGGTTGAATTGCCAACCCCGGCTTTCGTCCTTGCCTTAAGCTCCGTTGGAAGGCCGTGTGTGTCCCATCCGGGAACATACGGGGACTGAAAGCCCGACATGTTTTTATAGCGTACAACTATGTCCTTTAAAACCTTGTTCAGTGCTGTACCCAAATGAATATTTCCGTTTGCATACGGCGGTCCGTCGTGCAGGACATATAGCGGCTTCCCTTTGTTTTTTTTCATCAGCTTTTCATAAATTTTTTCTTCTTCCCAACGAGCCAGCGTTTGGGGCTCTGTTTTTGGAAGGCCCGCGCGCATAGGAAAATCAGTTTTGGGAAGGTTAAGCGTTGCGTTATAATCCTGTGGCATGAATTTTGTACTCTCCCTTTATAAAATTACCTGTACCAATCCAAATACCAATCCAATGCGGGCGGATCCGTCATGGGATTGGTATTTGGATTATAATCTATGTATTTTTTATTTTTTGTCGGTTACGCTGTAATTGTCACCAAATTTCAGGTTGCTGAATTTGCTTTCCTTTTCTTCTGCATCCTGCGGCGCCTGTTCGTCCTCCTGCGTAGCCTGCGAGGAAATATCCACAACCTCTTCCTTGTCGTCTGTCGCAGGCTGTGCTCTGTCAGGCTGCCCCTGCTGTACCGGCGCATCCATATTCTGTGCAGACGTATCGTTGACCGGATAATTTTTGTCAAGCTCTGCCTTTGTCTTGCTGATTTCAGAAGCAGTAGGAAGATCCTCAAGCATCCTGATATGGCTGTTATAGGTTTCAAGAAGCTGTTCCCTTAAAACAACGGCGTCGGCCTGCAATTTTAAATAATTGTTCTTTTCATTTACGATAGAGGCATTGGCGTTCATAATAATATCCTGTGCTTTTAGCTTGGCCTCTTTCATAATGGCTTCTGCCTTTTGGTTTGCCTCTTTTACGGTGGAGTCCATCACTTTCTGCGCATTTAAAAGAGCGCCTCGTACATTTTCTTCGTCTTTACGATACTCTTCTATGCGCTTGGCAAGGATATCCAGCTTTTTTACAAGCTCAATTTTATCTTTCTTATTCTGCTCAAGCGTTGCAACAACCTCATCGATAAAAGCTTCGACATCCTCTGGACGGTAGCCGCCAAGATTTGCTTTTCTGAAGCTGATGTTTTTTACCTCGTCAATTGTCAGCATATCGATCTCTCCTATCTGTATTGTTTGACAACCAACTTAACCCGGCCCTTTTTCGTCAGGCCTGTATGATCGCCAATTATATATTTACCATATCCACGGATGGACAGCGTATCCCCTTGTTTAGGGTGAATACTCACATTTTGCCTGCACTGGTGGTTTAAAAAAACATTCCCTGCCAGTATCAGCTTTGCACTTTTATCCCGGCTTAAGCCTGTAAGTGCGCCTACCACACTGTCAAGCCGTACGGAAGATACCGTATAAAATTTTTCTTCGAGCTTCTTAACGGGGGGCAGCCCACATGTATTTTCTAAAACGGAAACCGAAACACCAACGCTTCCCACTTTCTGGATCTGCGTTGTAATGTAAGCGCTCAGTTCCTCTTTTACAAAAACAACCGCACGCCCCGGCTCAGCCAAAATATCGCCCACAGCTTCTCTTTTTATCCCGCAGCCCATCAGCGCACCCAAAAAATCCCTATGGGATAGATTATACGCTTGTCTGTACATAAACGCAAGCGGCGTTATGGGAAAAAAAGAAGAAGAACACAGCTGTTCTTTTGGGAAAATCCCCAGAACCGCTCTTTCGCTTTCTTCATACCCGCCATAAAATAGAAAATTTTCAAAGTGCGCCTGCTTTAGTATTCCCTTTGCAGCCGCCTGCTCTTCCAAGGCCAGAAAGGAAGTAAAACACGGAGCCCTGCGCTGTTGGGACAGATAAAGTGTGTCGTAAATTTTTGCCTCTAAAAGCGCATACGCATATTTTTCTTCAGCAGACATGTAAATTAAAAATAAACGCCGTTGTTTTCAAGCTCGTCCAGCAGGTCGTCCCCTGTCAAATCCACATTATTGGGTATAATAATAAACGTGCTTGTCGCAATCCTTTTAATCTTTCCCTTATTTGCATAAGCACAGCCGCTTAAAAAATCTATAATCCGCCGGGACATATCTCTGTTTGTGTTTTCCAGGTTCAGAACGACCGTATGCATTTTAATCAATTCATCCGCAATCGCCCTGGTTTCTTCTCCAAAGCGTTCGGGCTTAAAAAGAACAACCTGTAATTTAGCCGTTGCATTGATATTGACAACCTTGTTACGCCTGGGTGCAGAAGCTGCATTTTCCCGCTGATAAGAATAATCGGGTGCCGGCGAAGACGGTGCGGCGTAATCTTCCTCCGGTTCATCATCATAGCTGTATTCATCATAATCATCATATTCGTCATCCGGTGCATCCCACATACGCTTAAACTTATCCACTAAACCTGCCATTTTAAAATACCTCCAATTTTTATCTATAAAGCCTGGGACCAAACAACGAGGAGCCAATCCTCACCATGTTAGCCCCTTCCAGGATAGCTTCGCGGTAATCCGCAGACATCCCCATTGACAGATAGTCCATAAATACATTATCCATTTTTTTGGCCTTCATGTCAATAAACAGTTTGTACATCGCGCAAAAATATTTACAAATTTCCCCCTTTTTGTCGCAAATGGGAGGAATTGCCATAAGACCTTTTACAGAAATACCGCGCATTGTTCCAATTTGGAATAATAGCCCCTCCAGATCCTGCGGTGCAACGCCTGATTTACTGACTTCGTTTCCTATATTTACCTCTATTAAAATATCTGTTGTGATCCCTTTTGCAAGCGAATGCTTTGCAATCTCTCCTGCAAGCTTTTCGCTGTCAACCGACTGAATCATATTGACCTTTCCCACAATCTGCCGTACCTTGTTGGTTTGCAGATGCCCAATAAACTGCAAAGACGCGTGCGTAAGGTCATAGCTTTCATATTTTGCAAGAAGCTCCTGTACCCTGTTTTCCCCAATATGAGAAAGCCCTAAAGAAATGGCATAGTTAATTCTGTTTACATCTACTGTTTTTGTCGCGGCCAGAAAGGTAATATCCTGCCTGCTTCTGCCTGACTGCAAAGCAGCCTTTGCAATGCTTTCTTCTATCGTTTGATAGTTGTATGCAATATCCTGTAACGCCTGCTGCTCATTGCTTGACAATTTTTCCGGCATATAAATCCGCCCCTTCTGTAACAATTTTATCGTAAAGCTCAACTGTCGTTCCGTTAAAAAGAACGCCCTCTTCCGGCTGCGGGTCACACAATACAAAATCTTCGCCTGCATAAAGGATCGACACCTGCTTGAAAATAAGCTCGTTTCCATACACTACATATACGCCCTGCACCTTTTTTTCTTCAGAGGTGGTCGTGCCGTCCTCATTTTCAATTGTTTTAACCACTGTGTCGTCATGCAGGGATTTTTTGCTGACACGTATTCCTGTATAGGTCTTTATATCAATTTTAACTGTTTCGTTGCGCAGGCTGGCAAGCTCCGGGCTCATATAGTTGCATTCCAACACAAGCGCAGCGTCTGACGTTTTGTTTTCCTGGTTTACCGACGCTATTTTCACCGGCACGCTGCCTGTTGTGGCATATGGCATATTTACGCTGACGTCATCATAAATGGAGCTTAATTCAATGGAATCCTGCGCTGTGATCGGACAGGCAATAAACCAATTGAGCTCGCTGATTACTTTTCCAATTACATTTCCCGCCACTTTTTCAGGCTCTTCTTCCAGCATGGCATTTAAGCTGTCCAGGCCGATCTCTGCAGCTTTGGTATAATCATACGCATCTTCATAGCCGTCTGTATAGCTTACAAAATAACCGGCGACCGGCGAGGTAATCTGGGCAACGGCCTCCCCGCAGGAGGCCTGGATTTCTTCCTTTTGCGCCTGCAGCTGTTCAATTTTTTCATTATAATTGACAACTTCCCCGGTCACAACCATTCGTTCGTTTATTAAATACAAAAGGTCTTCACTGGTATCTTTCAAATCGTAAAGCTGGCCTTCGTTTATATTCTGCAGCAAATCAACTACTTTTTGGTTCATTTGGTTATTGATAGAATCCAAACCCGTAGACATCGTATGTGCGGCCATATTAATTTTTTTAAGCTGGTCGATCTGGTTGTCGATCTGCGCAATTTCCTTATGTGCCGTGGCGTCGTCCTCCGTCCTATACACAGTGGCTACTACGCCACCTGCCGCTACCTTTCCACCGTCATCAAACGCATAGGCAACCACGCCTTCACTGTCGTTTTTAATCAACGTTTCATTGCGGATTACATAACCGGTCGAATAGATAGAGTCTGCCGTCTCCTGCATAATGGCGGTTTCTGTTTCTACCATGGAAAAGTTTGCTCCGTAAAATAAATACGCCAAATACGCAAGCACCAAAAACGCTGCCACCGTAATGACGATTTTTTTTGCCAGTGTTTTATCCAAGCCGTATTCACCACATTCCATAATTATTGCAAAATTCCGCTTTGCTCTATATACGAGCAAGCTGTACGCATAACCTCTTTTTCATCTTTACAGATGTCCGTTTCAATCCAGTGGATGGTTTGATCCTTCTTAAACCAGGTAAGCTGCCGCTTTGCATACTTTCTTGTTTCCTGTTTTAGTTTTTCCGTCGCGTCCTGCAGCGTACATACGCCGTCAAAATATGGCTTGAGCTCCTTATAGCCAATCGCCATACGCGCCGTTTTGCCGCATGGCTGCGAAAGGACATAGCTTGCTTCCTCCAAAAGCCCCTGATTGAGCATTTGGTCAACCCTTTGGTTGATCCTGTCATATAACTTTTCCCTGTTTTTACAGGTAAGCCCAATGCGCACATCCTTATATGGACTTGGGTTTTTCATCGAGTGCGCTATATGCTGCGTCATTGTGATCCCTGTCGTTTTAAAAATTTCAATCGCCCTTATAATCCGCTTTGCGTTTTTGGTTTGCGCAAGGCGCTTTGCGCTGTCTGGGTCAAATTGCGCCAACTCCAAAAGCAGCGCATCTACCCCTTCGCGCTCCAACCGAATAAAAAGCGCCCGGCGCAAAGCAGGATCCTCCCCGCCCGGCGCAAATTCCAAATGGTTTAAAAGCGCATGAACATAAAGGCCTGTCCCACCAACCAGCACGGGCAGTTTTCCCCTTTTATATATGTCGCAGATAACATTCCTTGCGCATTGTACATACTGTGCCACGCTGTAGGTTTCCTGGGGGTCTAAAAAGTCCATCATATGATGAATAACACCCTGCCGCTGGAAAGCGTCCGGCTTTGCCGTTGCAATTTGCATTCCCGTATAGATCTGCATAGAATCCGCCGAGACCACTTCCCCGTTATAGCGTTTTGCAATCGTTATGCCAAGCGAGGTTTTTCCAGACGCGGTGGGTCCCACGATTGCCACAAGCGGAATGAAGGCTGCCTGCTGCAAAAAATCACATCCTGCCAAACTGTTTTTCAATTTCTCTTTTTTTAATGACAATCCGTACCGGTCTTCCATGCGGGCAATAACGCAGCGCCGGGTTTGCTTCAAGCTGATCGGCCAGCGCGATAAGCTCTTGAGGATGATTGATATTACCGGCTTTGACCGCCGCGCGGCAGGCAACGTTGTGGTAAATCCAATCCATTTGCTCTGCGTAAATATCGTTTTTATGTTCAAGCAAATATCCGGCCATTTCCGTTACGATAGAAGCAATATCAGAATGCTCCAGATATTGTGGCGCGCTTCTGACAAGGATATTCCCCATGCCAAAATCCTCTATTTCAAAGCCAGCCTCCCAAAAAGCCCTGGTATTTTGTAGCGCTGCGTCGTATTCCAGCTTATTCAGGGTAACGGTTATCGGCTCCAAAAGGTACTGCATGGCCCCGGCGCCCTTTTCTGCTTTCAGTTTTTCATAAAGAATTCTTTCATGCGCTGCGTGCTTATCAATGAAAACCAGCTCGTCCTCGCCGCGTTCCATTATAATATATGTGCGGAACGCTTCGCCGATAAATCTTGTCGAAACACCTTCAAAAGGCTCTGTAAAAGCCTTTTGTCCGTCTTTCGGTGCAGATTCATCCTGTTTTGAAACAGCTGGTTGGGGCTTTGGCTGCTGTGCAGCCTGCGTTTTTTCCTGAACGTTTGTATTGGCTGCAGGTATAAAGCTTTGGGACACCTGCAAACGCCCTTTATATAAATCAAATGGATTTACACCGTCTGCCACATGTTTTTGGAAGGCGTGTGCTTTCGGGATAGAAATCTGCGGCTGACAATTCTCTTTCTTTTCCGGAATAGCAGGCGCCGCTTCTTCTAAAGAAGACTTGCTTTTTGCATAGAGCGGACTTGCAGGCTCCTGCACAGGCGCAGGCTTTGCTTTATAGCTCTGCTCTGCCTCAAACGGATTGGCCGGCCGGGCGGCCGAACGGACCAGGTCGCGCGGTTTTAAGGAAACCTGCTTTGGCTGATCCCCGCTTAGCAACGCCGACTTTACCGCATGATACAGCGCGTCAAAAACAGGACGTTCCTGAATAAACCGGACCTCTATTTTGGCAGGATGCACGTTTACATCTACCGCCTGACAGGAAAGGGAAATATGCAAAACACAAGCGGGGAATTTCCCGGTCATAACACTGCCTTTACAAGCTTCTTCTACCGCCGCCATGGCGGTGCGGCTTTTTACAAAGCGCCCATTGATAAAAAAGTTCTGCATATTTCTGTTTGGGCGCGCGTTCTGCGGACTGCTGACATAGCCCTTGACCGCAACGCCTTCCAGCGAATAATCCACAGGGATCAGCCCGCTTGCAAATTCTCTGCCATATACCGTATAAATGGAAGAAAGCAGCTTTCCGTCGCCCGCCGTATGCAGCGCCTGCTTTCCGTCGCGGATAAAAGTTACCGCAATTTCCGGATGAGAAAGCGCAATTTTATCCAGTACGTTTGCAACGGCGTTCGCCTCTGTTACATCCTTTTTCAAAAATTTCATGCGCGCGGGCACGTTGTAAAAAAGGCCGCGCACAATCATAGTCGTTCCTTTAGGGCAGCCTGCATCTGTCAGGCCTTCTTCTTCCCCGCCGCTTATACTGTATTTTGTTCCAATCTCTTCTCCTTCACTGCACGTCAGGATTTCGACATGAGAAACAGCGCATATGGATGCAAGCGCCTCTCCGCGGAAGCCAAGTGTTGCAATGCTTTCCAGATCGTTTTCCGCTTTAACCTTGCTGGTGGCATGGCGCAAAAACGCCTTTTGGATGTCTTCTCTTGCAATACCGCAGCCGTTGTCAGAAACGCGGATATATTCAATCCCTCCGTTTTTGATTTCGACCGTTATGGCGGTAGAGCCTGCGTCGATCGCGTTTTCTACCAGCTCTTTAACCACAGAGCTGGGGCGTTCTACAACCTCCCCGGCTGCAATCAGCTCTGCAACATGCTTATCCAGCACATGAATTTTTCCCATAACAGGCTCACCTCCGTTGTTTTTATCCTTCCTCCTTTGCCTGCCGGATCAGGTCAAAAAGGATGTTCATCGATTCAATCGGCGTTAACGTATTGATATCTACACTTAAAAGCTTCTGTTTGATCCTAAAAGCAGCTGTATCCAGCAAAGAAAGCTCCGCCGGCTGCTGCTGTGCAGCTGCCTTATGTGGATCAGGCGCGGTATTTTGTCTTTTACTGCCTTCCAGTTCCTTTAAAATTTGTTTTGCCCTTGTAATAATCCAGTCCGGAAGCCCCGCCAGCTTTGCCACCTCTATGCCATAGCTGTCGTCCGCGCCACCGGGAACAATCCTGCGCAAAAAGGTAATGTCATCCCCGCGTTTTTTTACGGCAATGTTATAATTTCGCACCCCGTCAAGCATCTGCTCCATAACGGTCAGTTCGTGATAGTGCGTTGCAAACAAGGTTTTTGCGCCCAGTCTTTTTTTATCCGCTGCATATTCAAGCACCGCACGGGCAATGCTCATCCCGTCAAAGGTAGAGGTTCCCCGACCAATTTCATCAAGAACCAGCAGGCTTTTTGCCGTTGCATTTTTCACAATGGAAGCCACTTCGTTCATTTCCACCATAAATGTGGACTGCCCGGCGGCAAGATCGTCAGAAGCGCCAACACGTGTAAAGATACTGTCCACAATGCCAATTTCCGCACTGGAAGCCGGAACAAATGCTCCCGTTTGTGCCATCAGTACAATCAGCGCCACCTGGCGCATATACGTTGATTTTCCAGCCATGTTAGGACCTGTTATAATGGCAACGCGGTTATTTGCGTTATCTAGGTCAACATCGTTTGGGACAAAGGGCGACCCGTCCAGCAAAAGCTCCACCACCGGATGGCGGCTGTCCTTCAGATGGATTACACCGCTTAGATTCACCTCCGGTCGGCAGTAACGGTTTTCTGCAGCAACAGATGCAAAAGAACACAGCACGTCAAGCGTTGCAATGCATTTGGCCGTTTGCTGAATACGCGAAAGCTGGTCCGAAACCGTTTTGCGGACTGTATCGTAAAGCTTATATTCAAGCGCTACCGCCTTATCCTTTGCGCCGAGTATCCGGCCTTCAAGCTCTTTGAGCTCTTGTGTGATAAAACGCTCACAATTTGTAAGCGTTTGCTTTCTAATGTATGTATCGGGCACCATTTCTTTATACGAATTGGAAACCTCAATATAATATCCAAATACCCTGTTATAGCCAACCTTTAGCTTTGGAATCCCCGTTTTTTCCCTTTGATCAGCCTCAATGGCTGAAAGCAGCCCGGTAGAGTCGGCCATATCTCCATTTAACAGGTCAAGCTCTGCATTGTAGCCCTTTTTAATGATACCGCCCTCGCGCACAGAAAACGGCGGTTCCTCCACAATTGCGCTGTCAATCAGCGTATACACGTCCTGCAGCGTGTCAATTCCGCGGTAAATTTCCTGCAATAAAGAAGCGCCTGTCCCTTCAAGCTGCTGCTTTAGCGCCGGCAGCTTTTGCACGGCGCTTGCAAGGGAACGCAGCTCCCTGCCGTTTGAAGTACCGTAAACAATCCTTGTCATCAAACGTTCCATATCAAAAATGCCTGTCAGCGCGTTTATAAGCTCCATACGCCGTACCGTATCGGTTACAAGCTCCTCTACCGCATTCTGGCGCTTTACAATCGGCGCGCAACTGACCAAAGGCTGTACAATCCATGCGCGGATCAGGCGCTTTCCCATCGCCGTTTTTGTCTTATCCAGCACCCATAAAAGAGATCCTCTTTTCTCTTTGCTGCGCATGGTTTCCAAAAGCTCTAAGTTCCGTCTGGTATGGAAATCCAAATTCATAAACTGGTTTTCGCTGTAAATATCCAGCGTGTTTATTCGCTCCAGGCCTGTTTTCTGTGTTTCCTCCAGATAATGTAAAAGCGCGCCCAGGCAGCTGATCAGCTGGGTGTTTCCGTCCTCCTGCAGCGCGCAAATGTTTTTTTCACCAAACTGCGCTGCGGCGCGCTGCGTGCAGGCCGCTTCGTCAAAGCAGTCGTCTGTCAGCATTTCAACTCCTGCGGAAAGTCTGTCACGGATAAAAGCGGGCAGCTCTTCAAAGCATACCGTATCCCCGCCGATCAGGATTTCGCGCGGCGAAAAACGCGCCAGCTCGTTTTTCAGCTGTGTAAAAGCATCGCTGCCCGCAAGGGTTGTAGCGTGCAGTTCCCCGGTTGAAATATCGCAAAAAGCAACCCCTATTTTTTCATCCTTTGTAAAAACACAGGATATATAGTTGTTTTTTCCTTCGTCAAGCATACTGCTTTCCATAACGGTGCCGGGCGTAATCACACGGATAATATCTCTTTTAACAAGGCCTTTTGCAGATGCGGGATCCTCTACCTGTTCGCATATGGCAACCTTATACCCCTTTGCAACCAGACGGGCTATGTACGCTTCACTGCTGTGAAAAGGAACGCCGCACATTGGCGCGCGCTCCTCTTGACCACAGTCTCTGCCCGTTAGCGTAAGCTCCAGTTCCTTGGACGCAAGCTTTGCGTCGTCATAGAACATTTCGTAAAAATCGCCCAGGCGAAAAAACAAAATGCTGTCTTTGTTTTCTTCTTTTATTTTAAAATACTGCTTCATCATTGGGGAAAGTTCAGCCATCGTGCTTTTTCACCTCTTTATCGCTGTTTCTTAGTCAATGGCAACCAGAACAGCTTGAACAGCTTCCGGAACAGCCCGGCGTGTAATCCGTCGTCATGGGGTCTTCTCCTTCTGAAGATTGCGTAATAATCGCAAATATTCTTTGCAAAAGCGTATCCAGAGCTTGCTTGTGCGCATTATATGCCTGCATATTTTCATTTTTCATAATCTCTGCATACACTGCGCGCATTTCTTTGTTGAGCTCCTGCAGCTTTTGGTCATCCCTGTCGGGCTTGGAAGCTTCGTTGTTAATGGCCATGCGTTTTAAATTAAATTCACCGATCATCTGCTGAAGCTGCTGGTCCTCATCGCTTTGCTGTTTTGCAATCTGCAATTTTACATAGCAGTCTTCCTGCTGAATTGCTTTGCCAATTTCCCTTGCCAATTCTATTGTATCCATTTTTTCTTCCTCCTGTTTTATACAAGTATGCCTTTTAAGATCCAGTTGCGCGCCTGTGTAATCTGCACGTTTACAAACGTGCCAATCAGCGCGTCGTCACCTTCCAGCTCCACAATTATATTGCCTGAAGTACGGGCCGATAATACGTTTTCTTTTCCGGTCTTGCCTTCAACCAGCACTTTTTGTGTTTGTCCAACCATAGAAGCGCAACGCTGTGCTGCAATTTCTTCCTGCACCTGCAAAAGCTCGCCAAACCATTTGGATTTTTCCGCATATGGCACAGGATCCTCCATTTTTGCAGCAGGCGTACCAACGCGCGGCGAATAAATAAACGTAAACAGCGACGTAAAACCTACCTGACGCACCAAAGAAAGCGTTTCTTTAAAATCTTCGTAAGTTTCGCCGGGAAAGCCCACGATAACGTCGCTTGTAAGTGAAAGTCCGGGGATTTTTTCCTTTGCGTAATTTACAATGGACAAATACGCCTGGCGCGTATAACGTCTGTTCATTTGCTGTAAAATTTTATTGCTCCCGGACTGAAACGGCAAATGCAAATGCTTGCTGACATGCCGGCTTTGCGCGATTGTGTCAATCAATTCTTTTGTACAGTCTTTTGGATGCGACGTCATAAAGCGCAGCCAATATTCGCCGTCTATCCGGTCAATTTTGGAAAGAAGCTCGGAAAAAGAAGGGCTTTCCAGCAGGCCTTTCCCGTAAGAATTTACGTTTTGCCCAAGCAGCGTAATATCCTTGTAGCCTGCGCCAATAAGTTTCTTTGCTTCCTGCAATATATCGTGTTCGCGGCGGCTGCGTTCCCGCCCGCGTACATAAGGCACAATGCAATAGGAACAAAAATTATCGCACCCATACATAATAGGCAGCCAGCCTTTAAAGGTCCCATCACGCTTTATGGGAAGCCCCTCGTGCACAAGGCGGTCGTCTTCTCCGCGGACAAAAATACGCTTTCCGATAAACAAGCTTTTATATAAAAGCTCCGGAAAACGGTGCAGAAAGTGCGTGCCGAAAACAAGCCCTACAAAAGGAAAGCTTTTATAAATCCTTTCGGCTATATGCGGCTGCTCCATCATGCAGCCGCATAATGCAATTAAAACGGAGGGGTGTTTCTGCTTAATAGCCTTAAGCGCACCTACATTTCCAAACACCCGGTCTTCGGCATGCTCCCGTACCGCACAGGTATTGAAAATTATAAAGTCTGCATCCTGCGGCGTTTCTGTGAACGCATACCCCATCCCGGCCAGCATACCCTTGATTTTTTCACTGTCTGCGACGTTCTGTTGGCAGCCATAGGTACGCACATAGGCAAGCGGACGCTCCCCCCTGGCGCGAACACTCATAATTTCTGCAACAAGCTGCATATATTCTTCCATGCTGCTTGTATCAAACTTTTGCTTTATATCCTCAGGCAATATATACTGCCTCCAATCTGTCAACTTTACCGTTTATCATACCATATATAGAGTTTATCTTCAAGGGTTGACAGGGATTTGCAGCACAAATTTACAATTAAGACATGAATCTGCTGGCATACAATGTAGGTGTTGTTCCAACGATCACAGTCTCTGCAACCGGTACGTTTGTGACGACTTCAACATTGGGGATCGTTCCATCGGAGGTCAGGTATATTTCCGCCTTGATTTCCAGTTCAATAATATGCTGCGTCTGGTTGATCCCCGCAGATACAAACTGGCTTGTCACGCTGGTTTCAATGCTGCTTGAAAAATTCAACCGAACTTTGATGACCGGTCCGAGCCCGCGCAACAGATCCATCCCCGACAGATCTCCAGTGTAAAATTTGATCTCTCTATGCCGCAGCTGATCAATTTCTTCCTGTGCGCTTAAAGAATATGCGGCCTTTAAAGCGTTGATATTTACTGTATTGGCAGAAATGCTCTGGACCGCGTTACTGCTTGAATATTGAACGTCCACAAGGTCTTCATATGTAAAATCCGATTCCAGCTGCTGCGCTTCAACCGCTTTGTTAATGGCTTCTGTAGCGAGGGCCTGCGCTTTTATTTCTGTTAAATTAAAAATCATAGGCCTTACCTGCAGCTCCAAAAACAAAAACGACGCCACAAACAGCAGCACAAGCAAAATCAAAACACGTTTAAAAACACTGGTTTTTCGCCGTCTTTTCCTTCGTATGCGCATAAAAACACCCCTCAAATATAGTATTCGAGGGGTGCAGATATGGTTCATTTTTTACACCGGGATTTTATGCTTCTTCATGATCCGGCTGCGCACAGCAATCGCAGGAGCAGCCTTTTTCATCTTCATCCTCGGCAAAAAGGTCAGAAAAATCAAATTCCAGCTTTTCGCCGCACTTGGGGCATTCTGTTTCTCCACAAAGCAGAACGTCTTCCTGCAGACAAATTTCTTCCCCACAGGTGGGACAGGTCACTTCATAAAACTGTTCGTCGTCCGTGTCGCAACCGCCGCAGGAGCAGTCGCTTTCCTCATAATAATCTTCCTCCAGATCCGCCAGGTCTTCATCCACGGCGTCAAGCTGATCACACACATCGTCAACGCATGTTTCAAGATCTGTAACAGACAACGCCATGTCCTCAAGCAGCTCTAATATTGCTTTTATAACCTTGACTTCGTCCTTGTTTTCATCTAGCTTCAGGCCCTCTGCGAGGCCCTTGATATAAGAAATTTTTTCTGTAAGCGTCATTTTTTCCTCCAATATTCTGCGCTTATGCGCGTGACATATATTCGCCCGTGCGGGTGTCTATCTGAATTCTATCGCCCTCGTTAATAAAGATTGGCACTTTGATCTCCGCCCCGGTTTCAACAATTGCAGGCTTTGTTACGTTTGTTGCCGTATCGCCTTTCACGCCCGGCTCTGTTTTCGTTACTTCCAACTCAACAAAATTGGGCGGCTCTACGCCAAACACATTCCCTTTATAGGACAAAACCTTACAGGTCATATTTTCTTTTACAAATTTAAAGTTATCTGAAAGTATGCTTTTGTTGATTGGAATCTGTTCATACGTTTCGCTGTCCATAAAATAATACAGGTCGCCGTCACTGTAAAGATATTCCATATCTTTTCTCTCAATAAAAGCCGTGGGATATTTGTCGTTGGGGTTAAAGGTTTTTTCAACCACAGCGCCCGTGATTACGTTCCTGATTTTGGTTCTCACAAAAGCAGCGCCCTTGCCCGGCTTTACATGCTGAAACTCAATAATAGAAACAACCTGGCCGTCCATTTCAAATGTAACGCCGTTTCTAAAATCACCTGCTGAAATCATAGATAAATCCTCCTCAATATACATCGCAGCAATGTACGATCCTTCTACTGTTTTACAAGTTATAATTATACCTATTGCACCTGCAAAATGCAACAGGTAATCGCAATTAATTTACACAGTCTTCCAGGCCAATTAAAGAATAAGCAATTCTTTGCTAACGCCGGTCAGGTTTCTGCACCCGTTTTTGGTTACTGCGACCATATCTTCAATGCGCACGCCAAATTCCCCCGGCAGGTAAATGCCCGGTTCTACCGTAACAACCATGCCGCTGCTCAAAATTGTAGGGGAATTCTGGGAAAGACGCGGTTCTTCATGGATAAGCAACCCTACCCCATGGCCGGTAGCATGTTTGTAACATTGCCCGTAGCCCGCCTGCTCTATTACATCCCTTGCAGCCCGGTCAATACAGTGACCTGTTACGCCCGACTTAATTTTTGCAAGCGCACTTTGCTGGGCCTGCAAGACAAGATTGTAAATTTCTGCTTGCTTGTCCGTTACATAGCTGACAGCTACCGTCCGGGTCATATCGCTGTGATACCCCTCATACACCGCGCCGATGTCCATTGTAACAAAATCACCCGCGCAAACGGCGCTTGTTCCCGGAACACCATGCGGCAGGGAGGTCTTTTTGCCCGCTATCGTGATCAGATCAAAGGCTACGCGCTGCGCTCCACGCTTGCGCATGGAAAACTCAAGCTCCAGCGCTATATCCCGCTCTGTAACACCAGGCCTGATAAAGTTTAAAATATCCAGATACGCTTCTTCTGTAATACGCTGCGCCTCTTTTATTTTTAAAATCTCAGCCCTGCCTTTGATCATGCGCATATTGGATAAAAGCAGATCAAGCGTATCATCACAGGCCGTTTTAACATCTATCGCGCGAAAGCTTTTTTTAAACACGTTTGCCTGCTTTACAGAAACCGTTGCACCCTCCAGATACACCTTTTTGACCCTGTGTCTTTTTGCAAGCGTACACAGCTGCTGTGAAAGGCTGTCAAAAACTACCACATCTAAGTCTTTTACCTGCTTTTGCGCTGCTTCGCCGTAACGAAAATCCACCAGCAGATAGGCAGCTTTTCTGGTAATAAACACAGCCCCCGCCGAAGAAGCAAAGCCGGACAAGTAAAAGCGGTTGACGTCTGAAAGCACCAGAGCCGCTTCGCCCGGTTGGGTCAGTCCCTCCTGCAGCTTTAAAATTCTACTTTTCATCCTTTACACACGCCCTTTTATAGCTCTTCCTGCTTTTGCAGCAGAAGCGCTGCGTCAATCCCTAAAAAGTAAACATTCTTTCCAAAGCCCGCAATCTGCCCTTTGCAGACAGGTGCAATTACAGAGTGATGGCGGAATTCTTCCCGGGCATGAATATTAGACATATGCACCTCAATAAAGGGAATATCCACACAGGCAATTGCATCGCGCAGCGCATAGCTGTAATGTGTAAGTGCGCCCGCGTTGATAACAACCGCACAATACTGCTCTTTTGCAGTATGAATTGCATCTATCAGCGCACCTTCGTGGTTGGACTGAAGAACGTCGATCAAAACGCCTTTTTCTTTTCCATAAGCAATGACCTGGTCTTCTATACTTTGTGCAGATTGCGTGCCATAAATTTTTTTTTCGCGAACACCGACCATATTGAGGTTCGGCCCCAAAAGCAGCAAAATCTTTTTGTCCATTTCGGTCCCTCCTGTTTAAAAAGGCTGTTTTCTGCTGGTAATTTTTCTTTTTATCCTGCTAAGCAGGCATCTGCGCAACTTTACGGTAGCCGATTCCCTGTTTGGATCCAACGGCTCGACAAGCAAAGTTTTCATTGCCAATAACTTTGCACCAAAAATATCTGTAAAAAGCTGGTCGCCCACTACAAGAATATTTTGACGGTTTGTATGAAACCTGCGTACAGCCCGCAAATAAGCAAGCGGAGAAGGTTTTAAGCAAAACGCAAGATAATCAAGCCCCAGACCTTCCGCAAAAGGCGCAACCGTCTTTTTAAAGTTATTGGAAAAAAGCAAAATACGCACGCCCTGTGCCTGCATTTGCGCCACCCATTCCCTTACACCCGCGGCGGGCTTTGTATCGCCGTATTTTTTTATTGTATTGTCAATATCAAGTAAAATGTATTGCACACCTAGCTTTGAAAGCATTTTCATATTCAGGTCGGTTACCTTTTTCAAATATGCTGTACGCATCGTTCCCTCCCTCTAGAAAATGAAGAAAAGCGGGCAGAAACCTGCCCGCTTTTTGCATGTACAATCATGGAAACACAGATAAGTTTAAGTACACTCATTACTTGAATTTACGCTTACGAGCCGCTTCAGACTTCTTTTTACGCCGAACAGAGGGCTTTTCATAAGCTTCTCTTTTGCGTACTTCAGCGATAACGCCTGCTCTTGCGCACTGCTTTTTAAATCTTCTTAAAGCGCTTTCAAGAGATTCGTTATCCTTGATTCTGACTTCAGACATCTATTTTTCCCTCCCATCCGCCATAAGGCAGGGGTTAATTGCATACAATTGCGCAAACTATTATACAATAAACAATTTCCAAATGTCAAGTCTTATGTATATTTTTCGACGCAATCATCAGGAAAATTATTTTACCACAATATTTACAAGTTTTCCCCTGACATAAATTTCTTTAATAACCTGACGGTTTTCTATTGCAGCGGCAATCTTAGGCTGCGCCTTTGCAGCAGCCAGCGCCGCAGCCTCATCCGCATCTGCGGCAATACAAACGCGCGCGCGCAGCTTGCCGCTTATCTGCACGGCAATTTCAACCGTGTCTTCTTTACACTTTTCTTCGTCATACTGCGGCCATTGCTGCTGTGCCACTAAACCGCTTCCAAGACTGCATATTTGCCACATTTCTTCTGTAACATGCGGGGCAAAGGGGTTGAGCAGGATTGTAAAAATACGAAGCTCTTCCCTGGTAATGGAGCCTGCGTCTGAAATATCATTGATCAAGGCCATCAGCGCTGCAATGGCAGTATTAAACTTAATATTTTCAATGTCATCCCCGACCTTTTTGATGGTTTTATGAAAGGCACCTTCCAGCGCCGGAGTAATTGAATCCCCCTGGCACAGAATCGTTTGCAGATTCCAGTAACGCTCTATAAACCTTCTGCAGCCCCGAATACTGGAGGGGCTCCAGGGCGCCGCTTTTTCAAAGTCACCAATAAACATTTCGTACATACGCATGGTGTCTGCGCCGTACTCGTTTACAATATCGTCGGGATTTACGACGTTCCCTCTGGATTTGCTCATTTTTTCGCCGTTTTCCCCTAAAATCATACCGTGGCTTGTGCGCTTTGCATAGGGCTCCTTTGTGGGAACCACGCCAATATCATACAGAAATTTATGCCAAAAACGGCTGTAAAGCAAATGCAGCGTCGTATGCTCCATCCCGCCGTTATACCAATCTACCGGACTCCAGTATGCAATCGCTTCTTTTCCTGCCAGAGCCTGCGTATTATGTGGGTCCATGTAGCGCAAATAATACCAGGAGGAACCTGCCCATTGGGGCATTGTATCTGTTTCGCGGCGCGCCTTGCCACCACATTTCGGGCAGACCGTTTCTACCCACTCGGTAATATTGGCAAGCGGCGATTCCCCGTTTTCCGTTGGCTCGTAAGATTCTACCATGGGAAGTTTCAGCGGAAGTTCACTTTCGGGAATAGGCACATAGCCGCATTTGTCGCAATGAACAATCGGGATCGGCTCGCCCCAATAGCGCTGCCGGGAAAAGACCCAGTCGCGCAGTTTAAAGTTTACCTTTGCCCTGCCTCTTCCCTTTTCTGAAAGCCAGCTTATAATCTTTTCCTTAGCGGCTTCCACCGTAAGGCCGTTTAACAGGCCGGAATTAGCCAATATGCCTGTGTTACAATCGGTAAATGCTTCTTTTTCAACATCGCCGCCCAAAACGACCTCTATAATTGGCAGGTCAAACTTTTTGGCAAACTCCCAGTCACGTGTGTCGTGCGCCGGAACCGCCATAATCGCACCTGTACCATAAGAAACAAGCACATAGTCCGATATAAAAATGGGAATTTCTTTTTCGTTAACGGGGTTAATTGCCATAACGCCCTGCAGGCGCACACCTGTTTTTTCTTTTGCAACTTCCGTTCTTTCAAAATCGGATTTTCTGGATGCAGCCAACTGATAAGCGCGGACCTCGTCCATATTGGAAAGAAGGCCGCTCCATTTTTCCAATAAAGGATGCTCCGGAGAAACAACCATATAGGTTGCACCAAAAAGTGTGTCCGGCCTTGTTGTATAAACGGTCAGTTTGTCACCGGCGGTCGTGTCAAAATCCACTTCCGCGCCTGTTGAGCGTCCAATCCAGTTCCTTTGCTGTGCCTTGACACGCTCCGGGTAATCGACCAAATCCAGATCTTCAATCAAACGGTCTGCATATTGTGTGATTTTAAGCATCCACTGCGATTTTACTTTTCGCACAACCTCGCTGTTGCAGCGTTCGCACACACCGTTTACCACCTCTTCGTTTGCAAGAACACATTTGCAGGAGGTACACCAGTTTACGGCCATCTCTTTCTTATAAGCCAGGCCGTGCTTGAAAAGCTGCAAAAAAATCCACTGTGTCCATTTGTAATACGCAGGATCGGTCGTATTGATTTCCCTGCTCCAGTCAAAAGAAATCCCCAGCGCCTGAATTTGCTGCTTAAAGTGTGCAATATTCTGCTTTGTCACAATTTCAGGATGGATATGGTTTTTAATTGCATAATTTTCAGTAGGCAAGCCAAACGCGTCCCAGCCAATTGGATATAACACGTTATACCCCTGCATCCTGCGCTTGCGCGCAACTGTATCCAGCGCAGTATACGGACGGGGATGCCCTACGTGCAGGCCCTGCCCAGAAGGATAAGGGAATTCTATCAGCGCAAAGAATTTTTCTTTGTCAGAATCGGTCTGCGCATGAAACACACCCGCTTCTTCCCATATTTTTTGCCATTTCGGCTCTATTGATTTATGATCGTACTTCAAAACCAATACCTCCTGCAACTTTATAAAATAACCATGCCGCCATTGCATGTAACACGCTTTATTTTAAAATTTGCTCAATATCTAAAATTTCCCCGTCCTGCCAAAGACGCTCCAGATCATAATACTGCCTTGCCTCATCGGAAAAAACATGGACGATGACATCCACATAATCCAAAAGGATCCATGTATTGGAACGGTGGCCCTCAATATGGCTTACAGAAACGCCTGCCTGGTCCAATTTCTCCTCTACCTCTTCCGACAACGCCTTAACCTGCGTGCTGCTGTTGCCTGTGGCGATTACCATATAGTCTGCAAGAATAGATACATCATTAATCCGGATAACCCGGATGTCCTTGCCCTTCTTGCTGTCAAGCGCCTTAGCGGCGCACGTTGCTGTTTGTAATGACGTCAAACTTCTTTCACCTCTGTTATTGATCGTGCTTTTTGTTTTCTGTTAAAATCTGATTATACGCCGCCAACGCGTTTGGATCAATGGCAAGCGCGCGCCTTGCAAGATCTGCTATAGAAAAGGAAAGGCCGAACAGCATGGCTTCCTCAAGGGAGCGCTCCGCCTTTTCCCGCATAATCTCCACTCCATCATAGCAACGCTCCGCACCTGTAAAATCTGCAACAAAAATCACCTTTTCCAGCAGGGACATCCCCGCTCTGCCCGTTGTATGATAGCGCACGGCATTTAAAATATCCGGATCCTCAATACGCAGCGTATCACGCAAATACGCAGCCCCGGAGATTGCATGCCAAAGCTTTTGGGAGTTCTGTTCAACAACGGAAAGCATTATACCAGAACGGCGCATAATTTGCAACTGCTCGTCGGGCGGCGTTTCTTTTGTAATGTCATGCAGAAGCCCCGCAACCTCTGCCTTAACGGGATCCGCTCCATAAAGAGCGGAAAGCCGGACTGCTTCTTTTGCTACATTGAGCGAATGCAGATACCGCTTTTCGCTCATGCGTTTTTTTATCAGCGCCATGTAATCCTGTTTTAGCATAGCAATCACTCCCTATAAAGGCTGTTTTCACATATATATTGCGCAACGCCGCGGCCTGTCAGTCCGGTAACATCCCCGCCGTTTTTTAATACGTCCCTGACCTGTGTGGAAGACACCTGCATCACCGGGATATCCTGCACAATGCAGCGCGCCCCCAGCTTTTTCAACCGACACGCCTGCTCTTTAAGCGCATTTGTATCTGTAGTGTTCCGTGGGACTGTACAAATTTGCGCCATTGAAAAAATGCGCTGCGGGTCCTTCCAGCTTTGCAGGGTCTGGAACATATCTGCCCCTACAATCAAATAAAGCGCCGCTTTTGGATAGGCGGCCCGAAGTGTTTGCAGCGTATCTGCCGTGTAGCTTGCGCCGCCGCGCCGGATTTCCATATCCGACACCTGTATTTTAGCATCCTTTTCAATTAAAATGCGGCACATATTGCAGCGATCTTCGGCAGAGGCCATGCCACAGCTGGACTTATGCGGCGGTATGCAGGCCGGTATGAAAAGCACAAGATCTAAATGAAGCGCTGTAATAAACGTCCGCGCCAGGCGGATATGGCCCAAATGCGGCGGGTTAAAACTGCCGCCGAGCATCCCGACCCTTTGTAACGGTTTTACATCGCACATGTTTTTTTTCCGGCTGGCAGCGTGATCTTAGGCTCTTTACTGTTTTTGCGGTATAAAACAAACTTTGTACCGATCACCTGTACAACATCTGCCTGAAGCTCCTGCGCAATGGCATTGGCGGCCTCCCGCGGCGAAACATCCGCCGTGTTCAGCACCTTGCCTTTTATCAGTTCCCTTGCGGTGAGCGCGTCGTCAGCCTGTTTTATAATCTGTCCGCTCATACCGCCTTTTCCTACCATCAGTATGGTATCAATTGGATTGGCAAGCGACCGCAAATACGCCCTTTGCTTACTTGTCAGCATCTATATTCCCCCGTTATTTATAATATTTTTTTCAGCGCTTCCTCCAGCTTTTGCAGCGCCTTACCCCTATGGCTGATTGCATCTTTTTCAGACGCTGAAAGCTGCGCAAAGCTTCTTCCGTCTTTTATAAGGAACACCGGGTCATACCCAAAGCCGCCGTTTCCCACAGGCGAAAACGCAATATGCCCTTTGCATTCGCCGGAAACCTCCAAAACCGTTTGATCGTGCAAAATACAGCAAACCGCACAGACAAAGCGGGCGGTGCGCCGCTCCATGGGAACCTTTACAAGCTCCTGTAGCAGCTTTTCCATGTTTTGAATGTCCGTTGCCTTTTCCCCCGCATAACGCGCCGAATATATGCCAGGCCGTCCGTCCAATGCATCCACCACAAGGCCGGAATCATCCGCAACACTCGGCATGCCGGTCAGATCATACGCAGACTGCGCTTTAAGCCTTGCATTCTGGGCAAAGGTTGTCCCGGTTTCTGCGACCTCCGGCAAAACAAACCCGGCCTGAAGCGCCGTTTTTGCACAAATGTTAAGCGGACTTAAAATCCGCGAAAGCTCCTTTAACTTTTTGGGGTTATTTGAAGCAATCAGAAACGTTTCCATCATATACTCCTGTTATGCTATATAGCGTTTTCACGGGCAAATAGTGCCTTTGCAAAATCATCTGCGTCAAACGGCTGCAGGTCGTCAATCTGTTCGCCCACGCCAATATACTTTACGGGAACATCCAGCTCTTCCCGGATTGCAAGCACAACGCCACCTTTGGCCGTACCGTCAAGCTTTGTCAGCACAATGCCCGTAATGCCCGCTGCGTTTTTAAACTCTCTTGCCTGGTTGACCGCATTTTGGCCTGTTGTTGCATCCAGGACAAGCAAAATTTCCTTATCTGCATCGGGCAGCTCTCTGTCGATAATTCTGCTGATTTTCGCAAGCTCGTCCATCAAATGCTTTTTGTTATGCAGACGGCCGGCCGTATCGCAGATAATTACATCAAGCCCCTTGGCCTTTGCAGAAGAAATCGCGTCAAAAACAACCGCCGCCGGGTCAGAGCCCTCGCTTTGCTTTACAATATCACAGCCGCTGCGCTGCGCCCAGATCTGCAGCTGCTCAATGGCAGCGGCGCGGAAGGTGTCCGCCGCTGCCAGCACAACCCTTTTTCCATCACTTTTCAGCTGATGTGCAAGCTTTCCAATGGTGGTGGTTTTCCCAACGCCGTTTACGCCGATCACCAGAACAACCGAAGGCTTTGTTTCAATTTTAAGCGCTTGACCGCCGCGAAGTATTTCTGCAACCGTTTCCTCAAGCAGTCTGTGTATTTCCAAAGGGTCTGTTACCCCTTCCTTTTTCACGCGCTCACGCAGCTGCTGTGTAATACGCTGGGACGTGTGAACGCCTACATCCCCCATGACCAAAAGTTCTTCTAATTCTTCAAAAAGCGCTTCATCTATTTTTGTAAAAGACTTGAGCATAGAGTCAATTTGTCCAACCACACTGTCTCTTGTTTTCTTCAAGCCTTCTTTAATTTTACTGAAAAATCCCATTGTTATCCATCCTTTATCCGGTTATATTGAGGTTAACCGGTTTTCATATTCAGTTTTTCTGCAGCTTCGCTGGCACGCAGCGATAACAGCTTGGACACGCCTTCATCCTGCATGGTAACGCCGTACAGCACGTCGGCTTCCTCCATTGTCCCTCTTCTGTGCGTTATCAGAATAAACTGCGTTTTGTCGTTCATAAGGCGCAAATAAGAAGCAAACCGGTCTACATTTACCTCGTCAAGCGCCGCTTCAATTTCGTCCATAACGCAAAACGGCGCCGGGCTTACCTTCATTATAGCAAAATAAAGCGCAATTGCAACAAGGGCTTTTTCCCCGCCCGAAAGCGCTTCCAGATGCACCACAATTTTTCCCGGTGGATGCACGATGATGTCTATCCCGCTTTGCAGAATATCCTCCGGGTCTGTAAGCTCCAGGTGTGCTTTGCCGCCGCCGAAAAGCTCTTTGAACGTCTTTGTAAAATTTTCGTTGATTTGCGAAAAACGCTCGACAAAAATTTCTTTCATTTGCTTTGTAAGGTCACCGATCAGGTGCAAAATTTCTGTTCTTGATTTTTCCACATCATCTGTCTGTTTTTTCATGAATTCGTAGCGCTGTGCAACCTCTTTATATTCTTCAATCGCCGCTACGTTAACATTACCCAGCGCTTTTATCTTTGCTTTCAGCTCACCCAGCCGCTTTCTGGCTTCCGCCACATTTTCCAAAGGGCCCACCGTTGCCTCTGCTTCTCTTCTGGTCAATTCGTATTCTTCCCAAAGCTTTGCGATAATATCGTCGTACTGCTTTTGTAAATTGATTTTTCGCTCTTCCAGCCTTGCAAGCTCTCTGCCGGAAAGTTCACGCTCGTTGTTTTTTTCCCTTTCCATCTGCCGCAAGGATGCAGAACGCTTTTCAAGGTCCGAACGCGCCTGATGCAGCGCTTCCATTTCTACCTGAGCCGTTTGAATGTCTGTTTGCGCACGCTGTACGTCGGTTGTAAGTATTTGGATCTGCTGGCCGATTTGCTGGTTTTTCAAGTTCAGGTGCATAATTTCCTCATGTAGGCTGTTTTTACGCGCCTGCTGGGTATTGCCCGTATTGGCCGCCAGATTAATCTGCTCGTGCAAAGCCTCAACATCCTTTTGCGCTGCAACGATTTGCAAACGGAAGTCCTGCAGCTTCTGCGCAAAGGCCTCTCTCTGCTCTGTGAGCTCCTCGCGACTTCCGGTAATGTCCTTCGACTGCTTTTCAGCGTCGGCAATCTTCTGCTGTACCTGCGCAAGCGCTTCCTGTGCTTGCTGTATGGCATTTTCCAATTGCGCCGTTCGGTCTGTGCATGCGGTATATTCCGTACAAACATCCTCCATCGCTTTTTGAACGCTTTGAAGCTCTGTTTCACAGCTTTTGGTTTCTGCATCGTTACGTATGCATGTTTCCTGTATGCCGGAATATTCCGCCCGTATCCCAAGCAGCTCCGCCTCCACCGCGCCAATTTCCGACTGCGCAGCTTCAAGGGCCTGCTGTGCTGTTTTTGCCTTTTCAGAAAGCTCCTGCGCGACCCGTTTGCTTTTTTCAATTTCGTTTACCCTGCTTAACAGGCCGGATTTTCTGGCAAGCGAACCGCCGGTCAGGGAGCCGCCGGCGTTGACCACCTGCCCGTCAAGCGTAACCACTTTAAAGCGGTATTGAAAGCGCTTTGCAATCGCAACAGCACAGTTTAAGTCTTCCGCCACAGCAATTCTGCCGAGCAGGGCGTGCAAAATACCCGTATATTGCTCCTTACAGGTGCAAAGGTCACAGGCAACACCAATAAACCCGGCGCAGCCTTCCATCCCGCTTTCGCGCAGGCGGTTGCCCTTGATGGTGGTCAAAGGCAAAAAGGTCGCGCGGCCACCGTCGCGCTGCTTCAGCATGGCAATCGCGCGTTTTGCGTCCTCCTCTGTACCGGTCACAACATTTTGCATGGCAGGGCCCAACGCCGTTTCTATGGCTACCGTATACTGCGTCGGTACCTGAATAATCCTGGAAACAGGACCGTGCATCCCCTTAAGCGTTCCGCGCTGCGCTTCCTTCATAACCGCCTTCACGCTGTGGTGAAAGCCCTCCATGTTGCGTTCCAAATCCTCTAAAATTTTTGTCCGGCGACTGCGTTCCTGTGCGTCAAGCAGCAATTGGTCCGCCTGCTGCTTCAAGGCGTCGCGCTTGTCCGTTTTTCCCTTGAGTTTAAGCTCGCAGCCATGTATGGCGTTTTGCAGCATCTGCGCCTTTTGCTCATACTGCTTTTGCCGGCTTTGATAATGCTCTAAAAGGCCTAAAAGCTCGTTGATTGCATTTTGCTTATCCTCTTTTGATACAGCTAAGGCTTCCATCCGTGCCTTAAGCTCGCTTAAAGAAGACTGGCTTGTCATTTGGGATGCCTTCATGTCCGCTGCCTGCGCGCTGAGGCTGGTCAGCGTTAAAGCAACCTCCTGCAGCATGTCGGAGCTGCGGCTGGCGGTCAGATTGACCTCGTTGAGCGCGTCCTGGCATGTACTGTATTCCTTTTCAAGCAAAGCGATCTCTTCTTGATGCCGGGCAACCGCCGCCTTTTTTTCTTCAATCTCTTTTTCTATATGCACAGAGGTAGCGTCCACCTGTGCAATTTCAGACTCCATCCTTTTGATGGTTTCATGATTATGTACAATATCATTTTCCAAAACAGAAACAAGCGCACGCTTTTGCGCGGATTGCTCCTCCAACGCAGAAATCTCCCGGCGCACAGCATCCATTTTTGCCGCCTGCTGGCCGTTTTGTAAAAAGATGGCCTCCGTTTCTTCGCTGATCTTATCTATTTCCTCCTGCGTGCGTTCATGCTGACTTTTGGCAATGGAGATTTTCTCCTCCTGCTCTCGCAAAACACCTGCGGATTTTTCAAGCGTGTCCAGCCAAATTCCGATCTCCAGCTCCCTTTTTTCTTTGGCGTATTCCAAAAAGGCTTCCGCCTTTTTCGCCTGGATGGAAAGAGGGCCTACACGGTCTTCCAGTTCCTGCAAAATATCGCGCAGGCGCAACAGGTTTTCTTCTGTCCCTTTCAGTTTACGCTCTGCCTCTATCTTTCTGTAGCGATAACGGGAAATCCCTGCCGCTTCTTCAAAAATTTCCCTTCTGTCTTCGCTTTTAGAGGCAACAATGCTGTCAATTTTTCCCTGGCCAATCATAGAATACCCGTCCCGTCCAAGGCCGGTATCCATAAACAGCTCATGAATATCTTTTAATCGAACTGCAGCCTTATTAATCAGGTATTCGCTGTCGCCGCTGCGGTAATAACGGCGTGTAACAGAAACCTCATCCCCATCAAAGGGCAACGCACGGTCTTTATTTTCAATTGTCAGGGTAACCTCTGCATAGCCCTGCTTTTTTCTGGTATCTGTTCCGTTAAATACAACATCCTCCATTTTAGAGCAGCGAAGGGATTTTGGCGATTGTTCACCTAAAACCCACCGAATTGCGTCGCTGATATTGCTTTTACCGGAACCGTTTGGCCCTACAATTGACGTAATCCCCCTGTCAAATGAAAGCTTTGTCTTGTCCGGAAACGTTTTAAAGCCCTGTATTTCAAGCGATTTTAAAAGCACAATGTCACCTCTTGTTCCTTTTCCGGCAAACGCTTAAAGCGCCTTGCCTTCTTGACGAAAGCAAACGCGCAGCGGGCGTATGCTTAAATCTGTCGTCTAAACACACAGAAAAATATGTAGTGCAATCGAAAATGAGCCGGTCGTTATTTTTCCACTTCTACTATCACCGTATCTTCCGCAAGCGCTTTATCCTGATACACCTGCGCCGGGTATCCACGCCGTGCAAGCTCCTGTAAATTGCTTTTTTTCTGCCCCGTCAGCTTTGGAAGCGTTTTCGGATGCACGCGCAGCACAATCGGCCCGCATGAAAAATGCTTCCTTTCAATTTGCTCTAAAACATGGCATAACATCTTGCTGCTTTGGCAAAGCTGACGCAACGCAGGGTGAAAGGGGCCCGCTACATAAGCACTGCGCAGGTCTTCCCCACTGTGCAGCCCCAGACGGATCACACGGATCCCCTCTCTTTCAAAAAGTGAAAGCAATTGTGTGCACAGCGCCACTGCGCTCTCCAGCGAAGGCGGCGTATACAGCCCTTCGGCATACAGCTGCGCCAGCCGGGTGCCGCGCAGGACGATCGTTGGATACACACGCACGGTTTTGGGGTGTAATGTGCATATTTTCTGCGCCGTATACAGGTCGAGCGCTTCGCTGCTTTTATAAAGGCCCGTCATCATCTGCAGGCCTAATGAAAACCCCGCTTTATGGATCAACGCGCAAGCTTTTTCTACGTCCTGTGCACTGTGGCCTCTGCCGTTTGCACAAAGCACACTGTCGTCCATGCTTTGCGCGCCAAGCTCTATGGAGGTCACGCCATACTGCCGTAAAAGCCCCAGCACTTCCCAATCAACGGCGTCGGGTCGGGTAGAGATACGTATACCGGACACCTGTCCTTTTTCTACATACGGATAGGCCGCCTCCAGCAGCGAAAGCATGTATTGCCTGTCTATCGCTGTAAAACTGCCGCCAAAAAACGCTATTTCTGCATTTTGCGCAGCGCCGTGTAAGGTGCGCTGTGCCGTTTCCACCGCGTCTTTCACCTGCTGTGCCGTTAAGCGGCAATGCTGTCCTGTAATACTCTTCTGGTCGCAAAAACTGCACATATGCCTACAGCCGCTATGCGGTACGAACAAGGCAATATTTGCATGCTTCAATATCCCATCAGCTCCAATGCTTCTCTGGCCGCCTGCTGCTCTGCTTCTTTTTTACTTTTTCCGCCGCCTTTGCCGATTACGTTGCTGTTTAAATGTACTTCCACAACAAAGTGCTTGCTATGATCCGGGCCGCTTTCGCCTACCAATACATATTCCAGGCGCTCTTCTGGGTTTTTCTGGATGATTTCCTGCAAACTTGTTTTATAATCCTTAAAGCTTTTGGGCTTGGGACTTTTAATATCCGGTATGACAAATCGCAGAACAAACGCCCTTGCCCTTTCCATGCCGCCATCAAGGTAAATAGCGGCGATAAGCGCTTCAAACGCATCGGCCAGAATAGACGGGCGTTCTCCTCCGCCGTTGTGGCGTTCTCCACGGCTTAGCTGCAAATATCCGCCCAAATGGATAGAGCGCGCATATCCGGCAAGCGATTTTTCACATACCAAAGACGCGCGCAGCTTTGTCAGGTCGCCTTCAGGCAGATCCGGGCAGTTTTTAAAGATATAATCCGATACAATTATACTTAAAACCGCATCGCCTAAAAATTCCAGGCGCTCATTACATTTTATTTTATTTTTTGATTCATTTGCATAGGAGGAATGCGTAAGCGCGGTATAAAGCAGGTTTTTGTCTTGAAACCTGTATTGTAATTCCTGCTGTAGTTTTTCCATCTTTTTCCCTCCTGTTTTTTATTTTTGTATACTGTCTGCAATTTCCTGTGTAACGTTTCCCTGTACATATTGTTTTGTAAGGCGCAAGGCGCTTTTTATCGTTTTGGCCTTTGCGCTTCCATGTGCTTTGAACACGGGTTTTGCAACACCCATAATGGGGGATCCGCCATATTCGTTATAGTCAAATTCTTTTTTCATCTTTTTTAAATCAGACAAGACCATGGCAGCGGCAAGCTTTGTTTTTATATTTTTCCCAAACATTGTTTTTATTTTGTCCATCAGGGCAATGGCTACTCCCTCATAGGTTTTAATAATCAAATTCCCGGTAAATCCGTCCGCCACCAGCACGTCGCACCCATCAAGGGGAATATCGCGCCCTTCAATATTTCCGACAAAATGCAGGCCGCTGTTTTGCAAAAGGGCATACGCCTCATGCTGCAGCGGCGTGCCCTTATGCGCCTCTGTCCCGCAGTTTGCAAGGCCGACCCTGGGGTTTTGAATCCCCATAACCTTTTCCATGTATAAGGCTCCCATAATCCCAAACTGCAAAAGCATTTCAGCCCGGCACTCCACATTGGCGCCGCCGTCTATCAGCATCGCGCATCCGCCGGCTGTAGGAACGATCGGTGCAAACGCGGGCCGTTTAATCCCTTTGATCCGCTTTACAAGCATTGTGGCGCCCATAACAAGCGCGCCGCTGTTGCCCGCAGAAACAAAGGCATCCCCCCTGCCTTGTGCGAGCATCTGAAGGCCCCGCGCCATAGACGAGTCTTTTTTCGTTTTTAAGACTGCCGAAGCGTCATCTTCCATGGTAACAACCTGCGGCGCATGTGCAATTTCTATTTGATCAAGAGATATCCCCTGTTCCCCGGCAATTTGAACGATTCTCTTTTCATCACCGGTCAGAACAATATCCAATTGCAGCTCCTGCGCGGCTTGTGCCGCGCCCTTTAAAATTTCAAGCGGCGCGTTGTCCCCGCCAAACGCATCGACAATAATTTTCATATTTATATTCGTTCCTTTCAAGGTTCATAAAATCCCGCATCCTCATGATCTATCAGCTTGCGCAAGGCTTCAAACGAGCGTTGCGCATATGCGGCGGCTTTTTCCCTTTTCCCGCGTATCGGCTCTGCAAGAGGCGGTAAAATCCCCAGGTTTGCACCCATCGGCTGAAAATCCGTCACGCTTGCATCGCTGATATACGCAGACAACGCGCCAAGCATACAAACCGGCGGAAAAAGCGTGCTTTCTTTTCCCAAAATTCGTTTGGCGGCATGAATCCCCACCGCCAGGCCAGATGCGCCGGATTCCATATACCCCTCCACTCCGGTAATCTGCCCTGCAAAAAATAAAGACGGCCGGGTCTTACAGGAAAAGTCGGCGTTTAAAATCCGCGGGGAATCAATAAACGTATTCCTGTGCATCACGCCATATCTTACAAATTCCGCGGCATGCAGTGCAGGGATCATGGAAAACACGCGTTTTTGCTCTGTAAACTTTAAATTTGTCTGAAAACCCACCAAATTATATAGCGAGCCCTGCCGGTTTTCACGGCGGAGCTGCAGCACGGCCCATGGCCTGTGCCCTGTTTTGGGATCACGCAGCCCTACGGGCTTCATGGGGCCAAAACGGATGGTGTCCATCCCACGCTTAGCCATCACTTCTATCGGCATACAGCCTTCATATACTTTAGGGTTATCTGTGTCAAAATCATGCAAAGGCGCCCTTTGGGCAGCAACCAGCTGTGTATAAAAAGCTTCATACTGCGCTTTGTCCATCGGACAATTTATGTAGTCGCCTTCGCCCCTTCCATAGCGGGAAGCCAAAAACGCATGGGAAAAATCAATACTTTCGGCCGTAACAATAGGCGCTGCGGCATCAAAAAAGCGAAGCGCGCCGCCAAAACGGGTTTCTATCTCTTGCGCCAGCCTGTCTGCCGTAAGCGGTCCGGTTGCAATCACTGTAACACCTTCATTTGGGATATGCACAACTTCCTCATGGATTACCGTAATATTGGGATGCTCCTCAATTTTCTGTGTGACAGCCTGCGAAAACTGCTCCCTGTCAACGGCAAGCGCACCGCCGGCCGGCACTATACAGGCATCTGCACATTCCATCAACAGAGAATGGAGCATGCGCATTTCCTGTTTTAACATACCTGCTGCGCTTTCAACCCTTGCAGCCTTCAGCGAATTGGAGCAGACCAGCTCCGCATAGCCTGCGCTACGATGCGCCGGACTCTTTTTTTCGGGCTTCATTTCATATAATGTAACAGGGATTCCGCGGTTGGCGATCTGCCAGGCGGCTTCACACCCGGCAAGCCCTGCGCCAATTACTTTTACGGTCATAGTTTTATTTTTCCTCTAGCTTCCTTTCATAGCCGCAGCCTTCCTTTGCACAGTACAGCGTGGGCTTTTTTCCTTTTTTCTTATATAAAATTTCCCCGCAATTGGGGCATTTTTCATTGACCGGCTCGTTCCAGGAAACAAAATCGCACTTGGGGTACTGATCACAGCCGTAAAAAGGCTTTCCCTTTTTGGTTTTCCTTACAATCACCTTGCCGCCGCATTTGGGGCAGATGACGCCCGTTTCCTGTACATATTTCTTTATATTTTTACATTCCGGATAACCCGGGCAGGCAATAAATTTTCCGTAACGCCCAACCTTTACGACCATTTTCCTGCCGCAAAGTTCACAGACAATGTCCGTTTCATCTTCCTTTAATTGGATTTTAACGCCTTCCATGTCTGTTTTTGCTTTTTTCAGCGTCTTTTCAAATTCGCCATAAAAGCTGTCGAGCAAGGCGATCCATTCTTCGTCACCTTTTTCAATTTTATCCAGATCCTGCTCCATCTGCGCAGTAAATTTCACATTCACAATTTTAGGGAAGCGTTCCTTCATCAGCTTGGTAGAAACCTCGCCGAGCTCCGTGGGAACAAGTGTCTTTCCCTCTCTTTTTACATATTCCCTTCCCGTAATCGTCGTAATCGTAGCTGCATATGTCGACGGCCGGCCAATTCCATATTCCTCCAGCGCCTTAATCAGCGACGCTTCCGTATAGCGTGCTGGCGGCTGCGTAAAATGCTGGTTTGGCACAATTTCCTTTAACTTAAGCGGCATATCCTTTTCAAGGGCGGGAAGCTGCTTTTCTTTTTCATCGTCGGTATCTTTTCCCTCTACATATAATATGGTAAAGCCGTCAAAATCCACCTTGTAGCCGGATGCCTTAAAGATATATCCGTTGGCAATAATGTCTGCCTGCGTGGTCTTTTGCACGCAGTCTGCCATTTGGCAGGCTGTAAATCGCTCCCAAACCAATTTATAAAGTTTATACTGATCCGTGGTCAGGCTGCCCTTGACCTTTTCAGGCTCTAAAGACGGCATGGTAGGACGGATGGCCTCATGCCCGTCCTGCGCGTTGGCGCGCGATTTAAACACCCTGGGCTTGGGCGGCAGATATTTATCGCCAAAACGCTTTTGAATATATTCCGTGGCTTCCCGCAGCGCATCGTTTGATATGCGCAGTGAATCCGTTCGCATATATGTGATCAAACCGACCGCGCCAAGCTGCGGCAGCTCAACGCCCTCGTACAGCTCCTGTGCAACCTTCATTGTACGGCGCGGCTGAAAGCCAAGCTTTCTGGAGGCCTCCTGCTGCAGGGTGGAAGTAATAAAAGGCGGCGCAGGCGCTTTTTTCCTTGTTCCGTTTTTCACCTTCTGCACTGTGTACTGCGCGCCCTCCAGATCGGCAAGAATCTGGTCCGCCTGCTGCTTTGTACCAATGCTCAATTTGCCCTGTACATTTCCATATAGCGACGCCGTAAAGGTTTTCCTGCTCCCCTTTGGGATAAATTTTGCGTCAATAGACCAATATTCCTCCGGCTTAAACGCGCGGATTTCCTCTTCTCTGTCAACAATGATCCTGACCGCCACGGACTGCACTCTGCCCGCTGAAAGCCCTCTTCGGATCTTCTGGGACAAAAACGGGCTGAGCTTATACCCAACAAGGCGGTCTAAAATCCTTCTTGCCTGCTGCGCGTCCACAAGGTCTTTGTCAATCGCCCTGGGGTGTTCCATGCCGGTTTTTACACCCGTCTTTGTGATTTCATTAAACTCCACGCGATTATTTTCGTCCAGCTCCAACCCAAGCAAATACGCCAAATGCCAGGAAATCGCCTCGCCTTCACGATCCGGGTCGGTTGCAAGATATACGCAGTCAGAGGCCTGCGCGGCCTTTTTCAACTCGTCTACAAGCTTTTCTTTGCCCTTAATGACTTCATACCTTGGTGCAAAATGGTTTTTAACGTCCACGCTCAAACGCGTGGGGGATAAATCGCGGATATGCCCCATAGAGGCAATCACGTTGTAATCCTTTCCCAGGTATTTTTTTATCGTTTTCGCCTTGGCCGGCGACTCAACAATCACAAGGTTTGACATTTGCATTCCATTCCTTCCGTGGGAAAAGGTTCCCTGCTTCTAATTTTCTATTTACTGTAACGCCTTCCGGAGCAGGGCTTTACAAGCCCTAAAAGTTCAAGCTGTGTCAAGGCCGGCAAAACACGCCCTGCCGGCAAACCTGTTTTTTGTATCAGTGTGTCCGTGTGGACAGGTATTTCCGATAAAGCAGCAAACAGCGTTCTTGCATCATCGAAAATATCTTCCGGTAAATCTACAGGCAGCGCTTTGTGCCGGTTGTCCCTCTGGGCGGTATCTTTTACAATATCCGCCTGTTTATACGCCGGCGTTTGTACTTCTTTCAAAAAATCTGCGGGTGGAAGCGTGTCTGTATCCATATATTCTTCCAATATATCCTTGCAGCAGGTCACAGGCTTTGCGCCCTGCTTGATCAGGCTGTTGGAACCGCCTGTAACGGCGCTGGTAATACTGCCGGGTACCGCAAAAACATCCCTTCCCTGCTCCAAAGCCAAATCCGCCGTAATAAGCGAACCGCTTTTTTCCCCAGCTTCTATAATGACAACGCCGCTGCATAAGCCCGATATAATCCGGTTGCGCATTGGAAAGTTACGCGCAAGCGGCGGCGTATCCGGAGGGTATTCAGAAACAAGCGCGCCCTGCTTTGTAATCAGGCTGCGCATAGGGGCATTTTCAGGCAAATAGCGGTAATTGATCCCGCAGCCAAGCACACACAGTGTCGTGCCGCCGGCCTGCAAAGCACCCCTGTGCGAGGCGCTGTCAATCCCCCTTGCTCCGCCGCTTACAACCACCGCACCGGCCTGCGTGAGTCCTGCTGCAAACGAAAAGGCTGTACGCACACCCTCCTGCGTTGCCATACGGGTTCCAACAACGGCAATACACAGGCTTTTGTCTATATCCGGCAGCTCCCCCTGGCAATAAAGCACACACGGAGGATTATAAATTTCTTTTAGTCTTTGTGGATACTGCGGATCTGCAAGCGTTATTATATTGTAATGCAATCTTTCACATCGGTCAATAACCGATCGGCAATTTTCCAGTGAAAACTTTTCAAAAGCGTTAAGCTCAGATTTTGTAAAACAGCCAAGCATACGCTTTTCCGCAATTGATGCCCGGTAAAATTCCTCAGGTGTTTTATAAAAGCGTAAAACCGTTCTGATTTTTGCGCTTCCAAAACCCAATACATGCTGCAGCCATATATAATAAAGTGCATTTTTTTCCATTGCGCTCATCTTTGTCCCCTTACCATTTCCCACATTAAAATAGAAGCTGCAACCGCGGCATTGAGCGATTCCGCCTTTCCTGGCATGGGGATCGTCACAAGGTCGCTGCAGCAGGAAAGCGCCCGTTGCGTAAGGCCCGCTCCTTCGTTTCCAATCAGTGCAATATAAGGATTTTTTTCGAAAAAGGATACTTGCGTAATAGCTTTAACGCTTCTGTCCGGTACTGTGCCAAGCACAACCGCTCCCTTCTGGCGCAGCGCATCTATATACGCAGGGAAATCCTGCACTGTCATAATGGGCAGGCGAAACACCGCCCCCATACTTCCCCGGATGACTTTCGGGCTGTAAACATCGCAGCAATCTGCCGACAGCAACGCACCATTTATGCCCAAGGCCTCTGCTGTACGAAAGATCGTCCCCATATTGGAAGGGTCCTGCAGTCTTTCAAGCGCAATATAACAGCCCCCGCGCAGCACAAGTCTTTGCGCGCGCGGCATTTTACAAACACACAAAATCCCCTGTGGCGTTTTTGTGTCGGAAACAGCCTTCAAAAGCGCATCGGTTAAAAGGTAGGTTTCATCTGCTACAGCCTGTATATTTTGAAAAAGCGCAGGAAACCTGCTTTGAAAATCTGTCGTTGCAAACAGGCCTTTGATCTGTACCCCGCTTATAAAAGCGTCTTCACACAGGCGCGCGCCTTCTATAACAAACGCAGACGTCTGCGCTCTGTACTTTGCGCTTTTTAAAAGTTTCTGTATTTCCTTAAGCCTGGGATTGTCCTTGCTGTGCAATATCTGCATAATAGCGCGCCTCCTCTTCCGTATAACTTTTGCGAAGGGCGGTCAGTACGAAAAAGAGCGTTTGGGATAAGAAAATCCCAAACGCAACGAATACTTTTCTATTAAGCGTTCTTTGCCTGCTCCACAAGCTTTGCAAAGGCAGCAGGGTCAGAAATTGCAATTTCAGACAGCATTTTCCTGTTGAGCGTAACGCCCGCCTTTTTCAGTCCGTTCATAAATGTAGAATAATTCACACCGTTGATGCGGCAGGCGGCGGATATACGGGTAATCCACAAGCGGCGAAAATCTCTTTTTCTGTGCTTACGGCCAATATATGCGTAATTGCCGCTTTTCATAACAGCCTGTTTGGCCATTTTAAAATGCTTGCTCTTTGCGCCCCAGTAGCCCTTTGCAAGCTTTAATACCTTTTTCCTTCTTTTGCGCGTCATCATCGCACCTTTTACACGTGCCATTTTATCGTACCTCCGTTTAATTGTTCATTTAAATGCATTATTTGTAGGGAATCAGCCTTTTTACCTGTGCGACATTGGTCTTATCTGCAACTGTCGTCTTCCTCAACCCTCTTTTGCGTTTTGTGGTCTTTTTATTAAGGATATGGCTTTTGTTTGCATGTGCGCGGATGACCTTACCGTTTTTGGAAAGCTTAAAGCGCTTTTTAGCACCGCTATGTGTTTTAATTTTAGGCATAATATTTGTCCTCCTTAAAAGTTTTACTTTGTGGGCTTTGGCGCAAGGAACATCAGCATATTGCGTCCTTCGAGCTTGGCGGGCTTTTCTATGTTCGCAACCTCTTCGCAGGCCAGGGCAAACCGCTTCATAATTTCATACCCCAGCTCCGGATGGCCCATTTCTCTCCCTCTGAAGCGGATCGAAACCTTTACCTTATCGCCGCTTTTGATAAAGCGCAGAGCATGGGAAAGCTTTGTGTTGAAATCATGCGTGTCTATATTGAGGGAAAGGCGAATCTCCTTTACCTCTACAACGCGCTGATTCTTCCGGGCTTCTTTTTCCCTTTTTGCCTGTTCAAAACGGTATTTCCCGTAATCCATAATCTTGCACACGGGCGGCGTAGCCTGCGGCGCGATTTTCACCAGGTCAAGGTTTTGCTCCATTGCCAGCGCAAGCGCCTTGCTTGCAGGCATAATCCCCATCTGTGAGCCGTCGTTACCGATCACCCTAAGTTCTTTTTCCCGAATTTCATCATTAATCTGCAGTTCCTTGTTGCTAATGGTTAAGCACCTCCAAAGTCGTTGTTAAAAATAAGAATGCGGGCAGAATACTCCGCCCGCAACAATACACGCAAAAATACCGTTGGTCTGATTTTCCCGCTGTATTGACCCATGCAGACGGAACTCCATAGGTGAAGGCATAACTGCCCTGCTTTATTTTTCTTAAATATTGTAACAGAAAGCCTTCTGGTTGTCAAGCTTCTTTTTTTCTTAACTTGTCTTTATCAACCTGCTCCTGATATGCTAGTATCTGCGCATAAATTCGCTGACAATTGTTGTGATCATGAAAATGGTAAAAATCGTCCACCCGTTTTATATATTTTTCCTTCATACGGCAGTCGTTTTCCATATATTCGCACAGCAAATCGACCAGCTGGTCGCTTTCCGTACAAATTTCCCCAAATCCCATTGTGTCGTAAAAAAAGCAGCCGTCTTCGTAATGCGCCGGCAATTGCGACGGATGAAAATACACCAGCGGCTTTTTCATGTACGCAAAGTCAAACTGAACGCCGGAATAGTCCGTTACCATCAAATCAGACTGGGTTAAAATCTTTTCATAGCTCAGATCGCCAACCGAGGGGATTACTTCCACATCCTCCGGCGGTGTAAAATCGTCGGCCTGTGCGCTGAGGATCGGATGCAGCAGATATTTAATTTTATATCCGGTTCTCCTTGCGGTAGCCAGCAGCTTTTCGTTGTTGATCAGGCCGTTATATATCTGATAATACACCGTATGCCGGAACTCCGGGTTATATTCCCTTTGTACGCCCTCGCTGGAAGTAACCGGCATAGCGTTGTACATACGCCATGTCGGCGACAATAAAATCTGCCGCTTACTGTCCGATACCAGTCCGTCGTATCTTCCAATCCCGGTAATTCTCAGCGCATCAAACCCCTTGTAATTATACGCATGGTGCAGAAGATTCTGTTCTTCATACCGGGACGCCAAAAAATACAGCTTGGTATTGTCAATAATTCTTTGCTGCGCCATCGCGCATTTTTGCACAGTCAGGCCATGCTGCAGGCACATCGACCCAAAATTACACAGCCCCCTTATAAAACGGGAGCGGTCCATATTATACCCATTAAACGGAAAAAGGTTCGAATTTGTAATCAATAGAATATCCGCGTGCAAAAACGCCAGCCTATGCCAGAGCGATTTATTCACAAGCGGCTTGTACCCATCTGCCACCAGGTTTTTATAATCGGACGTTTCCTTATCAATGACATAATATTTTGTAATCCCGTCGCGAAGCTTTGCGGTCTTTCTGTACAGATATTCGCAGCTGTCGCCGCCCTTATACATTTTATCATACATCAGCCAGATTTTTTTCCGCAGAAACAGCGGCTTTGTCACATCATATAAAAGGCGCAGCAAAAAGTATTTCTTGCTCTCCATAAAAAGCTCGGGAAGGAAGCGCAGCTCCAGCCCCCAAGTTTTCAACGCACTTGCACGCCGAATCATTAATTCGCGCTCTGTAATCAGGTAGCGTGCATAATACCGGTTAAACCGCCAATAAGAATGCTTTGGCTTTAGTGTAAGCTTGGCCCAGTGGTGCAAAAAAGAAAAGTGCAGCTTAACCTTTGTCTGGTTGACAGTTGCATAAAACGCAAGCGTCTGTACCTGGCTTGACGGATCCAACGGGAATTCTATATGAAACGTAAATTTCTTATACGCGCTTATGCCGAAATATTTTGTAAGGGAGTAGCGGTCGTTATTTTCCAGCACATAATTCTTCCCGCAAAAGCAAGCGGTCAACCGAAGGTTCTTTGCTATAAACACATTGCGAAAAGAGCCGTCTATCTTAAGCTTTCCATCCGAGTAATCCATCACATGTATGCCCAGGCGCATGGAAGTAAGATTGGACAAATGAATTTTATGCAGGTTCAGATAAGCCTCTTGATTGCCTTCTACATGTATAAGCGGAAGCTGGTCGGTCTGTTCCTTTATATGCATAAACATCAAAGCTGCTTCCAGGCTATAGTGTATAGATTTATATTTATTTTTATTCAAAATATACCGGTCGTCGGTACGCAGCAAAACCTTCCGGACAAGCTCCAGGTATGCCTCCAGTTCCTGCTGGTCCATAGTTTTTTTATTGCGGTTATTCATGTTCGAAAGAAAGCGCGACTGTAAATAGTACATGGTATGAAAATGTACAAAACCGGGAATTTCGCCAATTTGCGCTTCACAATAATCAAGCAGCGGCAGCAAAAAGGTTTCTATGGAATGCGCATACCAATCTTTAAAGTTTGCAGGCAGATGATACAGGTAATTGTCCTCCTGCGGCATAAAATAATTATACCTTGCTTGTGATGCCGTTGCATAAAATGGAACCTTTAAAAAGAGCTTTAAAAGAAAATCCTGCGCATATTCATAAGGTAAGCTTGCGTTGAGGTCTGCATTGCGCAGCACATTTGTTTTAAACACTGCCGCATGCAAAGATGTGTGTATAAGATTCGGTGTTTCTGTCAGGTCTATCAGTTCCGGCCTGTCAAAACGCTGCTCGTTTAAAACGCTTTCCTCTTCCCGGTTTAACGAAGGGTTAAAGCAAAATGCGCGCACCGCCACAAACGGAACAGCGGGATGCCTGCTAAATTGCATAAAGCAATCCGACGCAAAATCGGCGCTGACCGTATCGCCGCAGTTTAAAATTGCAAGAAAGGGATTTTTCACAGCCTTCAATCCCTGTTTCAAAGCCATAGCCATGTGCGGTTTTTGTGAAAAAGCAAATTGAACAACATGGGTATTTGGTGCCGACAAATTGGATAAGAGCTCTTTTTTCTGCATGCTTTCCGTACAATCGACTATCACAATCTGCACATCGCTGTCTACCCGTATGTCTTTTTGATGCAAAACGCTGTCCACAGTATTAGAAAGCATTTCACAGTTTTCATCAAATACAGGGATCATAAAAGACAGTCTGTACACTGTCTGCACCCTTTCCTTATCATTTCTCCTCATAATTCAACCTCAATAAATTCGTATATTCAAAACCAATGCTAATTATTATAACACAATTCTGTTAATTTGCAACTTGACAAAAATCCAGAAAAGGCAAAGCAAAGCGCAAAGCTTTCTTATTTTTTAACACGGATCAATCATAAACGGCTTTCCCGCACTTCTATGCAATCCGGCATGTAGTATTCCCATATTTATTCTTATATTGCTTGTATGTACACAGCCCTGTTAAAAAACGCATATAATAAGCACAAATCTCCGTTTTAACAGCAAAAGCAGGGCGCCGCCTTATAAAGCGGCGCCCTGCTTTTGAAGCAATTGTCAATATCAGGCCTCTGTAATTTTTATATTTTCAAAATCAATGCCGGATTGCCCGTTTACAATATCCTTGATGACAATCACCTTGTCATCGCTCAATTCCCCTTTGCAAACCACAACGCTGCACTCCCCGTTTTGTATAAAAGCAAAACATTCCGTAAAACCCTTTGCTTTTATCAGGCTTTCTATATTGGTTTGCTGCTCCATAATCTTTGCAATCTCCGCCGCCTGGGCAACGGCTTCTGCCTTTGCCTCTTCAGAAGAGGAAGCCGCCTCAATCACTTCCTTTGCAAGGTCTGTAATTTCATCCTGTGTTTTTTGGCGTTCCACCTTGCTCTGGGCAAAATATGCAAGCGAATCCTCATTTGCCGTTACCGTACTTTCCTGTGTTTTGCTGCTTTCGCTGCTTTCATTCTCTTCTTTGTCCGCCGTTTTGTCTGTAGAGTTATTTACAAACTGCGCCTGGCCCAACTCTTTTGCAGTACCGGAGGTCGTTGCAGTCAACAGCTCCTCGTTCCCCGCAAACTGCCAATTCAGATACACTGCCGCTCCTAACGCTACCACCAACGCTGCCAAAACAAGCTGTCTTTTCCCAAATTTCATTTCTATGTCCTCCTTGTTAATTTGAAAGTTTTGTTACACAAACCTGTGCTGTTGATATGTCAAGCGCTTTTGTCACTGCCTCAAGCACCCTTTGCTGTACCAGTATATCACCGCCGCCGTCGCACACGACAAGCACGCCACGTATTTTAGGCTGAATTTCCTTAAGAATAATCGCCTGTTCCGTTCCGTCGGACAGACGTACCGTTATGTAATTTTTTTCCATGTCGCTTGATTGCCCGCTTTTGTTGCTTTCCTCATTGCTGTCATCCGACTGGTTAACGCTTTCCTTTTCATTGGCAAGATACACATATTCCTCGCTGCTGTCGACCGTAACAAGAATTTTTGTCGTGCCCGCCCCCTCTATGGAAGCGATCATATCCGCCAAAAGCTGTTCTGTTTCCTGTTTGTACTGGGCAATGGATTGTGAGCCTGTTATCACCGTCTGTGTATCCTGCTGCGGCGTGCTGCTTCTCTCAAAAAAATTGGAAAGGAAAATCAGCGCAATTCCAACAAACCCGGCTATGATGATCATTTTTTTATATTTATCTTCTGCCAGAAAACGGCGAACCTTGTTTTCGAGCTTTTCCTTTTTTTCTCCGCTCATGGAGCTTTCTCCCTTTCTTTTTTCATTTATCCGGCCAAGTTGCCACTCTCTACAATTTTTATCTTTGTATCCAGTCCCAGTTCTTCTTCAATCGCAGTTTTTATTTTTAACTGCTGTTCCTTGTACTCTGGCTTTATAGAAACCGTAACCAATATAATAGATATGCGCCCGTCCTCGTCGCTATCCATTGTAAGCTCTATTTTTTCCGCTTTGGCACCTGTTTTTTCCATGCATGCTTCCACAAGGCTTATCACGCTTGCCTTGGCAACCTGCTGCGATTGCTCCTCTACTTCCTTTGAAAACTGCGTGTTTGTGCTGCTGTCAAAGTCTATGCTTTGTATTTGCCTGTTTATGCCTTGTACCATATTGCCTGCCGGGAAAAGCACGGCGCACAGCATGAACGCACCCAAAACAAAGCGCAGAATTTTATCCATGGAGCCGCTTGGGGCCATTAGCTCCAACAGCAGCCCGGCAGCAGCACATATGCATATTGCAATTGCCCAGGAGGCTACCGCGTCCATTTAGCTTCCCCCTATCATCAAAATGATTGCGGCCGATATAATAAACACCGTCATGCAGCAAAGCAAGATAGCAACAATGGTACTTATCACCTTGCCGGCCGCACGCAGCAGCGCGCAGGGCTGTGTAAGACCAAACACGTCTCCGGCTGCGGCGCATACATGAATGCTGAAAAGCCAAACCAGGCACTCCAAAATCATTGGCAAAAAAATAACGGCCGCGCCCAGTATGGCAAAAACACCAATTCCGGATTTTAGCATTTTCAGGCAGCTTTGTACTGTTAAAAACGCGTCGCTTAACGCACCGCCCACTACAGGGACAAAGCTGCTGATTGCAAAGCGGGCGGCGCGTACGCTGGTTGTATCCGCCGCAGCGCCCAGCATGGTTTGAAAAGTCAAGACGGATACAAACACAGACATAACAAACGCAAGCACCCATTTTACAACCTTGTTGCAAAGGCCGCAAATGCCTTTAAGATTGATACGCTGTGAAATGGAGCTGACGATCGACATCCCTAAAAAGATATTTAATAAAGGCACCAAGACGTTAGAGGAAACCTGTGTTACCACCTGTCCGGCTCCCATCATCAACGTATAGTACGAGGCGCCGCTGACCGCTTGTCCCGCAGCGATCATAACGCCGACCATCACCGGTATGTAAAGCAGCATAAAGCCGGAAGCCGTTACAATAACCTGTGCGCTTTTTTCAATGGCTTCCACAATTGGATAAACCAGAACGCCGCATATACATAATGTACTGACTATACCAATGATCCCACCAAGTGGTTTTTCTCCAAAAGAAAGTTTTAAGCCGTCTGCCAGTGCACATAGAAGCATCAGTGCAAGCACCTGCGCCATTGCAAGTGCCGGCGTCTGTCCGTTTTCCCCAAGCATTTGCATGATCTGTGAAAAAACAGCTCCAAAGCTCAGGGCATTGAGCTCCCTCCAGTCGGGCGATTCCACGCCCAGCTCCTCCAAATTGCGCTGTGCCTGTGGGGGGAGTTCGTCAAACAGTTCCTCTGCACCGCTGTTTTTCAGCTGCTCATCATAAATTTCATCTACATTTTGCGGCTGTTCGTCTGCCTCATAAGCCTGCACATGTATCTGCGAACACAGGAAAATTAAGAGCAAAATCAAAACAGCAGCACCTGTTTTTTTCATATTTTTAAGTCCTTTTCTGTTTATCCTTCTTTATTCCGCTCCCATTAGCGTTACGGCCGTGTTTACAATATCTTCCAGCATGGGTAATGCAAGCAACACGATCATCAGTTTTCCGGCAAGCTCCACCTTGGACGCAAGCGCCGATTGTCCTGCATCCTTACAGGCGTCTGAGGAAAATTGGCATAAAAAGCAAATCCCCAGCGCTTTAAACAGAACCTGTCCATACGCAAGCGGCATACCCGCTCTGGATAAAAGCGTGCTGATCTGTGAAAGCGCTTGCGGTATTTGGCTTAATACCAGCACAAAGATGCCAACGCCTGCGCCGATCGCAAGAAGCATGGAAATTTCGGGGTTATATCTTTTAAGTGTAACCGCAAGGATGGTCGCCGCCACAGCGGCTATACAGATTGCAAAAATATCCATTTTTAAAGCCCAAATAAGGATTTAATGGTAGAGAAGAGATCGCTGATCTGCTGGATAATCATAAGCAAAACCACAATCAGCCCGGCAAGCGTTGTCATCATCGCCTGTTCCTCTCTGCCCGAACGGATCAGCACCTGATTGAGCACCGCGACAATAATACCAATTGCCGCTATTTTAAAGATCAAATCAACATCCATTTCTGTATAACCATCCTTTTTATAAGATCAAAAGAGAGACACACACGCCTGAAAAAACGCCAAGCATACGGTAAAGCTTTCCCTTTTTTGCTTTTTCCTCCCTTGCCTGCTCCAGGCGGGCACCGGCAAGCGTCTTATAAAGCTCACAATGTGCAACCTGCCCGTCTATATCGGTCGTTCCAAGCGCCGCAGAAAAATCCTTTAGCAGTTTTCTGTCATCGCTTGTAAGCCCTGTATTTTTGGGGATACGGTCAACCGCCTGCGGCCAAACCTGCATAACGTTCCTGTCTTCTGTCTGCGCCGTTTGCCTGCATTCCTTTAAAAAAACGGCAACTGCACCATCCGCTTCATCCGTTGCCAAAAGGCGGGACAAATCGTCTGCGTTAAAACGGATCTGCGTCTGCAGGCGTACCAAAAACGCAAGAAAGCCTTCAAAAAAAGAGACCCTTGCTGTAAGCCGCTGCGACGCACAGAGGCCTGTCAGTGCGCCGGAAAGTATAATTGCCGTTACGGCCGCCAAGCGTAGCATAAAAAAGCTCCTTTGTCTTTTTAATTTCTTTCATTTCACCGGGCTTCTGCCTTCCTTTAAAAAACACAACGCTTTCAAACGCGCCTGTTTTTAACAGCATCCTTCCCTGGCTTCTGGCAAGCAGCTCCTGTGGAGTCGCGGCATGGATGCTGGCAACAATTGAAACGCCTGCGTTGACGCCTTGCGCAATCGCCTGCACATCCTCGCTGCTTCCGGCTTCATCACAGATGATAATATCCGGGGAAAGGCAGCGCAGCGCCTGCATAATTCCTTCGCCCTTGGTATAGCCGTTGAGAATATCGCTCTGGCCCAGGTCGTTTTGGCATACGCCGGCATAGGTGCCGGCAAGCTCGCCACGCTCATCGATCACACATACCTTTTTCCGCCCGGTATCTGTCAGCTGCCTTGCAAGGTCGCGCAGCACGGTTGTTTTTCCACAGGCAGGCGCGCCGCAGAGCAGCAGTCCTTTAAAATCCGTTCCCAGGGCTTCCAGCAATGGATCGGCTGCGCCGTCAACCTGCCGCGCAATGCGGATGTTAACAGAAGATACATCCCGTATATTTGTAAGAGCACGGTCTTTATAAACAGCTGTGCCGCATATGCCGGCCCTGTGTCCGCCCCGTATAGTCAAAAATCCGTTTTGAATCTCTTTTTGATGGCTGTAAACGGAATAGCCACATAAATTTTGAAAGGTTTCAAGCACCTCCTGCTGTGTAACGTTGCGCATTTTTCCGTTGACAAAGGTTGTGACGGGCCTTCCGTCTTCCGTTAAATAGTACATTTTATTTGTGCAGTAAATTGCTACAGGCCGGTTTACGCGGATGCGGATTTCCTGTGCCTGTGCCTTTATAGTATCAGGCAAGGCAGAAACACTTGCAAAAAGCCCGTTGCATAACCCTTTTGCCGCACTGTCAAAACGCCGGGCATAATACTCTGTATCCATATTGATCTGTCCTTTCTTTGAAGCGTCCGTTTATGATTCAGGTTACTTCATATATATGGACAGGTTCTGGCGTTTAGAACCGTAAAAACAAACAGGCGCATAGTAAAAGAAAAGGTCCTTTATGGAATTAAACCATAAAGGACCTTTTCTTTATTTAAGATCGTTCTTTCTTGATCATCGAAATCCAAATTTTAGCTTTATACTCTGTCAACTTTTTTTAAAGCACACCGTACATACAGACCAGCTTGCTTGATCATAAATATGCTTTTCTGCAAAATCAAAATGCACGTGCTGCTCCAAAGGCTCTTACCAGTCATTATAGGCCGCACATTTTTCTAAACATTTCTTCATTGATCACAGGAACGCCTATTTTCTGCGCCTTTGCAAGTTTACTGCCCGCTTCTTCCCCTGCCAAAACATAGTCCGTCTTTGCGGACACACTGGAAGAGGTTTTCCCACCAAGATCTTCAATGATTTTTGCCGCTTCGCTTCTTTTTAAAGTCGGAAGCGTGCCTGTCAAAACGAACACCTTGCCGGTCAACAGCCCGGCGGCCTTTTGCTCTGCCGGCGGCATTTGTACTCCACCTGCACGCAGCTCTGCAAGCAGCCGCTTTGTCTGCGGCAGCGCAAAATAATCCTGTACGCTCTGTGCCATCACCAAGCCATACCCATCAATTTGCGCAATCTGCTGTACATCGGCCTGTTCAATTTTTTCTATTGTTCCAAAATGTTCGCACAAGAGCTTGGCTGCCTTCTGTCCAATATGACGGATACCAAGTGCAAAAATCAGCCTGTACAGTGCATTTTCTTTTGATTTTTCTACCGCAGAGAGCAAATGATCCGCAGAAAGCGTACCCATACGCTCAAGGGAAATCAATTTTTCCCGGTCCAGCCTGTAAAGGTCCGCCGGGGAATGCACCATACCGGTATTCACCAGCTGGTGCAAAACAGCTGGGCCAAGCCCGTCAATATCCATCGCGTCGCGCGACACAAAATGGATCAGATGACGCATCAGTTGCGCAGGACAGTCTGTGTTGGTGCAACGCAGCGCAGCTTCCCCCTGTTCACGCACAACCGGGCTTCCGCAGGACGGGCATAGCTTTGGCATGGAAAACGGCACCGTATTTTCCCCGTGCGCCTTCAGAGCGACAACCTCCGGAATAATTTCCCCGGCTTTGCGCAGCACGACCGTATCCCCTATACGGATGTCCTTTTCTTTAATAAAGGCTTCGTTATGCAATACCGCCCTTGTCACGGTTGTACCTGCAAGCGTGACAGGTTCAAACACGCCAGTTGGCGTAAGCGCGCCCGTCCTGCCCACATTGATTACAATATCCAACAGCTTTGTTGCTTTTTCCTCTGGCGGGTACTTAAACGCCTCCGCCCACTTTGGAAATTTTGCCGTGCTTCCAAGCAGGCGCCTGTGTGCAAAAGAATCCACTTTTACAACGGCGCCGTCTATTTGATATGGCAGCTCCCCGCGCATATTTCCAATTCGTTGGATTTCATTTATTACACCCTCTATATGCGTAAAAACATGATAAAAGGGCGGAGCCGGAAACCCAAGCTGCGCAAGAAATTGCAGCGACTGCGCATGCGATTGCAGGGTATGTCCTTCTATCTGCTGAATATTAAAAACAAAAATATCCAAATCCCTTTGTGCCGTTATCCTGCTGTCCTTCTGGCGCAGCGATCCCGCCGCGGCATTCCTTGGATTTTTAAAAGGTTTTTCTTCATTTTCTTCCTGCTTTTCCAATAAACGCAGAAAGCTGTCGTTAGACATATAAACCTCCCCGCGCACTTCAAGATACGGCAAAGGCTCTGACAAACGTTTGGGAAGGGATTTAATTGTCATAAGGTTTTCTGTAATATCCTCGCCAACGGTTCCGTCCCCCCTGGTGGACCCGCGCACAAAAAGGCCGTTTTTGTATTCGCACGAAACAGAAAGGCCGTCAAATTTCGGCTCGACAACATAAGCGGGATCTTCCACCGCAGCGCGCACTTTCCTGTCAAAATCATAGAGCTCTTCTTCCGAAAAGGCATCGTGCAGGCTTTCCATAGGGACGCTGTGCACAACAGGGGCAAATTTTTGCGACGCTCTCCCGCCAACCTTCTGCGTAGGGGACTCTTCCGTAATAAGCTGTGGAAACTGTGCTTCCAAATCCTCCAGACTGCGCAGAAGCATGTCGTATTCATAGTCGCTGATCTCCGGCGCGTCTTTATTGTAGTAACGGTCGTTATGGTATTGAATCTGCTTTTGCAGTTTTTCAGATAGTATCCGTGCCTCTTCTATATTCATTCTATCCACCCAATGATCAAAATTTGCACTGCCGCCTATTTTGCGGGCTTATACATCCACGGCATGAGCTTCCATGTGAAAATTTTCCTTTTCAGCTGTGAATCTGTCGCTTTTCCGGAAACAAGCAGCGCTTCGTAGCCTTTCAGCTTAATCGCATTTTTGACGGCGCTGTATCCCATTCCTTCTCTGAGTAAAAGATCAATACAATCAAAAACAGCGCCAGGTAAAACCGTATAAATAAACAACTCGTAAAGCCTGTGGTTTTCACCATGGCTATAATGGAGCAAATCTGAAATTTTTATAAGACCGTCAACCCGGTCAAAACAGGCAATTCCTATGGGCTCCTGCTTGACAGGCGGAAGCACATGCTCCGTGTCACGATGTAAAACGGCAGAAGACTGATAATTGGCATCTGTTTTTAAAAGCAGTCTGTAAATAAATTCCTCTGCAAAGCCATAACGGGAAGCAGCGTTAAAAAAGATGTTCTTCTTTTGCAAAAGCTCTCTGGAAATCAATACGGCTGCAAGGTCAATATTGATAATCCCCTTTACAATGCCCGTTATAACCTCCGTTCCCTTAATCGCATTGGACTTTAACGCCGCGGAAAGCCTTGTATCGCATCCCGGTGCGCTGCCAAATACAAAATCCGCATGATGCTTCTGCGCAGTGGAAAAATATGGTGCAACCATGTTTTTATATATTTTCCTGGGGAATAAAAACGTAACATACTTTCCTGTCGCTTTATAAATCCCTGCATTAAGCGCCCCTGGCAGGCCGTCTACGCCATTTTGTATGACAAATCCGCTTTGGCCCGACGCTTTAATCGCCTTAAGCGCTGAAAGCATGGTTTTATCAGACGAATACATATCTACAACAACAAACTCAATGCTCCTGTCTGTAAGCTCCTGCGTAAGATTTTGAATGATCGCAGGAATATATTTATCTATGTTCTTTACCGGAATAATAACCGATATTTCTATATCTGGCAAGAAAACCCGCCCCTTTATAAGCAGATAACAATTTGTAACTTTTTAAATATAGTTTAACCCCTACGCGCAGGAAATTCAAGAGAAAAATCAAAATGATGCAATGTATATTTATACGTTGCCTTTGAATAGTTTTTTCTGTACAGAAAGTTGTATAAGTTTTAAAATTGCAGGGCGCAGTAAACGCTCTTGCAATTTTAAAAAACATATTACCGGCTGTAATTTTAAAAGGCTTTTTCTTAATTATACAGCGGGTATTTTTAGCTGCAAACAAGAAAAAAGCGCACTTTTAAAGTGCGCTTACAAGCAACCGATCGGTTTGTTTTTATCTTTTCGTAACGGCGGACGTATGCTTTTCCCGCAAATAGGTGGATTCCAGATCTGCAAGATGCAGCTTGACTGCAATCGGATATTTTTCATAGGCCAGGCTTATCGAAAAGCCTCCCCCATCTTCAAAACCACCCATATGCCAGCGGATCGCTACTGCTTCTTCCACCTTCAGGCGCATAAAGCGTTCGATCAAAAAAACAGATTTTTCGCCATGGCCGTAGGGGAATGTATCTTCCACCATATAAAACGGCTGTTTCTCCCATGCTCCGGTTTCTTCATTTTTTACGTTTCGGGTAGATACCTTATAAAACTGCGCCTTACACAGGTCATGCAGCAGCGCGCAAATTGCAAAGCTTTCCGCGCTGTCTGTCTGCGCGTCAAAATGCTTTTCCATCATCACCTTATACACGCTTATGCTGTGCATAATCAGTCCGTTTTCACAGGCGCAGTGATATTTCGTGCTGGCAGGTGCCGTAAAAAAATCTGTGCGCAGCAACCAATCCAGCAGTTCCTTGGAACCCGAACGCTTAATATTTTCCTGATAAATCTGTATAAATTCTTCTTTATAGGTCATGGTGCGCTTTCCTTTCGCAATTATTTCAGCATTTCGTCATACACAGCGCGCTCGCCGCCCACAAATTTGGGCCTGGTCCGTGCGCAGATTAAAGGCGCTTGCCCTATTTTCTGGATAGAAAGGCGCACGGGTACAACCGTTGGGCGCAGATGCATCCCGATCAAAACTCCGCCTATATCCATACCAGCCGCAGCAATCACCTGTTCTACAGCCACCGGGTGTGCAAAATTTTGATATGCTGTTGTTGCAAACGAGCCGCCGGCTTTGGGCTGCGGGACTGCGTTTACAATTGTAAAGCCGTTTGCCAGCGCAGCGGCCTCTTCTATAATAAGGGCCCTGTTCAAATGCTCACAACATTGTGCAGCCAAAAAAACGCCCTGCTCCTCCAGTACTGGATAAATACCTTTAAAAACCGCTTGCGCCGTTTCAAGGCTGGAATTTGTCCCAAGGCGGCTACCACCTATTTCACTGCTGGAACAGCCCACAACAAAAATATCCCCTTTTTTCAGCTTTGCGGCCTGCAACAGCTCTTTTGTTGCAAGACTTGCCTGTTTTGTAAGTTCCGTCAACATTCCATATACGCCTGCTTTCCATAAAATCAAAAAAATGGTCTGCCTCTTGCACACTGTGCTGCAGCTGCAAACAAAAAGGCAAAACGTATATAACTATACGCTTTGCCCTGTTTTAAAGTAAAAATTATGCTTCCGGTGTCTCATCCGCAGGAGCAGCCGCATCTTCCGCTACAGGGGAAGACACTTCTTCTGCGGGAGCGGGAGCAGGAGCAGCCGCACCATCCTCCTGTGTAGAAGCAGATGTTTCTTCAGCAGAAGCCTCCTGCACTGCCGGCGCAGCCTCTTCTGTTACAGCCTGTTTTTCCTGCTCAGGTTCCAAAAGCGCACGGATAGAAAGGCTCACGCGCTTTTTCTCAAAATCAATCGCCGTAATTTTTGCCTGTACGGTCTGCCCGATCGAAAGCTCGTCCTCGGGCTTTTCAATCCTGCGGTTGGCAATCTGGGAAATATGGATCAACCCATCAATACCGGGCAAAATTTTTGCAAACGCCCCAAAAGAGGTCATGCCAACGATCTGCACATCCACTACCGTACCAACCGGGTATTCATTTTTCAGCTTTTCCCAGGGGTTGTCCTCTGTCTTTTTGTATCCTAAAGAAACATTGCCCTTTTCCTTATCAATATCCTTTACATATACTTCTACTGTGTCACCCACTTGGACAACCTCAGAGGGGTGCTTAATGCGCTCCCAGGACAATTCCGATATATGAATCATACCGTCTACGCCGCCAATATCTACAAACGCACCATAGCTTGTTAAAGATTTGACCGTGCCGGTATATACCTTGCCGACCTCGCAATGCTTCCAGAACTCTTCCCGGAGCTTTGCGTTTTCTTCTCTTAATACGCTGCGAATAGAACCAACCGCGCGCCGACGTTTTTTATCTATATCGATAATTCTGAAACGAACTTCCTGCTTTAAAAGATTTTCCAAGGCCTCGCCTCTTGAAGCGGTCGCCTGGGAAGCAGGGATAAATATTTTCATTCCTTCAAAAGCAACAAGCAGGCCGCCTTTGATGACTTCCGTTACAATCCCTGTAAGAATCTCCTTGTTCTCAGCAGCTTCCACAACCATGTCCCAACCTTTTAACGCATCGACACGTTTTTTGGAAAGCATTATAACCCCTTCCTGATCATTTGTGCGCATAATCAGCAAGTCCAGCTTATCGCCAATTTTTACAAGGTCTTCCGTTTTCGCGTTCGGGTCGTCTGTAAGCTCGTCAAGCTTTACAACGCCGGCCTGTTTTCTGCCCACGTCAACAAAAACCTCATTGGGAGTGATTCTCTCGACAATTCCCTGTACCCTCCCATCTGTATTAAAACTTTTCAGATTCTCTTCGAGCATCTGAGCAAAGCTAGTTTCTGTATTGTCCATTGTTGTTTCACCGGATTTGTTCAACATATCTGTCATTTTATCCAGTACCTCCTTTATTATCCTGGCAGGCGTTGACGCGCCCGCAGTTACGCCGATAGAGTCTGCATGGATGATTTCCTGCATATCCAGATCTTCGCTTGTCTGCACGAAAAAAGTCCTTTCACAGTGCTCCTTGCAAATATGATAAAGCTTACAGGAGTTCGAACTGCTTTTGTCGCCAATGACAACCATAAGGTCAGATTTTTCCGCAAGAGACATTGCTTCTTTCTGTCTTTCTGACGTAGCACTACATATTGTATCAAAAAAAGTGACATTTGTATATACCTTTTTTACAGTTTCTAAACATTTTTTCCATTGTGATACGTCAAAAGTAGTCTGTGCGACTACACAAATCTCTTTATTTTTCAGCTCCGGAAAATTAATAGCCAGTTTTTCAATTTCCTTTGGGGTTTTCATGGTAAAACTTTCTGTTGTGCAATGGCCCTGAATTCCCTGTACCTCCGGATGATCCTTATCGCCAATAATAAAAATCACTTTTCCATTTTTAGACTGCTCATAAACCGTTTTATGTATTTTTGTCACAAACGGGCATGTAGCGTCGCTACACATAAGCTTTCTATGTGCAATACAATCATAAACGGAAAGCGGCACGCCGTGTGAACGGATCACCACCGTACAGTCGTCTGGTACCTCTTCGGGTGCGCGCGCAATCAATGCGCCCCTGTCTTTCAAGGAACGGACCATCTCCGCATTATGGATAATCGGCCCCAAAGTACATACTTTTTTCCCCTCGTCTAACAGCTTGTACACCATATGTACCGCACGGTCTACACCAAAACAAAAACCTGCTGTTTGGGCAAGCGTTATTTTTTTATGGAGTGTTTTTTGCAAAATTCTACCGGTCCTTTCTTATAAAACCAACAAAACCCAAATGAACGGCTGTAAAGCACAGCCGTTCAAAAAAGCGCCAAAGCCGGGTTAAATAGAAATGTCCATTGCAATATTATAAAGCTCGGTATTAAACTGCTTTTTCATATTCAGCGCCTCTGTGATGTCATAATCCACAATCTGTCCGTTCTTCATGGCAACCACCCTGTTTCCAATTCCTTTTGCCAGAAGATCGACTGCCTTATGACCCATGGTGCTTGCCACCACTCTGTCACGCAGCGTGGGGGAACCGCCCCTTTGTACGTGCCCCAGAACCGTCGCTCTTGTTTCAATCCCTGTTTCCTCTTCAATCTGTTTTGCGATCTGCTCTACGCCGCCAATCCCTTCAGCCACAATGACAATAAAGTGTTTCTTGCCGGAATTCTGTGTATAGCGCATCCGCTCTATTACATCGCGCCTTATATCATACGGGATCTCAGGCACAAGGATTGCCGTAGCGCCTACTGCAATGCCTGTTTCCAACGCAATATCACCGCAGCGCCTGCCCATGACCTCAACCACGCTGCAGCGGTCATGCGACTGCGCGGTATCGCGGATTCTGTCAACCATTTCCATTGCGGTATTCATGGCTGTATCAAACCCAACTGTGTATTCACTGCATGCAATATCGTTATCGATTGTGCCGGGTATCCCAACACAGGGAATCCCGTGGTTTGTCAAATCACGCGCACCGCGAAAAGAACCGTCGCCGCCAATTACGACAACGCCGTTTACCCCAAGGCTGCGGCAGGTGTTCGCCGCCTTTTCTACACCGGCAGGGGTATTAAACTCTTCGCTTCTTGCCGTATAGAGCGTCGTACCGCCTCTGTGAATAATATCTGAAACAGAGCGGAGGTTCATTTCAAAAACGTCGCCGTTAAGAAGGCCGTTATAGCCTCTGTGTACACCGATTACACGCATTCCTTTCGACAACGCCGTCCTTGCAACCGCCCTGACTGCCGCGTTCATTCCCGGAGCATCCCCGCCGCTTGTAAGAACTGCTATAGATTTTACTGACATATTCTATTCCTCCGATGTGAAAATTTCGCTGAATATCATTATAGTACAAATGCATGGGCCGAATCAAGCTTTTTTCTTAAATTTACAGGAATTTTGCGAATTTTTTAACAAAGCCTTTTACTGGGCAAATCGTGTTTATTTCACACCGACATTATGTTCTCCTAAACGCGCCTTTAATTCCCGCACCATTACATCGTTTAAATCCACCCACATATTCGCAGGCGCCCGGACCTGTCTTTTTTCTTCCGTAAGCACAAAAATCACAGGGTTTCTTCCGTCAAATATATCAAGCACCTGTTTTGCTCGTTCATACTCCCTGCAATGCAGATTTTTCACGCGCAGATAAAGCGCCGGGACGGTTCTTTGTGGCTGCTCCACAGATATATTTGCCGCCGGCGTTTGTCCGGATTCCTCCGCTGTCTGCGGCAGCTCCTTGGTCGCTAGCTTTGCCTGGTTGCATAAAAGCTTGGGCTCTTCATCCTCTCGCAGGCTGACGGAAGCTAAAATATCCAGCACGTTCCCTTCTAAAAAAAACGTACCGTATTCCGCCAGCGTCTGCGGGAACACCAGCATCTCTATGGCGCCTGTCATGTCTTCTACCGTTACAAACGCCATCATTGCATTGTTTTTGGTAGTTTTCAGCTTCACAGAGGAAACAATCGCAATGATACGCACTTTCGCTGCGTCCCTGTACATCCCATGAACACCGTCGCTTTCAAGGATCTTGATGATCTTATCTGTTCGCAGTGCCTTACAAACGGCGGCATATTCCGCCATAGGATGGCCGGACAAATACATTCCCGCAATTTCTTTTTCCATTGCAAGCTTTTCATGAATGGGAAAATCCTGCATAGGCGCCAAAACAGGCTCCACACTCTCAGCGGTAAGTACATCGTCAAAAAAGCTCAGCTGTCCGTCCATATTTTTGCGCCGGTCTTGTTCAAGTCCGTCCAAAATCATTTTTACATTGCTCAGCATTTCACGGCGGTTTGCTCCCAGATTATCAAGCGCTCCGCTTTTTATCAGGCTTTCTACCGCGCGGCTGTTCATACCGTTTTTGCCATACACACGTTTACAAAAATTATAAAAAGAGGTGTAGGGGCCGTTTTGCTCGCGCTCGGAAACAATTGCCAGAATAAACCCCCTGCCAAGATTTTTAATGGCCATCAGCCCAAAGCGGATATCGCCGCCGGAAACTGTAAAACCGTCTGTACTGATATTCACATGCGGCGGCAGCACCTGTATATGCAAGCGGTTGCATTCTGCCGTATAGGCCGCAAGCTTGTTTGCACTGTCCAGCACGCTGGTAAGCAACGCTGCAAGGTATTCTTTTGGATAATGGCATTTCATCCACGCCGTCTGATAAGAAATATTGGCATATGCAGCGGCGTGCGATTTATTAAAAGCATAGGAGGCAAAGCTTTCCATTTCTCCAAAAACAGAAGCCGCTACCTGCTCATGAATCCCTCTGCGCAGGCAGCCCTCTACTTCAACCTCTCCGTTTTCATTGACCAGGCCGTGTATAAAAATTTTCCGCTCGCGCTCCATCACATCCTTTTTCTTTTTAGACATCGCGCGCCGCACAATATCCGCACGGCCAAGCGAATATCCCGCAAGCTTTCTGAATATCTGCATGACCTGCTCCTGATATACAATACAGCCGTAGGTTACCTCTAAAATCTCTTTGAGCATGGGGTGCTTATACGTGATCTTTTCCGGATGATGGCGGTTTTCTATATATCTTGGGATAGATTCCATCGGCCCCGGCCTGTACAGGGAGATAACGGCGATCAGATCTTCCAAAGATTCGGGCTTTAGCTGCGTCAGCACATTCTTCATGCCGGCGGATTCAAACTGAAACACGCCTTCCGACAACCCCTGCGAAAGCATTTCGTACACGGCTGCGTCGTCTTCCCGAATATCTGTAACAGAAAATTGCGGATTGGTCTTTAAGATCAGCTTTCGGGCATCATCCAGGACCGTCAGGTTGCGCAGTCCCAGAAAATCCATTTTTAAAAGTCCCAGCTCCTCAAGCGTGGTCATCGTAAATTGCGTAACGACGGCTTCGTCGTTTTTTGCCAATGGAACATATGCGCTTACGGGCTGCTCTGTAATAACAACACCCGCCGCGTGCGTTGTTGCATGGCGCGGCATTCCCTCAATGCTTTTCGCCATATCAATCAGCTTGTGAATCTGTTCGTCTGTATCATACCTGTCCTTTAAATCGGACGATATGGAGAGCGCCTTTTCAATAGTCATACCAAGGTCGTTTGGGACTAACTTTGCAACGCCGTCTACAACGCCATAGGGTATAGCAAGGGCCCGCCCCACATCGCGGATGGCGCCGCGTGCCGCCATGGTTCCAAAGGCAATGATCTGCGCAACATGGTCTGCGCCGTATTTTTGGATTACGTAATCAATGACCTCCTGGCGCCGGTCCTTGCAAAAGTCTATGTCAAAATCCGGCATGCTTACGCGCTCCGGGTTTAAAAAGCGTTCAAACAGAAGATTATATTTAATAGGGTCTATGCCGGTAATCCCTATGCAGTAAGCCGCAAGACTCCCTGCGCCGGAGCCGCGCCCCGGCCCGACCGGTATACCCTGCGATTTTGCATATTGAATAAAATCGTTGACGATCAGATAATAATCCACATACCCCATCTGATGCACTGTATTCAGCTCATATTCCAGCCGGTCAGTCAGCTCCTTTGCCGGATGGTCGCCATAATGCTTATAAAGCCCCTGGTAGCATTGCTCTTTAAAATAGGCAAAATGATCGTGCCCGCCAGGCACGTCAAAGTGCGGCAGCTTTGTATGCCCAAACTCAAACTCCACATTGCAGCGCTGTGCAATTTTTGCCGTATTATCAAACGCCTGCGGCTGGTCCGGAAACAGCGCGCGCATCTCTTGCTCTGTCTTTAAATAAAATTCATCGGTTGCAAACTCCATCTTATCGTCGTCCAAAACGGTATGGTTTGTCTGTATGCATAGCAGGATATGATGCATCTCGCTGTCTTCTTTCGCAATATAGTGGCAGTCGTTTGTGACCACCAGCGGAATGCCCGTTTCCTCTGCAATCCGGATCAGCAGAGGGTTTGTCCGCTTTTGGTCTTCTATCCCATGATCCTGCAGTTCAATATAATAGTTGCCCTTTCCAAACACGCTTTGGTAATACAACGCCTTTTGCTTTGCGCCCTCGTAATCGCCGTTTAAAAGGCGGCGGGGCAGCTCCCCCGCCAAACAGGCAGAAAGACAGATCAAACCTTCGTGGTGCTTTTCAAGCAACGAATCATCCACGCGCGGTTTATTATAAAAACCCTCTGTCCAGGCCTGTGAAACAATCTGGATTAGGTTTTGGTAGCCTGTGTTGTTCTCGCATAACAGCACCATGTGCCGGCTTTCTCTGTCCAGCTCCGGTGTTTTGTCAAACCGCGTTCTGGGCGCAACATAGACCTCGCACCCAATAATGGGCTTTATCCCCTGTGCCTTTGCAAGCTTATAAAAATCCACGGCTGCATACATCGCGCCGTGGTCTGTAACTGCAATCGCCTGTGCCCCCTGGGCCTTTGCCGTTTCCACCAGTTTTTTCAGCCTGCATGCGCCGTCGAGCAGGCTATATTCGCTATGTACATGTAAATGCACAAACGCCATAAAATCACCTCATTGCTATCCAAAAAACATACCGCTACCGCAATTACAGCGGGTATTGACCGTAAATAAAGAGGCCCCGCCTTTGCGTCGCCGTACAACGTATAATTTTTCAGAACAAATTACGCCTCTTCCATTTCCCGTGCGATTTCCATGATCCGCTGCATCCTATGGTTTACGCCGCTGCGGCTGATCGGCATTTTAAGCTGCTTACCCAAATCACGCAGCGAAAGCTCCGGGTATGCAATACGCAGCAGTGCTACCTCTTTTAAATCGTCCGGTAAAAAATCCAGCCCCTTTGCATGCGCAATTTTCTCAATCGCCTTGATCTGAAGCGCTGCCGCCTGCGCCGTTTTATGAATATTTGCAATTTCAGAATTAGTCTTGCGGTTGGCCGTATTTCGGATGTCCTTATATATTTTTTCCTGCATAATCGACATAGCTGCAACCGGCGCGCCGATAAACGTCAGAAAATCAGAAATCTGCTCACTGTCCTTAATATAGGCGATAAAGCTCCCTTTTCGGTTAATCGTACGCGGTTCTTTTGTAAGCTCCGTTACTTCAGATATCAGACGGCATAAATCGCTGCAAAGATTTTTGTAAGGCATGCTGAATTCCAGATGATACTCTTTTTGCGGATTGGTAACCGTGCCGCAGCAAAGAAACGCGCCGCGCAAAAAGGCGGCCACAGCGCTTTCATCATCCAAATTTGCACGATTGATGCGAAGGTTCAGCTGTGCGCTTCCATGCCCAAGATCCGTAAAAATTTTTTTGCAGTCGCGCTCGTCCGGCACGGTCACCGTAAACAGGTGCGCACCGCCCCTTTTTCTTGTAAGCGCCGTCTTTTTTTCCGTAACAGCCTGCCACACCTCCGCCAGAAGCTCCATATACCGGCTGGCTACAAAAGCGTTTTCTGTACTGAATACAATCTTTTGTTCCGAAAAGTTTTTGGCAAATAATAAAAGCCCATACCCTTCCGCTCTTTGCAGAGCAAAATGATGGCTTGCAATTTGGCACAGCTCGCGCTTTGTATCAAAGGCAAACGACATATTCCTACGTTCCTTTCCAATATACACCTTTAAAGGTTAGGCTTTCCGAATATCCCTGTGGTGGATGCTCGCGCGCTGACCATTGTCGACAAGATGAGTATAAAGCAGCCTTGCAAGCGCAACGCTGCGGTGTTTTCCTCCTGTACAGCCAAACGCAATCACAAGCTGGCTTTTTCCTTCTTCAATATAAAGCGGCAGTGTGTAGTCCACCAGGTCAAAGACCCGCTTGACAAGCCCCTGAGTCTGCTCCCATTTCAAAACATATTCCCGTACGTCTTCATCAAGCCCGGTCTTATGCTTAAGCGCTTCAATATAAAACGGGTTCGGCAGACAGCGAACGTCAAAAACCAGATCAGCCTCCGACGGCGCGCCATATTTAAAACCAAACGACATGCACGTTACCGTAAGCGCCAGATGCGCTTCCCCCAAAAACAATGTGGAAACACGCTCCTTAAGCTGTGCCGGGGAAAGATGGGTTGTATCAATGGTATAATCCGCATGCTCTTTTACACTTTTTAAAAGTTCTGATTCCAAATTAACCGCCTCTATGGTAGAGCCGCGATAGGTTTCGCTTAACGGATGCTTCCGGCGCGTTTCCTTATATCTTGTAAGCAACACATCCTTTTTGGTGTCCAAAAACATAATTTTAAAGGGTTTATTTTCCCCTCTGAGCTTTGACAGAATATCTCTAAAGCTTTGAAAATCTTCCCCTGTACGGATATTGGTTACCACTGCAACCTGCTTCATCCTTTCTTCAGATGAATTTTTACATAAATCATAGAAGGTGGGAATCAAAACAGGGGGAAGATTATCCACACAATAAAAATCTATATCTTCCAGCGCATGCATGGCAATCGTTTTGCCGGCGCCGGAAAGTCCCGTTATAATGACAAACTCCATTGTATATACCTCCCGTAAAATACGGTTTATCTGCCCACATATCGCACTTCGCAAACAAGATCCACATCAAAATCACTGCGCACCGTGTTTTGAATATGCCGGATTAAGTCCAAAACGTCCTGCGCCGTAGCGTTGCCCCGGTTGATAATAAAACCCGCATGCTTTCGGCTGATTTCAGCACCGCCTATCCTGTAGCCCTTTAAGCCGGCCTGCTCGATTAAGGTTCCTGCAAAATGGCCTTCCGGTCTTTTAAAAACGCTGCCGGCACTCGGGTATTCCAACGGTTGTTTTTCCCTGCGCCGCCGCATAAATTCATCCATTCTGTTCCGGATTTCTGTTTCCGAATCCTTTTGCAGCTTAACGACAATTCCTGTAATGACAAACCCATTGTCCGCATATACGCTGTGACGGTAGGAAAACTGCAAATCCTTTTTTTCTATACTGCCAACCGTTCCGTCCGGTGTTACATGGTGGCAGCAAAGCAGCACGTCCTTCATCTCTCCCGTATAAGCGCCCGCATTCATAAACGCGGCCCCCCCGGCACTGCCGGGGATTCCCCATGCAAACTCCAGCCCGCTTAAAGAATGCTCACAGGCAAACGCACAAAGCCTTGCAAGGCTGACACCCGCCCCGCAAAAGACGGTATCGTCATCCACTAAAGAAATGCTTTTAAAATCGCCGTCAAGCCGCAGAACGACCCCTTCTATCCCCTGGTCTGAAACCAGCAGGTTCGAGCCTCTGCCCAGGATAAAGCAGGGCGCACCTTGCGTTTTGCACGTCTTTAAAACTGCAACCAGTCCGTTTAAGCTTTTTGCCGTAACCAAAATCTGTGCGTTTCCGCCAATTTTAAAGGTCGTGTAGCTTTTCATTGGCTCGTTTTCCTTTACATCACAGCCAAAATCTAAAGCTGTTTCTTTGATGCGGTCAAGATTTGTCATAGCCCCTCCAAATATGTATGATATACGCCAGCAGCAAAACCCTTTTTATTAAAGAGATATGCCGCAGGCGCGCAGATAATCCTTAAATCGCCCGGTATCAGCATTTACAATAAGCTCCTGCGGAAAATCAATTTCTGCAAGCATGGCAAGCGCCGGGTCTACGTTTCCAACCGCTGTGGAAAAATGGGCATCCGAATTCACCACAATATACGCGCCAACCTTTTTACAGATTTTTGCAATTTTCATACAGTTTTCCACCGAGTTTTTCCGAACGCGGAACGTTGCGTTGTTGATTTCAATCAGCTTTCCCTGTGCAGCAAATTGCGGAATAACCTTTTCATAATCGTAGACATAAGCAGGCGCGCCGCTATGCCCGATCACCCGAACATGCGGGTTTTCCGCCACGCGCAGCCAAAGCTGCGTACATGCCTCATACGACGGTTCTCCGTCGAGTAAAAGCCCATGGATAGAAGCCACAATCCACTCCATCTTTTTTTGTATATCCTGCGGGGCATCCAAATTTCCGTCAAAATCAATCACATTGGCTTCCATCCCTCTTAATACGCGTACACCGTAAAGCGTGGGCGGAATTGCGTGCAGGTTCTCAAAAAACCACTCTCCGGGGGCTCCCGGCATTCTGTATGCATGGTCGGTAAGCGCAATCGCGTACAGCCCCTTTTCCTTTGCCGCCGTAACCATTTCCTGTGCCGTGCTGTAGGCATGGGTGGAAGCAAGCGTGTGCGTGTGCGTATCTGCAATAATTTTCATAATACAAATCCCTCTTTAAAATGTACAACGCATAAATTATGGCGCCCAGTCTATCTTGTTCTTTCCGCTTACCTCATCCTTGGTAAATTCCATGCCAAGGCTTGCAAGCAGCTCCTGTGCCGCGTTATATCCCATCTTTTTCTGCCGGTTGTTCATGGCGGCTACTTCAATAATGACCGCCAAGTTTCTGCCTGGCTTTACGGGGATGGTAAGCACCGGAACGTTGATTCCAAGGATATCCATATACTCATTGTCCATACCCATACGGTCATATACCTTGGAGCTGTCCCAAATTTCCATATTAATCACAATATCGATCTTTTCTGTCAACTTAACGGCGCCCATACCAAAGATCCTGCGTGCGTTGATAATACCAATGCCGCGCAGCTCAATAAAATGGCGGATATTCTCCGGCGAAGAACCCACAAGCGATTTATTGGAAACACGACGAATTTCCACCGCGTCATCCGCAATCAGGCGGTGTCCCCTTTTAATCAGCTCAATTGCCGTTTCGCTTTTTCCCACGCCACTGTCACCGATGAGCAAAATTCCTTCGCCGTAAACCTCCACCAATACGCCATGGCGTGTAACGCGCGGGGCAAGCTCCACATTTAAATGCGAAACAAGCGCCGCGCTTAAAGAAGAGGTTGCATCCGCAGAGCGCAGAACCGGCACCTGATATTGCTTGCAGATATCCATCAGCTCTTCAGAAAGCGGCAAATTCCTTGCAACTATCACAGCCGGCGGTTTTTTCTCAATAATATCGGTCAATATCTTTATCTTTTGATCGCACGCAAGCTGGCTTAAATAGGCGCTTTCTGTATTCCCAAGAATAATAATGCGCGTTTTATCAAAAAAGTCCAGAAAACCTGTAAGCTCCAGCCCGGGACGGTTAATATCCCGCGAAGAAATCAATATTTTTTCAGGATCTTCAGGCATATATGCCGTTTCCAACGAAAGCTCCTGTATAAGGTTTGCAAGCGACACCGTAAATACGGAAGACACAACCCCACCGCCTTTATATTTCAAGTATCTTTATTATAGCTTAAAACGTCAAGCTTTTAAAGGGGGTTTGGTCAAATTTTATTTAGTTGACTTTTATATCGGCCGTTACTGTAAATTCTGCTTTGTTAAGGGCCGACAGCGGGTCATCCAAAGCCTTAAAATAGGCTCCGTTCGTTTGCATCAGGCGTTTTAAAAAACCAAAAACATCTGCATTGTGCTGCTTAATACACGTTTCAATTGCATTTTTACACACTTGTGTTGCTCTTTCCTGCAGAGAATCCTGCACTTCTGTCTTTAACTTATGCTCTGCATACACGTCTGCATGTGCGGAAATCTTTATATGGTAAGAAAGCGTTTCTCCCAGAATTTCAGGCGAAATATCGCTTTTACAGTTGGAAAGCGTAAAATCCACCGTATCATTTTCATTAAGAATCAGCTCTGATGCCGTATCTGCCCTGCCGCTGATCATCAGCGCGCCAAGCGATTCCTCCGGCGACAGAAAAAATGACAGGCGGTCTTTCTGAAACACAGCGGTTCCTACCGCTTGGACCGTTTCCCCATCTGTTGTAAGGCACAGGGTCTTCGGTGCAGTTATACCGCTTAACAGGTCGTTTTCCATCTGCATCAATGTAGATACAATCGCTCTGCCGCTCTTTTTTTCGTTTTCTGCCAGCATATCAATCTGCTGCGCCGTTACTTCTTTTGTCTGCATAATCACAGCAGCCTTCTGCTGTGCTACAAAAATATTTACATTGGGACGTGATTCATAATACGTTGTAAAAAAAGACAACGGCTCTTCAAACCCTGCTTTGGCCATTTCCTCCCCTAAAAGAATGAACAGGTTCTGGCTGTAAAGCGGCTCTTTACCCGTTTGCATAATGCTGTTGGTCATACAATCCATTACGCTTTTTCCGCTTGCCGACATACTTTTTGTACGCGGCTCCTCCGCTGCATCATCGGTATCCAAATATAAAAGCGTCAGCTGGTACTCCTGCCCCTGTTTATCAATTCCAATTCCCTGTATGATCAAGCGCTCGCTGAGCTGCCGCGCGCCGGTGCAGGAGGCCAGATTAAGCACCAGCAGCAGGCAAAGCAGGCATATCCCTGTTTTTTTCAAGGTTTTCCCCTCCCTTTTTTCTTTAAAAGCAGGAACAAAGGCAAAATAACGCCGGTAAGTACCGTCAAAAACAATAAAATATAGTTGTTAAACAGAATTTCCATAACTGTCTGCGAGGCAATAATCCCAAAGGTAATCAGCAAAACAACAGTTCCTGTCACGATGACAGATATTCTTCCAGCCCTTTCTCCCCATATTTTCTTTATACAAAGGGAAACCAGATAGATAAACAGCGCGCTTTTAATAAAGATGCCGGCTGTCCATACGCCCAGAAATACAGCGTCCATACGCTGAAAAATACCGATTTCCGCAACACTTGTAGCCGTATAGACCGGAAAGGGCTGTGTTCTGACATAATCCCCCATAACGCCTGTAACCAAAAAAATTATTAAGGCTGTCGTTGCATATACGCCAAAGCACCACCAGAAAATCCCTTTTTTCACGTTTCCTTTCTGCGTCATCGGTAAAAGAACCGCCATCGCCGGGATGCAGGAATTGCGCGCAAGCATTAAAAGCACACCGTCCACTGTCCCCTGATAGCCGTTATAAAACATCGGTGTAAAGTTCATTGGGTCTATCTGTGCAAAAAGCGCGCAAACCAAAAACACACCGGCTGCCAGAATGGCAATAAATACAAGACCGGAGGTTCTTGCCAGCGCCTCAATACCTTTGTATGCCCCATAAATGGAAGCCGCCATAACCCCAAGCGAAAGTGCCACCGCAGATATTTTGGGGTTCATCAGGTCTGTCACAAACAGATCAAACAACGACAGCGTATAACAAAGCACCCAAAGGAAATAAATGGCATAAACCACCGCAATTACAGCGCCTGCCTTACCAAGGCTGTTATAGCCGCAGTCTAAAATGCTGTGCTCATTGTTTTTTTTATATAGCAAATAAACAGGAACCGTCATCAGCAGTGTAAGAAAAAACGCACACAGCGAAGAAAAAAGATGGTCGTACAACTGTGTGGTATCCGCCACATATACACTATAGGTAATATTTACAATGGTTCTGCTGATAAACAGCATAACAAAAAGTTGTGAAACAGATATTTTTACTTTTTTATGCACAGGCAATCTCCGTCCTACTCTTTAAACTGTTCGCTTCCTTTTTGGTCCTGTATAAAATTTCGTTTCTTGGAAAGCGTTTTCCACCCTGCCCGAATCAGCACGTCACGCATACCGAAAAGGGAAAACGGCGCAATCGGCGACACATATGGCACGCCAAAACTAAGCTTTCCGCAGATATTGACAAGCACAACGCAAAACAACAGCACAATCCCCCATACGCCGCCGATCCCGCCTGCAATAATGAATAAAATGCGCAGGATCGCCACAGGCGGGTACAGGTCCGGTATAACATAAGAGGAAATAGCCGTCAGCGCAACTACCATCAGCGTTGGTGCACCGATCAGTCCTGCATTGACCGCTGTTTCACCAATCACAAGCGCTCCCACAATACTGACGGCATGCCCCAGGGGGCGTGGCAGGCGCAGCCCCGCTTCCCGCATAATTTCATAAATAAAATGAATAATAAGAACCTCCGTCATTAAAGAAAAGGGTGTATCTGCAATAGAGGCCGCCACCTTACTCAACAGCTGTTGCGGAAAAAGCTCAGGATTAAAGGTAGCGACCGCCACATAAAAGCCCGGTGTAAAAACCGCTACAAAAAAGGCAATATATTTCAGCCATCGTGTAAATGTTGCAAAATAAGCGCGGTTGGAATAATCATCCAGCGTTTGAAAATTTTCCAAAAACAGATGTGGCACAATCAAAACGCTTGGTGTTCCGTCTATTAAAATAGCAATGCGCCCTTCGTTGATCTTCCCGCACACCGTGTCCGGGCGTTCTGTAATCCCTACGCCGGTAAAAAGGGAAAAATCCCCTTTGTTTTCCAAATACGGAACAAGATACCCGGATGCAAGAACGGTATCCAGATCGGTTTCCTTAAGCCTGCGTTTGAGCTCGCTTAATATTCCTTTGGACACAATTGTATTTAAATAACAAAGGCAAATATCCGTCTTGCTGACCGTTCCAACAGACATTGTTTCAAACTTCAGCTCCGGCGTTTTCATCCGCCTGCGAATCAGCGTCATATTGATGCGCAGCGGCTCTACAAAGCCTTCCCTTGACCCGCGCTGTACGACCTCAGACTCCGGCTCCGAGACGCTTCGAAAGCTAAAGCCCTGCACACCGATCGAAAGCGCTTTGTCGCAGCCGTCAATTGCCAAAACGGCAAAGCCCGACATAATAAAGGTAAGCAACTGCTCAAATGTATCAATTTGCGTAATTTCCGACGCGGAAAGCACACTGCGCTCAATATATTTTAATTTTTCGGCACCACTTCCCGGAGGAATATACGCTTGTACAACCGGGTTTGCAATACTCAGCGCCAAGGTTTCCTTGTTGGCCATTCCTTCAATTGTAAAAAGCGCCGCTTTTTCACCGTCCCTGAGTGTAATATTCCGGACGGTAAAATCAACGCTTCCGTCATAGGCACTTTGCAGATAGGCAATGGTTTTATCCAGACTGCAATACAATTTTTTCGTCTGTATATTTGGCTTTTGCGCCGGTACAGGCGGTAAAAATATGGTTTTTAATTTTTCCCAAAAATTCATGCCGGTTTTTCGCACCTTCCTTTCCGCTTACTTTTTTAACTTTTACCGCCGCGCCTCAATTATTCGTATATTCCTAAGTTTGCAACCTAAAATACATACAGGTGATATAAGTATGTTGATTTCTATTATACGGACCTTTTTGCTCTACCTTGTTATTATTACCGCCGTGCGCATTATGGGAAAACGGCAAATCAGTGAGCTGCAAACCACAGAGCTTGTTGTAACGCTGCTCATTTCAGACATTGCCGCCATCCCCATGCAGAATACAGCACAGCCTCTTTTAAGCGGTTTTATCCCTATTTTAATTCTTGTGCTGTGTGAAATTGTCCTCTCTGTTGTGATGATGAAGCAGTCAAAAATACGCAGACTCATCTGCGGTAAACCGCAAATTGTAATCAACAATGGAAAAATTGATCAAAAACAAATGAACCGTCTTCGTATCAGTACGGAAGACCTGTGCGAACAGCTCAGGCAAATGAATGTATTTCATATCGAAGACGTGGCCTATGCCATTATTGAAACAAACGGTAAAATGAGCGTGCTAAAAAAGCCGGAAAAAGAAACGCCTACGCTTGAACAGATAGGGATCAGCGCACCAGACAAAGGGATCGAGGCAGTTGTCATAAGTGACGGCGAGCTTTCCGATTACTCCATGAAGCTTTGCGGCGTAGATGAAAACTGGATCAACCAAACACTTCAGAACAAAAACCTTACAAGAGAACGTGTCTTTCTGATGACTGCAAACAGAAAGCGCGAATATAATATTATATTAAAGGAGGATAAGCCATGAAAAGGCTGTGGATTGCTTTTATCATCGCCGTTTTTACCGCCTGTCTGTGCGCAACGGAAATGATTTTTACGCTTTCCCTGGCAAACAAGACATCCGAATACGTCGAACAAGCCGCCCACGCTTATGAAAACGGAAACATACAGGCAGCTCAGAGCACCTTTCAAACAATTAGCCGCCTATGGGAAAAAGAAAAGAGCTGCATGGATATCTTTCTGTATCATGAAACCATCGACCATGTCGTTACTTCCATAGCGGCGGCAAACAAGTATGCAGAAACCTGTAATGAAGAATTTTTGGTAGAATGCGAAAAAATAAAAAAACAGCTCCATTCCTTAAAAGAATCGGAGCTGCCCAAATTTGAAAATATTTTATAGCTTTGTTTTAAAAATTTTCCTCTTTAAAAAGCTGACCGCCCAAAACAGCAAAAACGCAACAATATTGGCAACGACAATGCTTGCACCCGTCGGCGTTTCATATAAGAAGGAGGCCGTTATCCCCACCACAAAGCATAAAACAGAGAGCACCGCGGAGCAAAGAACAACGGTCTTAAAGGTTTTGCAAAGGCGCATAGAGGTAAGCGACGGAAAAATAATCAGGCTGGAAATCAGCAATGTCCCCATTATGCGCATCCCTACCACAATGGTAAGGGCCGTAAGCAGCGCAATAATCAAATTATACACGTTCGCTCTTGTCCCGGTAGCTTTTGCAAAATTTTCATCAAACGTCACGGCAAAAATCTTATGATAGAACAGAACAAACAGAATGATAACAAATACGGAAAGTATAACGCTAAACACGGCATCCTCCGGTGTAGTAGCAAGAATACTTCCAAACAGATAATTATTAAGATCCGTATTCATTCCCTTATTGAGCGTTGCAACAATTACGCCAATTGCAAGCGCGCTACTGGAAATAATCGCAATGGCCGCGTCGCCCTTTATTTTGCTGTTTTCACTTAAACGCAGCAGCAAAAAAGCGGCAAGTACTACCACTGGGATCGCAACCTCCAGCGGCGCCAAGTTGAGCGCCGCCGCAACGGCAAGCGCGCCAAAGCCAACATGCGACAACCCGTCGCCAATCATAGAATAACGCTTTAAGACAAGACTGACACCCAACAACGCTGCGCACAGCGCCACCGGTATTCCCACAATCAAGGCTCTGGACATAAAAGAATAGGAAAACATTTCCATAAGGCTCTGTAACATAAAACTAAGTCCTTTCCAAAAGCAGCGGCTCTTATGTGGAGCTGATATGGCTGCGGTCGTTATGCGTTTTTTGCTTATGCGTACAAATTTCACAATGGCAATTATGCAACAAAAAGCGGCTCCCCATTTCGCTGTGCAGGTATTCCTCTGTGGTCCCAAAAAACATGGCTTGATTACTCAAGTGCAAAATATGGTCTGCATATTCCACCGCACTGACAATATCGTGCGAAACCATTACAATGGTTATACCATCGTGTTGATTTAGATGTTTGATCAATTCATACAGCTCGTTTGTCGCAATTGGATCCAGCCCTGTCACAGGTTCGTCCAAAATCAAAAGCTTCTTTGTGGCGCATAACGCCCTTGCAAGCAAAACACGCTGCTGCTGCCCGCCGGAAAGCTCTCTGTAACATTTTTTTTTCAAATCCAACACCGACAGCCGTTCCATGTTTTGTAAAGCAATTTGCTTCTCCTTTTTTGTATAAAAGGGCCTTGCCCCCCTTCTGTTGAGGCAGCCGGAAAGCACTACCTCATAAACAGAAGCAGGAAAATCACGTTGAATACCCGTTTGCTGCGGCAGATAACCAATCTCTTTTTGCACAAGCCCTTCAGAAAACTGAAAAGCACCATAGGAAACCGGCAGCAGCCCCAGCATTCCTTTCATCAGCGTTGTTTTTCCAGAGCCATTTTCCCCAACAATACACAGGTAATCCCCCTGGTTGATTGTGAAATTTAAATTTTTCAGCACAATATTGCCGTCATAGCTCATGGCAACATTTCTGCATGTAAGCAAAGACATACGTTTTCTTCCTTTCAACGTACAACAGTCATAAAACGAAAAGGGCATAGCCTAAGCGGCATGCCCTTTTAGTATATAACATTAGAAATTCGATTGTCAAACCGACCGTTAAGCTTTCGCCTTTTTTGTGTTTAATTTATGATTTTGCCAAATTACCCAGAGCGGCCCTGCTATACAGAGGGAAGAATAGCAACCTACAATTACACCGACCATCATAGGCAGCGCAAAGGAAATTACCGAAGAAAGATTAAAGATCATGGAAACGACAAACACACAAGCAATGGCAATCAACGTTGTCAAAGAAGTGCACACTGTTCTTTTAAGCACTTGCGAAGCACTAAGGTTAAACAGTTCAGCCGGTGCTGTTTTGTTGCCCAATAGCGACTGATTTTCCCTGACTCTGTCGTAAATGACGATCGTATCGTTTAGAGAATAACCAAGAATCATCAAAACAACCGCAATAAAATTGCTGTCCAGCGGCATTCTGAAAATAATAAAGCAGAAATAAACCATGATCACATCGTGCAACAACGCAACCAGCGCCATCACGCCTGCTGAAAGCCCGTTAATTTTCTTAAAGCGAAGCGTTACGTACAACACCATCAGCACGCATGCGATTGCCACCGCGGTCATACACTTCAGGAAAAAGTTCCATCCCATAGAGGGTTCCACCGAATTGGATTCGCTGTACTGGAAGTTATTATCCGGGTAGGTTTCCTGCAGCTTTTCCGTCAAGGCCTGCTGTTCCTCCAGGCTGATCGTCTCATTACCGGGGAACTGTACCGCTATTATATAGCCTTCCTGGGTATCAGCATCCGTATCCCCTGCTATCAGGTTTCTGCTGATGGTAAAGCTTACATGGTCCGTTGTTTCATTCTGCAGGAAAGCCTTAAGCTGCTCTTCATTTACCTGACCGGTGTAGCTGTATTGTATAATTGCGCCACCTGTAAACTGAATGTCCATCTGCGTTCCGAAAATAATATTGCAGACAATGCCAATTACAAAAAGTGCAATAGAGATGCCAAAGAAAATTTTTGTATGGCCAATAAAATTCTTTACTTTTTTCATTTCCCAGCACCTCCGAACAATACTTTTTTCCGCACAATCTTATATCCGGAGATAGATCTAAGCATAAGCCTTGCGGCGCCTACACCCATAATAAAGTTGGAAATTACGCCAATCAAAAGCGTGTAACCAAAGGAATAAATTGTACCTGTCGTAGACGGTCCAAAAATCATGGAGAGAATGTTGGACGGACCAAACACGAGTAAAAGAATGATCGCAACGATGATAACCGTAACGTTTCCGTCAAATATCGCAGAGAAGCTGCTCTTTGTTCCCTTGTCGATCGCACCGTCAAGCGTCTTTCCGTTTCTGAGTTCTTCCTTTACACGCTCTGCGGTTATAATGTTTGCATCAACACCCATGCCGATTGAAAGGATCAATCCGGCAACGCCGGGCAGTGTCATCGTAAAGCTCGGGAATATCGGGAAATAGCCGGAAATTGCCGCAATAGAAAGGCCCATCTGTCCAAGCAGCGCGATTACGGCTATAAAACCGGGCAGCCTGTACATAATCAGCATAAACACTGCAATTATAATAAACGCTATCACGCCGGCATACGCCATAGCAACCAAAGAAGACGACCCCAGCGTTGGGCTGATAGAACCAAAGCTTGCGGTTTCCAGCTCAAAGGGCAGTGCGCCTGCATTGATCTGCATGGCAAGCTGTGAGGCTTCCTCTGCTGTAAAGTCCCCTTCAATCATCGCATTGCCGTCTGTAATAACGGCGTTAACCGTTGGAGCGGAAAGCATAATATCATCCATCCAGATAGAAACGGTCTGCCCCTGATATTGCTCTGTAATATCTGCAAACAGGTCGGCATCTTTCAATCTTAAGGAAACAATATAGTTATTGGTCCCACTGGATGTATCAATCCCGGCCTGCGCGCTTTCCACATTGCTGCCATCCATTAAAATTTCTTCCGTATCTCCCGTCGGGGTTTTGTACACGGGATTTCCGTCGGCATCAATATCTGTCGTCGCATAAGAATTACCGGGTCGGAAGGTTAATTGCGCAGTGGCAGAAATTTCCTGAATTGCCTCTTCCGGGTCAAAATTCTCTTCATCTTCCTTCCAGGGGTAACGTACTATGATACGGTCTGTTGTATAGTCTGCATATAGCTCATAGTCCGTTATGTTGTTGGATACCATTCTGGTTTCAATGATCGCCTTTGCGGAATCCAACTCCTCGTCGGTCGCATCAACGTCGCCTGCTGGCTTAAAGGTAGCTTCTACGCCACCTTTAATGTCTATTCCCCATCGGATATCCCCTATCCCTTTGATCCAGGTGGTTTTTATGTCGCCATACTGGGTGGAAATCCCAAAAATGGCGGTATAACTGAACAAAAGGATCAGGAGGAAAATAATGAAGAATACTGGCTTTGCCACTCGTTTCATGTATATGTCCTCCAATACAAATAATCAATCTGTGCTAAAAAACAACTCTGTTAAGCTGTGAAATAACACGGACGTAACAGAGTTAATTATAGGATTATTTATGCGAAAAGTCAATGCAAAGCGGTTGGAATTCTATTATATTTCGGTAAATTTGTGTAAATATAATAGATATTTTCTTTGTTTATTGACATAAAAGCTTTTCTACAGCCGCTATTTTTACACACAGGCAGAAAAGGTCCATAGCAATATTCAGCTCGTCCACAGGCGGATAAGTCGGCGCAATCCGTATATTGCTGTCCTTAGGGTCTTTTCCGTAAGGGAAGGTTGCTCCCGCGCCTGTTAAAACAACACCTGCTTCCTTGCAAAGCTGTACAACGCGCTTTGCACACCCCTCCATAACATCTACACTAACAAAATAACCGCCGTTTGGAGCAATCCAGGTTGCAGTATCTGTACCGGAAAGGCTGTTTTCCAAATGATCAAGAACAGACTGAAATTTGGGCGCTAAAATCTTTTTGTGCTTCTGCATATGCAAAAGCACGCCATCCATATTCTTAAAAAAAAGCATATGACGCAGCATGTTAATTTTATCAAACCCAATTGTCTGATATTTATAGCGCTCCTTAAAGACCTGCATATTGGCTTTAGACGCGGCCATAGCCGCAACACCGGAGCCCGGGAAGGTGATTTTGGAAGTGGAGCAAAACAAAACAGGTAAATCCTCCGTCCCGTTTTTCACACACTCGTCCATAATACTCAGCAGCTTATCTGAATGGTCGGTAATGTCATGCACGCAATATGCGTTATCCCACATAATGCGAAAATCCTTTGCCGCAGGCTTTAACCTTGCAAAACGCCGAACGGTCTCGTCCGAATACGTAATCCCCTGCGGATTAGAATACTTCGGCACGCACCATATTCCTTTGATCGCGTCGTCAGAAGAAACCAGCTTTTCGACCAAATCCATATCCGGCCCTTTGTCTGTCATAGGGACCGGAATCATTTCAATTCCGAAGTACTCAGTAATACCAAAATGCCGGTCATAACCGGGCACAGGACACAAAAACTTCACCCGCTCCAGCTTGCACCAAGGCGTACATCCGCCAATCCCGGTTGTCATCATGCATGCAATGGTGTCAAACATCATATTCAGGCTGGAATTACCGCCAACCATAATATTTTCCGGATCTACCTCCAACATAACAGAAAACAGCTCCTTAATCGACGGCAAGCCATCCAAAAGGCCATAATTACGGCAATCCAGTCCATCGCGCGTTTTGCAGTCAGAGCTGCTGCTGACAATATCCAGCATTGGCTGGGATATTTCCAGCTGTTCATTGCCGGGCTTTCCTCTGGACATATCCAGCTTCAAATTTCTTTGCTGGTATGTGTTATATTCTTTTAACAGCGCCTCCTGCAATGTCAAAAGCTCCTGTTTGGTCAAGCTTAAAAAGCTTTTCATGATGTACTCCCCTTATCTAAATGCAACTTTATTTGTAAACCGTATCATATTTTAATACTTTCAACTTAAAAATGCAAGTTTTATTTAATTTTCCTGCAAATTTGTTACTTTATTGGCTTTACCAGACAAATGCTATCTTTTTCTGTGCTTATTTACGGCATTTTTTTAAAGCACATATCTATTGCATATATTTCTAATTTATAAAGAGAAAGAAAAAAGCTTTTTAAGGGATATTTGCCAGAAACACAAAATCTGCACGCAATACAAAAGGCCGGAAAACCCGGCCTTTTGCTGTATCTGTAAATCTATATCCCAATCATGTTCTATAATAATAATTATACCCTACTTTACCGCGGCGCTTTCCATCTTGAACTTTACACCCTACTTCTAAAAAACCAAGGATTTGGCTATCCGTCAGCTTTATATTCCGTATAAGCTTTTCTATATCTCCATGTGTGGTGGAACGCTCACGGATCACCACAACGTAGCCCGCAATATAATCCTTGAGCATCAGTGCATCTGTTACAAGACCAATCGGCGGCGTGTCGAGCAAAATATAATCATAGTCGCTCTCCAGCCGTTCAAAAATATCCTTAACCTGGGTAGAACCTAAAAGCTCCGACGGATTCGGCGGGATCGGTCCGGATGTAATAATGTCCAGGCAAGGCAACACCTGCGAGTGCGTTACCTCCTCTATATTTTTAAACTTGCCCAGCACTTCAGAAAAACCGCTTTCATTTCCAATCTTTAACAAATTATGAATATTGGGTTTGCGCAGGTCTGCGTCAATTAACAATACACGCTTTCCCATTTTGGAAAGAGAAATTGCCATATTGGCCGTTGCCGTGCTTTTTCCTTCACCCTTTGACCAGCTTGTAAACGCCACAAATTTCCTGTCAGACGCAGCAATAGAAAACATCAGGTTGGTCCGTGCAATTTTGTATCCCTCTATTACGGCAAAACGACTGTTATCATTAATTACATTTTTGGTCTTTTCAAGATTGACTTTTTTCCTGTGAAGGCTTATTTTCATTTTTTCTTTCCCTTTCCTTTTCCTTCCGATTCAATATCCACAATCCCGGCAAAAACAGGGATTTCATACATCTCGTATAGATCGTCCCCGGGCTTGACGGTCGTATCAATCACCTCAAGGAACAGGGCCAGCAATACAGAGAGCACCAAGCCGCCAGCCAAACCGAAAAGCGTATTTTTTTTGATATCCGGGGAAGAAGGAGCCGTTGGAACACCGGCCTTATCTGCAACAATAATTTGACCGTAAGGGAAAAACAGCTTATATAAATCCTGCGCTGCCGCAGGAAACGCGTTTGCAATTTTTGCAGCTGCTTCCGGGTCGGTGCCGGTCACACTTACACGTAAAAACTGCGTATCTTCCGAAGCCGTAACAGAAATCATCCCTTTAAGCTGCCCGGGCGAAAGGGATAAATCCAGATATTCAATCAATTCGTTCATCATCAGATCTGTTTTAAAGAGCGTCATACATACCTGGGCAATCCTCGAAGAAATAATAATATCATTGGAACCGGACTTTCTTACTTCGCTGGAATCCGTACTGTCCACACTGCTGCTTGTAGTGGTGGAATCCCCCGGTAATTCATCTGAATTTGTAACATACAGCAAAGTGGAGGTGCTGTACATCGGCGTAATCATATATGCAGAATACGCATACGCCAAAATACCACCGACCAGCGTAATAATAACGATCAGCTTAATATGTGCCCGAAGCATTTTTAAAATTTCACTTATCGTAATTTCTCTTTTCATCTAATATAAAAACCTCCTGCGCACATAAATTATATATTATTTTACCAAAAAATAGGTGTTTTTTAATGTCATAATAGAATTTTTATATCGAAGTTTTTGTTATTTACCTTGTCTGTTATACATTTTAACCCTATTAGATTGTCACAAAGAAAAGCACAGAGCTTTGCTTTGTGCTCTGTGCTTATTTTTTCAGAAATACAGGCAATTATCCTAAAACACTGATCAAAACACCAGCCGCAACGGCAGAACCAATAACGCCCGAAACATTCGGCCCCATGGCGTGCATTAAAAGGAAATTACCCGGGTTGTCCTTCTGCCCAACCTTCTGTGCAACGCGAGCAGCCATCGGCACGGCTGAAACACCCGCAGCACCGATCAGCGGATTGACCTTCCCCCCGGTAAGTTTGTACATAAGCTTTCCAAACAAAACGCCAAACGCGGTACCCAGAGAAAACGCGATCAATCCCAGAAGAATGATCTTGAGCGTATCCACGCTTAAGAAAACCTCGCCTGTCGCCGTAGCGCCAACCGTAACGCCAAGGAAGATCGTTACTATATTCATAAGCTCGTTTTGCGCCGTTTTAAAAATTCTGTCTACAACGCCGCTTTCACGGAAAAGGTTGCCCAGCATAAGCATACCGACCAAAGGCGCTGCATCTGGAAGGAACAGCGCGACCAAAATAACAACAACAATCGGAAACATAATTTTTTCCAGCTTCGAAACAGGGCGCAGCTGTTCCATAACAACCATGCGCTCTTTTTTGGTGGTCAACGCCTTCATAATAGGCGGCTGTATAATCGGGACCAGCGCCATATAAGAATATGCCGCGACGGCAATGGGTCCAAGCAGGTGCGGCGCAAGCTTTGATGTAACAAAAATAGCCGTAGGACCGTCCGCGCCTCCAATAATACCAATGGAAGCCGCCTCTGGAGCAGTAAAGCCCAACAGAATCGCTCCAAAAAAGGTCAGGAAAATACCAATCTGCGCAGCCGCGCCTAAAATAAAGCTTTTGGGGTCTGCAATCAGCGGCCCAAAGTCTGTCATTGCGCCAATACCCAAAAAGATAATTGGCGGATATATCCCCAGCTTTACACCCTGGTATAAATAATACAGCAAGCCACCGTTGGTCGGAACATTGTAATACTCCACACCGTCCAGCACAGTTATTGCATAATTACCGGCCTGTCCACCATGGTCGGCCATATATTGTGTAACAGAAACCAGTTCTGTAGAAGGCGTAGCCATAATAGCCGGGAACAGGTTGACAAGCAACATACCAAACGCGATGGGCAGCAGCAAAAGAGGTTCATACTGCTTTTTAATCGCCAGATAGATCAACACAATCGAAACCAATATCATAACATAGTTCTGCCAACCCAGCGAAGTAAGGCCCGAAGACTGCCACAGCCCCACGATGGATTCCCAAAAACCGTTTAAAATATCCATAACGCAACAACATCCTTTCCAATTGTACTTTGTATAAGCAGCGCTTAAAAGGGTTTTGTATTATCCATAAGCCCTGCCGTACTCCATACAGGACGTGTGCGGGAAAGTCTTTTTATGCTCTTCACTTTAGTCTGGCTCGTGCCATACATGGCATCTACCGCCGCTGCAATAACCGCCACTGTTTCTAAAGGGATTTCCTCTTCGCTTGCTTTACCAGAGGGGCTTTGCGCGAAGGAAGCGCCCTGTTCTTTTTTTAACGATTCCTGCTCTGCAAGACGCACCTGCTGCTCTTTTTCAGCTTTTTTTTGTGCACTTCTGTTTTGCGCGTTGTAAACAGCCATACTGTACAGCTTGATAATCACAATCAGTAAAATCAAAACAAGAAATACAACGACAAACCCGGTTATAAGCAGCGTAATCGAAAGGCTGATATTATCAGACATATTCACTCTGTTCCTCCCTTTTGTGGCAGAAAACCGCATACCCCACCATTTTGAATTTTCCATATCATTATAACCCACGGAAATTTATATTGCAATCCTAATTTAAATCCCTTTTATCAGCTTTCCCAAAGTTCGTTGTATTACCTAATTTTTTCAGAATTTTTTATACAATTAATACATTTTGATAATTTTGGCTATATTTTAATTTTAAAGCATATTTTTAAAATTTCCCTACTCCCTATACAATTTTTACCGGCGCCATTTTGCATGACGCCGGTAAAATAAAGCCTCGTATTTCTCGTATTTAAAGAATAATGCAGATCAAACCGTTGCAGCCTTCGTTAATAATGCGCTCTATGGTTTCCTTCAATTTATTTCTGGCGTCGGCCGGCATTCTATATAACTTATTGTGCAGCCCCTCGTTGACAAGCTCATGTACCGATTTTCCAAAAATGTTAGATTCCCATATTTTTGCAGGGTTTTCTTCAAACTCCTTAAGCAGGTACATTACAAGCTCTTCCGACTGCTGTTCCGAGCCAACAATCGGCGTAACCTCCGTAGTGATCCTCGTCTTTAGCATATGCACAGATGGAGCGGCGGCGCGCAGGCGTATTCCATATTTTCCGCCCTGTTTAATAATCTCCGGCTCCTCAAGCGTCAGTTCCTCCATCGTTGGCATAACAATCCCATAACCGGTCTCATTGACGTCATTGTATGCATCGCGCACCTTTTCGTACTCTTCTTTTAGCTTTGCAAGCTCCAGCATACAGTCGAGCATGTCGCCCTCGTCATGAATTGCAAAGCCTGTTTTCTCTCCAAGCACCTTGTAAAAAAGATTTTGGTTGAGCGTTAACGTAATCTTTGCATGCCCCTGCCCTAAATCGATGGTAGTAATCTGCACGTTTGCAACATGCTCGCAGGTGCCAATGGCTTTTGTAATATCCTGCACCTGCCGGATTTTCTCGGCATTTTGTGCTGCGTTTACAATACTGGTAAAAATGCTGCTGCGCAGCCAATGGTTTTTTTCAAGAGAAGAAACCCATTTGGGCATATCCACCTTGATCTCTTTGATCGGAAATTCAAATAAGATCTGCGCAAGGATGCGTTTAATTTCGTTTTCATCCAGCTCCATACAGCTTACGGGCACAACGGGCACCTGATAATTCCGGCTCATTTCTGCTGCCAGCATATGTGTTTCCTGCGCGTTAGGATTTACACTGTTGAGCAGAATAACAAACGGCTTGTTGATTTCTTTAAGCTCCTGCACAACGCGCTGCTCGCCTTCCTCGTATTCCTGGCGTGGAATATCGCTGATACTCCCATCCGTAGTAATCACAAGCCCAATTGTAGAGTGGTCTGTAATAACCTTTTTCGTTCCAATTTCCGCGGCCATATTAAACGGGATCTCTTCTTCAAACCAGGGTGTCTTGACCATGCGCGGTTGTTCGTTTTCTATATAGCCGATCGCACTGGGGACGATATACCCTACACAGTCAATCATACGCACCTTAAAGGTAGCATTCCCCCCTATATTTACTTCTACCGCGTCTTCCGGTATAAATTTGGGCTCCGTGGTCATAATTGTCCTGCCCGCTGCCGACTGCGGCAACTCATCGACCGCGCGGTCGCGGCGGCTGTCGTTTTCAATGTTGGGGATTACAAGCGTATCCATAAAGCGCTTGATAAACGTGGATTTTCCCGTCCTGACAGGGCCGACCACACCTATGTAAATATCTCCGTTTGTCCTGCGGGCTATATCTTGGTAAATATTTCTTTCCTCCACTGTTACTTCCTCCTTTTTATATATTGGGGATAAGCAGCATTTTCCCCTGTGCCACTATGTCTTCTGTAAGCTCATTTTCCGTTTTGATCGCATCGCAGCAAATACAATATTCCCTGGCAATATCCCAAAGCTTTTCCCCTGCGTCTGCATAATACAACGTAAGCGCTACCGAATCATCCCTTTGCCGCAAATGTTCTTCATTTGCGCCGGCAGAGGTTACACAACGCATGGTTCTGTTTTCAAAAATCGGTGCCGTCAGCCGGATTTCCGTGCGCAGGTCCAGACTGCTTTCGCCGTTTAAGCGATAACTGATAGACACCACCTGTGCCTTTGGAAGCACTGTAAGGTCATGCAGCTCGCCCTCTGTGTCCAGCGGCTGGGTAAAATCAATGGTGCGTTCCGTATAAAAAGGAGCGTTTTCATTGTCAAGTGCCAAAATACATATATTCAGTTTTCCGGTCAGAATCATCGTTCCATTTTCAATAAGCGCCTTGACCGAGCACTGCTCATTCCATAAATCAACAACCTTGCTGATCCCGTCTGTGCTGACTTCCACCGTATCCTTCTTTATACAGGTGTCGTCAAATATGGACCGAAGCCTGGAAAACGAGGTCTGTCCGAATACAAGGTCCAGGTCATATGCGGTGGAGTAAGCATCTGTCACAACCTGTATCTCTTCATCGCCAAAAGAAGTAACCGTGACCGCAAGCTTTGCCTCTAATGTAATAATCGTATCGCTTTCCGACAAATCGTTTCGTATTCTTACCTCATAGGTCAACACCTCCAGCTGCGTATCGCACAGAGCGTTGTCCTCCATTCCTTCGGCATCCAGAATCTGGCTTATTGGAAGCGTATAGTCCAAAACCTCTGTAGCGCCGGTGTCCAGATCTGTCAAATACAGCAGCTTTAAATTCAAATCGCCTTTCATCATCATTTTGTTGGTGATGGTCTTGCACTCTGCCAGGGCGGCCCGTACCTCGCTGCGTAAAATTGCCTCTACCGGTGGTTTCCCGCTGCCAAGCTCTATATCCTCCGTAATCGTAAAAAGCTGTTGTGTACAGCCTGTTACGGTTGAAACAGGGCACAGCGCGGTCTTCATCTGGATGTCATCACCCTCTATACCGCAGACCGCCTCTTTTTCCGTTTTGCTTACCACGCGGGCACATACAGAAAAAGCGCCATGAATATCCAGCCGCCTTGGGCTTAATGCCCTGCAGTTTAAGTATTCCGGCTTGGCGTATGCAAACGCCACCGCGTTTTGCGGCGTTGTTTTTAAATTGAACGAACAGGTAAACGGTACGGTATACTCGCTGCAGCGAACCGACTTTTTCACAGAATCCAAATACAAAATCCGCACGGCGGCGGCGCCGTCTATATCCAGTTTGTCACCGGATATGTTTCTGGTGAAAATTTTGGGGTAGACCTGGCATTTTAATATTTTCTGCATGTCGGGACAATAATCAGGCAGGCTGTAATCCAGATCAATCGGCTGTTCTGCACATCCTTCAAATACCGTTTCGTTTACAGACAAAGTTTTTTTTGACAACGGGTATTCCATATTCTATATCTCTCCTTTTTTAATACCTGTCCGCTCACGGCGACGGTATTTGTTTCTACGATATATCTATGTAGGGTCCCGGTCCAATATGACAACCCGGCAAACGGCTTTTACAGAAAAACCATTTACCGGGTTATTTAAGGTCTGTATAAATTCTTAAAGCACCGTAAATCAAATATTGGAAGCAAGGCACACTTAAGCTTCTCCAAGGTAGGCTTTTTTGACTTCATTATTGTGCAGCAGGTCTTCCGCTTTTCCCTGTAAAACAATTTTTCCCGTTTCCAACACATAAGCCCTGTCTGCAATAGAAAGCGCTTTTTTTGCATTTTGTTCAACAAGTAAAACGGTCGTCCCACTTTGGTTGATACTGCGGATCATTTCAAACACCTGTTTAATCAGTAAGGGCGAAAGGCCCATGGAAGGTTCGTCCATTAGTACGAGCTTTGGCCTGCTCATCAGCGCGCGCCCAATGGCAAGCATTTGCTGTTCACCGCCGGACAATGTTCCCGCCGCCTGCTTTTTTCGCTCTTTGAGCCTTGGAAAACGCATATAAACCGCTTCTATAGACGCAAAAATTTCCGCTTTATTGTTTCTTGTGTAAGCGCCCAGTTTCAAATTTTCATATACTGTAAGCTCATGAAAAATCTTTCTCCCCTCAGGAACATGGGAAATCCCCTTTCGGACAATTTTATGCGCGGGCATCTTTATAAGTTCTGTTCCTGAAAAAAGAACTGAACCTGATGTTGTTTGCCGCAGCCCGGACAGCGCATGTAGAATTGTCGTTTTCCCTGCGCCGTTTGCACCGATTAAAGCTACAATTTCCCCCTGCTCAATCTTAAAGGAAATCCCTTTCACCGCTTGAATGGCGCCATAGTGCACCTGTAAATCCGTGACCTTCAGCAAAGGCATGGATTCTCCCCCCTTACTGCCCAAGATAAGCTGAAATCACTTTCGGATCGCGTAATACATTGGACGTTTCGCCACTGGCAATTTCCTTTCCAAAATTAAGCACAGTCAGCCGCTGGCAAATTTCAGAAACCAGACGCATATCATGTTCGATCAGCAAAATCGTCATATGAAACCGATCACGGATAAACTGGATTGTTTGCATAAGTTCTTCCGTTTCCTTTGGGTTCATCCCTGCAGCTGGTTCGTCAAGCAGCAAAAGCCTGGGGCCTGTTGCCAGTGCACGTGCAATTTCCAACTTACGCTGCTGGCCATATGAAAGATTTTGCGCCAAATCGTGCGCTGACGCATCCAATGCAAAAACCTTTAACAACTCCAAAGCAGACCTCTGCGTTCTTTTTTCTCCCCTCCGGTACGCTGGTAAACGAAGCGCCGCGGAAAAAACGGAGTATGAATTTTTCCGGTTCATCGCCGCTTCTACATTATCCAATACAGAAAGATTTGAAAATAGGCGAATATTTTGAAAAGTCCTGGCTATCCCTTTGCGGCTGATCTCTGCTGTGGATTTTCCGCTTAGCTTTTCATGGTCTAAGTAAAAGCTGCCTGTTTCCGGTTTGTACACACCTGTAAGCAGATTAAAAACAGTACTTTTTCCAGCTCCGTTTGGCCCGATCAATCCGTACAGCTCTCCCTTTTCTATTTTCAGATGAAAACGATCAACCGCCTTAAGCCCGCCAAAAGAAACACTCAAATTCTCTGCTACAAGCAGTGCCAAATTAAATATCCTCCTTTACAACCACCTTTTCTTTTCTTGTGTATAGCGCCGTTTTAAACAGCCGTGTCTTAAAATTTTGAAACGGCTCATTCGTTTTTAAAAGCATAATTCCAACCAGGGTTATAGAATAAAACAGCATACGGTATTCGTCTGCGCCTCTGAACAGTTCCGGCAGCACAGTAATAAATGCCGCTGCTATTACGGAGCCCCTGATGCTGTACATCCCACCTAAAACAACCATAACCAGAATTTCAACCGATTTATTATAATCAAAAACGGACGCCTGCAAAATACTGATATTGTGTCCGTACAGCACACCTGCAATTCCTGCAAAAAATGCCGCCGAAGCAAACACGCACAATCTGTAGCGAGTTACATAAATCCCCATGCAGGACGCCGCAATCCGGCTGTCCCGGATGGAAGCAATTGCTCTGCCATACCGCGAATCCATTACATTGCCGAGAACAATAACCGTTAGAAGCACCAGTATAAAAGCTACAGGGTAGCTGGCATCCTGCGGCGTACCCTTTAAACCGGACGGGCCGCCTGTAATATCCAGGTTCATCGCCACAGAGCAGATAATCTGCCCAAAGGCAAGCGTTACAATCGCCAAATAATCACCCTTAAGTCTTAAAACCGGAATTGCAATCAAAAAACCAAAAACGGCCGCAAGTATTCCGCCAACCAAAAGGGCAAGTGAAAAACGGACTGCCGCAGGCAAAGCATCCTGTAAAAAAACAGAAAACAAACATCCCGCATATGCCCCCACCGCCATAAAGCCTGCATGCCCAAGGGAAAGCTCTCCTAAAAAGCCCACAATCAAGTTTAAGGAAACTGCTAAAATCATGTTGATTGCAATTGGTACAAGCAGGCCTTTTATCTGCCTTGAAAGTATACCAAGCTGGTCCATAAAAAAAACAGCAGCAAACGCGGTAATTAAAATTGCACAAGTCATCCACTTGCTTTGCGCTGCTGTTTGAAACGGATCTCTTTTCAATCTACCCGCCTACACTTTCTCCGTAATCTTTTTACCAAATAAGCCTGTAGGCCTAATCACAAGCACAACCACCAGCACTCCAAATACAATGGCGTCGGCAAACTGGCTTAAATTCAGTATTTTTGCAAAGCTCTCTATCAATCCAAGAAGTATACCGCCCACAAATGCGCCCGGCACGCTTCCTATCCCGCCAAAAACGGCCGCTACAAAAGCTTTTATCCCTGGCATAGCACCCGTATACGGACCTATATAGTCGTAAGAAAGCCCATAAAACAGGCCCGCTACCGCGGCAAGTGCAGAGCCAATTGCAAAGGTTAAAGCAATGATTTTATCCACATTTATGCCCATCAGCCGGGCGGCATCCTTGTCTTCCGCTACCGCTGCCATCGCCCTGCCTGCTTTTGTTCTGTTTATAAATAAAAAAAGGACAGCCATCAGCACAAGCGTCACCGCAAGCGTCACAACGGAAGCGCCCTGTATGACCAGGTTCTCTGTTATACGGATTGGCGCAAGATTCAAGATATTGGGAAATGGCATCCGCCCTGTTCCAAAAACAAGCAGCGCCAGGCTTTGTAAAAAATAACCCACACCTATAGCAGTGATTAAAACCGCAAGAGGCGATGCATTTCTTAGCGGTTTATACGCAATCTTTTCTATGATAATCCCCAAACCCACGCAGACAAGGATTGCGAATAAAATAGAAACAGCAGGCGGCATCGCCATATTGGATGCTACAATCACTGTAAAAGCCCCTACCATAATAATATCTCCGTGCGCAAAATTCAGCATTTTTGCTATGCCGTAAACCATTGTGTAGCCAAGTGCAATCAGCGCATAAATACTGCCAAGGCTTAGGCCGGTAATAAAGCTGGATAAAAATTCCATTGTTTCCTCCGTCTGTTTTTGTGGGATGTGTTTTTACATGTACCTTAAACGATGGTATCTAAAATAAAAAAGAGCACAGACTACTGTGCTCCGCCTGTTGGTCACGACACGGCAGTTAACTTGCAAAAACATATTTTCCTTTTTTTATGGTAACCGCTCTTGCTTCCTTTGAAGGCTCGCCGTCCGCCGTCCAGGTCATGGCGCCGGTCAGCCCGTCCACCTGAATTTCGGTCATTGCCTCTGTAAGCTTTTTACCAAGTGCGCGAATCCCGATCGATACATCCTGGATGTCGGCCTTTTCCATAGCCTCTTTAATTGTATACACGGCATCATAACCGTCTGCCGCAAACTGGTCGGGTGTTGTCCCGTAAGCGTTTTGATAAGTCGCAACAAAGGCTTTTGTCTGCACATCGTCGGCATCTGCACTAAACGGTGTTAAAAACATAACTCCCTCCGCCGCTTCCGCATTGTCTGTGCCAAGTTTTTCAAAAATTCCATCCAGCCCGTCACAACCGAAAAACGGGATCTCTATCCCTGCTTTTTGCGCCTGTATCAGGACAGATGCTGCCTCCTGTGCGTAAACAGGAAGAAAGATCAAATCCGCTCCGGCGCTTTTTGCTTTTTGCAGCTGTATATGAAAATCTGTGTTGGTCTGCTCTGTAAAAGCCTGCTCTGTAACAATTTCAAGTCCGTGCATACTCGCCTGTTCCCGAAAGCTTTCGGTAATTCCCACGGAATAATCGTTTGATTGATCGTAAATAACCGCTATTTTTTCCGCGTCAAGATTTTCAGCAATATAATCTGCGGATGCCTTTCCCTGCTGCGGGTCTGTAAAGCAAATCCGAAAGCAATTATCATACTGCACACATTCCTTTTGGGAGCCGGAGGGTGTGATCATAAAAATTCCGTCTTTTTGTGTTTCTCCCGCCACCGCAATACAAGCACCGCTTGTCACCGCTCCTAAAGAAACCGCCATACCTGCGTCCATCAGACGGTTGTAAGCATTAACCGCTTTGGCTGGGTCTGCTTCATCATCTTCAAATTTCAGCGCAAAGGCAATACCGTTGACGCCACCGGAGGCGTTGATTTGATCCACCGCAATTTGCGCCCCCTGTTTTACAGACACACCATATGTCGCATAATCACCTGTAAGCGGGCCGATCCCTCCAAGGACCAATGTGTTTCCCTGATCTTGCGCAGTGGCGCAGGCTGCCATACAAAGCACGGCCAAAAACAGTATTTCCACAAGCAACACCGACAGCTTTTTCATAACAATACCTCCGTTCAAACGGTGTATGCGGCGTTATTATTGTATATGGTTTTCCTAAAAATATGCAGCACCTGCACCGGCGGCAGTGTGTCTACCGGGTGCGTTGCAGAACCAGGTTTAGATTAGATAATAAATTCATACAAAATTATCTGGTTCATAATTTTTTTAGAGATTTGTATTGACAGAAAAAGTCAATATAAATTATTTTAATTATATTGGATTTTTAAAATTAGTTCATTAAAAGAATTATTTTTTAAATTAACTTTATTTTCAAAAATAGTTTGCAGACGGTTATCATGCAGATATATATTTTTAATAAAATTTATATTTTATTTTTTTTATTTGACAAGGAGTGCAATCCGTTGTAAAAAGCCAAAGACTTTCAAAAAATTCAGTTTTATAAAATAATTGGTTATATAATTTATTATGGATTTGTTAATAAGATTGGTTTCCGTTAAAAGTTGTAAAAAATTAACAAAGGTTTCAACAACACTTTTGCAAGTGCTGTCAAAATAAAAAAGAGACTTTACTTGAGATGTTTATTTTATTTAGAAAGGAGGGATTCTTTATAAAAGTGGAGTTTTTTAAAAAAGCCGTTTCTGCGATGTTAGCAGTTATTATGATATTTTTCTGTGTACCAAGCGCGTTTGCAATAACTGCTAAGGACGCTTATGAATACGGCGCAGTTTTAGTCTCCCTGCATTCAGGTTCTGAGTCTGTGATCAATGGGTTACTTGTGGATTTTGATGTAGAATCAGTAAGCTACATTACGCCCGGGTCTACCACTCAGAATGTTTATCATGTGAGATTTACGGAGAAAACAAAAGAAATCGTATGGGAAGCCATAGCGGTTCTTAAAAACAGCCCGTATGTCAAATATGCTGAACCAAATTACTATGGGGAATATCTGCCGGTTGACGAACCTGTAACGGAACCCGCTACAAAGCCAGTCACAGATGCCACCGAGCCGGTGACAGAAGTTCCCGAACCAATTACTGATATGGTAAAGGGAGATGTTAATGGTGACGGGATCTTGTCAATGTTGGATGCCTTAGCTATTCAATCATTTCTTGCAAAGCTATGTGACTTAAATGAACAGCAGTTGTTAGCAGCAGATACAGATGGTAATGATTTAATATCTATCGATGATGCTACAATGGTTCAAAAAAGACTTGCCGGTTTTGCTATTGAATTTGGAAGCGATTAAATGTAGCTAAACAATAATAAACTCTTTATAAACATCGTAGTGTTGTTGAAACATTTTACCAATAACTAACGGAAAATTATTATGGACTTTTTTGAAAAGTCATGACCATCCAAAGGGGTGGCATGAACAGGGCCTAGAAGGCCTTAAAACAAGCCAGCGCCTAAATGACGCTGGTACCACGGAAGGCTACATATACCGTTCCGTCTCCCAGGTCAATATGTAAAGCCGAAAAATCAATCTGGGTAGAGACCTCTGTCAATTCTATAAAATTAAAAAGCCTTACATCCCGATAGCGGTTTGATTCGGCCATCATACAAAAAAATTCCGCAGAAGGTCCATCTGCGCATATCTTCTTCCGGTTTTGCTGATAAAAGGCGGGTGCCGCTTCCGCGATGGCAACCTAGGCGCGTTCTTCCTTTGCGGGCACAATACCTGCCAAATCCAAATAGGCCAATTCTGAAAGCACAAGATTATCCACTTCACAAAATGGCCGCTCTGTGAAAGTAAGATCGCCGCGCCATTTTAAATAGCTCAAGATATTTCCCAAAGCATTGTCTCCTTTCTTTTGTTCTTTCATACTTTCAGTATACCGGCGCCCTGTTATCAAAAGAATTGAGAAATGTTTGTAAGATATTAAAAGCTAACAGAAAAACAGACTGGACAGCAGGGAGACTCCCTTTGGTCCAGTCTGTTTCCTTATACAACAAAAAACAGCGTTCTATAAAACGCTGTTTTTTACATAAGTATAATATTGTATCTTACTATTACATTTTAAGGCAGCTTCTTTTAACTGAGAAACCGCACTGTGTTTTGACACAGTGCGGTTTTTGATAGAATAACAAGTAAAATAAGAGCAGTTTGCAGCTTTTAATACATGCCCATATCCGGAGATGCAGGAGCTGCAGGGGCCGCGGGTTCTTTAATATCTGTTACAAGCGACTCTGTCGTAAGAACCATAGCCGCAACAGACGCCGCGTTTTGCAAAGCGCTGCGCGTAACCTTTGTGGGATCCACGATTCCTGCAGAGATCATATCTGTATATTCCTGCGTAAGCGCGTTAAAGCCATAACCGACTTTATTTTCCGCCTTTACCTTTTCAGCAATCACAGAGCCTTCCAGCCCAGCGTTGGCAGCGATCTGGCGCAGCGGCTCCTCCAAGGCCTTAAGCACGATTGCCATGCCGGTCTTTTCGTCGCCTTCTGCATTTTTAACTGCCTGCTCTACAACTGGGATCGCGTTCATCAGCGCAATACCGCCACCTGCTACAATCCCCTCTTCTACAGCTGCTTTGGTTGCTGCCAGAGCATCTTCAATTCTCAGCTTCTTTTCTTTCATTTCAACTTCCGTTGCAGCGCCCACTTTAATGACTGCTACACCGCCGGCAAGCTTTGCAAGACGCTCCTGCAGCTTTTCCCTGTCAAAATCAGAAGTTGTGTTTTCAATTTGCGTGCGGATCTGGTTAACCCTGCTTTTGATTTCGCCGGAATCGCCTGCACCGTCAACAATAATTGTATTCTCTTTGTCAACCTTTACCTGTCTTGCACGGCCAAGCTGATCCATCGTCGTATCTTTCAGTTCCAAACCAACATCTGCAGAAATAACCTGGCCGCCTGTAAGGATGGCAATATCCTGCAGCATTTCCTTTCTTCTGTCGCCAAAACCCGGTGCCTTGACAGCAACACAGGTAAAGGTGCCTCTTAATTTATTCAGCACCAATGTGGTAAGCGCTTCGCCTTCCACATCCTCTGCAATAATCAAAAGCTTCTTACCAGCCTGCACAATTTGCTCCAAAATCGGCAGGACTTCCTGAATATTAGAAATTTTCTTGTCTGTAATCAAAATATAAGGATCGTCCAAATCTGCAACCATTTTGTCGGTATCTGTTACCATATATGGCGCAATATAACCACGGTCGAACATCATTCCTTCTACAACCTCAGAATAGGTTTCTGCTGTTTTGGACTCCTCAACCGTAATAACGCCGTCGCTGCTCACCTTTTCCATTGCTTCTGCAATCAAATCCCCGATGTATTCATCGCCGGAAGAAATAGCCGCTACCCTTGCGATATCTTTAGAACCATTTATTTGCTGAGAGTTCTTATTAATAGCTTCTACTGTTTTTTCAACTGCGCTTTGAATCCCCTTTTTCAAAACCATGGGGTTTGCACCAGCCGTCACATTTTTCATTCCCTCACGAATCAAGGCCTGTGCCAAAAGCGTCGCGGTTGTTGTACCGTCGCCGGCTACATCGTTGGTTTTTATAGAAACTTCCTTAACAAGCTGTGCGCCCATGTTTTCAAAAGGATCTTCCAGTTCTATTTCCTTGGCAATGGTTACGCCGTCGTTCGTGATCAGCGGCGCGCCAAATTTTTTGTCCAGAACAACATTTCTGCCCTTAGGCCCAAGTGTAATTTTCACTGTATCCGCCAACTGGTCAATGCCGCTCATAAGTGCTTTTCTTGCTTCTTCACCATATGCAATTTGTTTCGCCATGATAAATTCCTCCTATATACGTATACAATTTTTAAAGATATCATTCAACAATTGCCAGAATGTCCGCTTGACGTACAATGGTATACTCTTCGCCGTCGAGCTTAACCTCTGTGCCGGAATATTTACTTGTAATGACCTTATCGCCAATCTTCACGTGCATAGTGATATCCTTACCATCCACAACACCACCGGGCCCCACTGCAATAATTGTGGCAAACTGGGGCTTTTCCTGTGCCGAACCCGCAAGCACAATCCCACTTTTCGTGGTTTCTTCAGCTTCCTCCATTTTTAATACAACTCTGTCAAGAAGCGGTTTAATTGTCATATAAATTGCCTCCTTAAGCAAATAATTGAAAAGTATTTAGCACTCTTGCTTCTTGAGTGCTAAATATATACTAACCCTTTCCTGCAAAAAAATCAAGTAAAATTTTCCTTCTTCATAAATTATTTACATATTCAATAAGTCTATGTGAAAAACGGTACAAAATATACCTTTTTCTTACAAAGCAAAAAATAAGCGCTTTGTTTTTCTAAAGCCAAAAAGGCAAAAGAAGAAAGCGCACAAGAAATTTTATATGCGCCTTATCTATTTAATTTTTAAAATACATATATACCTGACATTTGATCATACCGTTATAAAGCTTCCTACGCTTATCGGCCTTGCGCCCAAAAAAGTGCTCAAACGATTCGTCCGGGCTGATCACCGTATAGCTCCAGCCCGGCTTTTTTTCAAAACGAGCACCCATTATACCGTATAACTTCCGCGCCTGCTTTACATCAAGAAGCCTTTCACCATACGGCGGGTTGCAAATTACGCTGGCGCGCGGCATTGTTTCATAAAAATTACAAATATCCCTTTTTTGAAATACAATTGCATCCGCAACGCCGGCTTTCCCGGCATTTTCTTTTGCAAGCTGCAGCGCCTGTTGGTCTATATCATACCCCAGCCCTTCAAAAGCGCTGTCCCTTTTAATTGCATCCCACGCCGCTTCTTTTTCCCTTTTCCAAATAATTTGCGGCATATTTTCCCATTCCTGCGCTGTAAAACGTCTGTGCAGACCCGGCGCAATATTTCTTGCTTTCATGGCAGCTTCTATTAAAATTGTGCCTGAACCACACATAGGGTCGATCACAGTATGATTTGCACGCACTTTTGACAAATCCGCCATGGCCGCTGCCAGGGTTTCCTTCAGCGGCGCCGGCCCGGCGTTTTGCCGGTACCCCCGCTTATACAACCCAGTGCCGCTTGTGTCGATCATCATACTGACCATATCCTTCAAAATCAAAAACTGTATTTGGTAAAGATGCCCCGTTTCTTCAAACCATTCTATCCGGTACTTGCTTTTGAGTCGTTCTACCACCGCTTTTTTGATAATTGACTGGCAATCCGGAACACTCATAAGTTTGGAAGAAAGGGCTTTTCCCTTCACAGGGAACCGATCCTTTTTTCCAATAAAATTCTCCCAGGGTAATGCCTTTATCTGTTCAAAAAGGTTGTCAAACGTATCAGCCCGAAAAGTACCCATGAAAATTTGTACACGTTCTGCAAAGCGCGAACATAAGTTTATTCTTGCCAGCATTGTAAAATCTCCGTCACATAGTACCCTTCCGTTTTCCGGACGTACGTTTTGGGCATTCATTCTTCTAAGCTCTTCTGCAACTAGGCCTTCCATACCGAGCAAACAGGGGCAAACCAGTTTAAATTGTTCCATAATCATTTCCTTTACTTAATGCACGATGCTTATTACTATAGCACCGTACAAAATATTTGTCGAGTCTTTTTTCTTTTTTGCAAAAGTAAAAAGCGGAGCGCTGGAGGCGCTCCGCCAAATACGTATATATATTAATCATTTGTAGGCTGCAGCAATCCGTAAGCGCCGTCGTCGCGGCAATAGACAACGTTGATTTCCTGCGTGTCTGCGTTTCTAAACATAAAAAACTTATGATTCACCATATTCATACGCAGAATTGCCTCGTCGACCAGCATAGGTTTGACAGGAATATTTTTCACCCTGCAAACTTCATAGCTTGTTTCTTCGTCAATATCGTCCAGCTCCGGCGTCTGTGCAATATATTCGTCGAACACCCCGGAACGCAATTTTTTTTCAAGCTTTGCCTTATTTTTCCGAATTTGCCTTCCCAAGACATCTACGACCTTGTCCAGCGCATCGTTCATTTCGGGCGCAGTGTTTTCCGCACGGTAAATCATCCCGTTGTCGTTTATGGTTATTTCAACCGTCTGCCTGTTTTTTTCAAGCGTTACCGTAACGTTTGCCAACGCGTCTTCGCCAAAAATGCGCTCAAATTTTTTTAGTTTTTTTTCAACACGCTCCTTAAAATTATCCCGCAAATTTACCTTCCTGGCTGTATAGGTAGTGGTCATAGCTTCGTCCTCCTTTTCAGTTACATAAAATAAGGAAAAGCTTTCCTTATTTCTTTTTTAGTATAGCATATATTTTATAAAAATGGAACACAATTTTGTAACTTGTTTATTAAAATTTACAGCTTTTAGAAAAAATACATATTTTCATAGCACAAGCTTTATAAAAGTCATGACCACCCCTAAAAGGGGTGGTCATGACTAAATCAAATATTAATGCCCGTCAAGCGCATTTTCAGTTTGGAGGACGGTAAATATGCACGATTATACATAAGCTAACAGTCTAAGCATACAGCCTGTATATATCATCACGCTATTTTTTAATTTGGCTTTCGTGCGGAGCGAAAAAGTCTATTCTCGGCTCTAAAAACTTCATTTCATGATTATCCGCATTGTCAAAGAAGAAATATATCTCCTCGAATATATTGTCCCAGTTCCACACGCTTTCCGGCACACGCAGATATTTCCTTATCATCTCACAGCCCGCCGGCGCTATCGGATGATAAAGCGTAGTCAGCACACGTATTTCATGGAAAGTATCGATAAGCAGCCGGCCCATAGCTTCCGCGTCGTCCTTAGCCTCGCGGCTTATTGCCGACCAGCGCTTATTGCAGTCGCGTACAAAAAGGTCAAGCTCTTCTATAACAGCATTAAACTCATATTTATACATGCACTCTTCGTATTTTAGTATAAGTTTATCGCACTTTTCCTTTACCTCTGCGCTTACCTCGCCGTGCGGCAATATTCCGCCAAAATACTTCTGCAGCGAGTAAAAGCCGGAGCGCACAAGTCTGTTAAATACATTTGTAAGCAGACTTCCCTCTTTAAGCGCGGGGTCAAATTTGTCCTGCGGCTTTGCATCCTCCGGCGCAAACGCGCGCGGACTGAAGCTTACGCTTTTAGTGGAAAGTGCCATTCCCAAAAAGTGCATGCGCATCTGCTCAGGCGTATAATAGTCCAGCAATCTGTCAGCCATAGGCGGCTTTATTTTGCCGCTGCTGCTGGCCTTGTTTCCCATAAAGAAAACATGCCGGTTTGGTATTATATTCGGCAGACGCAACCCTTTTTCCATCTGCTTTGACGCCGCCATGAACATTGCCATTTCGGCTATACCGTAAAAATATATATTATCCTCACCTATAAATTGATATATTTCCGCGCCGTCATCCGTCCACCACTTAAGCCATTCGTCATCATCGCAGCCGCGCATCTTAAGCGCCGCTTTTGTAAATGATATCGGCGCCCACAGAGACTCCGGCCACACCCAGAAAGTGCGCCCATTTACGCCGTCCTTTTCCGGCACTGCTATGCCCCAGCCGCCGTTGCCGGATATTCTAAAGGGCACAATGGTCTTGCCGGTACGATAGCGTATGTCGTTTTTATTGAGTATTTCACACGCTTTCTCTCGGTCGGCCAGACACGAAAAAGTCAGTGTGACCGACGGCTTCTTTTCGTCGTCTGTTACCGTATATTCCGGCATATCTGAAAGAGTCTGCGCCTGTGGCATAAACTCACGTTTTACATATATAGTCGGGTCGCGGTAAAACTCGTCCGTCACCCTTATAAGGTTTTCCCTTACGTTGTCTCTTTTGCGCAGCTCGTCCTGACGTTTTATGAGAGCATCGCGATATTTTTCCATATCAATATACCAGTTCTGCGTGGGTTTTAGCACCGGACGTTTTCCCGTAAGAGTGCTTATGGGGTTTATGAGGCCCTGCTCCATATACTGATGCCCAAGCGCGCATTCGTTGGCGTACGCCGCCTCCGACTTGCAGCCGCTTATAGGGCAGCGCCCCACTACCTGCCGGCCGTTTAAAAAGGCGCCGGCCTCTTCATCATAGAACTGATACGCATTGTCAAGTTTAAGCGCGCCGGAAGTATAAAATTTTTCAAAAATATCGCAGGAAACCTTTTTGTGTATCTCGCCCGCCTCGCCGAACGCCGACGCTGCAAACAAATCAAGGCTTATATAAAATTTCTCCAGCGTCGACTTCTGCTTTTCATGATTGGATTTTATATATTCAAGAATATCAGTATATCCGCCGTTTTCTTTCTGCTTTTCAAACCCCTCTTCAATAGTGGAGCCATAACAGTCGGTGCCGGAAATAAAAAGAACATTTTCGCTTCCTATCCTGTCGCGCAGAAATCTTGCCATCATGTCCGCCGGAATAAACACGCCGCCGACATGTCCGAAATGCAGCTCCTTATTCCCATAAGGCATGCCGGCCGTTACTATTGCCCTTTTCGGAAACGATGGGCGCTTCTCAATATTTATGTCGTTATTTTTACTGTCTGTCATATTTACACATTCCGGCCAATCCAGCCGATCTCCTTCCAACCTGCATTCATATAAGCAAAATTCCGCTTTTATCAAAGCATAGGCAAAAATTGCTATACCTATTTTACTTTATATAAAACCCCAAGTCAACATTATTAGCCGCTGTATTATCTAATTATAATTATAAAATATTTTTATTTTAAGTCTTTTAAATGTTATATTAATAGGATAAATAAATCATTCGCTTATTATATTTTACTTTAAATCTATTTTACGCAGAAAATAAGCTTAACCGGCTCGACCATGCGTCATTTTTGATTTATATTTTAATAAAAAATTGTGGTGCAAGTGTATGAATATAAGAGATGCAATATTAATCCTGACAAAATCGCAGCCCGAGCTGCGGCAAAGATTGGCCGAATATTTGGGCGTTGCGATGCATGATATAACGGATTGGGAAAGCGGAAAATCCGCCCCAAGCAAAGAAATATCACAGGCAATAGCTGAAAAATATAATATAGCATGAAATGAGCCTTCGTGGGAGCATTCCGATTTTTCCGGCGAAGTGGTTTTCTTTATACAACAAAAACCGACGCCTGACAGGCGTCGGTTAAAGCATTTATTTTTGCGGTTTACGTCTGCGCGGCGTATTTTCCCCTCTTTTTAACGCAGACATCTTTTCGTCACTGGATTGCTTAAAGCGCAGCATCATATCTTCAAAGCTGGCAGGCTCGCTTAATTTACTATGCCATTCAAAGTCGCCAGGGCCTTTAACAGGCGGCGCAGACGAAGCCGTACGCCTTCTTTCAGCAGTGCGCGGTTTTTCCATTGCTTTTTTTATAGACAAACTGATCTTTCCATCTTCGCCGATAGACAGGACCCGCACTTTGACCTCCTGCCCAATTTTTAAATGGTCACGAATCTGGCTTACATAAGTAGGCGCTACTTCAGAAATATGTACCATGCCGGTCAGACCGTCAGATAAATCTATAAAGGCGCCAAAATTTGTGATTCCTGTAACTTTTCCTTCTAAAATATTTCCGACTTCAAGCTGCATAAAAAAAACTTATCCTCCTTGGACGGTTGGGTCAGATACGGAAAAACCGTTTATTCGCCTGCTATATTTATAAAAATGCGCTCGTCTGGATTTGCATAATCAAACTCCTCCCGCGCAATTCGTTCAATATAAGAGGCATTGTCCTTTTCATCAGAGTTATAAACTTCTGCTATCTCTTCATTTTTAACCTCTTGAATAATAATATCATTTTCCAGCGCGGAAAGTTCCGCCTCTTTTTGATTAATCTGAATTTGTTGATTAACAAGCGTAACAACTGCATATATGGAAAAACCGGCCAAAGCCAGGTATAAAACAAAGCTTTTCTTTTTTTTCTTTTGCTTTCTCTGCTTTTTTGAATCTTCCAGGTTGACTTCCTGAATCACTTTTTTATTTGCAACATCAGACATATTTGTTCCCCTTTCCTTTTTTACAAGCGCGGGAAAAAATAAAAAACTTTTTTTTATTATACACCAAGGAAGAATTCAGTTGCAAGTTGTTTTTCTTCTTTTTTTCACGATTTTTATAAAAAATAATATTTTTTTTAAAAAACGTACGTTTACAGGCAAAAAAGCCACTCTTTAGCCGGCCGCACACCGCAATTGCGGCGTGCTTCAGCGCTTTTCCTCCGCTTGCAAACAAAAGAAACAAACGGCCTGTGAGCAAACCGATTGTAAAGCGGTAAGCCAAAAGGCCGCATAGATGTCCGGCTACCGTATATACGCGTACCTCCCCATTATTATAGGCCATGGCAAAAAAGAAAGCGCAAACAGCCGCTATAGACATAAAAAGAATATCCTGAATAAACGTATGCACAAATGAACACAGACCCATCGCCCTTAAAAAACGGAAAACATCATATACAACACCCAGCACAGCACCTGCCGCGACCGCCAGAAAAAAAATGAGCGTTTGATTGAGCTCCGGCAGTTCCACATATGCCACATCCTATCTGAATAGCTTTGTCAGCAAGCCGCCTGCAGGGCGGTTTTCTGTATAAATAAGCGATACAATATCGCCGTCTATAGAAACTTCTCCCGTTTCCAGACTAAGTTTATTGATATGCAGCGTACTGCCTTTGATATTGAGCTCTCCAAAATCTGTATAAATAACTACAGACTGCTCGTCAAAGCTTCCAACGTCTAAAACGCCCGAAAGCGAAAGAAAATTTCTGTTTTCCAATATCATACTGTGCGGCTTTTTTTGCTTTACTTTCTCTTCAGCCATATTGCACCTCCAAATAATCCCTGCTGTTAATTTTATGAGAGGGTGCTGGCATTTATACCGGAACTCAAGGGATTATTCTATACATTTGCGCGGCGTCTTCTTTTCTTATATGTTCGTTTACCGCAAGGACTTCCACTTTCATCGGCCGATTTCCTAGCTGAATTTCAATAATATCACCGGGTTTAACCGTATAAGAAGCCCGTTGCGGCCGCCCATTGACACACACCCGCTGCGCATCACACGCCTCGTTTGCAATCGTCCTACGCTTAATAATCCTTGCAACCTTTAAATATTTATCTAATCTCACAAACACAACTCCTGTCAAAAATTTTTTATATAAAAAGGCTGCCCTGGTGCGCACCAAGACAGCCCTTTTACATTACAAAAAAGCAAAATTACTGATCCACAGCCTCTTTAAAAGCCTTTCCTGCCTTGAAAGCGGGAACCTTAGAAGCCGGAATTGTAATTTGTGTTTTCGTTCTGGGGTCACAGCCGGTTCTTTCATTTCTCTGGCGCTGTTCAAAAGTACCAAAACCAACAATCTGCACTTTTTCAGCCTTCGCTACACAATCTACAATTGTGTCCAGCACTGCTGTTACTGCCTTTTCAGCGTCTTTCTTTGAAAGTTCGCTTTTTTCTGCAACTGCTGCAATTAATTCTGTCTTGTTCATAAAAAAATCCTCCATGCCATTTGATATTATTTATTTTTGACACTCCTTAACTTCATCCCACAAAGAATCAAGTTGGTTCAGGGGTGCCTCTTTTACATCAATGCCGCGCTGTGCGGCCAGCTGCTCTAAAGCGGAAAAACGCTTTATAAACTTGTCACAAGCATTATATAGAGCTTTTTCCGCATCTGCGCCGACAAAACGCGAAACATTTACTACAGAAAAGAGCAAATCACCCAGTTCTTCCTCACAGGCGCAAGTATCCTCCTTTGCAAAAGCAGCCTTTAATTCGCCAAGCTCTTCTTCCACTTTTGCAAAAGCGCCATCTGCGCTTTTCCAGTCAAAGCCAATCTTCGCCGCTTTCTGCTGAATCTTTGCACTGCGCATAAGCGAAGGCAACGCTTTGGAAATACTCTCCATCGCCTGCCCCTGGGTCGACTGTGATTTTGTTTCCATTTTTATTTTGTCCCAATTGCTTAAAACCTTTTCAGGCGTATCTGCCTTTACGTCAGAAAAAACATGCGGATGCCTTATAATCAGCTTTTTACAAATCCCATCTGAAACGTCATTTATATTAAACGAACCTGCTTCAGCTTCAATCTGCGCATGAAAGACAACTTGTAAAAGCACATCGCCAAGCTCTTCTTTTAAAAGCTCGGTGTCTTCTTTGTCAATTGCCTCAACAACTTCGTATGTTTCTTCTATAAAGTTTTGCCTTATGGAACGGTGGGTCTGTTTTTTGTCCCAGGGACAGCCTTGCGGCGTTCTTAAAAGCTGCATAATACGGACTAAATCATCAAACGTATAATTTGCTTTTTGTGTAAACTCCAACGTGTGCTACACCCCCAAGTCAAAAAACAGCCATGTTAAGGATGTTTCGTAACATATTCTACCTTATTAAATGATGTTTTTCAAGTGTTTTTGCAATTTTCTTCCCTTTTGGGAGCATGTTAATATCGTCTTTTGTAATAGCGCGTAATAAAAAGAGTGCAATCGCATAGATAACCACCGCTAAAAGGATCGCCAAAATTGTCGCAATCTTCGTCGGTATCACCAAAACAATCAGATTATAGCTTAAAATCGCCGTAACTGCGCACAATAAAGCTGCAAGCAAAGGCTTAATAAAAACCGTGACAAAATTTGGTATAATTTTTGTCTCTTTGCAAAGAAAATATAGCCCCATTACCAGCACAAAAAGATATCCGACTAGAGAACCGACCGCTGCGCCCTGGATATTTACAGAAGGAATTCCTACCAGTGTATAATTTAAAATAATTTTAATTACCATACCAATAGTAAGAAGTTTAAGTGGAAGATCCACTCTTCCTACCGCCTGCAGCATACTGCAAACCGGCGTACTGGTAGCAATAAAAATAACCGATATGCCCATAATTTGCAGCACATTAGAAGCAATTTGAACCTCTGCGCTGTTATTGCCGTTGCCATAAACCAAATTTGTAATCGGCCAGGCAAGCACCGACATCCCAAAACCTGCCGGCAGCGTTACCAGCGTTGTCGTGCGCAATACCGTTTCAATACTTCTCCTGATCCGCTTCTTATTCCTTGCCGTCCATGCAGCAGTAATAGAAGGCAGCGCACTTGTACCAAACACCTGTGTAACGGCCGTGACTAGCATCATAAGCGTCAGGCTATAGCCATAGCTGCCAAATAAGAACGTCTGTATTTTAAAATCCCCGTCTGCATTCGGCAAAAAGTAGGACGGATCCACAAAATCAAAATAGGACTGCAGTAAGTCCGGCTGCGATTCCATAATATCCAAAATACGCAATTGCACCAGCGTCGAGTCAATTGTACCGGAAATACTCATAATAATTGCGCCCAAACCTATCGGAAACGCCGTTGTTATCAACTGCTTGGTAATAGATTTTGCCGGACGCGACGGTGGCGCATGTACAAGCTGTACTCGGCGTATGCCGTCGCCTTTGATCTTATGCCTTAAAAACAAATAAAGAAATCCACAAAACGCACCAATTGCAATGCCCAATATGGCAGCCGCTACTGTATAGCTCATTAATTGTGTATAAAATGCTTCTTCATTCGCAATGGCTTGCCCAAACAGCGTGCCGCTTGTCTGATATTCCTGCGTACCAAAATAAGACACAAGATAGGCCAGCGACAATCCCAACAGCAGCTTTCCAGACGCTTCAATAATTTCTGAAACCGCCGTAGGCACCATGTTGCGCAGACCTTCGTAATATCCGCGGTAAATCGCCATCAGGCATCCAAACAAAATCATTGGCGAAAGCATAAAGATAGCAAGCTTAGATTCAGATGACTCCACAAGATCTGCATAAAAATTGCCGCCAATCAGCATCAGTAAAAAACAGATCATCCCTGTACAGATAAAAATAGGGATTGATATCCTATGCAGCTTCCGGACATCTCTGTACCTTCCCTGCGCAACGCTTTCAGAAACCATACGCGAAATGGCAATAGGAAAACCTGCTGTCGCCAGCATAAACAAAGGGTTATACAGTTCATACGCTATATTAAAAATGCCGTTCCCAACGCCGTCTAAAACACGTGCCAGCAGGATTTTGTAAACCATCCCCATAATTTTTACAATAACCATACTGACGCCTAGCACCATGGCTCCCTGTAAAAACGACTGGCCGCCTGTTTTTGCTTTTTCCGCCACCGGAACACCACCTTTGACCGTCATAATGATAGGCGGGGTTTTCCCCGCCCAGCCGTATCTTTTACAAAATTATTACTGTGTGGATGTGTCCTCAGCAGTATTCTTTGGCTTTTGCCCTGCATTGGCGCTTTTTTCGTTTGCTTTTTTCTCCTTAGAGGGCTGGCCTGACTTTTTATCCTTTTGCAGTTTTGCCCCGCATTTATAGCAGATAAAAGCCTCTTTATCATTAACGCTCCCACAAGCCTTACAGCATTTTTTATTTTTTTCCGCCGCAAGCATTTCCCTGGTCATTTCAAGCTGCTGATACAACTCTGTCAGCTGCTCTATCTTCTTCTCCAGCAGTTTCGCGTCTGTTTCACCCGAGACGGTCGATTCATATACAAAGCTGCCCAGATCCCGCAGCTTTTCCTCAATTTCATGATGAATACCGCTTTCCGCATATTTAAGCTTTGATAAATCCACCAACTGTTCTGCCTTCTTGCCAACAACATTGACTGCAGATTTTGCATTCATCACCACATCGTCAAAAATCCCCATATTGTCTTCTCCTTTTCTTTCCAACCAGATTCTTGTTTTATTATAGCACTGCCAGCATTTGGATTCAATGAAAATATTGTTAACAGCTGTCAATAACTGTAGCTTCCGCCGCCAATAAATTCCCTGAGCAGGGAATCCTGTGGGATCAGTTGCAAATCCAGCTTTGCAAAAAAACAGATCTTTTCTAAAAGCTCCTGTGCTTTTCGGTGGTGGGGGCTGTCCCTTTCTATCGTTTTGAGCAATGGTACGGCAAGCCCACCGACCGCGCACGGCTCATAAAGATGAATTGTATTCAATGTAAAATCCGAATGCTTCTTATAAGGAGCAATGTTTCTTTTTTCCCCTTCGCACACAGACGGCCAAATATCAAAAGTGAACGCAGGCAGCGCCTTGCGGAACTGATAGTCGCGTACCATGCGTCTTAAAAAGCGGATATCCTGCGCGGATAAAAGCTCCTGCCCGCCTGAGGAGATCCCCTGCTTTACGCTCACATATAACTTTAAAAGGCCGTGGCAATGAAATTCATCCGTAAAAACCGGATTCAGTGCGTGCAGTCCTTCTATTATAGCTATATGCCCTTCCGGTAAAGTTATGATCTTTTTTTCATTATATGGTTTTTTCATGCGGAAGTTAAATTTTGGCATTTTACAATAACCATAGTGAAGCAGGTCAAACATACAGCTATGTACCTGGGGAATATCCAAAGCATAAACAGATTCATAATCCGGCTTTCCGTTTTTTCCAGGCGCGGTACGCGCTTCCCCCAGAAAAAAATCATCCAAAGAGATTGTCACCGCTCCAAAGCCTTGTTTTGCAAGCGCATCAGACAGTTTTTTTGCCGTTGTTGTCTTTCCGCTTCCGGAAGGTCCCGTCAGCATTACAATCCGGCATCCACATGCAGGTGAAAGAATCTGCTGTGCAATATGTTGCACAGCATTATTATATGCGTCTTCAATATACCGGACAAAATCCTGCGGCGCGGTGCGCACAGAAGTATTGATTTGTTCGGCAGTTGTAACAAAGCGGTGATAGCTGTTAGGCATAATGTTCATAAAACGGTTCTAGCCTTTCCTTACGCTTGAGCATTTCCTCAAAACGACTGATATATTCATATGGGTATTTATAATTAAATATACGTTCCAAATACGTTCCAGACGGCTGTTTAAGCTTTGTAACAGCGCCTGCGCCGCAGCCCAGAATGGTATGCGTTTCGTCCATAATAAAAACATTATACAGCCCCTCGTGTCCTTTTTGGGACCATCCCACATTTTCAAGGTTCCCTACCATCCTGCTTTGTCTGTATAAATAATACGGTTGATATCCATGCTTTGGTAGCGATAAAGCACAAAGGGCATGCATATCGGCGGCTGTTGCTGCATCTTCTCTGTACAGCCGCATCCCCTCTTCTGTCAGCCGGGAGGATTTTTTCATTGCAAGCGTATGCACCGTAATGCTTTCGGGCGAAAGGGAAAGCAGCGTGTCCAGTGTATGTTGAAAGCTTTGAACGCTCTCTGTTGGCAGTCCGGCAATTAAATCGGTATTGATATGGCCAAAGCCCGCCTGCCGCGCAAGTGAGAACGCTTCTAACGTTTGCTTTGCCGTATGCCTCCTGCCAATTTGCGCAAGAATTTTATCGTTTAAGGATTGCGGATTGATACTGATCCGTTCTGCTCCGCCGTCCCGGATTGCCAGAAGCTTTTGATAGGTAATCGTGTCTGGTCTGCCGGCTTCCACTGTAAACTCCCTGCAGGTCTGCATATCAAAGCTTGTATGAATAGCTTCCATAATTCTGGAAAGCTGCCCGGCAAACAGAGTAGTCGGCGTTCCGCCGCCTATGTATACCGTTTCAAGTACAAGCCCCAGCCTATTCGCCAGTCTGCCGGTTTCGGCAATCTCTCTGCACAAAAGCTGTGTATATGGCTCTATCAGCTTCGCCGCCTTTTCTACCGACTGTGATACAAAAGAACAATAGCTGCAGCGGGAAGGACAAAACGGGACAGAGATATAAAGGGAAAAGGAGTGTTTTTTTGAAAGTGTCAGAATTTCCCGTTCCACACGCTCCGTTTCTGCAGCCAGTTGTGCTTTGGCAGGCGAAACAAGGAGCTTCTTTATAAAATAATCCTGTGCGTACCTGCTGCCGTGCGCATCGGTCAGCGCGCGCAGCAGCTTAACCGGTCTTACGCCCGTCAGTATTCCCCAGGGTGGGTACACTTTCGTTTGCTCGGAAAGTATTTCGTACAGCAAAACCGCCATAACTCGCTCGCATTCATCTTCTGTTTCGCTGCACGTATCAAAAACCTTCTGCGAAGCTTCTTTTTTATTTCCGTCAATCGCAACAGCTACATATACGGTAGTGCACCCCGCCTCCGCATCGGCAAGGCGTGTTAAGATGCCGGGTTCTTGACAGATTTCATCTGGATGATCCTTGATAACCTCCAGCTTTTCATTTGGAAAAAACACCCGGACCAGGTTTTCTATTTCATAATGGAACGAATGGTTTTCAATATAGATCTTCATACCGCATATTCCTTAAATAGTGATTGTTTTCTATTTCAAACGCAAGCGTCGTATCTTTTCCATGTCCTGGATGTATCATATAATTTCCTTTTAAAGCTTTGAGTTTTTTTAAAGATTCTTGCAATTTCTTAATGTTGCCGGTAGGCAGATCCGTCCTTCCAACTGTACCGCACATCAGCGTATCGCCCGAGAAAATCCTTCCGTCTGCTATAAAGCAGGCGCTGCCGCTTGTGTGTCCCGGCGTTTTGATCATACAAATCCTTGTCTGACCAAGCGTTACAGACGCATTTTCTCCAAGCAGAAGGTCCGCTTCAAAAGGTTTGACAGAATATTGTGTAAACATTGACGACAAATTCAGCGCAGGGTCGCGTAAAAGAGCGGCTTCATCTTCACATAGAACAACAGGTGCGCCCGTCATTTTCTGAATATCTGGCGCGTTGCACATATGATCAAAATGCCCGTGTGTAAGCAAAATATAGCGAAGGTCTTGTTTGCATTTTGCAAGCTGCTGCAAAAGGGGCGGCGTCATGCCGCCCGGATCAACGATCGCATATAGCCCGCTTGCCACATCTTTTATAAGATAGCAATTGGTTTCCAGCATATTCACAGTATATTTTTTGACTTCCAGCATCAACAAGCAAGCTCCTTTGAATCTAAAATAATTGTGACAGGGCCGTCGTTGCAAAGCGATACCTGCATATCCGCTCCAAAAACGCCTCTTTGTACATCTTCTATTCCATTTTTACGCAGACATTCACAAAAATACATGTATAGCTCGTTTGCTAAATCCGGTAAGGCCGCGCGCATAAAATTGGGCCGCCGTCCTTTTTTGCAGTCTGCGCACAGCGTAAAGTTTGAAATCACCAGCATCCCCGCCTTAACATCTGCAGGTGCAAGATTCATTTTTCCCTCTGTGTCTTCAAAGATACGTAACCCAGCCACTTTTGCAGACAATACCTCTACCTCTTTACGGCTGTCGCCCGCTTCCACACCAAGCAAAACTAAAAAACCGCACCCAATTTTTCCTACCGTTTGCCTCTGTACACAAACTGCGGCATTGCTAACACGCTGTATGACTGCTATCATATTGCTTTCCTCTCTAAAAACCAAATTTGCACGGCAAAACAGCTGTGCGCTGAAAAATTATATTCTTTCCACCGTAAGAATTCCCGGAATACTCTTTAATTTATCCATAATCGATTGTAAATGCTCCCTGCCGTTTACACGAATGGAAAAACGCACAATCGCCTGGCCGTTTTTGCTTTCTCTGGAATCCATATTATGAATAAAAATATGCATATTCGCCAGTTGAATGGCAAGATCGGCGAGCAGCCCCGTCCTGTCAGAAGCCAAAATACGCAGATTTGCCTGAAAAACCTCTTTAACCTGCTCTGCCCATTGGGCTTTCACCCAACGGTGCGGTGCTTCACATTGGTCCATATTTTGCGGTACATTTACGCAGGTTTTCTTATGGATGGAAACACCGAAGCCTCTTGTAATAAATCCGACAATATCGTCGCCCGGCAACGGATTACAGCACTTTGAAAATTTAATCAGCATATCATCCACGCCTTCGACAATCACACCGCTGCTGACCCGGCGCTTTGGCGGAGCTTCCTTTTGGATCATCTGCGGAGCTTCCTGCGGCGCGGGATTTTTCAGTTTGGCATACTCCTCTTTAAGACGAGGCATAATTTTCCATAATTGCACGCCGCCGTATCCAATTGCGGCAAAAAGGTCTTCTTTGCTTGCAAAATGCTGTTTGCGCAGCACAGTAAATACAAACTGTGCCATTTCGTCTTCGCTGAGTGCAATCCCGGCGTGCTTAAATTCGCGTTCGAGTTCTGCCTTGCCCTCTGCAATGTTTTCATCACGTTTTTCTCTTTTAAACCATTGGCGGATCTTGCTTCTGGCTTCGCTCGTTTTTACAATTTTCAGCCAGTCCCTGTTGGGCGCGCCGCCCTCTTTTTTGGTGATAATCTCTACAATTTCACCCGTTTTGATCTTATAGTCTATGGGCACAATTTTCCCGTCCACTTTTGCACCTGTCATTCGATTACCGACAGCGGAATGAATGGCATATGCCACATCTATGACCGTTGAGCCAAGCGGCAGATCGATCACATCGCCCTTTGGGGTAAAAACAAACACGTCGTCGGAAGCAAGATCCGTCTTAATGTTGCGAAGGATATCGGTTGCATCGTCGTCTGCCTGGTTTTCAAGCATTTTACGGATCCAGGCAACCTTTTCCTCTAAGGAGTCCTTTTTAGACAGGCCCAGCTTATACTTCCAATGTGCCGCGATTCCATATTCCGCCGTATGGTGCATTTCCCAAGTGCGAATCTGCACCTCAAAGGGAATTCCTTCTTTTCCAATGACCGTGGTATGAAGCGATTGGTACATATTGGGCTTGGGTGTTGAAATATAATCCTTAAAACGGTTTGGCAATGGCTGAAATATATCATGGATGATTCCCAGAACGTTATAACAGTCGTTTACCGTGTTTACGATTACCCTAACTGCAAAAATATCGAAAATCTGTTCAATGGTTTTTCCTTTCATATAGGTTTTGCGGTAAATTCCGTTAATGCTTTTTACACGGCCTTCTACATATACATTGGGGATGATTCCTTTTGTGCGCGAAATGATGTCATTTTTAATTTCAGATATAAACTTATCCCGCTCCGATTCACTCAATGCAAGCACATGCTCAATTTCACAATACCCTACCGGATCCAGGTAACGGATCGACAGGTCTTCCATTTCCTCCTTCAGCGCACGGATGCCCAATCTGTGTGCAATAGGCGCAAAAATCTCCATATTTTCAAGCGCAATATCTCTGCGTTTTTGCTCTTCCATACAGTCGATTGTACGCATATTATGCAAACGGTCCGCAAGCTTTATAATGATTACACGAATATCGTCCGCCATAGCCATAAGCATTTTGCGTATATTTTCGGCCTGCTGCAGCTCACGAGAGGAAAAAGGAATTTTACGCAGCTTTGTAACGCCGTCGATCAAATGTGCAATTTCCGTCCCAAATTCCTTGGATATTTCATCCAGTGTGACCGGCGTGTCTTCCACAACGTCGTGCAGAAGGGCCGCTGCGATAGATTCCGTGTCCATCCCCAGATCGACCAAAATACATGCAACCGACGTAGGATGCAAAATATACGGAACACCCGAAACACGCCGTTGATCGCCGTGTGCCTCTAACGCAAGATGATATGCTTTGTCGATCAGCTCCATATCAAAATTTTGATCGCTCTTTTTGAGCATGCTTACAAGCTCGTCATAATCCTGATAATGTATCATAGATTGCGGCATTCAATATCAGTCCTCTCTTGCTTCCATACAAATAGAAGCTATTGTAAGTTTTTAAGAGTTTTCATAATCGGCGCCGTAGCCAGGTCTACTTTTCCGGAAAACGCCGGTAAATGAATGTGGCATATGTTTCCATCATCCCTTAAATTTATAAGCAAAAGCTGCTCCATAGCTGTAAGAATCACCATTAACTTTCCATAATTTATAGATGGTACCGCCAAACGGCAGCATAGCAGGTCTGCTCCAAATCGCCATTCTCCAGCATTTTTTAAAAAACGGTATACAAGCGCAAATTCTTCTCTTTGCGGCGTAAGATAGGTATACTGCTCCTCACTGAGAGCTTCTTCCCTCATAAATGCCTCAAACAGCCGCTGTGCATACAACATTTCTTCATTATCTGCTTTTGAAAGCTTTATATCGCGAATAATAATGCTTAGGTGTTCCTGCCCGTTATATACATTTACGTCTAATGTTACCGCGATATCTACCATATCGCCCACCAGAAAGGGAAATTGCGCAGCAGTACAAGCAAAGCGCATTGCTTCGACAACCGCTTCCCCTCTTGAAAGGCGCAGGCGCAAATGCTTGCCCCCACCCACCGGATGAATGTCATCTACACGCATTGCATATAACCCAAACAACGCCGAAGGATTTCCTGCGCCGTAAGGCTCCAAGACAGAAAGCTGTTTTGCAAGGGCTACAGAAAGCGCCGCGGGGTTAAGCTTACAGTCAATCTCCAACGCAGGCAGCGGCATTTCCTGTGTGGCGGCAGCATATTTATTGACTGCCCTGCGAAAGGCTTCTATATGATCAGCCGTCAGGCTTATCCCAACTGCCATAGGATGCCCACCGTAATGTGTAAGCAAGCTGCTACAAGAAAAAACGGCATCGCACAGTGAAAAACCTTTAATACTTCTTCCCGACCCTTTTGCCATATCACCATTGCGCGTAATCACAATAACGGGCCTACCGTAAATTTCTTTTAGCCGGGAGGCAACAATACCAATCACACCCTGGTGCCAATCATCCCCGTCCACCACCAAAATTCTGTCGCGCTTTAAAGCAGGGTTTTGTGTTAACCTATTGATAATGCTTGTTAAAATTTCTTTCTCAATCGCTTGTCTTTTCCGGTTGTCTTGTCCCAATGCCGCCGCAATCTGCTGTGCCTGTTCCATATCCTCTGTCAAAAAAAGATGGACAGATTTTTCCGATAATCCCATTCGTCCACATGCATTAATGCGCGGAACAATTGTAAACGAAACTTTTCCTGCGGTGAGCTTTTCACCCTCCAGGCCCGCTTCCTTCAACACTGCAGCTACCCCAGGCCTTTTAGCGTTCTCTATAATGGACAATCCGTGCCTGACAAGCAGCCGATTTTCGCCCACAAGGGGAACAATATCTCCAATGGTACCGATTGCTGCAAGGTCTGCATAAGAAGCAATCAGCCTTTCCATATCCAGCGTTTCGTCCTCCAGCGCCATAATCAGCTTAAATACAACACCTACACCAGATAACTCTTTAAACGGTGCGGTACAGTCCGGCCTGTGCGGGTCAACCACTGCAACAGCATCCGGCAGCCCCTGCGATGGCATATGGTGATCAGTGACAACTGTATCAATAGACAGCTGCTTTGCATAGGCAATTTCACGATGGGCGGCAATCCCGTTATCCACTGTAATAATCAGCGTAACATCTTGTGCGTGCAACGTATCGATCGCATCTGTATTCATCCCATAACCTTCTGATTCTCTTTCCGGAATATAATACATAACGTTTGCACCTACAGATTCCAGGTACGTACATAAAAGCGCCGTAGAGGTAACGCCATCGGCGTCATAATCACCATATACACATATTTTTTCAAAAGCCTCTACCGCAGCCTTTATGCGCCGCACGGCCTTTTCCATATCTGCCATAAGAAATGGATCTGAAAAATCTGCTTCGTCGCTTAAAAACTGTAGAACTTCGTCTTCACTTTTAAAGCCGCGTATTTGTAACAGCATTGCCACCAGTACCGGCAGTTCAAATTGCTGCGCTATATGCAGAGCCGCGTCTTTATCCAATTTTGCAATGGTCCACTTTTTCATAGTTCATCCTGCTTTTGTGATCGGTTTACTGTTTTTCTAACATTTCTTCCGCATGCTGTAATGTAAGGTCGGTAATTTCTACACCGCCTATCATCCTTGCCAGCTCATACTTCCTTTGTTCATACGTAAGACGCTCTACCTGTGTAAACGTTCTGTTATCCTTTACTGTCTTTCGTATTAAAAAATGTGTATCTGCCAGCGCTGCAATCTGCGCCTGGTGCGTTACACAAATCACCTGTTTTCCATTTGCCACCGATTTGAGCTTGTAGCCTACCTTCTGGGCTGCACTTCCGCCAATGCCGGTGTCCACCTCATCAAAAATAAGCGTTTTAACATGTTCTTCCTTATCCGCCATCACATTTTTAATGGCAAGCATCATACGTGAAAGCTCACCGCCTGAAGCAATTTTAGATACCGGTTTTGGATCTTCACCCGGATTGGCAGAGATTAAAAATTCTATTTTATCACAGCCGTTTTCCGTAAGAGGCGTATGTTTCAAATTGACAAACAGGCGTGCATTTGGCATATCCAGATAAGTCATTTCTTCCCTGACACGCCGGGCAAACACCTGCGCGCATTTTCGCCTTTTCTCAGACAGATGCTCCGCCAGCACAGACGCTTGCTCTGCTAACCTGTTAAACTCCGTTTGAAGCTTTTCCAAATTAACTTCATAAGCCTCAAGCTCTTCCAGCTCGGCATGTGCCTGCTGTGCAAACTGCAAGATATCAAAAATGGTCGCACCATACTTTTTGGAAAGTCGGTAAATGATATCAAGGCGGGTTTCGATTTGTGCAAGATCTTCTGTGGGCGCTTCATTTTGCTCCTGCAGATGCACAAGCTCCGAAGCACAATCCTGCAGCTCATAGAACATATCCTGTAAGCGCGCCGTAAGCCCGGCAGCCTCCGGAATATAATCCTGTACGTTCCGTAAATCCGACACCGCCTCTTCCAAAAGCGATAGAACACCCGAAGCATCTCCATTAAGAAGGCCATAAGCGTCTGCAAACGACTGCGTAATTTTTTCTTTATGGACGATCGCATTTCTTTTTTCCGTCAACAGCTCCTGCTCTCCTTCAACAAGCTGCGCGCTGTCAATTTCTTCCGTCTGGTAACGCAGCAGGTCAATCTGGCGCGCACGCTGCGCGTCATCCGTTTGCGCACGATCAAGCGCTTGTTTACAGGTCTTTAAACTTGTAAAAACCTGCCGGTATGCAGCCAGGTCTTCCTGCAGGTTCCCAAAACTGTCTATATATTCCTGGTGCCGCTGCGCAGATGTCAGCTCATAGCTTTCGTGCTGTCCATGCAGATCAATAAGGTTGGCCGCAATATCTTTTAAAACGCTTACCGGGACCGGCCTTGCGTTGATCCGACATATATTTTTCCCGTTTTGTTGAATTTCTCTTTGCAGAATCAACGTACCGTCCTCTTCTAAAGGAATGCCATACGTTTCCATAGCCGCGCGCGTAGCTTCGTCTATCTTTTCAAAGACAGCGCTTACAAAGGCATATTGCGCGCCGGTACGGATAATATCCTTGGAGGTTCTCCTCCCCAGTACTGTATTGATTGCGTCAATTACAATCGATTTACCCGCGCCTGTTTCGCCTGTCAATACATTTAATCCCATCGTAAAATCAATAGACGCTTTTTCAATTACCGCTATATTTTCAATAAAAAGAGTTGCAATCATAACAACCTTCCTTTAAAACAAGGTTATAAAAGCTTTTTTAACGTAGTTGCAAGGGAAACAGCCTTACTGTTGCTGCGCGCAACAATAAAGATCGTATCATCCCCTGCGATTGTCCCTACAACACCTTCCCAGTCCATATGGTCCAAAGCCGCGCATACGCCCTGCGCCATACCGCTGGCTGTTTTCAAAACAATCATATTCCCTGCAAAATCCACTTGTAAGACGGTAGCAGAAAACAGCGTATAAAAATTACGGCTGACATCTGCATCGTTTTTATTTCCCATAGTGTACTTATATTTTCCATTTTTTTCAAGTGTTTTTAGAAGACGCAGCTCTTTAATATCTCTGGAAACGGTCGCCTGCGTCACATTAAAGCCTTCCAGACGTAAAAGACGTAAAAGTTCCTCTTGCGTATCAATGGCGTTTTCCTGGATCAATTCAAGTATTTTTGCATGCCGCCTTGTTTTCATAAAAACAACCCACCTTTTTATCCCGTGTGTTCGCTTAATTTTTCGCTTAATACTCTGTAAAAGCTTTTATTATGCAGGCAAATCAGCTTTGTCTGCATATCTGCCTTTTCAATTTCTATAATATCCTCTGAACAGACCGGTACAAATTCCTGCCCGTCCACCGTAAGAAAAACCTCTGCATGCTCCTGGTGCGCCGCTTTAACCGTCAGCTTTGAATGTGCGCAAAATAAAACAGAGCGTGAAAAAAGCGAATGAGAGCATATAGGCGTTAATAAAATACACTGCATATGCGGTTGGATCACCGGGCCTCCTGCCGAAAGCGCATACGCCGTTGAGCCGGTCGGCGTTGAAAACAAAAGGCCGTCGGCACGATATTCGCATATTTCCTTTTCGTTAAGTGAAACGGACAAATCAATCATTTTAGAAAGCGCGCCTCTGGATACGGTTACATCGTTGAGCGCGTAAAAAACATGTTTTTTTTCTTTATGTGTCACCGTAGCCTTTAGCATCATACGGCTTTCACAAGTATATTCGTTTTTGAACAAAAGCTCCAGCTTTGAAAGTTCATGCGGCTCAAGCCCCGCTACAAACCCAATTCTTCCAAGATTGATGCCCAAAAGCGGTTTGTCTGCAACCGCCGCATATTTGGCAACGCGTATAATGGTACCATCACCGCCGACGGTGATCATGATATCGCTATGCGCTGCCAGCTCTTTTATATTTTTATAGAAGGCAACATGCTTTTCCTGGCAAAGCTCTCTGTTTTCTTCCAACAAAAGCATTTGTCCACCGTACTGCGCAATAATTTTTGCAACATCGCGCGTACATTCCCGCGCCCCCTTTTTTGTCAGGTTTGGAATAACTGCAATTTTCATCTGCATAGCATCACTTTTCCTTTTTATCCAGCACTGCATGGGATTTGATTGCCAGCTCCTGCGGTGTTATACCTGCAAGCATTTTTCCATGCGTCGCCGGTTTTATATAAACCAGATATTCAATATTTCCTTCCGGTCCTTTTACCGGGGAAAAATCAAGGCCTAAAACATCAAAGCCGTTTGCAAGGCAAAACGTGCATATATTCTCTATTACCTCTGTATGTACAAGGGGATCACGTACGACCCCTTTTTTTCCAACTTTTTCTCTTCCAGCTTCAAACTGCGGTTTTATTAAGCACACGGCGGACGCGGTTTCTTTCATAAAGGCACTTGCAACAGGCAAAACCAGCCGCAACGAAATAAACGATACGTCCACACTGAAGAAGTCAACCTGTTCCGGTATCTCTTCCTTTGTTACCTTGCGGATATTGGTACGTTCCAAATTGACAACTCTTTTGTCGTTACGAAGCTTCCAGTCAAGCTGCCCATAACCCACATCGACCGCATACACCTTTCGCGCACCATTTTGCAGCATACAATCGGTAAAACCTCCGGTAGATGCCCCAATGTCCATAGCAATACAATCTTTCAAATCAATTTTGAATACCTCGATAGCCTTTTCCAGTTTTAAGCCGCCCCGGCTGACATATTTTAATTTTTCCCCTCTGACCTCTATTTGCGCATCCACAGGATACAGCGTTCCCGGTTTGTCCGCCTTCTGGTTATTTACATAAACCTGCCCGGCCATAATTACCGCTTTCGCCTTTTCCCTGCTCTGTGTATAGCCGCGTTCAAAAACAAGCGTGTCCAATCGTATCTTGTCTGCCAATTTAATTTATGTCCTCCTGTATTCCTTTTGCAACAACGTGAACCATACCTTCGTCGTCCAAGTGCAGCGCATGCAAAGAAACGGCTGTCGGCGCATGCTGTACATAGCGGTTATCAATGGCTGTAAGCGTATAATGCCCGTTCCAACAATGCCGGGAAAGCTCATACATAAAATGCTCCCCTGTACCGCCCGCCGCCATCCCTTCTTCAAAGAAAAAAATATGCTTGAAATGCAGCGATTCCAAAATTGCCTCTTTTGGAATGGGTTTAATTCTGTTTAACTTTAATATAGTGATGTCTACACCGCTTTTATAAAGCGTTTCCTTTGCAATACAAGCATAGCTGAACAACCTGCCATATGTAACCAAAAGCACCTGTGCAGACATTCCACCATAAAAATCAAACGTCTTTTTTCCCGGCAAAAAATTGGCTGGGCGATAGAGTTCTCCGCCTTTGGGATAGCGCACGGCAATCACCCCGCTGTTGGAATACGCCGCTGTCTGCAAATCGCGGCGTAGTTCTTCAAAATAGCAAGGGCTGTATATTTCCACATTCGGTATGGGGTTTAAAAGCGCCACGTCAAAAACGCCCTGGTGTGTTTCGCCGTCTTCACCGACAATCCCCGCCCTGTCAATAGCAAGAATCATATGCAGCTTTTGCGTCGCTACGTCATGGATAATCTGATCCACACTTCTTTGCAGAAAAGTAGAATAGACGGCAAACACCGGCAGCATGCCGCCCGCGGCAAGCCCACCGCTGAAAGTCACTGCATGCTCTTCTGCAATGCCAACGTCAAAAAAGCGATCCTTATAAAGCCTTGCAAAACTGTTAAGCCCCGTTCCGGATTTCATAGCTGCCGTTACAGCGCAGATTCTCTTATCATCCTGCGCCATTTCACAAAGCTTTTCACCAAATACATCTGAAAATCCAATTTTTGAGGTAATGGGCTCCCCGGTTTCTACATCAAAGCTTGAAATCCCATGAAAGTTTTTGGGGTCGTTTTCTGCATATTGATAGCCTTTTCCTTTTGTTGTTACCACATGCACCAAAACCGGGCCGTTTACATGTTTTGCCGCATTAAAGGCATTTTCCAACTCCAGCAGGCTGTGCCCCTCCACCGGCCCGTAATAGGTAAAGCCCATGTCGTCAAACAGCGTATCTTTATATACAATTTTGCGCACGCTCGACTTGGACCGTTTCAGAAAACGCCGCAGCGGATTACCAACCACGGGCGTATGAAGCAGCGCCTTTTCCACCTTTGTTTTCACCCGCAAATATGCCGGTTTTATACGGATCCCTGATAAATAGCGCGCTACAGATCCTACATTTCTTGAAATAGACATTTTATTGTCGTTTAATACGACTATAAAATTCTTCTTAAATCGTCCGGCATTGTTTAAGCCCTCAAAAGCCAGCCCGCCCGTCAAAGCACCATCGCCGATGACTGCAATGGTATATCCATCTTCTCCTTTAAGCGCCTTAGCTCTTGCAATACCATATGCAGCAGAAATAGATGTACTGCTATGTCCCGCGTTGAACGCATCATAGGGGCTTTCTGTTCTTTTCGGAAAGCCCGAAAGCCCTCCTTCCGTTCGAATTGTTCCGATCTCTTGAAATCTGCCGGTAAGAATTTTATGCGTATAGCTTTGATGCCCAACGTCCCAGACGATCTTGTCTTGAACATCCGGAAACATTTTTAAAAGGGCAACCGTTAATTCTACCACACCCAGGTTTGAAGCCAGATGACCGCCGTTTTTGGAAACGGTTTCTACAATTGTCCGGCGTATTTCAGAACAAAGAACATTCAGTTCGGAAATGGAAAGAAAACGGAGGTCCGATGGCGTACGGATTTTATCCAGATATTGAAAATCTGCCATTTTACTTTAAAATCCTCCTCTTTACAAGTACATTAGCTCGTCCTTGTTACAAGAGCGCGCGCCAAATCTGCCAATGGCCGCCCGCCGTCTTCAAAGATATGCAGTGCATGGATCGCTTCCTGCGTCAGCTCCTGCGCAAGCTGCCTGCACACCTGCAGTCCCAACAGGGAAACATAGGTGGATTTTTGCTTGGACATATCGCTTCCAACCGGTTTACCCAGCGTCTTTTCATCAGAAGTAATGTCTAAAATATCATCCACAATCTGGAATGCCAGACCAATTTTTTCTGCATATACGGCTGCAGCGTGGATTTTGCGCGCATCTGCATCTGCGGCAATACACCCCAGCACGCATGCTGCTTTGATCAACGCGCCCGTTTTTTTCGCATCCATAATTTTTAGCGTTTCAATCGGCGCATTCCGATTTTCATTCTGCAGATCAATTACCTGTCCGCCCACCATGCCGCAGGCTCCACAGGCATTTGCAAGAAATTTGGCCGCCATGCCGCAGCGCATGGCATTCTCCGGCGTGCAGGAACGAAAAATGGTTTCAAATGCCAGGCTTTGCAACGCGTCACCTGCCAGAAGCGCAATATCTTCTCCAAATGCAATATGGTTTGCAGGCCTTCCCCGGCGCATAGGATCGTTATCCATACACGGAAGGTCATCATGAATCAACGAGTATGTGTGTATCATCTCCACTGCACACGCAAATGGCAATGCATCGCTGCTATTTCCTGCACATGCCCGGCAGAATTCCAGCGTAAGCACCGGTCGGATACGTTTTCCTCCCGCCATTAAGCTGTAGCGCATGGCCTGCACCACATCCTTTTCCAGACAATTTTCAGACGGCAACGCTTCTTCCAAGGCCTGTTCAATCAACCGGATATCTTCATTCATTTTCCTTTTCCTCCGGTACGGTTAAAATTTTTATCTTCTGTTCCGCATCCTTGAGCTTGCCATAGCAGAAAGCCGTAAGCTGCGTCCCTTCTTCAAATAAAGCCAGTGTCTCTTCCAAAGGCTGATCACCGGTTTCTAAAAAACTTACAATCTCGGTCAGTCTTTCAACAGCTTCCTCATACGTTTTATATTCTTTCATCCCACTCATTCCTTTACTACGCATTCTGCCTGTCCGTCGTAAAAACGCAAGGTAAGGACATCCCCCTTCGACAGCGTTTTTACGCTTTTAACCGGCTTTTTTCCTTTTTGGACCAATGCATAACCGCAAGACAATATGCGCAATGGGCTAAGCATATCCAGCTTGACGGATAGATTGGACAATTGCTGCTCTTTACAGGAAAAAAAGCGTTCAAAGCTACGCTGTAGCCCAGACGCTATTTGATCCAACGCCAAAAAACGGTTTTGGATAGGAGCCGAAGGGTTTCTCATCACATCTTTTTCAGCAAGTGTGTGCAAACGGCTTTTTGCCTCCCACACCTTTTGCTCTGCCATCCTGCGCATAGCTATAAATTGATCGAGCAGCGCCATCTGAAGCTGTGATGCGTCCGGTACGGCCAGCTCCGCCGCGGCTGAGGGCGTTGGTGCGCGCAGGTCTGCGACAAAATCACAAATTGTAAAATCTGTTTCATGCCCGACCGCAGAAATAACGGGCGTCTGCGTACGATAAATCTCCCTTGCAAGAAGTTCGTCGTTGAACGCCCAAAGATCTTCCGCGCTGCCGCCTCCCCGGGCAATAATGATCACATCGCATAAATGCGTACGGTCCAAATACCGCAACGCCCTGCGGATCTGTCCCGCCGCCATATCCCCCTGCACAAGCACGGGGCAAAGTAAAATTTCAGCCATTGGAAAACGCCTGTTCAGTATATTTTGTATATCTTTTACCGCTGCACCTGTTGGAGAAGTAATCACCCCAATTTTGCGCGGTAATTTTGGAAGCGTTTTTTTATGTGATGCGTCAAAAAGGCCTGCTTTTTCCAGACGCTCTTTACATTGCGCAAAAGCAACGGCAAGTGCGCCGGCCCCATCCGGCTGCATATCTTCAATATAGAGCTGATATTGCCCTCCCGCTTCATATAAGGACGCTTTACCGCGGACAATCACCTTCATACCATTTTGCGGTATAAATTTCAGACGTGACGCAAAACTTGCAAAAACCACACATTTTACCGCCGCTTTTTCATCCTTAAGTGTAAAATAAATATGTCCTGAGCGGTATTGATCAGAAAGATTGGAAATTTCCCCGGAAACAAAAAGAGAGGCCAGGTTGCTGTCCCCGTCCAAAAGAGAACGAACATAAAAATTCAACTGTGAAACAGAAAGTATTGGAGCCTGCATAAATTCTTCCTTCTCTTAAAATCCATTTTCTTTTAAATTCGCCAAAACCGCAATCCCTGCGGCGTTATCGCAGGAAAATTCCGGAGCCGCAAAAAAAGCGGAAAAGCGTTTTGCCAAAATCTTTTGTATCATCGCGTTTGACATAACGCCCCCTGCAAACAAAACAGGCAACTTAGCATATTGCATAAGCAGCTTTTCACACATAAGAACAAGCGTTTGTTCAACATATTTCAGGCAGTATTTTGCAACATACGCATCCGGCGCGCCTTTCCTTTTCAGGTTTGCACAGATATTTTCCAATCCGGACAGGCAACAATTTGTACCTTTTAAGACCGGCCTGACCTTTATTTCCTCATCACAGCCCAACGCCAGTTGCTCCAGATCTTTCCCGCATGGAAAAGAAAGCCCAAGCATAACGCCCGTTCTGTCGATCGCCTGACCTGCGTTCAAATCCAGCGTGCCCGCAACAACCTGCGTTTTACAGATCTCCTCACGATCCGGCTTTACCAGCAGCGCTTCCGTCGTACCGCCTGAAACATGGAATGCTAAAAAAGGCTGTTCCAACAGCTCCAGCTTTTCGGCGCTATACAGCGCTGCCGCAATATGCCCTTGTTGATGAGAAAAGGTATACAAGGGTACTTTTAAAACGTCTGATAACACCCGGGCGGCACTAAGCCCGACAGTAAAGCACGGCATATAGGAGCCTGCTTCCCTTCTGGGAGCATCAGAAGCGCCAAGCAAACCGGGCGGCGTCTGTGTAAAATGCGCCTGCAGCGTCTTTATCACCTGCGGCAGTTGATTAATATGGTGAAAAACAGCTTCGCTCTGGCGCAAGCCCTTTTCCCCTTTTTTAACGGGCAGAAGCAGCTTTGACTGGTAGATCGTCGCGTTTTTTAAAACGGCTGCAGACGTTGTATAATTGCTGGTATCCAATCCAAGCACCGTTTTCATTGCTCTTGATCCCTTGCATCTGGCAATTGCGTACATTTTGCATGCTTGGCCACTGTTCCCAGCACGCCGTTTATAAAAGCCGCGTCCTCCGGGGTGGAATACTTTTTTGCAAGACGCACGGCGTCGTTGATCACCACGCTTACAGGATTTTCTGCATCACTGTTTTCTTGTACAAATAAAATTTGAAATACAGACAGCCGCAGCAATGCAAGGCTTACTTTTGATAATCTGCCCATCTTCCAGCCTTTGATGTTTTTTTGGATCTCACAATCAATTTCGGGCAATTTTCCTTCCATCGCCCTGACCAGCGTAACGGCAAAGTCATCGGGCCGCCGGTCGTCAGACAGGCGTGCGGCTTCTAAAATTTCGTCTACCGAATCGCTTGTAAAATTTTTTTCAAACGCCAGTATAAACGCCTGCTCTCTTGCCTGTATGCGCGAAAAAGATGTTTCCATTTTTTATCCATCCCAACCTTTTGTTTATCTAATAATTATAGCATATTTTTGTATATAATCAAGCAAAAGCCGTGTATTTATACAACTTTAAAAACTTTTTTCGCGAAGAAGTTCTCTTTGTTTTTATAAATTATTGGTTTTTATTGTAATCAAAAAAAAGGAATGCTATAATAACAAAGCAAATAATCAAATTAAAAATTTGAATAAAAACGTTGGATGTGATTCTATGCAGTGGACGCCGCAGGGCTTTACACAAGGCGCAGATTGGCTTTATTTTTATCGTAAAGATTATAAAAAAGATACCGAAAAAAGAAGGCTTCGCTCGCTTGCAAATAAAACGGGAATTTCGCAATGCATTCTTCTTGTTATTTTTAACCTGATAACGACCTTTCTTATTTTCATTACAGTAATTTTCGGTGCCATCAATTATGGCCAGATGGACATAGCTTCTACTTTCCCGCCAGATGTGTACTATACACTTTCGGGAATTGTGTCGGTTGTGGGAATGTTTACAACTGCTTTGATTCTGCGTGCCATGGTCGGCCGGCGTTTTGACGATCTTTTTTCATTCCAGCAAACTGTCAGCATAAAGCGTATTGCTGCGCTTTTGCCCGCGGGGCTTGCCGTGGCAATGTTTGCAAATTATATGGTTGACTGCATGCTGCAGAATCTTTCGATGATTGGTATCCATTATAACTTAGATGCGGTATCCACTGTAAAACTCGATGGCCAATGGGCCACCAATATCCTTTATATTCTGGCGGTTGCCGTCACGCCGGCTTTTGTGGAGGAATTTCTATACCGTGGTGTTTTATTGGGCGCTTTACGAAGCTATGGCGACGGCTTTGCTGTTTTAACATCCTCAATTATTTTCGGCCTGATACACGGTAATCTGATTCAGATCCCGTTTGCATTCATTGGAGGCCTGGTTTTCGCTTACATCACTGTATACAGCGGATCCATAATCCCGGCAATGTTGCTGCATTTTATGAATAATTTGTTTTCCGTGCTGGGTGATATTATAAATTCGCAGTTTGGACAAACCGTTGCAGAAATCTATTACGCAGGTTTTATGGGGCTGTTTTTTCTGTTGGGTATTCTTGGGATTGCGCTGGTCGCAAAAAAAGACCATACTTTGCTTACTTTTAAGAAGTCGAATCACATTTTGACTTTCCGTGAAAAGATGCGCTGCTTTTTTCTTTCCCCCGGTATGATTGTTTTAAGTATATTGATTTTATTAGAGGTAATATCGTTTTGGATGCTTATGTAACACAACCACAGCAAGAAGATATCTTATTTATGCGCGAAGCTTTGCGTTGCGCCGAACTTTCTGCCGAAAATGGCGAAGTGCCGGTAGGTGCCGTAATCGTAAAGGACGGGCAGATCCTCTCGCGTGGGTATAACCGTCGCGAGCAGGTAAAAAACGCGCTGTGCCATGCAGAGCTTGAGGCGATTGCGCAGGCATGCCGGATACTTGGCGGCTGGCGGCTGTGGCAATGTACGATTTATATAACGCTTGAGCCATGTCCTATGTGTGCAGGCGCTATTATCAACGCCCGCTTAGAACGCGTGGTATTTGGTGCGTATGATAAAAAAGCCGGATCCTGCGGTTCTGTTGTTAACTTGTTTGATCTGCCGTACAATCATAAGCCAAAGTTGACCGGCGGAGTATTACAGACAGAGTGTAGCGCTGTTTTGCGTAACTTTTTTAAAGAATTGCGCCAAAAAAAAGAGTCTGATAATCCACCGGGTTGGATTTGAACGCAAAAAAGGTGAAAGCAATATTTGCTTTCACCTTTTTTGTAGAAAACAGAAACATAGCTTTTTATAAGCTTATTAAAAGCCGCTGCTTGTAGCCACTTATAAAACAATCCGCTATTTTTTATTTTTTTATAAACCCTTCTTTCAGCATGGACTGCGCCGCCAGCATAACTCCCAGCTTTCCGCTGTGGAAATTGATCCCCCCCTGCAGCCAGGCGGCATAGGGAGGGCGCAAGGGCGCATCTGCAGAAAGCTCAATGGAAGCGCCAAGGGTAAACGCGCCTGCCGCCATGATCACTTTGCTGTCATACCCCGGCATGGCCCACGGCTCCGGTATCACAAAAGAATCCACAGGCGCGCCGCGCTGAATGCCTTTACAGAAAGCTACCAGCGCCCCGCTGTTTTCCAGCAAAAGGGTTTGGATAATATCCCCCCGTTTTTCATCATAGCGCGGCGATACCGCAAAGCCAAGCAGTTCAAAAAGCGCCGCTGCGAAAACGGCTGTTTTCACCGCCTCACCCGTAACATGCGGCGCATGAAACGCACCCATGAACAGTTCGCGGTTGTTGCCAAGGGTCGCGCCGATTTCCCTTCCGGTAGAAGGCGTCGTAAGACGGCAGGCGCACATTTCGACCAAATCCTTTTTCCCGGCAATATATCCGCCTGTAGGTGCGATTGAGCCTCCGGGATTCTTAATCAATGAACCTGCCATAATATCAACGCCGTTTGCAAGCGGCTGCTCTGTTTCGACAAATTCACCGTAACAATTGTCCAGCATAACAATACAACCCGGTACAACTGTTTTTGCCGCATGGGCGATCTGTGCGATTTCTTCTGTTAAAAGAGACGGACGCAGATCATACCCCCGTGACCGTTGTATGTAAACCATTTTCGTATGACTGTCCAAAGCCTCTTTCATTGCCTGCAAATTGACATGCCCATTTTTATCCAGAGGTATTTCCCGGTAACAGATGCCAAAGTCCTGCAATGACCCTTTATTGCGTGTTCCCTGCTTTTCGTCTATTCCTATTACGCCAAGCAGCGTATCGTACGGCCTTCCAGTCACGCACAGCATGGTATCGCCCGGGCGCAAAAGGCCAAACAGTGCTACGGTCAACGCATGTGTTCCGCTGACAAAATTATGCCGCACCAGCGCATCCTGTGCATCAAAAACTGTTGCAAAGACCTGGTCCAGTGCATCACGCCCTCTATCCCCATAGCCGTAGCCCGTACTTGCTGCAAAATGGCTTTCGCTTACACCGGCCTGCTGAAAGGCATACAGCATCTTTTGCTGGTTGTATTCCTGAATCTCCTCTATCCTTTGCATCTGTCTGGCACACAATTTCATGGCCTGCTCTGACATTTGCAGAATTTTATCATCTATCTGAAACAAACTGTTTTTCATACTATACCACTCCATTTTCCCTATGTAATTCCAATGCGCTGCCGCATACGGCAAAGCCCGTTTTTTCATAAAAAGCGACCGTGTTGCGATGTGCCGCGTGCAAAAAGATCCGCTCCACCTGCGCCTTTTGCAGTTGCCCTGTCAAAGCTGTAACGGCCTGTTTTCCCAAGCCATTTCCTCTGTATTGCGGATGTGTTGCTACACAACCTATTACCGCTCCGTGCGGGCAATAAAACACTGCCAGCGCACAGGCGCAAAGCCTTCCATTGCGCATAATACCCACACACAGTGCAGATTCATGCCGTATTCTGTGTGACAGTTCCAGATAAAAACCCTCAAACGCCGGTAGTATAAAGCCTTCGCCTTCACATTGATGCAAAAGGGCATAAATATCCTGCAGTCGGGGTTGCGTATAAACACACCCGGACAGAGTATCAAGCGATTGCATCTTTTTAAGGCGCATAACCGGACAGATGCGCGCGGAAAAGCCCGGGATCTGTAGAGGAAGCGCGGCATCGCACAACAGGCTTACAGCCCCCGTAAGCGCTATAAAAGCAGACAGCTCTTCCATATCTGCACAGGGATCGGCATCCAAAATAAGGGAGGCACCATTTTTTGCAAGAAAAGAAACGGACCTTTCCCCCGTGCGCTGTACCCAGAACTGGCAAAGGGCTGTATGCTTATAGGCATGAAATAAGGAATAGATCCGGACATTATAAGGGTTTGGGGTTTGTAAAACCCTTTGCAGGATCGCTTTTTCGTAGGTGTTGTCCCCCAGAAAGATCATACAACCTCATCCCCGGCAATTTTTTCCGCTGTTAAAAATACCGTCTGATAGACAGCCTCCAGATCCTCTTCGGTAATGATGGATGTGCCGCTGTGGATATACCTGCATGGAAGCGACACGGCAACCGTACGTACGCCGCCTCTGGAGCAATGGATCACACCCGCATCGTTTCCGCCCGCTACAGCCTGCTTGAGCTGAACCTTTACGCCTGCATGCTGGCCGCAACGCAGCGCAAGCTTATAATAGTCTTTATCATAAATGGTCCGCTTGTCCATAAAAGAAACCACTGCACCTTCGCCCAAACGGCAAACCTGTCTGGAAGGATCCACGCCGGCAGTATCCGCCGCAGTTGTCGACTCTACCACGATACTTGCATACGGCTCGACCGTATACGCAGCCGCAGCGGCTCCCCGCAGGCCAACCTCCTCCTGCACTAAAAACGAAAAATGCATATCATATGCCAACTGCTGTTTCAGCATTTCTATCAGCACAAGGCAACCCGCTCTGTCGTCGAGTGCTTTTGCAAAAACACGACCTTCCCTGCATAAAAACGGTGTGTCAAACACAGCATAGTCCCCAACATTTACAAAACGCAACGCCTGCTCCTTGCTTTCGGCGCCAATGTCCACATACATTTTTTCCATAGATGGGATTTTCTCTTTTTCCTCATGGCTGGAAAGGTGCACAGGCTTGATCCCAAATACACCCTTGACCCCGCTTGCCCCAACAGTAACAGCCTTACCGCAAATTACACGTCGGTCCATGCCGCCTACCTGCTCCACCTTCAGCATCCCGTCGCTTGTAATATCTATAACAATAAAACCAACCTCGTCCATATGCGCGCTAAGCATCAGCTTCCTTTTTGGGGAGCGCTTTCCCTTTTTAAAGACAAGCAGATTTCCCATAGCATCCGTCTGTATATGATCCGCATACGGCGCAACGGCAGAAAAAAGGATCTTTCGAACCTGCTCTTCATCACCGGACACACCGTTTGCAAGGCAGAGTTCCTCCAAAAGCTTTAAATCCATCAAATCATTCTGCCCCTTTCCAAAATATATGCCGTTATTATATCAGCCGTCGCTTTTATGTCGCATAAGTCCACAATTTCACTCTGTGTGTGCATATTTTTCAAAGGAATGGAAAGCAAAGCCGTTGGAATCCCGCCTTTCGTTATGGAAACCGCGTCTGCATTGGTTCCGGTGGCCGAGCCCATCACCTCAAGCTGATATGGAATTCTGTTATTTTTTGCCACAGCAATCAAGCGGTCGGACATTTTTTTTGAAATCGTCGGCGCTACCGCAATCATACTACCTTTTCCCATAACACCGCTTTTCCCTGGCTGCACGCCGCTTTGGCGCGCAAAGCTTACATCAACAACAATTGCCTCATCGGGAGTCTGTAGAAAAGAAGCTGTTTTTGCTCCGCTGGCGCTGGTTTCCTCCTGTGTGCTGAAAAGGATTACGACCTTGCATTTAGGCGTTTCCTGTGACAGCTGCTTTGCACAGTACAAAAGGCAGGCGACGCCGGCACGGTTATCCAGCGCCGGCCCGGTCACGCGTGTGCCAAGCATTTCTTTCAGCACACAGTTAAATACAATGCGGTCACCCGGGCAAACCAACTGCTTTACCATATCTGGCGGCAAGGCTGTATCAAGCCATAAATCCTTTGCTGCCACCGCCGTGTCTTCCCCGCCGTCTGATAAATGCGGAGGCAGGCAGCACACCACGCAGGGGACTTCCTGTTTTCCCAGAGCTGCACACATGGTTCCCTGCAATACCCTTCGGTCTATCCCGCCGCAGGGTTCTGCTTTTATAAAGCCATCTGCGTTTATATCTGTAACAATCAAACCAATCTGGTCCAGATGTGCATCCAGCATAATGGTAAAATCTGCATTTGTATCCCCCAGTATGCCGATGACATTTCCATTTTTATCTACAGACACCTGTGCATAATCGCTTAGCAACTTCCCTGCCACTGCCGCCGCGGCATCCTCGCTGCCGGAAACGCCGCGTGCGCTGCAAAGCTGCCGCAATGTTTCTATCATGTTATTCATCCTTTGCAATTGTATTATAGGCTGTTGACCAGCTTCTTAAAATGCTTACCTCTTTGATCAAAATTTTTATAAAGGTCAAAGCTGGCGCTGGCCGGAGACATGGATACAATATCACCGCTTTGCGCATGCGCATGCGCAGCTTGGACAGCCTCTTCCATGGTATTCACCCGCAGGATCACAGGGTTCCCGGCAGAATATCCCTGCGCCTGCCGGACCGCCGCTTCAATTTTATCAGCCGTTGCCCCCAGAAGAATCAAAAGCTTTACCTTTTGTACGATAACCGGCCCCAGCGGCGCATAGGGGATGTTTTTGTCATAACCGCCTGCAATCAAAATAATTTTTTGATCATACAGGGAAAGTGTCCCGGAAATCGTTCTGGTTGGACTCGACGCGATCGAGTCGTTATAATAGCGCACGCCGTTGACTTCACGGACAAATTCCGCACGGTGCTCAACCCCTTGAAAAGTACGCGCTACCTCCTGTATGGTTTCTTTATCCACAAGTCCCCACACAGCTCCGATTGCTGCAAGATAGTTTTGTACATTATGCATACCCGGGATCCGTATGTCCGCCTGATCCATCACCTTTGTAGTATGGCCACCCACCGCCATCCTGATACTTCCGTCCGAAGCAAGGTAACAGCCGTTTTCCACCGACTTTTGGCAGCTGAATTTATATACCATTCCCCTGCATTCTTCTGCAAATGCATCGGTAATGCTGTTATCCAGATTTAAAACAGCCCTTCCAAATGCGTTTTGATGTAAAATAATATTCTTTTTTGCGTACACATACTCCTGCATGTCCTTATGCATATCCAAATGATTGGGGGTCAGATTTGTGACAACTGCAATAGAAGGGCTTTTACGCATAGAAATCAACTGAAAGCTTGAAAGCTCCACTACAGCTACATCATTATGGGAAATAGTTTCTATTTCGGGCAGCAAGGGCTTTCCTATATTGCCGCCCAAATGCACGCGCTTTCCGGCGGCACGCAGCATCTGCGCAATAACAGACGTTGTTGTGGTTTTGCCGTCACTCCCGGTCACTGCAATAATGCGGCAGGGGCAAAGGTCAAAAAAGAGTTCCATTTCCGATGTGACCGCCACACCGTTTTTGCGGAAACGCACAAGCTCTTCCATATAATAGCGCATGCCCGGCGTACGAAAAAGAATTTCCACATCCAACCCGTCAAGATACCGCTCCCCAAGGGAAAGCGACGCGCCGGCGCGCTGCGCCTCTTGTGCAACATCGCCAAGCTCTTCTTTCGTACGCCTGTCACAGGCGGTTACCTGCGCGCCATATTTTTTAAAAAGCGCAATCAGCGGCAAATTGCTGCTTCCAATACCGCATAATGCAATTTTTTTCCCATTTAAGGTGTCCAGAAAAATTTTTACTCTGCTGTCCATTCTATACGCTGCCTTTCGGTTTATTTTCTATCAAGAATGATTATACTAATTTTACTAAAAAATAGCAACTAAAATGCCGCCAACACCCAAAACGGCATTGAAAAGGCGCATAGAGAATGCTAAAATAAATCGAAAAGAATGGTTTGAGGGAATGGCATGATCTATGATTTTTTAACCCTGAAAAAACATGCGGACACACCGCTGTATGTGCAGCTTTATTCCGCTGTAAAAAATGCAATTGAAAACGGTGCGCTTAAGCAAGGGGAAAAACTCCCGTCAATCCGGCGGCTTTCAGAAGACCTTGCTTTAAGCCGTACTACGGTAGAAAACGCCTACCAGCAGCTATGTACCGAAGGATATATTAAAAGTATGCCGCAGCGTGGTTTTTTTATCCAAAGTCCGCCATATCCCGGTATGGAAAATACAAAAGTACAAAAGCCGGTTACATACCCCACGCGTTTTCATAACATAATAAAATATGATTTCAGCAGCAAAAGCGTGGATGTCAGCAACAGCAACCTGAAACTATGGAGAAAATATGTGCGCAATGTTATAAACTGTGATTACCTGATTACCTCCTATGGCAATCCCCAGGGTGAACTGGAGCTACGGCGCGCGCTTGCTTCTTATTGCTACGGTGTGCGCGGCGTACAAGGCGATGAAAGAAATATCGTCATTGGCGCCGGAACGCAGTCGCTTTTATATTTGATTTGCGGTCTTTTACACGCTTGCGGCTCTACTGTAGCAGTAGAAGCGGATGGATCGGCCCATGCTATGCAGGTTTTTTCAGATTGCGGCATGCATGTGGTCACTGTAGGCAGCGACTGTGATGGGATTGTCCCTGATGCGCTGAAAGCAAGCGGGGCCAGGCTGCTGTTAATCAATCCTTCAGGCTCTCTGCGCACCGGGAACCATATCAAAATGAACCGGCGGTATGCGCTGCTGCGCTGGGCAGAGGCCCATGACGCCTATATTATAGAAGATGATTATAACGGTGAGCTGCGCTATAAAACCAGGCCCATCCCCGCGCTGCAGGGGTACGATAGCAGACATGTGATCTATCTTGGCTCTTTTTCTAAGCTGCTGCTGCCTTCTGTCAGAATCGGTTATGCCGTTTTACCAGAGGCTTTGTCCGCACGCTTTTCCGAACGTGCAGGCAGATACAATCAAACCGCCTCTAAGGCCGAACAGCTTGCGCTTGCCAAATATATCAGCGATGGACAGTTGGAACGCCATTTGCGCCGTTTAAGAAAGCAGTACCATGAAAAGAGCCTGCTTTTGTGCGAAGCTTTGCAGGAATGCCTTCCCTGTAATATAAACATAACGCTGCTGGAGACGGCCTTAACCGTTGTGGTAGAGCTTCCGTTTGAAATAGACGGACAAACGCTTTACCGCTCGCTTTTGGAACAAGGCGTACGAATCATCCAGGGTAAGCGCTGCGGGCGTTCTTTTAAGCTGGGATTTTCCGGAATCCCCTGCGATAAAATCCGCCCCGCTGTAGAAATGATTGCAGACACAATAAAAAAGCACATCCAACAGACGGATGTGCTTTAATCCCAAACAAATCATGAATACCGGCAGGGTTTATTCTCTCCCCAGTAAAGAATCCACCGTAACCTCCAAAATATCTGCAAGCGCAACCAGCTCGACATCCGTAACATAACGGATTTGCCCTTCCAGCTTAGACAGGCCAGATGCATTCATATCAACGCCATTTACCTGCAGCTGTGCCAGCAGCTCTTTTTGCTTCATCCCCTTTTTCTTGCGGGCCGCCTCCACTCTTGCTCCCACCAAGTTTCTTGTCCCCAGTTCCTGTTTACGCAATCTCATACATTCCACTCCAATTGTTTATTCTAAAACCAAATAAAATGCGGCCAAGCAAGGCTATTATATATCTTATAGGGGAAAAAAACAAGTCAAATTTACAAAAAATTTTTATAAAATGCAAATTAAACCCTTAAAAATGCTTTATTTTCCATTGGACTCTGTCTAAAGTGAATTTTTTAATTTTCCACGGAGGTGGTTTTTATGCAAAAAGAAGCTTTTTTAAAGAAATCCGGCATATTTTTAGGCATGCTTTATGATGATTTTGCAAGTACGCCTACCCTGCCGCTGCACAGCTTTGCAAAGGAAAAAACAGCAGCCGTAGCTGTCGACATGGTGAACGGCTTTGTTAAGGAAGGAAATCTTTCCAGCGCACGCATCCTGCAAATAAATGATAACGTCGCCGCATTTTGCGCCGCCTGCATCAAGCGGGCGCTGCCCGTTCTTGCATTTGCCGACAGCCATGCAACGCAATGTCCGGAATTTTCTGACTATCCCGTGCATTGCCTGCATAACACACTTGAAAGCGAACTGACGCAGGAGCTAAAGTCCATACCCGGTATCAGGCGGATTGACAAAAACTCTACCAATGGATATCTGGAGCCGGAGTTTCAGCGGTTTTTGCTCGAAAACCCGCATCTGGACACATTTATTGTCACCGGCTGCTGTACAGACCTTTGCATACAACAATTCTGCCTGACGCTGAAAGCCGCCTTTAACCGTGAAAACAGGCGCTGCCGTGTTGTTGTTCCGATACAGCTTACCGCAACCTTTGACCTGCCCGTACACAACGGTGATTTTTCTGCCGTTTGTGCGTACTTTAACATGCGTCAAAACGGGATTGAAATCATAAACAATATAACTTTATAAAAGGGAAGGATCGCTATGGAGCACAATTTGAACGAGCGCAATTTAACAATGCTGGCCGATTTTTATGAGCTTACCATGGCTGGCGGCTATTTTGAAAACGGGCTGCAAAATACTGTTGCTTATTTTGACATGTTTTTCCGAAAGATCCCAGACAACGGCGGCTTTGCAATTATGGCCGGCGTAGAACAGCTGATCGAATATCTGCAAAGCCTGCGCTTTTCAAAAGAAGATATTGCCTATTTGAAAGAAAAAAAGCTATTCAGCGACGCTTTTTTACGTTATCTTGCAGATTTTCGCTTTACCTGCGACGTATGGGCCGTACCGGAAGGTACGCCCATTTTCCCCAACGAACCGGTTGTAACTGTCAGAGGTCCCGTTATACAGGCGCAATTTATAGAAACCATGCTCTTGTTATGCATCAACCACCAGAGCCTGATCGCTACAAAGGCAAACCGCATCTGCCGGGCAGCCGGCGGCCGGGCGGTTATGGAATTTGGGGCGCGCCGGGCGCAGGGCTTTGACGGCGCTGTTTACGGCGCAAGAGCAGCTTATATTGGAGGCTGCACAGGTACCTCCTGCGTGCTTTCCGATATTGCCTTTCAAACGCCTGCCCTGGGTACGATGGCGCATAGCTGGGTACAGATGTTTGACAGCGAGGAAGAAGCGTTTCGCGCATATGCAAGGCAATATCCGGAAAATTGTACTCTGCTGGTAGACACGTATAACACCCTGCAGTCAGGCGTTCCAAATGCAATTAAAATTTTCAATGAAGAGCTGCTTCCAAAAGGCTTTCGCCCGGCCGGGATCCGGATTGACAGCGGGGATATTACCTATCTTTCAAAAAAAGCAAGAAAAATGCTGGATGCGGCAGGTTTTGCCGATTGCAAAATCTGCGCCTCCAACGCGCTTGATGAATATCTGATCCGCGATATGCTCCTGCAGGGCGCACCGATCGACCTGTTTGGCGTTGGGGAACGCCTGATTACGGCTTCTTCCGACCCGGTATTTGGCGGTGTATATAAGCTGTGTGCAATAGAGTCGCACGGACGCATTTTGCCCAAAATCAAGATCAGCAACAATGTGTCTAAAATTACTACCCCTTGTTTTAAAAACCTTTACAGGTTATTTGACACGGCAAGCGGCAAGGCGATTGCCGATGTTATAACGCTGTTTGACGAAAAGATCGACGACAGCTCCCCTTATGTAATATTTGACCCACAGTTTACATGGAAAAGAAAAACCGTCACAGGCTTTAACGCAATTCCGCTGCGTGTACAGCTCTTTCAAAATGGGAAGCTGGTTTATACACCGCCCGGCCTGCAAAGGATCCAGACCTATTGTACATCCCAGCTTGAAACCTTATGGGACGAAGTAAAGCGCTTTGAAAACCCACATAATTATTATGTAGACCTGTCCCAAAAACTGTGGGATACCAAAGATACGCTTATAAAAGAAAGGAGAGGCTTGTTTGCAAATTCGGCCGGAAGCACTGCAGGATTATAATAAAATATATACATTGACCCAAACCGCGTTTGTATCGGCGATATCCCTAATTTATACGTCCTTGCCTGTACATTTCCCCCAAACATTTTAGAAAATTTAAAAGGTAAGCCCGTTACGCTTACATAGCCTGTAATAATAAAAACCGTTCCTGCTGATACCGGAACGGTTTAAAAACGCGACCAGGCCTGTAAGCCGGGTTCTGTCGTGAACAGCCATCTATCTTGGCGCGGCGTTGCCGCCTGCGCTCAATGCCACCTCCTAAAGACGCGCCGGGCCGGCGCATGCGTCTTTCCACGGTGTTGCTCCGAATAGGGTTTGCAGGGCCGTCAGGTTCCCCTGACGCCGGTGAGCTCTTACCTCGCCTTTCCACCCTTACCTGCCTTAACAGGCGGTATATCTCTGTTGCACTTTCCCTGGGGTCGCCCCCGGCGGCCGTTAGCCGTTATTCTTGCCCTTTGGAGCCCGGACTTTCCTCGGACATGTGCTTTCGCAATATGCCCGCGGCTGTTCAGCCTGCTCGCTGTAGTTATTGTAATATACGCCCCGGTCTTTGTCAAATACATGTTGCTCCCCGCTGCTTTTTGTTATATACTTTATAAAGCGAGCGTTTTAAGCAAACAGACGTGGCATCGTATTGGAAAGGACTGTAAAAGATGGACATACAAAACGAATCTTTAAAAAAGCATTACCAATGGAATGGGAAAATTGAAATTGTATCCAGAGTTCCCATACATACAGCAAAGGATCTTTCGCTTGCCTATACCCCAGGCGTTGCCGAGCCGTGTATTGCCATACAGCAGGATTATAAAAAGTCTTTTCAGCTTACACGCAGGAACAACCTTGTAGCGGTTGTGACAGACGGTACCGCCGTTTTAGGGCTTGGCGATATAGGCCCGGAAGCCGGCATGCCCGTTATGGAAGGAAAATGCGCGCTTTTTAAGGAGTTTGCCGATGTGGACGCGTTCCCTATTTGCGTGCGTTCCAAGAATATAGAGGATATTGTAAAAACCGTATATCTGATTTCCGGAAGCTTTGGCGGGATCAATCTAGAGGATATTTCCGCCCCGCGCTGCTTTGAGATAGAGCGGCGTTTAAAGGAAATATGCGATATTCCCGTTTTTCATGACGACCAGCACGGCACCGCCATTGTGGTTGCCGCTGCGCTGCTCAACGCTCTGAAGGTTGTAAAGAAGGAAATCAGCACTATTAAAGTTGTAATCAACGGAGCAGGATCAGCCGGAATCGCCATTGCCAAACACCTTTTGAATATGGGGGTACGCCATCTGATTATGGTAGACCGCTTTGGCATCATTTGTGAAGGCATGTTTGAGCTTAATTCGGAACAGGCCTTTATGGCCGCCGTTACAAACAGAGAGCATAAAAGAGGCACGCTTTGCGACGCACTGGAGGGCGCGGATATGTTTTTAGGCGTTTCGGCTCCCAATATTGTTACAGAAGATATGATAAAAAATATGGCTGAAAATCCCATTGTCTTTGCGATGGCAAACCCTACGCCGGAAATTATGCCGGACGCGGCTAAGCGCGCTGGCGCTGCCGTTATTGGAACAGGAAGGTCTGATTTTCCCAACCAAATCAATAATGTGTTGGCCTTCCCCGGTATTTTCAGAGGCGCGCTGGATTGCCGCGCCACTGAAATTAACGAGGAAATGAAGGTAGCGGCCTCCCTTGCCATTGCACAGCTTGTTCCCGAAGAAAAACTGTGTGCAGAATATATTCTGCCAGACGCACTGGATAAAAGGATTGGAAGCGCCGTCGCTCAGGCGGTTGCCCGGGCCGCCAGGGAAACCGGCGCCGCAAGAATATAAAAATACAATGCGCCCGCGTTGCCTCTGTAAAGAGGGACGCGGGCTATTCGCTGTAAAAAAGCTGCTTTGCCTTTTGCAGCAGTACATCCTTTTTGTTGGGAAGACTGTCGTCTATCACCATATCGAGCAGCCGGTTTAAAAGCAGCCCGACCTGCTTTCCCTGCGGAATGCCTAGCGCAAGCAGATCATCCCCGCAAACTGCAAGATCACGCAGAGAAAAGCAGTCGCCGTTTTGCAGCACGGCCTGGAGGGTCGTTTCGTACGCTTTAATCAGCCCAATCTTTTCTGCACGGCGAAAATCTGATTGGGCTGCGATATCCGCTCTTCTGATCCATGCAAGCTGACGCGCAATATCCGCTCCCGTTTTCTGCAGCAGGCGCTTGACCGCACGCTGTGTAGGCGCACAGCGGTAATCATGATACAGGATCAGCGTTACCACACGCTCTATGCACTTTTTGGAAAAATGCATGCGGGTAAGGATTTCACGCGCCATTTTTGCGCTGACGGCCGGGTGCCCATGATAATGCGACACCCCCTGTGCGTCTGTTGTTTGTACGGCAGGCTTGCCAATATCATGAAGCAGCATGGCAAGCCGCAGGTCTTCCTGCGGCTTAATTGCTTCTATCGCCGTTACGGTGTGTTCCCACAGGGAAAGGTTGTGGTAAGGTGTGTTTTGATCAAAATGAAGCATTGGCTTAAGCTCTGGTATACATACAGCAAGCACGTCGCCAAATTGTCTTAATACCGCTCCTACATTTTTCCCCATAAGCAGCATGTGTATTTCTTTTGCACACCGCTGCAAAGAAACACGCGTGAGGAGCGCTTTTTTTAAATGAATTGCCTGCGCCGTTTTTGCTTCTATTGAAAAAGACAGAACCGATGCAAAGCGCAGCGCGCGCAGCATGCGCAGTGCATCTTCCTCAAATCGCTTCTGCGCGTTCCCTACACAGCGTATCCTGTGTTTTTCCAGATCCTCCCTTCCTCCAAAGCAATCGATAATCCCCTCTTTCTCCCCGTAAGCCATAGCGTTTATTGTAAAGTCACGGCGGGCCAGATCCTTTTTGAGCGCACCGGTAAAGGTAACCTTGTCAGGATGCCGGCTGTCGCTGTAAGCGCCATCCACACGGTAGGTAGTAATTTCATAAACCTCCTGCCCGAGCACAACACCAACCGTGCCATGGGCCATGCCGTCCTGTACAAGACGATATGAGGAAAAACAGCGCACAATCTGCGCAGGAAGGGCGTTTGTGGCAATATCCCAGTCCTGCGGCGTTTTTCCGCGCAGACTGTCACGTATACAGCCGCCGACAGCATACGCCTGATAACCGTTTTGCTGTAATCGTCTTATAATTTCCCGCGCCTGTGCAGGCATATGGATTTCCACAGTTTCACCTTCTTTTCCTGATTGCAATTTAAATATTTTTTGTTTTCTAAGGCCAAACCAGCACAGCCTTCTATTGCAAAATACATGGTTGATCTACAAAAAATAAAGATTGACATTTTTTGTTTTTAATCATATAATAGAAAAAATATCAGATAAGGGTTTTCTTATCGGGCTGTTGTTTACAGCAGCAGATGTAATTTTCGGCGTCTGCGGGACAATATAGTTATTGTTCCGCAGACGTTTTTTTCCTATACGAATGAAAAGGGGACGCTGATGATGGATACGGCACAATCCAAAAAAATTGCCATGCGGGTTTCTTGGGTCAGTATTATTATAAATATCGTTTTATCTGCCGGAAAATTTGTGGCAGGTATTGTGGGGAGTTCCTCTGCCATGATTTCAGACGCCGTGCATTCTGCTTCCGACGTTTTCAGCACGCTGGTTGTAATTGTTGGGGTGAATATTTCCAGCAAAAGCTCTGACAATGAGCACCAATACGGGCATGAGCGTATGGAATGCATCGCGGCTTTTATACTTGCCGTAATTCTTTGCGCAACCGGTATTGGAATTGGCTATTCGGGGATTGTTAAAATCTTTTCCGGCGGGGAATCCATCGAAACACCCGGCCTGCTTCCGCTGATTGCCGCAATCGTGTCAATTGCCGTGAAGGAATGGATGTACTGGTACACGCTTGGCGCTGCCAAAAAAATTCGTTCCGGCTCCTTAAAAGCAGACGCCTGGCATCACAGAAGCGACGCGCTTTCTTCTGTGGGAAGCTTTATCGGCATATTAGGCGCGCGCATGGGATTCCCTGTTTTGGACCCAATTGCAAGCGTCGTGATCTGCCTGATGATCATCAAGGCTTCATATGATATCGTTAAAGATGCGGTGGATAAGCTGGTAGACAAATCATGCGATACACAAACGATCCAGCAAATGCACACCGTTATTCTGGAGCAGGAAGGCGTTTTAGGCGTAGATATGCTCAAGACAAGGCTGTTTGGCTCCAAAATATATGTAGACGTTGAAATCTGCGCTGACGGTGCGCAAAGCCTAAGCCAGGCGCACGCCATTGCCGAGGCCGTACATGATACTTTAGAAAAAGAGTTCCCTGCCGTAAAACATTGTATGGTGCATGTAAACCCTAAAAAAGAATAAGCTATCTACGCGCTGGCCTATATCTATACGCCAAGGCCGCGCGTATTTTTTCTGCTGCTGTTAGTTACTTTTTGTATCAATAAAAATTGCCCTTAAAAGCCAATCGCTGCATACACGTACCAACCGTCTGGCTTTTAAGGGCGTTTTTATTTTGTCTTTCCAATATCCCTGCGATAAAAGCAGTCTGTAAAGTGTATTTTTTCAACGGCGCGATACGCCTTTTCCAGTGCGCTGTTCAGCGTTGGCGCCTTTGCGGTAACGCCCAGAACTCTTCCGCCGTTTGTGTAAAACACGCCGTCCTTACATGCCGTACCGGCATGATATACAACAGCATCGGCAACCTGCCCGTTTGCGTCAAGACCATCGATTATATAGCCCTTCTGATAGCTTTCCGGATAGCCACCGCTTGCAATGACCACGCATGCGGAGCAGTCTTTCGACCATACAAGCTCTATATCTGCAAGCCTTTCGTCAATGACCGCGTCACAAATATCAAGCAGGTCTGTTTTAAGGCGGGGCAGTACAACCTGTGCCTCCGGGTCACCAAAGCGTGCGTTATACTCGATCACCTTCGGTCCGTCCGGTGTAAGCATCAATCCAAAATACAAACATCCCTTGAAAGGCCGCCCTTCCGCTTGCATTGCGCGGATGGTCGGCTCAAAAATGGTATTCTGGCAAATTTGTGCCATTTCCTCCGTATAGTAAGGGTTGGGACTGATGGTACCCATACCGCCCGTGTTCAAGCCCCGGTCGCCATCCAACGCCCTTTTGTGATCTTTGGAAGAAACCATCGGCCGGATCGTCTTCCCATCTGTAAATGCAAGCACTGAAACCTCCGGGCCGGTTAAAAACTCTTCAATCACAACACGATTGCCGGACTCTCCAAACTTTTTATCCTCCATAATCGAAAGGATCGCCTGCTTTGCCTGCTCCATCGTCTGGGCAATGATGACGCCCTTTCCAAGCGCCAGGCCGTCTGCTTTGACCACAACCGGCAATTTCCCCTGCATTTCTACATAAGCAATCGCCTCCTTGCTGTTGTCAAACACCTCATAGTTCGCTGTGGGAATGCCATACTTTTTCATTAAATTTTTAGAAAAGACCTTGCTGGCCTCAATCTGCGCCGCCTTTGCATCCGGCCCAAAAGCCCGTATACCCTGTGCGTTCAAGGCGTCCACCATGCCGTCCGCAAGCGGGTCGTCGGGTGCTACAAACACCATATCAATCTTTTTTTCCTTTGCAAACTGTACAATCGCCGCTTTGTCTGTAACCGGGATATCCACACAGATGGCTTCTTTTCCAATTCCGCCGTTGCCGGGCGCGCAATACAGCGCTTCCAGCCGCGGACTTTCATTTAATTTATGGATCAGCGCATGCTCGCGCCCACCGCTTCCGATCATTAAAACCTTCATATATCTTTTTCCTTCCCTTATCAGTGATGGAACAGGCGGACACCTGTAAAGCACATTGCCATATGGTATCTGTTACATGTATCGATGACGTTATCATCACGGATGGAGCCACCGGGCTGCGCAATATAAGCCACACCGGAGCGCTTTGCACGCTCAATATTGTCACCAAACGGGAAAAAGGCGTCGCTTGCCAGGGAAACGCCGCTCAGCTTTTGCAGCCAGTCCCTTTTTTCTTCTTTTGAAAGCGGCTGCGGTTTTTCTTTGAAAAACTGCTGCCACATGCCGTCGCGCAGAACGTCCATATAGTCGTCTGAAATATATACGTCAATCGTATTGTCACGGTCCGGCCGGCGGATGTTGTCTACAAATTGCAGGCCAAGCACCTTTGGATGCTGGCGCAAAAACCAGATATCGGCCTTATTGCCCGCAAGGCGTGTGCAATGGATCCTCGACTGCTGCCCGGCCCCAACGCCGATTGCCTGGCCGTCTTTTGCATAACAGACGGAATTGGACTGTGTGTACTTGAGTGTGATAAGCGCAAGGACCAGATCCAGCTGTGCCTGCTCCGGCAGAATTTTATTTTCTGTCACCATGTTCGTAAGCATGGCTTTATCAATTTTAAGCGTATTTCTTCCCTGTTCAAAGGTCACGCCATACACGTCTTTGTATTCCTTTTCCGCCGGCGTATAGGCGGGGTCGATCTGTACAATATTGTACGTGCCCCGGCGCTTGGATTTAAGAATTTCTAGCGCCTGCTGATCATAGCCCGGTGCAATGATCCCGTCGGATACTTCCCTTGCAATCAGCAGCGCCGTCTGTTTGTCACAAACATCGGACAGCGCAATCCAGTCCCCATAGGAGGACATCCGGTCTGCACCTCTGGCTTTTGCATAAGCGCTTGCAAGCGGGGACAGTTCTAGATCATCCACAAAATATATCTTTTGCAGCGTCTGCGACAACGGTGTACCGACGGCAGCGCCCGCCGGGCTTACATGCTTAAAGGATGCCGCTGCAGGAAGGCCCGTGGCGGCCTTAAGCTCCTGAACAAGCTGCCAGCTGTTGAAGGCATCTAAAAAATTGATATATCCGGGCTTTCCGTTGAGCACCTCTATAGGAAGGTCTGCGCCGTTTTTCATAAAAATTTGCGATGGTTTTTGATTTGGGTTACAGCCATATTTTAATAAAAGCTCTTTCATGTTCCGACATTCCTTTCATTTGTAAAAGCTGCAGGCCGCTTTCCACCTGCCTTGTTGGAGGATTTGCGCACTTATTGATTTTTATTGATGATCCTGCTTTCAGCTTCACCTGTGGAAAGCGTAATATAGCGTACAAAAAGCGAAACTTTATTGTCTGCATTCAGCGTATCCCACAGCGACTGCGCAAAAACATCGATCGGGTCGTCTGCAAGCGTTATAAGCGTAGGCTCGCCTTCAAAACTTGGAAGCGGGTCGCCGTCTGACCGGTAGGTATGGATCAGCCTGCCCTGCCCCGGCAGTGGGTCAGAATAAGAAAACGTATAACGCTGGCAGGAATCCGGGTTTCCGTCTGCGCTTTTTAAAATGGAAAGGGCAAAATTAAAATCCCCGTCCCCACATTTTACAATACCGGAAATTCTGGGCGTATAGTTGGGCGCGTCGGGCTCAAATGTTCTGGTGCGCAGCGCCTGCTCAAAGGTAAGCTGATTGTTCATTAAATCATAGAGCGTGTCAGTCTGGTCACCGTTTGTGACAATTGTCTTATTGCCAAGCACGCGTACCGGCGCGTAAATGATCAGGGACGGGTCAATAAGCTTGCTTTCGTCAAACGCCTGCGTCCGGATACCCATGCCGTCCTGAACAAAAACACGGTTTCGGCTGTTTTGACTTCTTCCCATAATAAAATAAGCAAGCACCGCGCGCTTTCCGTCTTTGCTTTTTCCAATCAGAATGCCTCTTCCCGGATAGGCGTTTGCGCCCAGCGCCTTTTGAATGGATACCATTTCCATGCTTCTCTTCCTTTCAAAATTTATAATAGTATGGTTTTATTTCCTTCTACTTTAATTTTATCTTCACAAAACAGGGAAACCGCCTTTGGGAGAATCACCCATTCACACTGCTCCATCACCCTTTTCTGCAGCAGCTCCGGCGTATCCCCGCTTTTTACCTCTGTTGCTTTTTGCAAAATAATCGGTCCGCCATCGCAAACCGCGTTGACAAAATGAACCGTGGCGCCTGTAATTTTTACGCCTCTTTCCAGTACCGCGCTATGTACGTGCAGGCCATAGTATCCCTTTCCGCAAAAGGAAGGAATCAGGGAAGGATGCACGTTGATCATTTTATTTTCATACGGCGTTGTGACCGCACTGCCAAGTATGGTCATAAAACCGGCGTATACGACAAGATCTGCCTGCTCCTCGTCCAGCGCGCGGCGCATAGCTTCGCTGTAGAGGTCGGTGTTTTCATAAGACTTTCGCTGTAAAACCCTGGTTTTGATCCCGTGCCTGCGCGCGCGTGTCAGGGCGTACGCGTCTTCTTTAGAGGATATCACGCAGGTGATTCTTCCGTTTTGAATCGCGCCGCTCTCCTGTGCGTCTATCAACGCCTGTAAATTGGTTCCGCCGCCGGAAACAAGAACAACAATGTTTTTCAAAAGATCACCCCGCAATCTGGCTTATACAAGAAGCACGCCTTCTTCCCCTTGGGTAATTTCGCCAATTATATATGCTTTTTCACCCGACTGGGAAAGCAAACGCAGCGCTTTGTCTGCATCCTGCTTTGCAACGGCTACGACCATGCCGATGCCCATGTTAAAGGTATTGAACATGTCGTGCTCCGATATATTGCCGGCTTTTTTTATAACATCAAAAATAGGCAGCACCGGCACAGCGGCCTTTTCCACCCTTGCTGTCAAGCCCGCTTTGAGCATGCGCGGTATATTTTCATAAAATCCGCCGCCTGTAATATGGGACACCGCTTTGACATGAACCTGCTGCATTAAAGCAAGCAAAGGCTTAACATAGATTTTTGTAGGCGTCAGAAGCGTTTCCCCAAGCGGCTTGTCCAGCTGGTCGTAATGGGAAAAGATGGTCGTTTCATCAATATGCAGCACTTTTCTTACCAGGGAAAAACCGTTGGAATGGACCCCGGAAGAAGAAATACCGACCAGTACATCCCCTTCTTGCAGGCTGGAGCCGTCTATAATATTCTGCCGGTCTACCATGCCGACGCAAAAACCGGCAAGGTCGTATTCCTCCTGCGGATAAAAACCCGGCATTTCTGCCGTTTCCCCACCGATTAACGCGCAGCCGGCCTGAACACAGCCCTCTGCCACGCCGGACACAATGCGTGCGACCTTTTCCGGTATATTTTTCCCAACCGCCAAATAGTCCAAAAAGAACAATGGCTGTGCGCCGCAGCACACAACGTCGTTGACGCACATGGCAACGCAGTCTATCCCAATTGTGTCGTGCTTGTCCAGCAAAAAGGCCAGCTTGAGCTTTGTTCCTACGCCATCTGTTCCGGAAACAAGCACGGGCTGCTGCATGCCCGCTATATTGGGGGCAAACAATCCCCCAAAACCGCCAATCCCGGAAAGCACGCCGTCTGTTACAGTTTGCGCAACATGCTTTTTCATCAATTCCACCGCTTTATAGCCGGCGGTGACGTCCACACCCGCTTCTTTATAACTTTCGCTGAAACTTTTCATCCCTGCCACTCAATCCTTTCTTTGAACAAGAGCATCTGTATTTATTTCTGGACTATTTTTCTTGAAAACTTATCTTCATAGATGGTTTGCGGAATCTCCGCCGGATAGTTGCCTGTAAAGCACGCGTCGCAAAAGCCTACCGAAGCCTCCTTTGCAATACGGTGCAGTCCGGAAATACTTAAATATCCCAAAGAATCTGCGCCGATCTTCCGGCAAATTTCCTGGGCAGACAGCTTTCTTGCAATCAAATCTTCTTCGTTTTTAATATCCGTTCCAAAATAGCACTGGTTTAAAAAGGGCGGGGAAGAAATGCGCATATGCACTTCCTTTGCGCCGGCTTCCTTTAAAAGCCTGACGATGTGAGCACAGGTGGTTCCCCTGACGATAGAATCGTCAATGATTACGACCCGCTTGCCTTCCACCGCCGCCTTGAGCACATTGATTTTAATTTGTATCAAACGCTCCTTTGCTGCCAACTGGCGTTTGGCAAACGTGCGCCCGATATATTTGTTTTTAATTAAGGCAATCCCAAAGGGGATTCCAGATTCTTCTGAATAACCAAGCGCAGCGTTGACGCCGCTGTCTGGCACCCCGCAGACCATATCCGCTTCCACAGGATGCTCCTGCGCCAGTATCTGTCCTGCGCGCTTGCGCGCCATATGGACAGATACACCGTCGATTACACTGTCCGGCCTTGCTATATAGACATATTCAAACATGCATAGCGACGACTTTCCGGTACAGTTTTGCTGATAGCTGTGCAGTCCCTTTTCGTCTATTACGACAACTTCCCCAGGCAAAACATCCCTTATAAATTCCGCGCCAAGGCTGTCAAAGGCGCAGGATTCTGAAGAAAGCAGCCAGCTGTTTTTGATTTTACCAATACAAAGCGGGCGGAACCCGTTTTTATCGCGCACGCCGATGAGCTTTCTTGGGGAGGATATGACCAGCGAATAAGCGCCCTGAAGCTGCTGTACAGAACTTAAAACGGCTTCTTCTATAGACCTTGTAACAATCCGCTGGCTTGCCACAACGTAGGCGATCAGCTCTGCGTTGCTGTTGGATTGGAAGATTGCCCCGCCCTGTTCTAACCGATGATGCAGCTGGGCCAAATTGGTAATCGCGCCGTTATGCGCAATGGCAAGCGAGCCCTTGATATACCGCATGACCAAAGGCTGCGCCGCCGCTCTTATAAAGGCCTCGTTTGGCGAATAGCACACATGGCCAATTGCAATTTTACCATCGCCTAAAGCCTCCACAGCAGATGCGTTGAGCGCTTCAGATACCATCCCCAAATCCTTTAGACATGTAAACTCGCCGTTTTGATTGATTGCAATACCGGCGCTTTCCTGCCCCCTGTGCTGCAATGCAAAAAGCGCGCCGTAGACTTCGTTTGCGATATGCATGTCGTTATCGTTTTTATAAATACCGAATACACCGCATTCTTCCTGCGGCGCACCGGAAAAAGGGCCGTATTGGTTTGCCGGTCTGATCAAAGCTCTCTCACCTTATCCTGTATTGCAATATCTTTTTTTACTACGCCGTCGTTCATCTCCTGTTTTGCCTGCAAAAGCTTTTGCGCAAGCGTATCGTCATAAATTGCAAGCATTTGCACTGCAAGCAGCGCAGCATTGTCTGCACCGTCAATGGCTACTGTTGCTACAGGAATGCCTTTTGGCATCTGTACCGTTGCCAAAAGCGCGTCAAGTCCATCTAAGGTCGAGGATTTTACAGGAATCCCGATAACAGGCAGTGTTGTGTGCGCTGCAAGCACGCCGGCAAGGTGCGCTGCTTTTCCTGCCGCTGCAATTATTACACCAAACCCGTTTTCCCTGGCCCTGGTTGAAAATTCCGCAGCAAGTGTAGGTGTTCTGTGCGCAGACATCACATGTACCTCATACGGAACCGAAAAATCCTTGAGCGTCCGAATAGCGCCGGCCACTATGGGAAAATCGCTGTCGCTCCCCATAATGACTGCGACCTTTTTTGACTGATCCATACCTTATCTTCCTTTCCTTTTGCAAATGGCTAAAAGCTTGGACGTTACTAAAACACAAGAAAAGAGGCTGCGGTTATATGCCACAGCCTTTCAAATGACAAATTGCAGGTTTACGCAAATATCCCATTGCGACGCAGAAAACATCTGCTTCGTTGTTTTGTGCGCAATGGTACATCGCCGTTTCCCTCCGTCATCAAAATCATACATATATTTTATTGCATTTTTACGTTAAATTCAATAGCCAATGCCTCTATATGCCTTATTTTGTATTATTATAGAAGGAACTCTGCTTTTTGCACCATATTTTGTTTATTCTGCTCATTACTGCTTTGCATGGTCTTTCTCGTCCACCACAAGCTCTTTCAAAGAAGTAGCAAGCCCCGCCAGTGACTGGATTTCAGAAGGAATAATAATCTTTGTGGCCTTGCCGTCTGCGGCCTTGCCAAATGCCTCAATCCCCTTGAGCGCAAGCACTTTGTCGGTAGGTGAAGCCTCATTGAGCATCCTTAAGGCGTCTGCATACGCTTTCTGAACGGAAAGAATGGCTTCTGCTTCACCCTGCGCTTCTCTGATCTTTGACTCTCGGACAGCATCTGCTCGCAATATAGCGGATTCTTTATGGCCTTCCGCCACAAGGATTTCGCTGCGCTTTTCACCTTCCGCGTCAAGAATTCTGGCACGGCGCTCGCGTTCGGCCTTCATTTGCTTTTCCATCGCTTCCTGAATTTCACGGGGCGGCAAGATGTTTTTAAGCTCCACACGCTTGACCTTAATGCCCCATGCGTCTGTTGCTTCATCCAGGATGATGCGGATCCTTTCATTAATATCATCACGGGAAGTAAGCGTGTGGTCCAGCTCCAGGTCACCAATAATATTACGAAGCGTTGTCGCCGTGAGATTTTCAATTGCAAAAATGGGCTTTTCCACCCCATAAGTATAAAGCTTTGGGTCTGTGATCTGATAATAGATGACCGTGTCGATCTGCATGGTAACATTATCTTTGGTAATAACCGGCTGTGGAGGAAAATCTACAACCTGTTCTTTCAAAGATACCTTTTTGGCGATTTTATCAATAAACGGTATTTTTATATGCAGGCCCTGCCCCCATGTACCTTTGTAGCTGCCCAGCCTTTCAATAACAAAAGCGCTGGCCTGTGAAACAACCTTAATATTTGCAATAACGATCCAAATCACCAAAACAACGATCGCAATCACAATGGCAATTGCAATTGGATCCATAATTACCCCCATCCTCTCTGTCTTTGCAAATTCTTATTTTGTAACTGCAACCTTTTTGGGAAGCACCATCAGCTTTATTCCCTCAATTGCCTGTACAACGACAAATTCACCGGCTGGTATGACAGAGCCGTCAAGTGCTCTTGCCGGCCATACGACGTCGTCTATTTTGACCTCCCCTGTAGAAAGGTTGTTGTTAATTTCTGTAATAACCACAACGGTTTTCCCAATATTCATATCGGCATTGGTCGCCACCTGGGGCGTGTGTTTCAGCTTTTTTACAATCGGCCTTGTTACAAGAAGCGCCACAAGCGAAACACCGGCAAATACGCCCAGCTGGATTAAAATCTGATCTGTAAAAATACAGGATACCGCAGCCCCGATCCCGCCAAAAACAAACCAAACGGACACAAGCTGCGCCGTGCACATTTCCAATACGCCCATAACAAGCGCAACTCCCAGCCAAATAAAAGGCATCCATTGTTCCATAATATAACCACCCTCCCCCTTTCCGGTTTCTGCATACACAGCGTAGCATATTAGAAAGATATTTGTCAATGGCTTTTCGATACCATCTTCTTATGTGACTGTGACAAATTTCGGTAAAATTCACACCGCATAATAGAAAGGCATAAAAATGTTACTCTATACACAGACAAAAAAACATGGTATACTTTTTTTATAAAAAATACTGAAAAGGTGGAACGCATCCATGGATTTTAACGCTTTTTCCGCTGGGATAGAACCGGGCGGCCTGCGCAATAAAGATGAAATCAGGCTGTTAATATGTTATGTACTTGAGAGCGTAGATAAACCTATGAGTCTCAACAGCATGATCGGAATTTTACAGGAAACCGGGCTTGCCAATTATTTTGAAGGCGTTGAAGCCTGGGGCAGCCTGGAAAAAAACAAAAATATAGCGCCTACGCCAGAGGACCCATCCCTTTTTACCGTTACGGCAAGCGGCAGGATGATTGCAACCCAGCTGGAAAACGAGCTTCCTTCCTCCGTGCGGGATAAGGCGGTCGGCGCGGCGCTTATGCTTTTTCACAGGCAGCGGGCAGAAAAGGAAAATGCCGTGCACATCAAAAAGCTGGAAAACGGCTATAACGTCAGCTGCCACATATCGGGCGGAGACATGGATTTGTTCCATTTTGACCTGTATGTACCGGACAGCGCGCAAGCCAGGGTTGTAAAACGAAATTTTCATAAAAACCCGGACCGGATTTATAATATTATGATTGCAGTACTGACCAAAAACACCGACCTTGCCAAAACCGCCCTGGAAGAACTGACAGGCAGGAAAAGCTAAAAAAACATATTCAGTACAAGCATGAGCGTAACACCCGGTATTCCGCCAATAGAAGCAACGCAGAGGCTTAGCGTGCTCACCGGCAGGGATACGCCTGTAAAAAATGCAGACAGATTTACGGCAAGCATGGCACAAAGACCCAGCGCCATTGTCCCCACGGCTTTCCTCAGCGGCTTTTTGCTGCCGGAAAACACCTGCACCAATAAAAAAATAAAAAATGTGCCGCCCAAAACGGCCCATACGACCCATTGTGGCATAAAAAAGCCCCCTATATTTCGTTGTTTGTCCTTATATTGTATGCAAGGGCTTTTCGGTTAAGAAGCAAATTCCAACAAAAAAAGCGGCGGTTTGTAAAAACCGCCGCAGCTTTTTTATGCTTATTTTACCATGCCTGCAACTTCTTCTGCAAAATTGTCCTGCCGCTTTTCAAGGCCTTCGCCCTTTTCATAGCGTACAAACGCTTCGATTGCAATAGAGCCGCCCAGTTCTTTTGCAGTATTTTCCGTATATTTTGCGACACTCAGGTCGGGCTCTTTAACAAATGCCTGGTCTACAAGGCAATTTTCTTTATAAAATTTCCCAATTTTGCCCATAACAATTTTGTCTGCAATTTGCGCGGGCTTTCCTTCGTTGATTACCTGTTCTGTCAGGATCTTCTTTTCATGCTCAATTACATCTGCCGGAACGCTTTCTTTATTCAGGTAAGATGGATTTGCCGCTGCAACCTGCATGGCAATATCCTTTGCATAAGCCTGAAATGCGTCATTACCGGCAAGGTCTGTGTTAAAGCGTACCATAACGCCAATTCTGCCGGCCGCATGGATATACGTTGTAACGACCCCTTCATAGCGTTCAAAACGGCGGATCTTAATATTTTCACCAATGGTAAGCACTTTTTCCTGCAAAAGTTCTGCAATTGTCATATCACTGCCGGAGGCCTTGCACGCCGCAAGCGCTTCCACATCGGCGGGGTTTTGTTCCATAACCGTCATGGCGCAGGTTTTTACAAACGCCTGAAAATCTGCGTTTTTGGCAACAAAGTCTGTTTCTGCATTGACTTCAATCACCACGCCGACGGTACCCTCATCGTTGGTGCAGGCAAATGCAACACCCTCTGCCGCAATTCTGCCGCTTTTCTTTTCCTGCTTTGCAAGCCCCTGCTCCCTTAAAAAGTCAATTGCTGCATCCATATCGCCATTGGACTGGGTAAGCGCCTTTTTGCAATCCATCATACCGCAGCCTGTTTTTTCTCTTAAAGCCTTAACGTCCTGTGCTGTAAAAGCCATTTTTATCATCCTCCTGTATTTATTCCGTAACATAAACATAGATCGGGCAGGCACAAGACCTGCCCGCAAAAATCTTGATTTATTCAGCAGACTCCTGCTGCGGTTCTTCCGCCGTCTGATTGTCTGCGTCTTCTTCTGCCTCTTTTGCCGCGGCGCCCATCTGGCCCTCATGTCCTTCAATAATCGCATTGGCCATTGTCCCTGCGATCAGCTTAACGGCGCGGATGGCATCGTCGTTTCCGGGAATAACATAGTCGATCTCATCCGGGTCACAGTTTGTGTCGACAATTGCGACGATCGGAATCCCAAGCTTTTTTGCCTCGGCTACCGCAATTCTTTCCTTGCGGGGATCAACAATAAAGAGCGCACCCGGCGCCTGCTTCATTTCTTTGATGCCGCCCAGAAATTTTTCAAGCTTTTCAATTTCCAGCTTCAGCTTTATGACCTCTTTTTTAGGAAGCAGATCAAACGTTCCGTCTTCTTCCATAGCCCGAAGCTGCTTTAAGCGGTCAATTCTTCTTTTAATTGTTGTAAAGTTTGTCAGCATGCCGCCAAGCCAGCGTGCGTTGACATAATACGCGCCTGCGCGCTCAGCTTCTTCCTTTACGGAATCCTGCGCCTGCTTTTTTGTCCCGACAAACAGAACACTTTTGCCTTCTACGGAAAGGTCACGAACAAAAGCATATGCCTCTTCAAGCTTTTTAACGGTTTTCTGCAAATCAATAATATAAATACCGTTGCGCTCTGTGAAGATATACTCCGCCATTTTGGGATTCCATCTTCTTGTCTGATGACCAAAATGTACGCCGGCCTCCAGAAGCTGTTTCATAGATACTACTGCCATTTTCATTTTCCTCCTTAGGTTGTGTCCTCCGCCGTGTCCATACCGGAACAACCGCCTTTTAAAGGCAGCACCTGTCCGGCGCAACCCCGGCGTGCGTAATGCCTAAGTATTATAACACAACTCATTTTGAAAAGCAACCGTTTTTTTCCATACTTTATTTAGAAGCATTTTCTGCGTATATTTTGAGCAAAGAAGGTTTTAAGGATACAGATGCGGTATAATAAAAACAGATTTTCCTGCGCGCTTTGCTATATAGACGCAAAAGGATTTCTGAATTTTTTCCTGCGCTTTGGCGGGCAGCGATGGTTAACCAGGATCGTATCTTCCCCTATCAGCTCAATATTTTCCCAACGGATTACAATATCGTCGCATCTGCCAAAAATACCAAAGCATTTCAACCGGCCGTAAATCACGATCGACACCAACCTGGCGGTGCATGTGTCTACTTCTACATCGTCCACAAAGCCCAGCCTGGCTCCGTCCTTTGCGTTGATCACTTCTTTATGGCGCATATCGACAATACGGCAGTTCATAAAGGTCATCCTTTCTGTCGGTAAAATTGCCTGTTTTAAGTATATTCATAAATTAATGATTGTATCACACACAGTTTTATGTTATGATGAAAAAAGACATTTTATGGAGGTTCATAATGGAGAAATATGTTTTGATTTCCGACTGTACGCTGGATTTGCCTGTACAGCACTGCAACGAGCTGGATATCCATGTAATTCCTATGGAATTCACGTTGGACGGGCACCCCTATAAGCATTATATTGACGCGCGCCAGTTATCTTACCAGGCGTTTTATCAGGCAATGCGCGCCGGCAAGTTTTCCACCACAAGCCAAATCAATTACAAAGAGTTTTCAAGCTTTTTTAAACCTTTTTTGGAGGACGGAAAAGACATCCTTTATATTTGCTTTACTTCCGGAATGAGCGGCACATATAATACCTGCAGAATTGCAGTAGCCGATCTGCAAAAAAAATATCCGGACAGAAAAATTATGGTTGTGGATTCTTTGTGCGCTTCTGTTGGGGAAGGACTGCTGGTTTACCATGCAGCGCTGAAAAAACGCGACGGTATGCAGCTTTCTGTGCTTGCCGACTGGGTGGAGCAGAATAAGCAGCGCGTATGTCACTGGTTTGTTGTGGACGACCTGGAGCATTTAAAACGGGGTGGGCGGATCGGCACCGTGACCGCGGCCTTTGGGAAAGCGCTGCAAATTAAGCCGCTTTTAAGCGTGGATTCAGACGGCAAGCTGACAACTGTAGCGAAAATCCGGGGTGCCAGCAAGGTGTTGGAGGGTTTGGCCGACCGCTTGATAAGCGACGGCGCCAATACACAGGAACAAACCGTAATCATAGGCCATGCCGACGTGCCGGAGGATGCACAGGCGCTGGACAGGCTGCTCAAGGATCGCGGCCTTATAAAGGACAGCATCATCGCTGATATTGGACCGGTGATCGGCACACATGTAGGCGCGGGTATGCTTGCGCTTACATTTATGGGGGAGCGCCGCATGAAATAAAGCAAAATCTTCCCGCTCTCTGCGCAAGCTTCCATGCGGTTTTGCATATACCTTTTAAACTTAGGAGTCTGGAGTGAAGCATTATGAAAAAAATCATTGTCCTATTCATGAGTATATTGCTCTTTACGGCCGTGTTGGCCGGCTGCGGCGGCAATAATTTGACAATTGATGAGACAAAAGTTGGAGAAGACGGCTATTTGGGAAGCACCTCGAACGATTCGTATGAATACGACGTGTTTGACACGCACATTCGTATTACAAAGTATATTGGCCAAGAGGCACAGGTAACCGTTCCTGAAAAAATTGACGATAAATTTGTAACCCATATTGGCAACAGGGCTTTTATTGATACAGCGCAAGAACTTGTTACAAAAATTACACTTTCTTCCAGCATTTCCGACATTCACGATTATGCATTTTATGGCGCGATGGCGCTACAGGAAATTGCGCTTGACAGCGCAAACCTGGACTTTACCGTAGTAGACGGCGTGCTTTTTACAAAGGATATGACAAAGATTATATGCTACCCGCAGGATAAGCCTGCAACATCTTTTGAAATTCCCGCCTCTGTGAAAAGCCTAGGCGGCAGTAACTTTGCCATGTGCACGCACTTGGAGAGCGTTACAATCCCGGACACGGTTACTTCTATTGGCGACTATGCGTTCCAGGGCTGTACGGCTTTGGTGGAAATGGTTATACCCGACGGTGTTACGCGCATGGGTTCGACCGTTTTTCTTGGCTGCACCAGCCTTCAAACGCTGACGCTTCCAAAGCATTTGCAGCAGGCGGATGAATCGATTGTCTGGAATTGCACGGCTTTAAAGGAAATTAAGGGCTATGAGGGAACGCCTGCAGAAGAAATTGCCGCAAGCGCCGGCGTAGAATTTGTAAGCTTAGGATCCGTTGACGCTGTACCGACAGAGCCTTCCAGTGAAGTTGCATAATTTTTTCCTTTTTGCTTTTAAGCAATATAGCATAGAAAAAACGCCTGCGTTAGCGCGGGCGTTTTTTAGACGCTCTTTTTTAGGGTAACAGGCAGCTGCACTGGCGGCACTGCCATGCAGGATTTATGCCAGCTTTATCGGCTTTCATAGCCGTGGGCCTGTTTGAGCATCATATCCTTTACCTTCATCAGGCGAATCTGCGTGCTGCGTTCGTTTTCGTCAAGCTTCATGGTAATATATTTAATATTGCTTTGCATTTGCGGAATCATCACATGCTCCAGCGCATTGACCCTGCGCCGGGTCTTTTCAATTTCATTTGCCATAAGCTGGCAGGATTTTTCACATTCCGCCAGGCGAAGCATGTCCGGCAGAACATTTGCCAAAGACTTTACCGCGTCGTCCAGATCTGCCGAGGTAAAGGCAAAGCCGTAGGCGTAAATATCGTTTGCATCGGACGTTCTTGTCTGGTATTCAAAAACGGGTATGTCAACGCTCATTACATTTTTGGTGCCAAGCCTTAAAGAAACCTCCTGCTTTGGCGCTAAAAGCGCTGCGTTGAGAAGCTCGTCGGACATGGAAGCCCTGGCCAGGACAAAATTTTTGTTGGCTCTTTCAATGCCCTGCTCAACGCGCTGACGCAGGACTTTATTTTCCCTGACAAGCTCTAAAAATTGCCGCATAAGCTCGTCACGCTTGTCTTTTAAAAGCTTGTGGCCGCGCATTGCCGTCACCAGCTTTTTTTTCAGGCGCGTAAGCTCCATTCTGGTTGGGTTGACCGTTGTAGAAGCCACTGGCGTTCACCTCTTTTTTCTCACTTGCCATAGTATTCGTCTAAAAATTCATCCTTAATACGTTTAAGCTCGCTTCTGGGAAGAATAGACAAAAGCTTCCAGCCGATTTGCAGGGTTTCCTCAATTTCCCTGTTTGTGTTGTAGCCCTGGGACACATATTCTTTTTCAAACGCGTCTGCAAATTGCGCATAAAGTTTATCTATGTCTGTCAGCGCCGCCTCACCCAGGATAACCATAAGCTCCTTTGCATCTTTTCCCCTTGCGTAGGCCGCAAAAAGCTGGTTCATCGTATTGGCATGGTCCGCTCTGGTTTTTCCGGCACCTATGCCCTTGTCTTTTAAACGGCTCAGCGAAGGCAGCACGTCTATGGGCGGCATAATATTTTTCCGATACAGATCACGGCTTAAAATAATTTGTCCTTCTGTAATATAGCCTGTCAGATCGGGGATTGGATGGGTTTTATCGTCCTCTGGCATGGTCAGGATGGGGATCAGGGTAATACTTCCCTGCTTTCCCTTCTGGCGGCCTGCACGCTCGTATAAGGACGCAAGGTCCGTATACATATATCCGGGATACCCACGCCTGCCCGGGACCTCCTTGCGCGCAGCGGAAACCTCACGCAGGGCATCTGCATAATTTGTGATGTCCGTCATAATCACAAGCACGTGCATACCTGCATCAAATGCCAGATATTCCGCAGCCGTAAGCGCCATGCGCGGTGTTGCAATGCGTTCAATGGCCGGGTCGTTTGCAAGGTTAACAAACATGACCGTTCTGTCGATCGCGCCGGTTTCTTTAAAGCTTTCAACAAAATAATTGGATTCTTCAAAGGTAATCCCCATTGCTGCAAAGACAACGGCAAACGGTTCTGTGGTACCGCGGACTTTTGCCTGTCTTGCAATCTGCGCTGCCAGGTTGGCATGCGGCAGTCCCGAGGCGGAAAAAATAGGTAGCTTTTGGCCGCGGACTAGCGTATTGAGGCCGTCAATGGCCGAAACCCCCGTTTGGATAAATTCCTGCGGATAATTGCGCGCCGCGGGGTTCATGGGAAGCCCGTTGATATCCAGACGCTTTTCCGGTAAAATTTCCGGCCCGCCATCAATTGGGTTACCAAGGCCGTCAAAGACGCGGCTGAGCATATCAGCACTGACGCCCAGCTGCATGCTTCTTCCCAAAAAGCGTACCTTGCTGTTGGAAAGATTGATCCCGGCGGAATTTTCAAACAATTGCACCAACGCGTTGCCGCCGTCAATTTCCAACACCTTGCAGCGCCGTTTTTCACCGTTTGCAAGCTCTATTTCGCCAAGATCGTTATACCGTACGTCTTCTACGCCCCTGACAAGCATAAGGGGGCCTGCTACCTCTTCGATTGTTCTGTATTCCTTCGGCATCAGAAATCCGCTCCTTTGCTCACTTCGTTTCCCATATCAATATCAAGCTGCTCCATCAAAAGCGCATATTCTTTTTCCATGTCTTGCGCCGGCACATACTTAAACCGGCCCAGACGTTCCCTCACAGGCATTTTTACAAGGCCGTCGACCGTTGCGCCCTTTTCCAGCGCCTGCATGGCTTTTTGATAATATGCAAGCACCAACTGCATCATCCTGTGCTGCTTTGCAAGCGGCGTATAGGTGTCTACCTCATGAAAGGCATCCTGATGCAGAAAGTCCTCCCGGATGGAGCGTGCGGCTTCCAGCTTGATCCTGTCGGGCGGCGAAAGGGCGTCCATACCGACCAGCTTGACAATTTCGTCCAGTTCCGCTTCCTCTTGCAAGATGCGCATCAGGCTATGCCGGCACTCCATCCAGTCCGGCGCAACCGTCTGATTAAACCACGCGGCCATAGTATCAAGGTAAAGCGAATAACTTTTCAGCCAATTGATTGCCGGAAAATGGCGTTTATAGGCAAGGTCTGCATCCAGTCCCCAAAAAACCTTCACAATACGCAGCGTCGCCTGGGAAACCGGCTCTGAAATATCCCCTCCCGGGGGCGATACGGCGCCGATAACGGAAAGCGCACCTTCTGTATCTGCACTGCCCAGTGTGATCACGCGCCCCGCCCTTTCATAAAATTGCGCAAGGCGGCTGCCCAGATACGCGGGGTAGCCTTCCTCCCCGGGCATTTCCTCCAGACGGCCGGACATTTCACGCAGGGCTTCGGCCCAACGTGAGGTGGAGTCGCCCATCAGCGCAACGGAAAATCCCATATCACGAAAATATTCCGCAATGGTAATCCCGGTGTAAATGGAAGCCTCGCGCGCTGCAACAGGCATATCCGACGTGTTGGCAATCAGCACGGTGCGCTTCATCAGCGAATGACCCGTTTTGGGGTCAATCAGTTCCGGGAATTCATTGAGAACGTCTGTCATTTCATTGCCGCGCTCTCCACAGCCGATATAAACGACAATATCTGCCTCCGCCCATTTGGCAAGCTGGTGCTGCACCACCGTTTTTCCGCTGCCAAACGGTCCGGGAACGGCGGCAACGCCGCCCTTTGCAATGGGAAAAAGCGTGTCGATCACGCGCTGGCCCGTTACAAGAGGCATTTCCGGCGAAAGCTTTCTTTTATAAGGGCGCCCTACACGGACCGGCCATTTTTGCATGAGGCTTACTTTTACGTCTCCTTCTTCTGTTGCAATAACCGCCACCGTATCCGTTACGGTAAAGAAGCCCGCCTGTATGCTTTTTATTGTGCCGCGCAGCTTATGCGGAACCATAATTTTTTGCCGGACGATTTCTGTCTCCTGCACAGTGCCGAGCACGTCGCCGGTTTCAACCCGGTCGCCTTCCTTGGCAACGGGCTGGAACTTCCACTTTTTGTCCCTTTTGAGCGACGGAACCTCCACACCCCTTTGCAGATTGTTGCCGCTGACTTTCATAATATCATCAAGCGGCCTTTGGATGCCGTCATAAATACTGCCGATCAGGCCGGGGCCCAGCTCAACGCTCAACGGCAGTCCGGTAGATTCCACCGGCTCGCCCGGCCCGAGCCCGGAGGTTTCTTCATAAACCTGAATGGAAGCCCTGTCACCGTGCATTTCTATAATTTCCCCGATCAGCCTTTGGGAGCTGACACGTACGACGTCAAACATATTTGCATTGCGCATTCCCTCGGCAATGACAAGGGGGCCTGCAACCTTTTTAATGATACCTGTGCTCATAGTCAATTCCGTTCCTTCCATGGGTATTTCCTGCGCCTGAAGCCTGCAGCGGTCAGGAGCCTTTTTAAGTGAATCAATCGTTAAACAGAATATCGGACCCGACGGCTTTTTCCACAGAGCGCCTGACGTTTGTCATGCCCATCCCTGTATTTCCATATGCGCCTGGTATGGGGATTACAGCGGGCAATGCAGAAGAAGCATAGCGGGCAAATTCTTTTTCATAAGCAAGGGCAAGCGCTTCTGTAACATATACTACGGCATACTTGCCAGTACAAACCTTACGGATTTTTGAAAGCGCGTCTTCCTCCGGCTCTACAAAGACCACGTCAAGCCCAAGCGCAGCAAACCCGTATATGCTGTCCCGGTCGCCGATTACAGCTATTCTATACATACATATCGCGCAGCCTTTCTTTAATCATTTGCAGATCCAGTCCGTTTCGCTTTGCCGAAAGGATCAGCCTTACCGCTTTAATTTCTGTTTCTCTGGCAATGACGTACGCCGCAAGAGGCCCAATGGAAAACGGTTCCCACTTTTGTGTTTGCAACTGATGGATCAACAGATCGTCGCACCATTTTTCAAAAGCTGCCGGTGATTGCTTAAGCGCCTCTACCGCTGCCGCGTAATCTGTAAAACGCAAATAGGCGTAAAGCTCTTCAAGGGATTTGGACGCAGCCCTTGCAAGCAGCTGCGTGTTAAGTGTTTCACACGCGGCCAGGCTGTTTTGGATAAACGCAAGCGTTTTTCCCGTTTTACAGCAGCGCACTGCTATTTTGATGTCTGCAAACGCAACGGTAAGTTCCGCATAAAGGGAAAGCACCTCGCTTTTCGCCTGCAGACTAAGCGCTCGCACCGTTTGCAGGCAAGCCTTGTCGATAATGCTATCGCAAAGCTGTCCATCGCCTGTCTGCAGCAGCACCGTCATTGCCTGCCTGGCACAATCCTGCATAGCATAAGGTAAGTCAGTATAAACCCGCTTGCCGACCGATTCATAAATATGCTGCGCCGGTACCGTTCCGTTAGGAAGAAAGATCCCCGACGGATCCACACTGCGTGTAATTGCCTTGACAGACGCTTTTAAATTATGAAAATCGCTTTGTACAAGAAAAACATCAAACGCATGAACGTCATCCACCAGCTCGCGCATCAGTCGCCAGGTTTTTTCCTGCTCTGCCTGTAAAAGGTCTTCTGCGCTTTGCTCCTGTCCTTCCTTGCCCCATCCCTTGTCTGCAAGAAAACGCAGGCATTGCTGTTCATCCTTGCAGGCAAGCAACGCGTCCAGGTCCTGCTTTCCAAAAAGCTGCAGTTCTTTTGCCCGTATCCGGGCAACTGCATAGGTATAATCTGCCGCCATATATGTGAAAAGCCTCCTTTTCAAGTAAAGAGCAGTCTTTGCACCTCGTCCTGCAATTGTTCATGCGCGCCGGAAAACAGCGCTTCAAAAGAACAATTTTCTTCAATATCCCCGTAAAGCAGGATGAAGCCGCCGTCTATACGGGCAGGCTGCCGTGCAAGCGTCAGCCTGCCGTTTGCCCTGCTTTGCAGCTCGTCATGAAAAAATTGAGGCATACGCGCAAGATCCTTTTGGCAAAGTGCAATTTGTCCCGAAGCCTTTTGCGCGTATTTGTCGACCATTTTCAGCAGCAGGGTAAAATATTCGTCCGCAGGCAAGCTTAAAAGCGCAGTTTTTGCCTGGCAGATGATATTGCCTATTATCTGCTGCTTTGCCTGTAAAAGTGCCTTGCGTTTTACAATTGCCGCCGAAGACTTTCCTCTTTCCAGAATATCTTTACATTGTACCGCCGCTTTTTCTTCCATTTTCAGGGCTTCTTCCCGTCCCTCATCCTGTGCCTGCTGTGCAATTTCCCGCACCTGGGAATCGGCTTCTGCTTGTATTCTTGCGGCGGCATCCTGTGCTTGCCGGTCGATCTGTTCCAGTATTTTATCTATTCCTGCCATAAGCGTCCGTTTCTCCCGTTCCGGTTATTTTTATGATAAAATTATACATCCAATCCAGGAATATTAAAAATAGCAAGCATGGAAATAAGCAGCGCAAGGATTGCATACGTTTCCACCATGGCGGGCAAAAGAAGCGCTTTTCCAAACTGGTCCGGCTTTTTCGAGATTGTGCCGATCCCTGCCACCGAGCATTTCCCCTGATGGATTGCCGAAAAGAGCCCTGCAAAGGCAATGGGCAGGCTTGCACCAAGATAAAGCAGCCCCTTTGTTGGCGAAATATTGGGATCCCCGCCCAGAATGCCAATATTGGAAAGAATCAAAAAAGCCACCAGCAAGCCATAAATGCCCTGTGTTGCGGGCAACAGCTGAAAAATAAGCACCTTACCGAACTTGGAAGGGTCTTCTGTCAAAACACCGGCCGCCGCAATGCCCGCTTTTCCAACGCCGATTGCAGAGCCCGTGCCAGCAAGAAAGGTTGCCAGCGCAGCGCCCAGCAAAGCAAAAACCAAACCCAAATTATCCATGATAGATTTCCTCCTTAATTTTGTAATGCTTCGTATTGATTTGAAAGGGGGTAAACTTTTTGCCGCCGCCTTCATAGAACTTTCCAAAAAACTCTACAAACTGCAAGCGGTTGGTATGCACGTAGGCCCCCAAAGCATTGATGCTGATATTGAGCGTATGCCCTATAAGAAAAACAACTGTAAACGGCAATATGCCGATCCCTCCGCCAAACATGGCGCCGATCTGGTTGAAAACCTGTGCAATGACGCCGGTCGCCAGGCCAAGCGCCAACAGTCTTGAATAAGACAGGATATCGCTTAAATACCCCGTGACCCCATATAATCCGTAAGCGCCCTTTAAAAAACGCTTGACCGGCTTGGAGCCCCTTCCTGCAAAGCAGAGGATCAGCACCGCCCCGGCTGCTGCGCATATGCCGCCGATAGCCATGCAAACGGGCGGCAGCACAAAGCCTGTCAGGGATTTGAGCATATCTATGGAAAGCAGCGCCAAAATACCGCCGCCCACCAGCAGATACCAACTGAGCACATCGCAGACCGCATCCAGCGGCCTGCCGTTTTTAATATGCATATAGCCCTGCATACCAAGGCCGACAAAGATATGAATGATTCCCAACAGGAAGGCAACCATCAAAAGCGTCATGGAATTGGTTCCCTCCACCGGGTTAAACCACAAGGGTGGAATTGCAACATCCACCTGAAAAAACGTCTTTCCAATTACCGTCACTGCGTCGCCAAAATAGCTGCCGAACAAAACGCCCCAAAAAACGGTGGAAATGCCACAGCCTAAAAACATTTTTACGCTTTTTTTCAGGCCTTCCTCCATATTTTTAAATTTTTTCAGAAGAAAGGCACATCCAAGCGTCATAACAAGGCCATAGCCGGCGTCTGAAAACATCATACCAAAAAAAATGTAATAAAAAATTGACATAACAAAGGTGGGGTCCACCTCTCCTCTTGCAGGAAGGCTGTAGGTTTCCAGCACGCTTTCCACAGGCTGGGCAAAGCGATTGTTTTGCAGCGCAACCGGCGGCGCTTCTTTTTCTTTGGGCTGCTCTACCTCTACCGCAGCACCGTATTTTTTTGTAAGTTCAGACGCAATCTCATACACTCTGTCCGCCATGGCATAGCCTGTCAGCAAAAACATATGCTTTGTGTTTTCCAAACGCTCGATTATGCTGTACTTTTCGGCCCGCATGACATAGTAGTCCTCCATAAAGCGAAACGCATTCTTCATACCGGCATAGCTTATAATTTCGGCCTGCGCCGTTTCTATTGCATCCTTTTCTTCCCGTATATGCTCTTTCAGCTGCGCTATGCGCTGTACAGGCGTAAATTCTGAATCTGCCGGTGGCCTTGCATATCCCATAGAGCGCAGCGCTTCTTCCACCTGTTGTGCACTGCTACGGCTGCATACCAGAAAAAAGCAGGTCTGCTCCTGTGAGGCGCTGACAATTTCTAGCGCAAGATCCTGTATTTGCGGCAGCAGGCGCGCCAAGCGGGAAAGCAACTGTGCATAAGAAAAAAACTCCGGCAGTGTGCCGATAAATGCCGCAGTAGCCACAGTGCCCTGAAAGCGCAGAGGAATATCAAACGTCTTCCACGGCTGCAACGCCTCAATCTGTGTCTGTAACCGGATTATTTCCGCTTTGGCATCCGATACGGCCTTTTGCAAATCATTCACCCGGTAGGCTGTTCGCATGATTTCGGACGATTCAGCCACAAAGCTGTCATATTCCGCAACCGAAATGAGGCTTCTGCCCTCAAACATAGAAAGAAGCTTTCTTTTTTCTGGAAGATAGCTGCACAAAGCTTCATAGGCTTGTCCTGCCGCCGAGGATGTTTTTAAAAAAAGCGCTTGCTTTTGCGCGGTTTGTTCTTTTATAAAAGCACTGTCTTCCAGCTGCAGGTTTTCCACCTCCAGCACACCCTTGCGCTGGAGTGATTCAAGTATGGCCTTGCGGTGCTTCTTTAACGCATAAATTGTAATGCGCTGCATATTGCGTACAGACAAACCATGCACCTCCGCTTCATTTTTTATATAATAAACACTTCGCAAAAAGTATAGCCGGTTTTATTCAACAATTTTCTCAATAATACGCCGTATGACCACACGCTGCTGTGTTTGCGCCTGTGCTTTGAGCGCCTGCACCTGTTGGGCTGCTTCTTTTTCCGCTGCCGTTATAAGCGCCTGTGCTTCTTCCTTTGCCTGCTGTATACGCATATCTGTTTGCTCTTTTGCCTGTTGCTGCATTTGCTGTACGGTTTCTTTTGCCCGCTCCTTTGCACGGATTATGGCCGTCTGCGCCTGCTCCCTGGCGTTTTGCTCTGTCTGCGCCGCTGCTGCTTCCGCCTGTTTTATCCTGTTTACCGTCTCAAGCGCCAATTCTATCACCACCATAAAAACTGCTTACATTAAAAAGTATATAGGGTTATTTTAACCAAAAAATGGATATTAGTCAAGCTTTTTCTGCTATAGCACGCACGCCTAATTCAATAGAATTTTATAAATACCACGGTCCTTTACTGTTTTTTATTGATCTGAAACAGGCACATAAAACAAACACCTGTAAGATTTCCCAATATAAAGCCGATTACAAGGCCTATACCCATAAGAAGTCCCCCTTTTTATTTTTCTTTTGGAAAAACAGATTGTGACAATAAATATTCATTCCCTGTGGGATAATACAGATAAGGATTTCTATTTGAAGGTGTGCGCAGCATGAAACAAACCGTATATCTTGACGTCTTGATTTGTCTGAACCTCTTTATCAATTATTTTATACTGCTTGCGTGCGCAAAATTCACAAAAATACCCGTTAAGCAGCGGCGCCTGGTCTTGGGCGCCGCTGTAGGCGCCATAAGCTCTTTTATTATATTATTGCCACCCCTTCCAGTTGTGCCAAATTTTCTTATCAAGCTTGTTATTGCATTTTTTGTTGTTTTGGCGACCTTCGGTTTGCACAGTCCAAAGGCTTTTTTAAAAAACATCGCTATATTTCTGTTAATCAGCCTTTGCTTTGGCGGCGCGATGATCGCTTTATGGTTCTTGTTAACCCCTGCGGGAATGGTAATAAACAACGGCGCCGTTTATTTTAATATTTCTCCTTTGTTACTGGCTGTGTCTACACTTGTGTGTTATGTTCTGCTGCGGGTGTTTACAAGGCTGCTCCAGGCGCGTCTGCCCCAAAAAACTGTAAGCAGGGTAAAAATTGTAAACGGCGGCCGCACCTGCGAGCTTTTGGGCAAGCTGGACACCGGCAATAGCCTGATTGAACCTTTTTCCCAAAGCCCGGTGATTGTAGCGGATTTTCAGACGGTGGAACCGGTGGTCCCTGAGGAGATCAAAGGATATTGTACCGCACATGCTGCAGGCCCCTCTATGCAGGAAGGCGCAGTATACCCCAAAATCCGGCTGGTTCCTTTTACCTCTGTCGGTGGCGAGGGAATTTTACCGGCTTTTAAGCCAAAGCAGGTCTTCATTGACGACCATTTATGTGTAAAAGAAATTTACATAGCGCTCTGCCCCAGGGAACGGCTTTCCGGCGAATGCAGGGCAGTCATTAATATAGAGTGTATAGACGGCTGAACATATAAGGGGGAAATACAGATGCATATTTTTCAAAAGCTTTATTTAAAAATCCGAAGGCTGCTGGGAATACGAGACGATGTGCATTATATTAACGGCTCTCAGACGCTCCCACCTCCCCTGACAGCTGAGGAAGAGGCAAAGGTCATGGCGAATATCGCCGCGGGTGCTGCAAACGCCAGGGAACCATTGATCACGCACAATCTGCGCCTGGTTGTATACATTGCAAAAAAATTTGAAACCAGCGGCGCCGGCGTGGAGGATCTTATCTCTATTGGGACAATCGGTTTGATCAAGGCTGTCAACACATTTTGCCCAACACGCAATATAAAGCTTGCTACATATGCCTCGCGCTGCATTGAAAATGAAATTTTGATGTACCTTCGGAAAAGCTCGCAGCTTAAAAATGAAATATCGATCGATGAGCCTTTAAACATAGACTGGGACGGAAACGAGCTGCTGTTAAGCGACGTGCTTGGCAGCGACAACGACGTTGTAAACCGCAACATTGAACAGGAGGCCGAATGCAATCTTTTAATTGAAGCCGTATCAAAGCTTGGGCAACGCGAAAGAAAAATTATGGAACTGCGCTTTGGCCTTTTGGGAAATAAGGAACATACGCAAAAAGAGGTTGCAGACCTGCTGCATATTTCGCAATCGTATATATCGCGTTTGGAAAAAAAAATCATCGACCGCTTAAAAAAAGATTTAAGCGCAGCGCTGTAAAATGCGTTCTTCCTGAAAATCTTTTTTCTGTGTATTTTTCTGTTAAAAACGGAAATAAATATTACTGGCCGTAAGGCAAAAATTTTTCAGGGAGTGTAAATATGAATAAAATACTTTCCGTTACATTAGCAATTTCCTTAATGGCTATCCTTTTGGTTGGCTGTAACGCTGAAAACGGCAAAATAGGGAATGGCATCAACGGTACGGTCACTGACAACCAGTCCGCCGTAAACTCCACACCCGGTGTTTCATCTGCTACCAGCAACAACGATAACGACAACAATGTTCTGGAGGATATCGGCGACGGCATTTCAGACGCTGTAAGCGGTGCCGTAAGCGGGTTTGAAGAAGGTATGGAAGGAAACAACGACAACAGCCGGAATGACGACAATAACGACAACAATGCAAGCAGCAACGCCGGTAACAACACGGCAAACGGGGCTTCGGAAAACGAAAGCAACAACGTTATGTAACGATGCAGCCTGACAAAAAAGCACACCGCAAACGGACGACGGTGTGCTTTTCTTATGCAAAGCCGCGCCGTTTTTCAGCGGCGCGGCTTTGTTATTTTAATTGTCTTTCTGTTTTTCCATATGGACCACAATCTGTTCATATGGTATATCGATCCCATTTTGATCAAAGAGCAGTTTTACCTTTTCTTGCATATCGTAATACAAGTCCCAGTAAAGATCCTTCTTGCACCAGACCTTTACATCTATGGAAATACTGCTTTCGTTATGGCCCGCAATCCCGACAATCGGCTGCGGGTCTTTACATACCATTGCATGCGATTGTACCAGGTCCATCAACAGCTGCTTTGCTTTTAAAATATCGCTCTGGTAGGACACCTGATAGGTCAAATCCACCCTGCGCAACTCATGCGATGTATAATTGATCACGTTTTCCACCGTCAGTCGCGAGTTCGGTATAATAATTTCTTTATTATCAATGGTGTTCAGGCGTGTGTTAAATATTTCTATTTTACTTACCGTTCCCTGCAGGCCTTCAAATTCTAGATAATCGCCCACTTTAAACGGTTTATTGATAATAATCAAGATTCCGCTTGCAATGTTGGACATACTGTCCTGAAGCGCAAGCCCGACCGTAACAGCCGCGGCACCGATTGCCGTAACGATCGATACCACGTTGACGCCCAGCTGGGCAATCGCAGAAATAATCACGATAATCCGCAGCGCACAAAGGGAAAAGGAGCAGATAAACGACACCGCCGCCTCTTCGGCCCTGCCTTTTTCCAGTGTTTTGCGTATCAGCCTTGTAATGACCTTGGAAAGCCACCAACCCAGAAAAAAAATTGCAACTGCAACCAGCAGCTTGGGCAAAAACGCAAGCCCCCACTGCCAAAGGCTGTCAAGCCAATTTTGCAGTGTGGAAAGCGACTCCTGGGGTGTTTCGTTAATAAATGGCAGGGTTGCTTCTGTTGACACATTCATCACCGTCTTTTCCGGATTACTCCAAAATATAATCGTAAGAAACCGTTGAAAACACAGCGCGGGCGCTGCCCGTTGCCGGCTCCTTTACAAAGCGTGCGCGCAGCTCTCTTCCATCCCCAAAATAGATAACACCCATGCCCTGGGGCGTGCCGTTTTCAAAAAAACCTGTATATCTGTGATCTGGGTAAAGCATGGTTCCTTTGCCGTGGGGGATCCCCTGCTCCCCCAGCATGCCGGAATATATTCCGCCTCCAATAGGCTCTTCCACCGCAAAGGCAGGCGCTGTGCGGTAACTTTCATATTCTGTATTCTTCAGCTTTTCGCAATATACAAGCGGGTCAAGCTTTTTTACGATAACCTTCATGCTTTTAAAGGGCTCGTTATATTTAAAAATTCCTTCAAAGCTCTTTTCGCCAAATTCCGTAAACGCACAGCCCATGCCTTCCCGCATCTCGTTTTTTATACTACCTTCATACAGCAGCGCCCCGTCCGGTGCATAGCTTCGCATATAAACGCATTTACCCTGCTGATATATGCACTCCTGCGCAACATGCCCGTTAGAAATTTGGTTGATGCGCCCATGCATTTTTCCGGCAGAAAAGGAACCTGCATACTTGGGCCTGTCTTTTTCAAAAAGCACACCCTGTCCATGGTACAGGCCGTCTTGAAAAAAGCCGCAGTAAATACGCTGTCCGTTTTCAAAACGCTGGCCATATCCGTTTGGAAGGCCGTGTGCAAACATTCCCATATAAACGCACGCACCGTCTTCAAATAAGCGGCCCATCCCGCTTTTCTCTCCGCAGGCAAAGGCGCCGTCGTACACGGGCTTATCCTCTTCATACAGCACGCCCTGCCCGTCGTAAAGGCCGTCGGCAAGCGTACCCTTATAGCGCAGGCGTCCTTCCTTGGAAAAGCAGGAAAAACGACCCGCTGCCTTTCCCTGTATAAAGCGGCCCTGCATTTTAGAGCCATCGGCTGCATATAAGGCGCCGTCCCCGTCCGGCAGCCCGTCTTTCCACATGCCGTCGTATACAAGTGTACCGTTGTCTGTATATTTGCGCGCCGTTCCGTTTACTTTCCCGTTTGCAAACGTGCCCGTTATGCTGCCGTCTTCTAAAAAGAGCCTTCCCTGCCCTTCAAACACATCGTTTTTAAACATGCCTGTATAAACAGGTGCACCGTCTGCGGCAAAAAGTGTGCCTTTTCCTTCTTTTTTACCGTTTTTAAGGCCGCCGCTGTAATAAACCGTACCATACATATCCAGTAAAGCGCCCGTGTTCTTCTGCTTTCCGTCTTCCCAAGCGGTAACCTGAAGCGCGCCGTTTTGCGCGATTGTAATACCGGCTCCGGTTTTTACTCCATCTTTCCAGTTGCCGGCATAGACAAGCTTCCCCTCTTTGTCAAAACGGGCGGCCGTCCCCTGCGGCGCGTCGTTTTCAAAAACGCCCACATGGACGCTGCCGTCTGTCGGACGGAAGGCAATCCCAAACCCGTCGCGCTTATTATCCTTCCAGTTTCCAAGATAGCTGATCCGGCCTGTTTTGAAATAATATGCGCCAAATCCGTTTCGCATATCGTTTTGGTACATTCCGTCGTAAAGTGTTTTTCCCTGGGAGGTCTGCGTTCTGCCCAAGCCTGTACGGGCGCCGCTTTCATCCAGCGCTCCATAATAAAAGCATTTTTCTTTTCCCGAAAGCGGTAAAATCTTATCCGGCACGGCAATACCAGCCGTCTGCGGCTTTTTTCTTTTCCGTTTTTCTTCTGTTTGCGCCGGCGGCTTTTGCGGCAAAACTTTTTCTCTTTCCGGGCGTTCTTTTTTATTTTCCTTTTCCTGCGCCGCATTCTGCTGCGGGACGCCCGGGCTATCTACGGAAAGATATGGCGCCTTTGTAAGATCAAATACCGTTTGTTCGTCTGCAAGCGCCTGTATATCAAAATAAAAGGTACCCGCTTTTTTTCTTGTCCTTTGCGCCTTGGCGGCGTTTTTTTCTTCTTTTGCTCCCAGTTTATTAAGCATTTGCGTCCAAAGCGCATACTTTTGCTCTGTACAAAAATATGCAAGCCCCTGTGCCGTCTGCGCACAGGCTTCAGGTAAAACCTCCTGCACAAGGCGGTCCAAAAGCGCCTGCTCCTGCGGAAGAGGCACGCTTAACAGGATAGACGGCGTTTCCTGCTCTGCGCTATAAAGCGCCAGACCGGCTTGCTTTGCGTTGACCCACGGCATAAGCGTAAATTCCGGCTGCGGATGAAAGCCGTCAAAATATTCCGTACGCAGCCATTGGTGCTGCAGATCAAAATACATTTTTTTGGTTACCGCGTCGGAATAATCCAATGTTTCCACGCAATAACCGGATAGCCCCGTCTGCCTGGCGCGTTCACAAAGCTTGCCTTCGCTTACTTTTTTCCATTTGAGAGGCCTGTGGTTTTCCATTGTATAAAAGCACTGGATAGACTCCCCCTGCGCGTTTAAAAACATTTTATCCTTTTGCCGTTTGCCGCTTGTAAAATACGCTTTGCGCACCTTAAAAAGAATATCGCTGCCAAAGCGGACCGGGTCGGCAGACAACAAATAGGCTGTATAATACATGATGTCACCGCTGATTTGTGGCCTAGTGGAAACCGTCATACTCTACCTCTTTTAAAATTTATCGTTTTCCCGAAGCTGGGCAATTGCCTGTGCAATTTTGCGGGTTGCTGCGCGCAGCTGCGGAGCAGTTTGCGTTTCCTTCTGCAGACCAAGCTCCTGCGGCGTAATGGGGGGCGCGTAAGAGATCTTCGTGGGATTAAAGAATTTCAGTTTTCCTCCCTTGGGCGTAATACAGGCCGGAACAATCGGAACCTGCATTTGCGCGGCAATCAGCGCCGCGCCGGAGCGCATGCGCAGCAGTTCCCCTGTTTTTGAGCGTGTGCCCTCCGGGAAGATTCCCAGAACCTCCCCATTCTCCAGGATTGAATCGGCCGTGTCAAAGACCGCATTGTCATGCGCACCGCGCTGCACGGGAAATGCACCCAGGCCCGTAATGAGCCGGGCAAAAAAGCGGTTGCGAAAAAGCTCTGATTTTGCCATATAGCGGATTTCCCTTTTCTGTCCGATCCCCAAAAGCAATGGGTCGGAATACGAAATATGGTTGCTGCAGATGATGTAAGCGCCGCTTTGCGGTATGTTGTCTTTATTTGTATAGCGGTAGCGGTAGAGAAGCTTAAAAAGCGGTGTGCAGATCACCCTTGCCAAACTATATAAAAACCTTTTTTTGCGCATGCTCTTTTCCTCCGTTTTTAAAGGCGCTCTTCAATGATACCGACAAGCCTTGCAAGAGACGTTTCAAGCGGCTCGTCGGAGGTATCCAGCAAAATACTGCCGCAAGCCGGTTTTAAAGGCGCAATGGCGCGATGGGAATCGTTATAATCTCTTGTTTCAATATCCTGCAGAATATCTTCAAATTTTACGTCCATCCCTTTTTCCGTAAGCTCCTCATAACGGCGCTTTGCACGGCAACGGGCGGAGGCTGTAAGAAAAATCTTGATCTGTGCATTTGGCAGCACAACTGTACCGATGTCTCTGCCGTCCATAATCACATCATATTTTTCTGCCATGCCCCTTTGCAGGCCCAGCAGAAAATCACGCACCGGCTTAAGCGCAGAAATGCCAGACGCCGCCATGGAAACCTCCGGCGTGCGGATGTCGTCCGACACGTCCTTTCCGTTAAGGTACACACGCTGCACGCCGTCTTGGAATGCAAGCTCAATCTTTGTTTTTGCAAGCAGCGCATGAACCTGCTCCTCATCACTGATCGCTACGCCGTTTAACAGAGCGTTAAGACCGATTGCCCTGTAAAGCGCACCCGTATCCACATATATAAAATGCAGTTTTTTTGCCGCAAGCCGCGCAAGGGTACTTTTCCCCGCGCCGGCAGGTCCGTCAATTGAAATTGCTGTCATTTTATTGATTCCTTTCTGCTTTGAATTTCTGTCTGTTTTATGGCAAAACGGCGGCGCTTACACCTGCAAGATAACCGGTTGAAAAAGCAATCTGCAAATTATAACCGCCCGTATATGCGTCCACATCTATGACCTCGCCCGCAAAATAAAGTCCCTTTACTAGCCTGGACTGCATGGTTTTGGGATCAATTTCCTTCACATGCACACCGCCTGCCGTTATGATAGCCTCTTCTACCGGACGGAAACCTTCGATCTGCACAGCAAAATTTTTGAGCAGGCTGGAAAATCCCATCCTTTGCTGCCTGGTTACACCATTGCATTTGGTATGCTGCAAAATGCCGGAGCGCGCAACCACAACGGGGATCATCGCTTTAGGCAACAGGCCGTGCAGCGCGTTTAAAAAAGCTTTGTTTTTATTCTCCTGAAAATCACGCAGCAGTCTTTTTTGCAGCTGCTCCTCTGAAAGCGCCGGCTTTAAGTCAATATAAACCGTATATCTTCCCTTGCGCATGGGGCGCATATGCGCGCTTGCGCTTAAGATGACCGGCCCGCTCAGCCCAAAATGTGTAAAAAGAAGCTCCCCAAAGTCTTTGTATCTTTCTTTTTTCTGTTCCTGATCTATGACCTTAATCGCAATATTTTTCAGCGTAAGGCCCTGAAGCTCCGGGCAAAACGCATCGCTCGACATAAGCGGAACCAAAGACGGCCCAAGCGGTGTGATCGTATGCCCTGCGGCACGTGCAAGACGGTATCCGTCGCCGGTAGAGCCTGTTCGCGGATAGGATAAACCGCCGCAGGCAATGATTACGCAATCGCCGGAGAGTACTTTCCCATCCTCCGTACGAACGCCCTGCACCCGACCGTTTTCCAGCAAAAGCGCCTGCGCTCGCCCATGGACGATATTGCAACCCGTTTGCCGCAGGAACCGGGTCATGGTTTCCACCACATCTGATGCTTTGTCCGACTGTGGAAAAACGCGGCGCCCGCGCTCTGTTTTCAGGGCAAGGCCGCAGCTTTCAAAAAAGGCCATGGTGTCATGCGGGGAAAAGCGGCTGGCCGCACTGAACAAAAAGTTTCCGTTTGCCGGCACGGCGGCTATAAAATCACGGACGTCACAGTCGTTTGTAACATTGCATCTGCCCTTCCCCGTGATCATAAGCTTTCTGCCGGTACGGGCGTTACGCTCCAACACCACCACCTGTGCGCCGTTTTGCGCCGCTGTCCCTGCCGCCATCATCCCGGCCGCGCCTGCGCCGACCACCAATATACGCTTGCCGGGCATCACTGCTGCTCCGGAAGGCCTTCGCCCACACCAATCTGCTCCGACGTTTTTGCATAAACGTCGTATTCGTCCCATACCTGTTCCAGCTTTGTAAAGGTCTGCTCGACGTTTTCCTTCTTTTCCAGCACGGTCGCTACAAGCAGCGCGTTGATCATACTCAACGGCGCTACGAGTGAATCTACCACCGAAGCCATGTCGCTGCGCGCAAGCAGCACATAATCTGCCGGGCCGACAAGCGGCGAAACCATGCTGTCTGTCAATGCGATAACGCCTGCTTTTCTGTCAGATGCAAACTGCATGGCCTCGACGGCCGTTTTGGAATAACGTGGAAAGCTAATGCCAATGATGACGTCTTTTTCATTGATATGAAGCAGCTTTTCATAAATTTCTATTTTGCTTGTCGTGCTCACCACATGCACGTTACCAAACATGAGGTCAAAATAATAACCCAGAAAGCTGGCAAGCGCGGAAGAGCTTCTGACTGCAAAAATATAAATATTCTTTGCGCCGACAATCGCTTTGACCGCCTTGACAAAATCGTCCCGCGAGGTTTCCTCCAGCGTTGCCCTGATTTTATCAATATCCTGGTTGAGCACGCTTTCCAGCACGTTATGATCGCCAATGCGGTCGGCGGTTACCTGTATGCGCTGTACAGACGTCAGCTTGTCGCGTATCATCTCCTGCATGGCTTTTTGCAGCTTAGGGTACCCGTCATAACCGATCTCGGTTGCAAAGCGCACGACGGTCGATTCGCTGACGCCAACCGTTTCCCCAAGCCTGGAGGCTGTCATAAAGGCCGCCTTGTCATAGCATTCTTCAATATAGGCCGCAATGCGCTTTTGTCCCTTAGAAAGCTTTTTTCGCTGTGATTCTATCCTTAAAAACAAATGTTTTTCCATTTTACCATTCCCTTTGCATCAGCCGTTTGCGTTGATTTAAATGCATATTTAAATTAATTTTAATACTTAGTCCTGCAAAAATCAAGCAAATGCACAGAAATAAACGGCCGTTTTTGCAGGATTGTTTTTTTCTCTTTCAAATGAATTGCCAAAACGGCCTGAATATGATAGAATAAACTAAATTTTTTACAGAGAGAGATTGGATTATGATTGCTGTAATCGACTATGGCGCAGGAAATTTGCAAAGCGTGGTTAAAGCGCTTACACATATTGGGTGTGAATCCGTCATCACACGCGACAAGGAAACCCTCTTACGCTGCGACGGCGCAATTTTGCCGGGGGTCGGCTCGTTTGGGGATGCCATGCACTGTATGGAGCAGCGCCATATGCGCAGCGCCGTGCTTGCGTTTAAAGACACCGGAAAGCCCTTTTTAGGCATTTGTCTGGGCTTACAGCTGCTTTTTCCAGGCAGCGAGGAAAGCCCTGGGGTAGATGGCCTGTCTTTTTTTCAGGGCAGCATCCGGAAAATTCCCAACACAACCGGAAAGCTGAAAATCCCCCATATGGGCTGGAATTCGCTCTCCATCCGGGATCACAGCGGTATTTATGCCGGCATAGAAGAAAACCCCTATGTTTATTTTGTACATTCTTATTATCTTAAGGCGGCGCAGCCATCTATTGTAACGGCGCAGACAGAATACGGCGGGACGGTCATAGACGCCTCCGTTCAATACAATAATGTGATTGCCACCCAGTTTCATCCGGAGAAAAGCGGTGAAACAGGCCTGAAAATGCTGAAAAACTTTGCCGGTATGGCCGGGCAGCCGGTATAAAAGAAAGGAACACACCTGCATGTATGCAAAAAGGATTATTCCCTGTCTGGATGTAAAAAACGGCAGGGTCGTAAAAGGAACCAGCTTTGTTCATCTGCGCGATGCAGGCGACCCCGTAGAGGCCGCCGCCGCTTACGACAGCCAGGGGGCAGACGAGCTTGTACTGCTGGATATTACCGCTTCAAGCGACGCACGCAAGATTATAATAGATATTGTGCAAAAGGTCGCAAATACCATCTTTATCCCATTTACCGTAGGCGGCGGTATCCGTACTGTGGATGATTTTACAGAAATTTTAAGAGCGGGGGCCGACAAGGTTTCTGTTAATTCAGCGGCTGTACTGCGTCCAGAAGTAATCAGCGAAGCCGCCTATAAATTTGGAAGCCAGTGCGTTGTGGCTGCAATTGACGCAAAACGGCGGCAGGACGGCTGGGAAGTATATATAAACGGCGGGCGCACACCCACAGGGCTTGACGCCGTACAATGGGCTGTGCAGGCAGAAGCGCGCGGCGCAGGCGAAATATTGCTGACAAGCATGGACTGCGACGGACAGAAAAACGGATACGACCTGGAACTGACCAACGCTGTATCTGAGCAGGTAGGCATCCCCGTGATTGCATCGGGAGGCGCTGGCAGTATGCAGCATTTTTACGACGCGTTTACAAAAGGAAGCGCCGATGCAGTACTTGCGGCCTCGCTGTTCCATTTTGGCGAAATTTCTATTCCGCAGCTAAAGACCTACCTGCAAAAAAAAGGCGTTCCGGTCAGGCTGTAAAAAAGCCGTACGGCGGCCCCAGTGCTATTTGTGAAGAATACAAATTAAGATAAAAAGAGAAAGACAGGCAGAAAATATGCCTGTCTTTTTTCATTTATGCCCGAATCCTCTTTACTAGTCTATGGATAAAGCTGAGAACACATGGCTTTATTTATGGCTTACCCCGCCATGACATCGTCGACGACGGAAAGCAGCTTTTCTTCGTTAAACGGTTTTACTATGTAGCCTTTTGCGCCCATTGTGATCGCTTCTTCCTTTTGGGCGTCTTCCGTTTGTGCAAACACCATAACGACCTTGGTCTGCGGTGAAATTTCCAGCACTTTTTTTAAAAGCGATAAATCGCAGCTGTCCGGCAGGGAACCGTCGAGCAAAACAAGCGACGGCATTTGTTCGTTTACGCAGCGTAAAGCCTCTTTTGCGTTAGACGCTTCAAGCGTATGCGTATAGCCCGCGTTTACCAGCGCTCTTTTTGTCAGCTTTCTGGGGAACGATAAATCGTCTACCACCAAAATTGACGCATCCATTTTCCTGTGGTTTCATCTCCTTTCTCTTTCAATTTGGCTTCATTATAGCATATGCACAGGAAAATACAATGTATTTCCTAAATTGTTTATAAAACATTCATAAAGCCTTGTAAAAATCGCCCTATTGCTGTACCTTTCTGTCGGTCACACTGGCTTGTTGGAAATCCCTTTCACATTGCACTAAAACAATGCCAGCAGGCGGTAGCGTATAAAAAATACATTGCGCGCTTGCGTTTTTTACAGATTGTCCAAAGTTGTTTTCTTCTATCATAAAAGCCGCGGTCGTGCTTACATTAAGCACAACCGCGGCGTCTGTTTTTTATCTATGTAAAGTTTTTTGTAAAGTTTTTATTTTGTTCCGAAAATCCTGTCGCCTGCATCGCCCAGCCCCGGCACAATGTAGGCTTTTTCATTTAGATGATCGTCCTTTGCAGCGCAAAACACCTGCACATCCGGATGTGCTTCTGTAAGCGCGGCAATTCCTTCTGGAGCGGCAATAATACATAGAAACTTTATACTCTTGGGGTTACTCTTTTTTATGACCGAAATTGCGTCCACTGCAGAACCGCCGGTAGCAAGCATGGGATCCAGCACAAAAACGTCGCGCTCGTGGATGTCTGCCGGCAGCTTGTTATAATATTCTACAGGCTGGTGCGTCTGCTGGTCGCGGTAAAGGCCAATATGACCGACTTTTGCCGCCGGAACCATCCGCAGCATTGCATCCAGCATACCGCACCCGGCCCGCAGGATTGGGACAAACGCAAGCTTTCTTCCCGCTATAATATTGGCCTTGCACGGAGCCACCGGAGTTTCAATCTCAATTTCCTGCAGATCCAGGTTTCTGGTCGCTTCGTAGCACATGAACATGGCTATTTCGCCTATAAGCTCCCGAAACAGTTTACTGCCCGTGTTTTTATCACGCAAAAAAGTCAGCTTATGCTGGATCAGCGGATGGTCAAATACCGTGACCTGTTTTTCCATTGTCTGAACCCTCCGTTTCTATTGACTTTTATTGTTTCTTTTCATCTTCCATTAAGGCAATCATATCAACCCGCTTTTGGTGGCGCCCTCCGTCAAACGGGGTATGCAAAAAGATATCCGTAAAGCAGACTGCTTTCTCCCCGTCTATTACTCTGCCGCCCATGCAAAGAATATTTGCATCGTTATGGCGGCGCGCCATCTCTGCAGAAAACGCATCTGCAACGACAGCCGCACGAATCCCTTTTATTTTATTTGCCGCAATAGAAATTCCAATTCCCGTACCACAGCACAAAATCCCTTTTTCGGCTTTTCCTGCCGCCACTTCGCCTGCAACCTTTTTGGCAATTTCAGGGTAGTCGGCAGCCTCTTCTTTTAAAACGCCGAAATCTTTATAAGCAATCCCTTTTTCTTCCAGATAGAGCCTGACGGCCTCTTTGATCTGATAGCCGCCATGATCCGCTCCCAATGCTAGCATTTTTTTGCCCCCTCGGTTTTCTTTTTTAATTCTCTCTCGGCCTGCGGCAGGCGCAGATAAAACGGCATAAGCTGTGCCGCCGTTAAAAGCCCGCCCTGCTTACAGACTTGCTGTGCCGCCATAGCAACACCCCCGGCCCGCTGATAGCGGAGCAGCGGCTGTGCAAGCTCCAGATTTTTTATTTCTTCCGACAATAGCGCATAAGCCGCTTCGCTTCCGTCGCCTGTCAAAACGATCCGCTCTTTATACGCTTTCAGATCTGCAGCCAGCTGTGTATAGGACAAGGCCCGGTCCTGCGTAAGCCGCGTAAGCGTTCCGCCTTTGCTTTGAAACAGTGCATTATAAAATTGCTTGCAGCGCGCATCCATTACCGAGCATACAATACAGTCTGTCCCCAGCAAATTCTGGGCCATGGCCTCCAGCGTAGACACGGCGATACAGGGTTTATCCAAAGCCTGGGCCATCCCTTTGACCGCAGCCACGCCAATGCGCACGCCGGTAAAGGATCCGGGGCCGGCAGCCACTGCAAACGCGTCGATCTCTTTGATATCCGTCATGGTATTTTGCAAAAGAGCCTGGCACATTGGCATCAGCGTTACGCTGTGCGTAAGGCTGGTATGGGTAAAAAATTCCCCGTAGAGCTTTCCGTCTTCCCAAATCGCTACGGAGGCGGGCGCTGCAGTAGAATCAACCGCCAGCAGTTTCATATCCCTTTTGCCCCCTCTATTGTAAAAATACGTTCCGTTTCCTTGGCCCCCTTTTCTATCGTAATGCGTATGACATCCTCCGGAAGCGCGTTTTCTATGTTTTCGCTCCATTCAATCACAAGCACGCCGGTGCCAAGATAATCAAAAAAGCCGACGGCATATAAATCGTCCCATCCGGATATGCGGTACATATCGAAATGATAAACGGTAAATTTCCCGTTATACACATTGCAAAGCGCAAAGGTTGGGCTGGACACGCCGTCTTCAATCCCAAGCCCACAGGCAAGCCCTGTGGTAAACATGGTTTTTCCCATGCCAAGCCCGCCAAACAGGGCGATAACCTCGTCCCCTTTCAAAGTCTGTGCAAGCTTTTCGCCGATCCTGCGGGTTTCCTCAGCAGAGGCGCTTTTCCATACTGTCATGTGGCTATCATCCATTCTTACAATTTGCAGATCAGAACAGCCCCGAGATCACGCCGTCTTGGCTGATATCTATTTTCTGTGCGGCCGGCTCTTTTGGCAAGCCTGGCATGGTCATGATGTCGCCCGTAAGCACCACGACAAAGCCAGCGCCATTGGAAAGGCGCACATCTTTGACCGTTATGGTAAAATCCTTTGGTGCACCCAAAAGCGCCGGATCGTCCGAAAGAGAATACTGCGTCTTGGCAATACACACCGGAAGCGCTCCGCCGCCGAGTGATTCTACCTCTTGGAGCGCTTTTTCCGCAGCAGAGGTATATACAACGCCGGAGGCACCATAAATTTTCGTTGCCACCGCCAAAATTTTTTGCTTTAACGGTATATCTAAAGGATAGACTGGTGAAAACTCAGACGGCTGTTCCACTGCCTGACATACCTTTTGCGCAAGCGCAACTCCACCGGCGCCGCCTTTTGCAAAGACCTCTGAAAGTGCAAAATCCGCGCCCTTTTGCGCACAATATTGCTCGATAAAGGCAAGCTCTTGTTCTGTATCCGTGTCAAACCGGTTGATTGCCACAACGACTGGAACCCCATAGCTGCGCATATTATCAATATGCACGCCCAGATTGCCGATCCCTTTTTGCAGCGCCTCCATGTTTTCGTTTTTGAGCGCATCTTTCAGCGCCCCACCGTTGTATTTCAACGCACGGCAGGTAGCCACCACCACAATTGCCGCAGGACATAGTCCTGCGCAGCGGCATTTGATGTCCAAAAATTTTTCCGCTCCCAGGTCAGAGCCAAAGCCCGCCTCCGTTATACAATAATCCGCCAGCTTAAGCGCCAGCTTGGTAGCTCTGACAGAATTACAGCCATGGGCAATATTGGCAAAGGGCCCCCCATGCATAATAACCGGGCTTCCTTCCAGCGTCTGTACCAGATTTGGCATGATTGCGTCTTTTAAAAGTGCTGTCATTGCGCCCTGCGCATGAAGATCCCTTGCATAGACCGGCCGGCCGTCCAACGTATAGGCCACCAAAATATTGCCAAGCCTGCGCTTTAGATCCTGCAAATCCTCCGAAAGGCATAAAATTGCCATAACTTCGCTTGCTACGGTAATCATAAACCCGTCTTCGCGCGGAACGCCGTTTACCTTTCCGCCAAGGCCAACCACAATATTGCGCAGCGCGCGGTCGTTCATATCCAGGCAGCGCTTTATCAAAACCCTGCGTGGGTCAATAGACAAGGCGTTTCCCTGCTGCAGATGGTTGTCCAGCATAGCGCAAAGCAGATTGTTTGCAGATGTAATTGCATGCATATCCCCTGTAAAATGCAGATTGATATCTTCCATAGGAAGCACCTGGGCATAACCGCCGCCCGCTGCGCCGCCTTTTACCCCAAAAACAGGGCCAAGCGAGGGCTCGCGCAGTGCAACGACCGCCTTTTTCCCTATTTTTGCCATGGCCTGTCCAAGCCCGGCCGTCGTGGTTGTTTTCCCTTCCCCTGCCGGCGTTGGATTGATCGCCGTCACAAGGATAAGCTTTCCATCCTTGTGATCTTTTAAACGCGCAAATAGACGGTCGTTAAGCTTTGCCTTATAACGTCCATAGCTTTCCGTTTCTTCCTCCTTGATCCCCAACTGTCTTGCAATTTGCAAAACCGGTACAGGCTGGGCCTGCTGCGCAATTTCAATGTCTGTCATCACGGGATATGCACCTCCAAAATTAAACCTTAACCGCAAAAATTATACCATATTGCGTGTGTCATAACAACCCTGAAAAAGCAGCTTATGACAAAAAGCGCAGAAAATACCCGCATACAACCGTATACGGGTATTTTTGCTATTCTGTTCTGCTGACTGTAACATTTGCCGTATATGCCTGTGTATCATACGCCCAGCATTCTGATTGGTTGTTAATGTGTATATTGACAGGCATTTCCGCTGTACCGACAAAGCCGTCGCCAAGGCTGCTTAAGTCGATTTGCGCCTCCACATCGCTTGCAGTAAGCTCGGAAACCACATCCTCCGGCCCTATAACCGTAACGTCTATACTTGTCGTCATCGCAACCGCCGTGTATCCGTCGTCCAAATGATCAAAGGTAAACCTATTGACCGTAAGCACAGTGGAATCATAGCCGGAAAGATCCAAGCTGACGGTTGCATTGCTTTCATTGCTGATATTAATACATCCCGCTGGAAGGTCGATCGGCAGCGTAAACTCCGTATTGTCCGGAGAGACCTGCGAAAAATCAATCGCCTGCAGGGAAATAGAGCTGAGGCTCTGCATAACCTCCTCTGACCCGGCAATCATCAAAGAAGACGGTGTAACCGTTGCAAACGCACTAACATCAAAGCCAGACGGCACGTTTGTAAACTGCGGCTCCAGCGGAAGCTCCTTTTTGGGCAGGACCGGTACGGTGACTGTGACCATATTATTTTCCACATTTGTGGTTAGAAGCTCGCTTCTGATCTGTGTTCCGGTAGTATCATACAGGACAATTTCATAGTCCTGGGAAGTGGTTTCTCTTAAATCGCCCGAAAAATCCCCTTCAATTGCAACTTTATCTACCTTCATCACCTCGGTCTGCGGGCCGGATATGGTGATCGTGTCTGTAGAATAGACAGCCTTTCCCCTGAAGTAGGTAGATTCTGTCCGTATGCCGCTGTAGTCTATATTGTCCGTCAGTGAAAATTCGCGCGAGCTTTGCCGGTCTACATATACGCTTACAATCTGCGGCGTAACAGATAAAATTTCATAGTCGGACTTTACACCGTTTTTTCTGGCGGTTAATTCAAGCGAATACGTGTTCGGCGCGGTAATTGTGTTGGAAGCCTGCAGCGCAACCACCTGGATGTCATCCTTTGTTACATTTGCAACCGTCAGCCTGTTGCCTGATATCAAAACAGAGGCCGTCGTGTCCCCACCGCTGAAGATGGTAAGGCCGTCCTCCCGCGCGGCATCTGAAAGCGGGATCGTAATAGGGATATCCGAAATGGTGTATTCAATTGCTTCTCCCGTGTTCTGCGAAAAAAAGAGCCACAAGCCGCATGCCATTAAAAAAGAAAAAACTATCAGAAATTTATTGTTCCTAAAAAGCTTGCTCAGCGAAAATGATTTAATCCTTTTCATGCCTTTTCTCCTTCCTTTTGGATGAGAAAATGGGGATCAGCTCTATGATATCCGTCTTATCGCCAGGCAACAAAAGCTCTTCGAGCCTTTCCTTTAACGTATCCCTTGTATAGTCCCTGGTAAGCCTGCCTCTGTATGCCACAGAAATATTCCCGGTTTCTTCAGAAACAACCACAATCACCGCATCCGATTCTTCGCTCATGCCAAGCGCCGCTCTGTGGCGCGTTCCAAGGTTGACATCCACTTCCTCGTTTTTGGTAAGCGGCAAAATACAGCCTGCGGCATAGACCCGTCCGTCGCGCATAACTACCGCGCCGTCATGCAGCGGCGCCTTGTTAAAAAACAGGTTGCCAATGACCGAAACAGACGGCTCCGCGTCGACAATTGTACCGGTGTCAATAATTTCGCCCAGCTTTGTTCTTCTTTCAAACACAATCAAAGCGCCCGTTTTTGCGCGTTGAAACACCAGCGCCGCGTCTGCAACAGCACTGATCGCTTTCTTTTGCAGAGCGATCCCACGATTGTCTTCCTTTGCCTGCATACCAAATTTAAAATTTTTGGACAGCTTGCTGCGCCCAATTTGCTCAAGCGCCTTTCTGATTTCCGGCTGAAAAATAATAAACAGGATAATAACGCCAAATTCAAAAAAGTTCCTGAGCAAAGCGGTCAGCATAGTAAGCTGGAAGGTAAAGGCAAGCAAATAAACAGCAACAAGAATTACCACGCCCTTTAAGAGCTGTTCCGCTCTTGTTTCGCGCACCAACTTTAAAATACTATATATAACAAAGGTTATGCAGAGAATATCCACAAGATCTTTTATTTCAAAAGTTCTGATAATTGAAAGAAAAGAATTTATCAGCTGCATATCTTTCTTCCTTCCGGTTTTGTTGAAATACCTGTATCTTTGATTTATTTTAGCATATATTCCCTCTGATGGAAATACCTTTTTAACTGTTTTTTAACTTTTTTGTAACCTTTGCTTCATCTGCATAACTGCAAAGGCCAAACGGTCAATCTGCGCCGTATTGGAAAAATAGGAAGGGCTTACACGCACCGCGCCCGTTTCCAGTGTACCAAAGGCCGCGTGCGCAACCGGCGCACAATGCAGTCCGGCACGCAGCGCAATATCGTAATGGCGGCTTAAATGCTCTGCGACTGTTTCGCTGTCCATCCCCTGGACATTAAACGATAAAACGGGCGAAAAATGGCCAAGGTCCGGCTTTTCTGTGTAAAGCTTGACAAAAGAAAGATTGGCCAGTTTATCATATAAACGCCGAATGAGTGCCATCTCATGCGACGCAATTGTTTTCTCTTTGATTCTGGATACAAATTCTATACCGGCTTTCAGCCCTGCAATCCCCGGCAAATTGGGCGTGCCACTTTCAAATTTGTCTGGCATAATTGCCGGATGCTCAAAAGAAACGGAGCTGCTGCCGGTGCCGCCCTGCATAAACGAAGAGAGCCGGTCACTGTTTGCTGTAATGAGCAGCCCCGTCCCCATTGGCCCGTACAAGCCCTTATGCCCGGCGGTACATAAATAGTCTATTTTATTTTCCTGTAAATCAATTGGAATGGTTCCCGCCGTTTGCGCGCAATCGACCAAGATCTGTATGCCGTATTCGTGGCACAGGGCGGTCAGGCGCTCGACGGGCAGGCGTACACCCCAAACATTGGAGGCGTGCGTGCATACAACAAGCTTTGTCTTACCATTTAATGCGTTGCGAAAAGCATCCACCGTTTTGTCGTTATCCCCGGGATAAACGGTGGCCTGTGTAAAGGTTACCCCTTCTTTTTCAAGCTCCGTCAGCGGCCGGATAACAGAGTTGTGCTCTAAATTAGAGCATACTACGTGATCCCCGCTTCTTAAAAGCCCTTTTAAAACAATATTGATAGAATGCGTACAATTCAGCGTAAAAACGACATTTTCTTCTTTTTCTGCATTAAAAAGCGCCGCGGCCTTTACCCTGCAATCGTATATTTCTTTTGCAGATCTCATAGAAAGTCTGTGGCCGCTGCGCCCGGGATTTGCTCCGTAAGTTTTTAACGCTTCGTGAACCGCCGCTGTAACCGACGGCGGCTTTGGAAAGGTCGTTGCCGCGTTGTCAAGATAGATCACGGCACAACCTCCCTGCTTGTTCGGCCAAGGACCGTTATACCGTTGTTTATAAGGATTCTTTCTGCCTCATCTGTCCGTCTGGGTACATAAAGGCTGTAGCCGCAACTGTTTGCCTCGCCCTGCTTTGGCGTCCTCTCTATATCGGCGGCTATGCCATGCTTTAACAGGACAGACCTTCCTTTCATTGCATATGTGATGGAAGTCAGCATAATCAACTGCTTGCCCACATATATCACCTCGCTCCTTTTTTATTACATTCTATGCTGGAGCGGCAGGTTGCGTGTACAGGCGTTTTTCCATATCTTCAGCAGACACAGCGCTTACTGCGACGGGCCTTCGTCAAAGCCGTCACGAAACGAATCGTCCACTGCATCGGGGAAGGCGTCATTGCGGTCATATGCATCTGGAGCATACGGGCCGTGGTCGTCGCCTATAATTTCCCCTCTGCGCATGTGAAGCCTCATTTTTTCCTCTTCAACGGCGTCTGAAAGATTGTCTTTAAACATCTGGGCGTTTTTTATATTTTTAACGACCAGGTGGGGCTGAAACCTGTCCTGGGATTCTATAATCACCGTACCCAAAGAAAATATTTTCTGTAAAAGTGTGCGCTGCAGCGTGATATCCAGCACGCGGTAGAGCAGAATTTCGTTTTCTTTGCTTGTCAGAAGGCCCTCGTTAATCAAAAGCTTTCTATTGGTAAGGGTGTATTTTGTAAACGTAAACGGCAGGCCAAAAAGCAGCCAGCGTTTTCTTTCTTGCTGAATAATTTCCACATCGTCTGCTTTTCCGCGCGCACCGGTTTTTGCAGGATTTGCCGCATAGTCCGCCATACAATCCGCCTCCTTTTATTCTCCAAACGTAATACCAATCTGCTTGGCTGTCTGGATAATATCACTATCTACAGGAACAGCCTTCAGCTTTCCAGCAACTTGGTTTAACGGCACGGGAACAATTTTATTATTGATCAACGCCACCATATTGCCATACTTTTCCTGAATAATCAGCTGTGCCGCCGCCGCGCCAAAGCGTGTAGAAAGCACCCGATCATAGGGACATGGGCTGCCACCGCGCTGAAAATGGCCCGGGACCGTGACCCTTGTTTCCTGCCCGGTTGCCTGTTCAATTTCGTGGGCAATTTTATAGGAAATGGAGGGATAGGCAAGCTCTGCAATCGCCGCTTTCTTTTTCTTTTTCGGCAGCGCCGCAAGTTCCTTGGAAATAGCGCCTTCGGCTACAGCCAGGATAGAGAAATTTTTCCCGCTGCTAGTCCTTGCCTTTACGGTTTGTATAACGGACTGGATATCATACGGGATTTCAGGAATCAAAATAATGTCTGCCCCGCCTGCAATACCGGCATACAGGGTAAGCCATCCAACCTTATGCCCCATAACCTCTACAATAAACACCCTGCCGTGCGAGGTTGCCGTTGTATGGATGCAGTCGATCACATTGGTTGCAATATCAACGGCACTTTGGAACCCAAATGTCATGTCTGTCCCCCAAAGGTCATTGTCAATGGTTTTGGGTAAAGACACGATATTTAATCCTTCTTCACACAGCAGGTTGGCCGTTTTCTGTGTGCCGTTTCCGCCCAAAATCACCAGGCAGTCCAGCTTAAGCTCTTTGTAGTGCTCTTTCATGGCCTTAACCTTATCTACACTGTTTTCATCCACAACGCGCATCAGTTTAAACGGCTGCCTGGATGTGCCAAGAATGGTTCCGCCGCGGGTAAGAATGCCGGAAAAATCCTCTTGCTTCATCTGCCTGTATTCACCATAAATCAATCCGCGGTAACCGTCGATAATCCCATATATTTCAATACCGTCTGTCCCGTAATGGGCATACAAAGCCTTTGCAACACCCCGTATGGAGGCGTTGAGCCCCTGGCAGTCCCCACCGCTTGTTAAAATACCAATCCTTTTCACTGTAACACGTCCTTTAATCCTTGATCTTATTTTGCTGCGCATGCTTTGGCAGGATAGGCGTTCCGATTGTCTTGCTCTCTTTGATCCTTTTTACACTGCGCTGCTCTTTTTTGGCAAGCTGGGAAAATTGTGTCTGGGAGTTGATTACCCGTTTGCCGCGCTTATCAATATGCAGATAAGTCGTGTCTGAAAGCTGGATTCTTGCGTTGACCGTATCTTTCAACATAAGGTCTAAAATAGCAAAGCCGCGCTTTTTCAGCAGCTCATCCTCCACGGGAAAAACCAGCTCCACACGCTTGTCCAGGTTTCTTTGCATCCAGTCTGCGCTGCCCATATATACAACCGGGTCACCCGCATTTTCAAATTTAAAAATCCGGCTGTGCTCCAGCAGCTGCCCTACAATACTGTGTACACTGATATTGTCACTGACGCCCTTAATCCCCGGGATCAAGCAACAGATGCCTCTGATGATCAGCTTAATTTTTACGCCCGCCTGCGACGCTTTATATAAGAGCTCGATAATCGCAGGATCTACCAAAGAGTTGACCTTTGCCGTAATCCCGGAAGGGAGTCCCTGCTTTGCATTGAGCGTTTCTTTTTTTATCATATCCTCAAAAAATTTCCGCATTCCCGTAGGAGCGACGATAAACTTATTATACTCCGGGGGAAGGGAATATCCTGTCAAAACATTGAACAGGGACGACGCGTCGGTCCCATATTCTTCTTTACAGGTAAACATGCCAATGTCCGTATAAAGGCGTGCGGTAACATCGTTATAGTTGCCCGTGCCCATATGCAGATACCGGCGGATCGCGTTATGCTCGCGCCGGACAACCAAACATATTTTGCAATGTGTTTTAAGCCCGGTAAGGCCATAAATTACATGGCAGCCCGCCTTTTCCAGCTTTTTGGCCCAATGGATATTGTTTTCTTCGTCAAACCGCGCCTTCAGCTCCACAAGCACGGTTACCTGTTTCCCGTTTTCCGCCGCTTTGATCAGCGCTGCAATAATAGGGGAATTGCCGCTGACGCGGTAAAGCGTCTGCTTGATTGCCAGAACGTTTGGATCGTCGGCTGCCGTTTTGACAAAGCGCAGCACACTGTCAAAGCTTTCATATGGGTGATGCACCATGCGGTCTCTTTCACGAATTGCCTCAAAAATGTCGTCATAGCCATAAAAATCTGCCGGAGGAGAAACCGGTACAATCGGCTCAAAACGAAGATGGTCACAACCGTCAATCCCTGCAAACTTTGACAAGAATGTGAGGTCAAGGGGACCGGATTGCTCATAAACCTCCTGCGGCTCTACATCGAGCATATCAATCAAAAAGTTTTTCAGCTCGCTGTCGCACTTTCGGTAAATTTCCAGACGCACAGGCTTGCCGCGTTTTCTTTTTTTAATGGATTTTTGTATTTCTTCCATTAAATCGTCCGTTTCTTCATCGATATCCAAATCGGAATCACGCGTAATACGAAACGGGCAAAAGGCCTTAATATTATAAAGCTCAAACAACTCTTCGAGCTTATGCATAATAATATTTTCAAGCAAAATAAAGGCTCGGCCTTCAGCGGAAGGCAGCTCCAGAAAGCGCGGCAAAATGGACGGAACCTGGATCACCGCAAATACGGATTCCTCCTCCATATCTGTTAAGCGCACCGCGATATTCAGGCTTTTATTTGCCAAAAGCGGAAACGGGCGGCTGGTGTCGACCGCCATAGGTGTCAGCACGGGAAAAACAAGCCTTTCAAAATAAGCGTCAATAAATTTCATTTGCTTTTCATTAAGCTCTTTGATTTTTAAAAAGGCAAGCCCGTTATTTTTGAGCACCGGCAAAATGGAACGGTTTAAGCAGGAGTATTGCTTCTTTGAAAAATCATGTATTTTAACAGAAAGCTTTTCCATTTGCTGCACCGGGGTCAGCCCGGCCGGATCCGGATGCGTATAGCCCTGATGAATCTGTTCCATAATCCCTGCAACGCGCACCATAAAAAACTCATCCAAATTGGAGGCCGTGATTGATAAAAACTTTACCCGCTCCAAAACGGGGTTTTCTTTTTCCGTTGCTTCTTCCAAAACACGAATGTTAAAATCCATCCAGCTTAATTCCCGGTTGTTATACGGCATTGTAAAATGAGTTTTTGCCGCCGGCTGCGCCGAAATCACGGTCTTGTCCTTTTCTTCCTGTTTGCTTTTTTCCTTTTTTGCCATATACCTTTCCCCTTCCTTTTATATAAATAAAAGGGGTGGGAACAGCCGACCAGTATATTCTACAAGGCCGGAGCCTTTCCCCGCCCCAAAGTCCTACTATTTTAAATTGTCTTTACGCAGTTTAAAATGGCTTCGTATACTGCGTCAAAATCTGCTTTTGTAACAAGCAGGGAAATCTGCACCTCTGAGGTTGATATCACGCGTATGTCTGTATTGACCTCCGCCACCGCCCTGAATATTTTCGCGGCGATCCCCGGGGTGTTTTCCATCTGCTTGTCAAGCACAGAAACAATATAGTTCCCGCTGCTGACAATCGGCTTGGCCCTTCCGCCCTGCAGCCCGGAGGTAAATTCCAGCAGCTTGATCAAATCGGTGTCCTTAATGGTAAAGGACAGGCTGGTCGATGCGCTTTGCACCGGCGAGAGGGATATCATATCCACATCTATCCCTATGGATGCAATTTTCTCAAAAATGTCTGCAATCTGCTGCATATTGGCAGGAATATCGTGCAGCGATACCAGCGTAATTTCGTCAGATACGTTGACAACAGGATTCATAAAAAGCCCCAATCCTTTCCAGTTTATTTTGCCGCTAGCAGGTCTGACATATCATACATACCCGCAGCCTTTCCGTTTAAAAACGCAGCGGCATTGACAGCCCCGGTTGCAAAAACCTCTTTGGACTGTGCCTGATGCTTAATGGTAAGCACCTCGTCATGACCTGCAAACAGAACCTCATGCTCGCCGACAATGGTGCCGCCCCGCACCGTATGGATTCCAATTTCGTTCTTTTCCCTTTTTTTTCTGTAAGAATGGCGGTCATACACATACTGCGGCTCTTTTTCCATAACGGAAGCAATCCCGTCTGCAATCATCAACGCCGTGCCGCTTGGAGCGTCAATTTTCTGGTTATGGTGCTTTTCTATGATTTCTATGTCAAATTCCCGGCCAAATACGGCGGCCGCCTTTTTAGACAACGCAATCAAAAGATTGATGCCAAGCGACATATTGCCTGAATAAAAAACAGCGACTGCTTCAGACGCTTTTTTTATGCTTGCTACCTGTGCGGCGGAATAGCCCGTAGTACAGATCACCGCCGGTGTCTTATGCTTGCACGCATAAGCAAGCAAACCGTCAAGCGTAGAAGGGTTTGAAAAATCTATGATTACATCTGCGCTTATGTCTATTTTAGAAAAATCGTCAAATACAGGGAAGTCATACCCGCAAGAGGTAAAAATATCCACCCCGGCAACAATCACAGCGTCTTCCCTTTGGTCGACTGCACGGACAATCGTTTGCCCCATCTTTCCGTTACAGCCGCTTAAAATTATCCTTGTCATTTCTTCATCCTCCGCTTCAAACGCACGGAATTTTACACCAATCCAAACTTTTTAAGGCATTCCTTTAACCCGGAAAGCGCACTGTCGCTCATAGGTACAAGCGGCAGCCTGCATTCCCCGCATGCAAAGCCCATCAGGTTCATGGCGGCCTTTACGGGGATTGGGTTTACGTCGCTGAACAGGGCATTCATCAACTCCAAATACTGTAAATGGAGCCTTGCAGCCTCTTTGTAACTGCCGTCAAGCATAAGCTGCGTAATCTGGTGCATCTGCTTTGGCATAATATTTGCAAAAACGGAAATGACACCCAATCCGCCCAAAGACATGATCGGTACGGTCTGGTCGTCAGCACCGGAATACACGTCAAGCGAGTCACCGCATAACGCAAAAATCTTTGCAATTGCCGATATGTTTTCACTGGCCTCTTTGGTAGCCACAATATTTTCGTGCTGTGCAAGCGGCACATACGTTTGCGGCTGAATATTGCAGCCTGTTCTGCCGGGCACGTTATACAGTATAACAGGGATATTTACACTGTCGGCAATACAGGAAAAATGCCGGACCAGCCCCTGCTGGGAGGTTTTGTTGTAATAGGGCGTAACGGAAAGGATTGCGTCTGCGCCCAGCGCCTGCGCTTCTTTTGTAAGCTCTATTGCATAATTTGTGTCGTTGCTGCCGGTTCCTGCAATCACCGGCACACGGCCGTTTACATGCTCGACCGCATAGGAAATCACATCGCAATGCTCTTTATGATTGAGCACGGCCGATTCGCCCGTTGTACCGCAGGCGACAATCGCATCTGTCCCATTTTCGATCTGAAAATCTATCAGCCTGCCAAATTCCTCAAAATGAATGGAACCGTCGGCATGCATAGGCGTTACAATGGCAACGCCGGAGCCTGTAAAAACAGGTTTACTCATCTGATTACCCCCATCGTATTGATCTGTCATATAGGCAAGGTCAGTCCATATATCCTTCCGCACAGAGAAGTTCCGCCATCAGCACCGCGCCGCCTGCAGCCCCTCTGAGCGTGTTATGGGACATGCACACAAATTTAATGGTATACTGGCTGTCTTCACGCAGACGGCCAATGGACACCGCCATCCCGTTTTCCAGGTTTCTTTCCGATTTGATTTGCGGTCTGTCGTTTTCCTTGAAATAATGCAAAAACTGCTTTGGCGCGCTGGGGAGGTTCAGCTCCTGCGGTCTGCCCTTATAGCTTTCCCATTTAGAAATAATTTCTTCCATAGACGCTTTCTTTTCAAGCGATACAAAAACCGCAGCCGTATGGCCGTCACTTACGGGCACGCGAAGACACTGGGAGGTAATGCACGGTCCCTGTGCGTTGACAATTACGCCGTCTTCTATATGCCCCCATATCTTCATAGGCTCCTGCTCCGATTTTTCTTCCTCCCCGCCGATATACGGGATAATATTGTCTATCATTTCCGGCCAGCGTTCAAATGTTTTACCTGCGCCCGATATTGCCTGATACGTACAGGCAAGCACCTTTGTCACACCCAGATCCATAATGGGTGCAATTGCAGGGACATAGCTTTGCAATGAGCAGTTGGATTTGACCGCTATAAAGCCTTTTTTCGTCCCCAGCCGTTTTCTCTGGGCAGGAATAATCTGCGCGTGGTGCGGGTTGATTTCCGGAATAATCATCGGTACATCCGGCGTTCCCCGATGGGCGCTGTTATTGGAAATCACCGGGCACTCTGTCTTTGCGTAAGCTTCCTCCAGCGCTTTAATTGCATCTTTTTTCATATCCACCGCACAGAATACAAAATCCACAAGGCCGGCAACCTTTTCCACTTCCGAGGCATCTAAAACCTGCATGCCCCGTAGGTTTTCCGGTATAGGGTCCGGCATGGCCCAACGCTCGCCTACGGCGTCCTGATACGCCTTTCCCGCGGAACGGCTGCTGGCCGCAAGCGCCGTTACCTCAAACCATGGGTGCCTGCTTAAAAGCAGGGAAAAACGCTGCCCCACCATACCCGTTGCACCTATAATACCAACCTTATACTTCTTCATGTTTATCCTCCTGCATTAAAACTTAAAAAATAAGTTGTCAATTCCGCCGTAATAAAATATAATAGAAATTACACGCGGCAGCACGCGTTTTACCCCATTATTTTATTACTTTATAATATACCATCCTTATTTTATGTTGTCAATTTATAAATCGTGAATCTTTTATGAAAGGACGCAGCCCATATGAAAACCAGCGACTTTTATTACGACCTGCCGCAGGCTTTGATCGCACAGACGCCGGTCGAGCCGCGTGACAGCTCCAGAATGCTGTCGCTTGACAGAAAAAGCGGAAGCATTGCGCATTTGCATTTTTACGATATACCGGACAAGCTGCAGGCTGGGGACTGTCTGATCTTAAATGACTCCAGGGTCCTCCCGGCACGCATTTACGGCATTAAGAACAATACCGGCGCGAAGGTGGAATTTTTACTTTTGCAGCAAAAACACCAAAACGTATGGGAATGCCTTGCAGGCCCGGGAAAGCGTGCAAAGGCAGGAACGCGCTTTGTCTTTGGCAACGGGCTGATGACAGGCGAGGTTTTGCAGGTGCTGGAAAACGGGAACCGTATTGTGCAGTTTACAAGCGACGAAGGCTTTTTTCCCGCGCTGGATAAAATCGGCCAGATGCCCCTGCCGCCCTATATCACACAGGAGCTCAAGGACAGGGAGCGTTACCAGACGGTATACAGCCGCATACCCGGTTCCGCCGCGGCGCCGACGGCCGGTCTGCATTTTACGCCGGAGCTGCTGTCCAAAATACAAAGCAAGGGCGTAAACATTGGCTTTGTGACCCTGCATGTGGGGCTTGGCACCTTCAGGCCTGTAAAAACAGAAGAGGTCACAGAGCATAAAATGCATGCAGAGCATTATGAAATTCCGCAGGAAACAGCCGACCTGATCCAAAAAACAAAGGCTGCTGGAAAGCGTGTGATTTCTGTAGGCACAACAAGCTGCCGCACGCTGGAATCGGTCGCTTCGACCCATGGGAAAATCATTGCCTGCGACGGATGGACCGATATTTTTATTTATCCGGGTTATACCTTTAAAGTGTTAGACGGCCTGATTACAAATTTTCATCTGCCGGAAAGCACGCTTATTATGCTGGTCAGCGCCTTTGCCGGTTACGAAAATACCATGCGCGCCTATAAAGAAGCCGTTGCAGAAAAATACCGCTTTTTTTCTTTTGGCGACAGCATGCTGATTTTATAAGGAGCAATACGGATGTTTCAGATTTTAAAACAGGAAGGCAGCGCGCGCAGGGCCCGTTTTACAACGCCGCACGGCGTTGTGGAAACGCCGGCGTTTATGAATGTGGCAACTGCCGGCGCGATCAAGGGCGCTTTATCTGCGCTTGATTTAAAGGAGCTGCGCTGCCAGGTGCAGCTTTGCAACACCTATCACCTGCACCTGCGCCCGGGCGACGAAACGATCAAAAAGCTGGGCGGGCTGCACGCTTTTACACGCTGGGAAGGCCCCATCCTGACAGACAGCGGGGGCTTTCAGGTGTTTTCGCTGGCAAAGCTGCGCAACATTCAGGAAGAAGGCGTCTATTTTTCCTCCCATATAGACGGGCGGAAAATTTTTATGGGACCTGAGGAAAGCATACGCATTCAGTCGAACCTGGCTTCTACCATCGCCATGGCGTTTGACGAATGCGTAAAAAACCCTTCCCCTTACGAATATACAAAAAAATCTATCGAACGCACAACGCGCTGGCTAGTGCGCTGCAAAAATGAGCTGGCGCGTTTAAACGCGCTGCCGGACACACTAAACAGAAAACAGTTGTTGTTTGGTATTAACCAGGGCGGCGTCTACGACGATCTGCGGATTGAGCATATGAAGCAGATCCGTGAGCTGGACCTGCCGGGCTACGCCGTAGGAGGGCTGGCTGTGGGAGAGCCGGATTTTGTTATGTACCACATTCTTGAGCAGCTGCAGCCGTATCTGCCGCAGGACCGTCCACGGTATTTAATGGGGGTAGGCACGCCTGTAAATATACTGGAAAGCGTATACAGGGGCATAGACCTGTTTGACTGCGTTATGCCCAGCCGCAACGCAAGGCACGGCCACCTGTTCACCTGGCAGGGCTGCCGCAATTTAAACAACGCAAAATATGCGCTGGATTCTTCCCCGGTTGACCCGCAATGCACATGCCCCGTCTGCCAGAACTTTTCAAGGGCTTATCTGCGCCATCTCCTAAAAAGCGGCGAAATGCTCGGTATGCGCCTTGCCGTTATACATAATCTTTATTTTTACAATACGCTGCTTTTAAAAATCCGGCAGGCGCTCGATGAGGAAACATACGAAAGCTTTTATAAGGAGCAGAAAGAAATTTTAGGTAGCAGAATTTAACAAATTTGTCTTGCAAGAAAAATTTATTATGCTATAATGAGAGCATTAGCGTAAAAATGTATGCGAATACGAAAGGATGGATAAAATGAAACGATTTTTTCTTACAGCCGCAGCGGTAGTATTGCTTGCGTTTTCTCTTGCTTCCTGTGCGCCGGCTACGACAGGGACGTCGGGCGATGCTTCCGGCATGGGTGGACAGATGTGGATTATTATTCTGGTCTATGTCGCCATTTTTGCGGGCATTTATTTCTTTATGATCCGCCCGCAGTCCAAAAGGAAAAAGCAGGAACAGGCAATGCGCAACAATCTGGAAATCGGTGACGAGATTACGACCATCGGCGGAATTATGGGCCGGGTTATCAGCATTAAAGAAGAAACGGATTCCATTGTAATAGAAACGGCTGCGGACAGAAATAAAATTCAGCTAAAGCGCTGGGCGATTTCTACCGTTGACACAATCAAGGACGAACCGGCAGATGATAAAAGCGCTGCAGCGCCCGGCGGTTTCTTTAAAAGAAAGAAGAAAAAGCAGGAAGAAGAAAAATAAGCAATTTTGCATATTTCGCATATTTTTTAAAAAACAAGAATACCTATGGAATGGACGCATCATCCTTCCATAGGTATTTTTTGTTTGCCAAAAGCAGCATTTTATTTTTAAGGAGGCTTTTCCTGTGAAGCATAATGGCAGCGGGATGCACAAAGGCGTAAAGGCAATCCTGTTTGGTACAATCGGCGGTATGATCCTGTGTACGGCAGAGCTTCTTTTAGCGGCGGTTGCCCTTTCCCAGCTGAAAACCATACCGGACAGCGCACTTTCCACCATTACAATGGTGTTTGCAGCCCTGGGGGCGCTGGGCGGCGGCTACATAGCCGTACGCATTGCTAAATGCCGCGGGATGTTCTACGGCGTTTTAACAGGCATGGCGCTGTTTTTTGTTGTAGTCATTGCAGGTCTGTGCACATCTACAGAAAGTATTACGCTTGCAACCGTCATTAAAGCCGCAGCCATGCTGCTTTCCGGAGCCGTTGGCGGCGTGGTGGCCGTTAATCGTAAACAGCGTGTACGTTAAAGCGCTTATACATCTCCCGCCAGGCCGTCCGCAATGCCAAGCAGCACAATCCCCGCAATTACCAGCAGAATGATCAGATACTGCGGCCTTTTCAGCTTTTCTTTCAGGAAGATTCTGGAAAGCAGAACAGAAAAAACACAATAGGACGATATGATCGGCGCAGCCACAATCGGATTGTCGCCGATTGCAAATACATAAAAGAACTGCCCGGCCGTTTCGCACAAAGCGCCCGCGCCTTTGACCCTTTCATCCCATATACGGAATTTTTGCTTTCTTACAAACACAAGGTAAATAAACGCGAAAACAGCACAAAGTAAAAATGTAAATTCATAAGACAGGTTTGCTTGGTCTTCCGACAGCCAGTTGTCCAGCACATAGGCGTCCCCAAACGTGCCAAGACCATCTATAATGCAGTACAAGATCGGCAAAATAATTGCAATCACGCTGATCTGATACTTTGCATCAATCACAATTTTCCGTTTAAGCCGTTGTTGTTTGTCCATAATCTTCTCATAAACAGAAAGCAAGATAATCCCAATAAAAATGCAGATAACCGCAACCAGCTGCAGCGGTGTAACCGTTTCTCCCATAACTAAAAAACAAAGCAAAATGGCAACCGCACCGGAAGAATTGCATATGGGGGAAGAAACGGAAAGCTCCATGTACCGCAAGCCGGCATAACCAATGGTCATGGAAAGAATATACAAAAAGGAAACCGGCAGATAGCGCACCATATTCATAGGGTCATAAGAAAAGCCCGGCTCTGTAAAGGTTTTATAAAGAATATACAGCACGGCGTGGATTCCCATAACGAGCCCTACCATAATCACCATGCGCCAATGGCTGTATTTGTCTTTGGGGTTTGCACCCATTTTTGAAAACAAGTCAGATCCGCCCCACGCAAGGGCCGTGATCAGCGAAAAGGTAAACCACATTTCCCAAAATCCTCCAAACAAAAAATCGACTGCCATTATAGCACACAGCATAAAAAACAGCAAGCCCCTGAAGGCATTTTGTGCTTTCAGGGGCTTTTTTCAGAGATTTTGATCTTCAATTTCTCTTGTTTAATATAGTACAACGATTTGCCCAGCTTCCACCGTACCTTCAATCATTTGATCTTTGACGATAAATTTTGCGCCTGTTACCTTGTCTTCATACGTTCCGTCAGCCAGCACACTGGGCACGCCTTCCAGCGTCAGCGGTTCATCGCCAACGTTTACAATAACCGCACCCTTGTCGCCGCGTTCAATCATAACCGCTTCCCTGCTGTCCATTGGGTTGGAAAGCGTTTCTGAAAGCCCGGCCATATGGTTTCTGAACTGGTTGACAGCAGCCACATCCGGGTCCATAAACAGCTCGCTGCCCCTGGCGCCGATCTGGTTATTGCCCCACTGGTCGTCTATAGATGCGCCGTCGGGGCGGCTGAAAAACAGCGGTGTGCCGCCGCTTCTGGCCGCAATAAGTGCCCACGCCCATTTAACATCCTGCTCGTTGAGCATGGACCAGGAACCATCGTTACAGTAATTATCGTGCGATTCCACCCATGTAACCAGTCGGTCTTCTTCGACCTCATTGACTGCATAATTGCTCCAGTTTAAGACCTTAAGAGACTTATTGAGCACCGCGTTGCGCACCTGCTGACCATAAGTTGGAGACGTAACATGCATGATCTGTGCATAATCCGCAATCCGGTCCGAACCTCCCTGCAGAACCTCTCCATATTGGAAAACAGAGCCATTGTCCAGGATAACGCTCCAAAAATCGCTGGCATAGGCTGAATCGTCGTCCGGCAGCTCAATATGCTTTGCCGCATCATAACGGAAGCCGTCCGCACCCGCCTGTACGCATTCCTTTAAATAGCTTAAAATATACTGCTGTACATCTTCGTTTTGTGTGTTCAGGTCAAGAAGCCCCAGCAGATTTCCCTGCGTAACCTGTTCCCTGTCCCCATAATTGCTGATAGAGCCAAACGAGTGGAACGGGGAATCCGTCAGGTCAAAAATATTGTCTGAAACGGCATTCATATCGCTGGTCATATGGTTGACAACCGCGTCCACTATAATACTGATACCGTATTTGTCAGCCTCTGTACACATGGCTTCAAATTCTTCTTTTGTTCCAAGCTGATAATTGCCGATGGTATAATCGATCGGCTGGTAATGGTAGTACCACTTTCCCTGATTGACGCTGCCGTCTTTATCCTGCAGCTGCATGCCGCCGTTTTCCCCCGGCTTGCATGCATTGATGGGCGACGTCTGGATGGCAGTATACCCGGCCTGCGCAATGTTTTGCATATTTTCTTTAATTGTGTTGAAGGACCAGCACCACGCGTGAAGGATCGCGCCGTGGTCAATGTCGGCAGCAAGCTCATACTCCCCTTTTGTCGGAAGCTGCTCACTCTGCGGCGTGGTCTCCTCCTGTGCGGACGACACCTGGGAAGGCTGTTCTGTCAGCTCTGTCGAGCTGCCACCGGGCGAGGTGGTGCAGGAGGCAAATCCCAAAAGCATAAGGGCCGCCAAAAGGACTGCGAAAAGCTTTTTTGTAGTCTGATACATTTTCTTCTCCCTTTCCGATCAAATTTTAATTATTTACCGTTTTATGCATAATTTCTTTTATAAAACAGTTGCATGACAACTTCCCTTTTTAAGTGTGGGCGCATGGCTTGCAGGATTTTTTCATTTGGAGAAAAAATCAAAAGGCAATTCCCGTACTTTTCCAGGTAAAAAACCGCTGCAAACACATCGTCGCCGTCTTCGGTGGCTCCTGCAAAAAAGATTTTATCATACTTTCTTCGTCCATAATCTTTTTCATTGAGCTTTCCCATTTCCTCAATCTTTTTTATATCCATGCTCAAAATACGCTTTCTTTTGCGCTTTGCAATAACCTTATCGACCGTGATATTGTTGTTGGTTACACTATATTCAAACTCCACATTTTGGCTGGTGATCAGATACCACGCGCCATAGATTGCAGCAATCAGCACAAAAAAGCCCACCATAATCAGGTAATAAATCCCTGTAAGCTGGGCCAGGGCACAGCATGCAAGAGGCAGCAGAACCACACACAGCAAAATGGAAACGGTGATCAGGTTGTCGCGCACCGTTCTCTTTTTTTTGACAAGATATTCCACAAAAACGTCCATTTTACATCCACCTTTTATTTCTGCCTTTCAGACTATCTTTTCAAATCATATCACAAAGAAAAAGGCTTTACAAGAATTATAAACAGAAAGTCTTGCTTTTTTTTTATAAAGATGCTATAGTTTGTATCAAAGCAAAATATTCACACCGAAACGCTGTGAAAAAGGAAGTAATCCGCCTATTTCTTTTTGTCAGAGAGAACGCTCCCCCGGCTGAAAGGACGTTTATAAAGACAGACGGATGAAGTTCCCTTTTGAGCGGCGCAGCTGAACGGTTTTCCCATTAGGCTGCGACGGCAGGCACCGTTACTGGCCGCAGGAGTGTTTGCTCTTTGGCAAAAAACAGGGTGGTACCGCGGAAGCATGCTTTCGTCCCTTTTCCGGTTACGGAAACGGACGAAAGCTTTTTTATTTTTAGCGCAAACCACATGCCTTTGCGCGGAAACAGCCCCATGAAGAAAGGAAGAAAGCTATGAAAAACCAATTAGAGTCGATTCGCCAGGCTGCAAAGGATGCGCTGGAACACGTAAGCCTTATACAGGACCTGGAGCAGCTGCGTATTCAATACCTGGGAAAAAAAGGGGAGCTTACCGCCATATTAAAGCAAATGGGAAAGCTTTCCCCGGAAGAACGGCCGCAGGTTGGGCAAATGGCAAACGAGGTGCGCACATATATTGAAGGTGCGATCGAAAGCAAAAAGGCGCAGCTTGAACAAAAAAAACAGCAGGAGCAGCTTAAGGCGGAAAAAATTGACGTTACGCTCCCAGGAAAAAAGATCACGCTTGGCGCAAAGCACCCGCTTTCCATTGTGCTTGACGAAATTAAAGAGATCTTTGTGGGCATGGGTTTTGAGATTGTGGAAGGGCCGGAGGTTGAATACGACTATTACAACTTTGAAGCGCTCAATATACCAAAAGACCATCCTGCAAGAGATACACAGGACACGTTTTATATTAACGATAATATTCTTCTGCGGACGCAAACATCTCCTGTACAGGTGCGCGTTATGGAAAAGCAAAAGCCGCCGATCCGCGTTATATCGCCGGGTAGAGTTTACCGCAGCGATGCGGTGGACGCGACCCATTCCCCCCTGTTCCACCAGATAGAAGGGCTTGTTGTCGACAAGGGTATTACCTTTGCAGATCTAAAGGGAACACTTGAAATTTTTGTCAGGCGCTTATACGGAGAAGATTCTGTTGTGCGCTTCCGCCCCCACCATTTCCCGTTTACTGAGCCATCTGCAGAAGTGGACGTACAGTGCTTTTCCTGCCATGGAGAAGGCTGCCGTTTGTGCAAAGGCGAAGGGTGGATTGAAATTTTGGGCTGCGGTATGGTACATCCTAAGGTTCTGGCAAACTGTGGGATCGACCCAGAGGTATACAGCGGCTTTGCTCTTGGCCTGGGGCTGGAGCGCGTGGCAATGCGCCGTTACGGCATAGACGACATGCGCCTTTTCTTTGAAAACGACGTACGCTTTTTAAAACAATTTTAATCCGACCTGGAAGAAAGGATGAAATAGAAAATGAATCTTTCGATGAAATGGCTAAGCGAATTTACGCCGGCGGATATGCCGGTCAAGGCCTTTGCAGACGCAATGACCATGAGCGGTTCAAAGGTTGAGGGCTTTGAAGCAGAAGGCGCAAAAATAGAGAATATAGTCGTAGGTAAAATTCTTTCGATCGAAAAGCATCCCGACGCGGATAAGCTGGTTGTCTGCCAGGTCGATGTTGGAGAAGACGCCCCCCTGCAAATTGTAACAGGCGCAACCAATTTAAAGCAGGGCGACCTTGTGCCGGTGGCAAAGGACCATTCTGTGCTGGCGGACGGTACAAAAATAAAAAAAGGCAAGCTGCGCGGCGTTTTAAGCTGCGGCATGCTTTGTTCACTGGGCGAATTGGGGCTTACAACGCACGATTTCCCCTATGCCATTGAAGATGGCATTTTTGTCCTGCAGGAAGATTGCAGCATCGGCCAGGATATTAAAAGCGCGATCGGCCTGGACGATATAAAAGTAGAATTTGAAATTACCTCCAACCGTCCCGACTGCTTTTCTGTCATTGGCCTTGCACGTGAAGCGGCTGCAACGTTTGACCGGCCGCTGCAGCTGCACACGCCTGTTGTCAAGGCCGGGCACGGCGACTGCCGTGACATGCTGCAGGTAAAAATTGAAGCCACCGACCTTTGCTATGTATACAGCGCAAGGGTTGTGAAAAATGTGCGGGTAAAGCCGTCCCCGCGCTGGATGCGCGCGCGCCTGCGCGCCATGGGCGTGCGCCCGATTAACAATATAGTGGATATTACAAACTATGTCATGTTAGAGTACGGCCAACCGATGCACGCCTTTGACCTGCGCTATATTGAAGGTGGAAAAATCCGGGTGCGCCGGGCGAAAAACGGGGAAACCATCACCACGCTCGACGGCGTGGACCGCACGCTGACAGACCGCAACCTGGTAATTGCCGACGCTTGTAAGCCCGTCGCCATTGCCGGCGTAATGGGCGGAGAATACAGCGGCATTATGGACGACACCACAACGATTGTGTTTGAATCTGCCACCTTCCTTGGCAGCTCTGTACGACTCACGGCAAAACAGCACGGCATGCGCACGGACGCTTCTTCCCGTTATGAAAAGGGGCTGGACCCCAACGCCTGTCTGCCTGCGCTGGAGCGCGCCTGCGAGTTGGTAGAGCTTCTGGACGCCGGCGACGTAATGGACGGCGTTGTAATGGACAGCTGCTTTGAAAAGGAGCAGCGGACCATTGCGTTTGACCCTGCTTGGATCAACCGTTTTCTTGCAACAGATATTTCAAGCGGGCAAATGCAAAAAATTCTTGAAAAAATTGGCTGTAAAATGGATGGGGACCATATTGTTATCCCCACTTTCCGTCCGGATCTTGTGCACAAAGCAGACATTGCAGAGGAAATTGCAAGGTTTTATGGTTACAACCAAATTGCTTCCACTGCCTTAAGCGGCGGCGCGCAGGGGAAATACAGCGACAGACAGAAGTTTGATATGCGCATTACCGCTTCTATGCTTGCAATGGGGCTTTCAGAGATTATGACCTATTCCTTTATCAGCCCTAAATATTATAATAAGGTCCTGATGCCGGAAAACCATCCGCTGCGCAATTCTGTTGTAATTTCAAACCCCTTGGGAGAAGACAGCAGCATCATGCGTACAACCGCACTGCCCTCCATGATGGAAATTCTTTCTAAAAATTACAGCAACCGCAACGCTGCCGCACACTTGTTTGAGCTTGCCAAGGAGTATATCCCCACAACGCCCGATAAGCTGCCCCTGGAAAAAAACACACTGATTGCGGGGCTTTACGGAGATTGCGACTTTTTCTCCGTAAAGGGTATTTTGGAAGCGCTGCTTGTAAAACTTGGGGTGTCGAATTATGATATACAGTCAGCGGACAATAGGTTTGGTTATCATCCCGGCAGGTGCGCTATATTGACAGTAAACGGACAGGAGCTCGGTATAATCGGAGAAATCCACCCGGAAAGTGTGAAAAATTATGGGATTGGCGTCAGGGTATATGCGTTTTCCCTGGACGTAGACGTTCTGTATGCCCATGCTGACCAGGAAAAGCACTATACACCACTTCCCAAATATCCCGCCGTTACAAGGGACCTTGCGGTTATCTGTGATGAGGATATTCCTGTCCTTACGCTTGAAAAGGCGATTACCGCCGCTGCCGGAAAGTATCTGGATTCTCTTTCTCTGTTTGACGTTTACCAGGGAAAACAAATCGACGAAGGCAAAAAAAGCGTTGCGTTCAATATTGTTTTAAGAAGCGCCGACAGCACACTGACAGACGAGCAGGCAAACGCTTCGATGGACAAGATTATAAAAGCGCTTGAAAAGGCCGGCGCCGTTTTAAGAAGCTGATTTTTTCCGGTGTAAAAGTTCACAATTTGTTATTGAACTTAGACTTACAGCGTAGTATAATGTCTACAGTGGAGGTGGAAGCATGTTTGACAAGACGATGGTTTTTTCACTGGGAGGCGACAAGGACGACGAAATAAAAAAAGCGCTGGTTACGGTTTACGACGCGCTCAAGCAAAAGGGGTATAACCCTGTCAACCAAATTGTCGGCTACATTCTTTCCGAAGATCCCACATATATTACAACCCATAACAACGCGCGTAATATTATCAGTAAAATTGACCGGGACGATCTTTTGGAAACGCTTGTAAAGTCCTTTTTAAACAAATAAATCAAAACATTTGCCCGCTGCATGCATTGTGCAGCGGGCTTTTCTTTTTATCCAAATTTACGGATGTGGCATCCCTGGGTTTTGCCCTCTGGCTTTTATGCTGCATTGCCGCAGCACAGGCATAAAAAACGCGCTTTTCAGACATTTTGACAAACCGCTCCTGCAAAATGCTTTTCAGGATACGCTGCACCTGTATGCCGCACGCGCATATTCTGGATATAAAAGGAGCTGATAGAATGCTTTGGGAAAATACAACAAAAAATTACGCGCGGAAAATGGAAAAACGGAAGCCGGAGGCTTTTGCACAGATAAAGGGCGGCCCTGATAACCAGAAAATCGACGGAACCGTCGCTTTCTATAAAACGTTGCGTGGCGTTTTGGTCATAGTAGACATTGCCGGACTGCCGGTAGATTCAACAGAATGTGCCGAAAACATCTTTGCCATGCACATCCACCAAGGCGGCAGCTGCACCGGAAATGCGCAGGACCCGTTTGCAGATACAAAATCCCATTATAATCCGAAAAACTGTCCGCACCCTGCCCATGCGGGCGACCTGCCGCCTCTCTTTGCAAACAACGGCAGCGCATGGTGCGCGTTTGTTACAAACCGCTTTCGGATCCGGGATATTCTTGGCCATACGGTCGTTATTCACAGCAAAGCCGACGATTTTAAAACACAGCCGTCCGGGGATTCCGGTAATAAGCTGGCCTGTGGTGTGATCCGGCGCTAAAAGCAAAAATACATGCTCTAAAAAGCAGGGGAATTCCTATCCCCTGCTTTTCTCATGCAATCCGGCAGACTGCCGGGTTTGGTATGTAGCCGTTTTTATTTTCCGCGTTTTCTTCTGTGCGTACTGGCAAGTATGCCAACGGTAATCAATGCGCCCAGCACAATCACAATCCACATCAGTATCCCCATAACCACATATTGCGTCGTGGTCGTATTGCTACTTTCCTTTTCGGGAATGGTTACATCCTCGGTAGGAAGGGTTTGTGTCGGCAGCTGGAAGATATCTAACCAGGACTGGTCCTCCTGCGGCTGCGTTTCCTCCTGCGAAGCAGGCGGGTCGGTTTCCTGATAAGAAACGTCCGGCGGCTGGGTTTCCGGTGGCTGGGTTTCCGGTGGCTGGGTTTCCGGCGGTTGGGTCGGTTCGGGCTGGGTCGGCTCCGGTTCAGAATCCGGCTGAACGGGCTGTGACTCCGTAGGTTCTATAGACGATACCGAAGGCGGCTGAGTTTCCGGCGTATAGACACTGCTGGGGACGGTTTCATCCTCCGGCAGTGCCAGCACGGTTGTATGCGCCGCCATAAGCAGTAATGCCGCTGTTAAAAACAGCAATACTGTTTTTTTGCACTTCATGTTCTATTCCGTTCCTTTCAAAAAGGCTTTTTTAAATTATACCTACTTCACAGCCTTTTTGTCTATAGCATTTTAAAATTATTCTGCTTATATCAAGCCGGCTTTAAAACCTGGGCCAAAACCTCTCCCAAAAGCTCCCCGGAATATACGGCTTCATCCAGGGTATTGACATCCGTTCCAACTTCTATCAGCAGTGATCCTGTATTTATGGACATATTATAGGCAAAGTCCCCAAAATAAAGCGGCCGCGTCATACCCGGATACAGTGTTTCCGCCGTCTGCTGCAAACGCAGAGCGAAGCGCAAATTATATTCCCAGTGAGAAAACCCATACGCACCGGTGGGGTCGTAACCGCTCATGATCATAATCTGCGCGGCCTTTTTTCCGTTTGCAACAAACGTCGGCTTGATTTTACCGCTTTCCCCGCCATAACCGATTGCGTCCCGGTGCAGATCAATTACTACTTTAATGGTTGGATATTTTTCCAGGTAGCTGTATATGGTTTCGGCGCTTCTGTCGTACGAACCGTTATAGCTGGGGTCGTCGTGATGCGTGGTCGAATGCAGCGCGCCAATCCCGTGCGCGTTAAGTGTATCCACAATTGCGGCCCCAACACGCGTAATATTATAATTATCGTCTGTGTCCCTGCCGTTGTAATTTTCGTAGTAATAACCAAGGTCCTCCTGCATATAGGCTTCTCCTGTATGCGTATGTACAACAAGCACCTGCGGCTTTGCCGTGTTTTCCATTTCAAACCCAAGCGGCAGCTGCAGCTGCTGCCCTATGTTGATCACATAATCTGTTGTATTGCGGATGGAAAAGTTATCATATTCTATGCCGGAAGCTCCATACTGACTTTCAATAACGGGAAAAGTCCGTTCTCCTTCGTGCCCGTCGCTGTCTTTTTTCTTGGGAACGCTTTCTTCTTCTTTTTGACTATTTTCCGCGCTTTCGGCTTTTTGCGCCTGATTTGCATCTGCAATTGTGCTTACGACGGGCGCTGTTGGGTTTTCCTGCTGCTTTACGGTACCGTCCGGCATGGTAAGGCCTGCGGCCATTAGCTGCAGGCGCGTGGTTTCGCCTCCTAAAGCAGAGGGAAGTCTTGCCCCCACACAGACGGCGGACAACACCGCAATTGCAAGCGAAAGCACAATCGCGGTCCCGTTTACCAGTTTTTTTCTTTTTTGCGTCTGCATACCTTTTCCCCCGCCCATACAGCATTGCTCTAACTTATAGGTATGCATACCGCTTCTGTTTTATGCGCTCTATCCTACAAGGGAAAGCAGGTCCGAAAGCGTAAAATCCGGATGCAGCGCACAGTTGACAGCCATGCTGATCAGCTTTGCCCCCCGCTCGATCAGCAGGTCGATTTCCCGCGGGGTCACAACCATTGTCTGCCCGTTTGGGGAAACGGTGCGGCGCACAGCGCTTTGCGTTTTTGCACTGCTGTCCAATAAAAGATCGGACGCAAGCGTTACTGCGTCTACCACGGTGGGAACACCGATTGCAATAACAGGAACGCCCATTGTTTTTTTGTTGATTTTCAGGCGATGGTTTCCCACACCGGCCCCTGGGGATATCCCCGTATCTGAAATCTGCATGGTACAGCCGAGGCGTTCCAGCCTTCTGGAGGCAAGCGCGTCAATGGCAATCACGGCGCTTGGCCTGATCTTCTGCACTACGCTGAAAATGAGCTCGCCGGTTTCTATACCTGTTTGTCCCAAAACGCCGGGAGCTAACACCGCAACAGGCCGCAAAGCGTCAAGCCCTGTGCTCCGGGCAAGCTCCCCCGTTATATGCCTGGTTGCCAAAACCTGTGCCCCGGCTTTTGGGCCGAGTGCATCCGGCGTAATATTCAGGTTCCCAAGCCCGGTTACCAGCACCAGCCCCTTTTCCGGCAAAAGGGAGCGGATTTCCTCTGCAATAATCAGCAGACGCTGATCTGTTTCCCGAAAGTCGTCTGTCAAAGGCGGCAGTTCTATTGTGATGTACGTACCTGTTTCTTTCTGCATTTTTTTTGCCGCTTCCTCTTGTGTAATGCGCATTCTTGTTACGGTCATTTTCCGGTACTTCTGTGTGTCATACTGCACGCCCTGCATTTTTCCGCCCGCTATTTCCTTTGCTTCAAGCGCAAGGTCTGTTCTTACCTGCATATTTTTCTCCTTTTTTCTTCCGGGTTTTTTACAACCTATTTACTTTTCTTTTCTATACTGATAAAATATAGCATATCCATATGCAAAAAGATTATGAAGCTACACTTTTTGCAAATATTTTTTATTGTATAATCAGCGAGGTCATGTATGAAAAGGAAAAAACGCCTTACGGCCGCTTTATGTCTTTGTACTGCGCTTTTCGCGTTTACAGCGGCTTTCCCCTCCGGTGCTGCAGCCGTTGAAAGCAAAAAATTTACGGTCGGCGGCAGCAAGTATTCTATAGTAAGCCCCTCTTATACGGAAGAATATATAAATTATCTGCAAAACGGAAGCGAGGATTTGCTTGTTCCGCAGATGTATAAAAGCACCGGCACGGTGCTCAAGCGCAACGGCATTGCTCTGCCTGTTTCCTACAGTTCTGCAGATTTGGGGTATGTAACACCCGTAAAAGACCAGGGAAACCTGAACACCTGCTGGGTTTTCGGTGCTATGTCCGGCCTTGAGACCTATCTTTTAAAAAATGGACTCGGCGACTTTGACCTTTCAGAAGAGCATGCAAACCATTGGGCAACTACGCGTGCAAACGGGACCGGCTGGCAGCGCACATATACAGACGGCGGTTATTCCCAGATGATGCCGGGCTATTTTACGTCATGGAGCGGGCCGCGTCTGGAAAGCGACATTCCATATAGAAGCGGCGATATGCTGAGCTTTGAAGAAATTGACCAAAAAGGCGTCACCACCATTGGCGTAACAGACCTGATGTTTTTGGAAAACGACCCTGACTCCATCAAACAGGCCATTTATACATATGGCAGCGTAACGGCAGGCTGCAGCACGTTGAAAAAATATTTTAACGAACAGAAAACGGCGTTTTACTGTCCTGATGATTTTCCAAGCAGCGCTAACACGGGCGGGCATGTCGTATCTGTCATTGGATGGGACGACCAATATGAAAAAGAAAACTTCAACCCGCTTTACAGGCCGCAAGAGGACGGCGCCTGGCTGGTAAAAAACAGCTGGGGTGCGCAAAGCAACGTAGAAGGCTTTTACTGGATTTCCTATGAAGACAAATATATTTTTAACAAACGTTATGGAAAAAATTATGCGATTGTTCAGGCGGATTTAATAAAGGAAAACCAGAAAATATACCAAAATGAAATTTACGGTGCAACGTATGATATGGCCGTTTATGAAAATGCAAACACGGGCGAAGAGTATCTTGATCAATTAACCTATGCAAACGTATTTGATTTTTCCGACGACTACCGGGCTATAGAGCAGGTTATATTTGAAAGCGAGGCTGTGGGAGCCGCTTATACCGTGTATTATATTCCCTGCGAAGACGGCGCGCCGGTACAGGACCAGACGCAGTGGCATCCGCTTGCAAACGGATATGTCCCTTACAGCGGTTATGTCAGTGCAGAGACTTCCGCCTTTATTGTGCCGGACGGAAAAGGTGCTTTGGGCGTTCAAATTGACGCTTCGGGCACGGACACGCACGCCTCCCTTGGTGTGGGAGAATGGCTGAAAAACACCACTGTAAACAAAATGACCTTTTTGCCCGACGTACACAAAGGTGACTGCTACCTGTTTTTGGACGGGGCTTTCCTGGAGCTTACCGACGTTTATCAAACCCTGTTCAATAACGACGAAATTGGCGGAACGCTTGTGATTAAAGCAATTGCGTCAAAGAGCGCTTCCCTCAAGGGCGATGTGGACGGCGACGGATTTATAAATATTTCTGACGTGCTGCTTATGCAAAAGCATTTGGCAAAATTGCTTATACTGGACCAGGCACAGATCGAAACCACCGCAGATTTAAACGGCGATTGCCTGCTTACCATAGAAGACGTTTTGATGCTGCAAAACATACTTGCAAAGAAAGGCTAAACATTTTAACATTTTTTCATAGAACACGAAACGCCCTGTACCAAACCTTGGTACAGGGCGTTATGATTGCTGTTAAATCGTTTTAAAGATTGGCAAGATAACCGCCGATATACTTTTGGATCATGACCGTATCGGTCGTAACACACTTTCCGTCGCTGGTCACATCTGCCAGCAGCCTTTGCGTTGCGGACAAGGTTGCTTTTTTGGCAATATAGTTCTGGAAGACAACAACGTCTGAAATTTCAACCTTCCCGTTTTGGTTCAAGTCGCCCATTACCCCAAGTTCGCTTGCATAATCCAGCACACACCAGCCTGTTTGGGAACGGTAGATTGTTTTCCCCCAGGTATAACCGCCTGCCGTTTTGGTTTCTGTAATTTTCACGTTTGTCCCATACGGGATTACGGCAAGGCTTTGATAGCTTGTCCCCGCATTGCTTCTAAAGTTTACACCGTTATCAGACGTGATTTTCCACAGCTGTGTTGCCATTTTCTGGGTTGGCTCTTCAGCCTGTCCGCCGGAGCTGCTGTTTGAAAAATCACCGATATAAATATACCCCAGAAAACGATACCCAGGATAACCCATATGGGAATCGTCCGTGCTGATTGTCTGCGTAAAAAACATTGTGCCGTTATATGCAGATTCAGAAAACGTTACATTTTTACCGGATATTTTTTCAACAACCGCCACATGGCCATAGTTGGAATCGTAATTATCCCAGCAGGCAATCGCCCCGAGCTTTGGCGTTTGGCCATAATCATAAAAGCCGTTTGCTATATTATAGGTCCACCACTCACCTGCGTTATAGGGACAAAGGTTGGGGCGCGTCCCAAGAATTTCGTAGGCTCTTCCGTATGCATACGCTGTGCAGTTGGGCATGCCGTAGCCATATTTATAAAACAGGTTGTAATCAGCGTCAAAATAATACTGATTTGTTTTTGCGGGCTCTGTCAACCGGGGTGTAAACGAGGCCCCAGAGGCTGCGCCGGCAGATGAAACACAAAAAAAGAGGGATGACAGAAGGACCATTGCCGCAACATAAAGCGAAAGAATTCGTTTTGTTCTCATACCAAACCACCAAACCATAAAAAATAAACAAATAGTCGAATTTTTCTTTAAAAAGGAACTTTTTAATACTGTAAGTAATATTTTAGCAACATCTTCCGGAAATATCTACTGTAATTATTACTGAAATGCCGGCACGTATTTTTACATTTATTACAATTTTTTACAACAGTTTCAAATTTGTTGCATTTTCATTCCATATTTTACCTGACTTTCCCATTTTTTCCTACCTTTATCGCACAAGGCTCAACCATATATATGCTTCGTTGATAAAAAGAAGCCGCCGTACAGCGTTTTGGCTGTACGGCGGTCAACAAACGGATATATGTCCAGACTGTATGGACTATTTTAAAACGCCAATTGCATCTGATATGGTCTTCTCGTGGGCTTCCCTGCCATAAGCGTCCACCTGGCTTTTGTCCTTGGTACCGTGCGTCAGGCAACCGGCGCCGCCGATACAGCCACCAGTGCAGGCCATACCCTCAATAAAGTTGTTCGGCAGAACATTTTTGGAAGCCTTTAACAGGGCCGCTCTGCATTCCTCTATTCCGTCACAAGAAATCGCTTTAAGTTCAAAATCCTCCAGTCCCTGCTCCTTAAGCCCCTGTGCTACGGCATCTGCAAGGCCGCCGCTTCTTGCAAAAATCCTTCCGTAATAAGAAGCGTTATCCAAAACATCCTCCTCTAAAACGGAAATATCAATATCACGGCTGTCAATTAACGCCTGCAGCTCTTCAAACGTAATGACCGCATCAATATAGGGCCGTACATGCTCTTGCTGGACCTCCATTTTCTTTGCCGTGCAGGGACCGATAAATACAATTTTGGCCGTATTATCTGATTCTTTGATATACTTTGCAATCGTCGCCATTGGCGAAAGATTATGGGAAATATGCTCCACCATAGATGGGAACTGCTTTTTGATATAGTCGACAAAAGCCGGGCAGCAGGAGCTGGTCAAAAAGCCTTTTTCAGCAAGCTCTTTTGCTTCTGCATAGGCAACCATATCTGCGCCGAGCGCCGCTTCGACCACACTGAAAAAGCCCAGCTGTTTAATGCCGCTTACCACCTGCCCCAGCTTTGCATAACTGAACTGACTGGATATAGAGGGCGCCACAACGGCATAAAGCTTAAATTTGCTGTTGTTTTCGCTTTGCTTGATCAGATCAATTACATCAAGGATAAAGGATTTGTCGTCAATTGCGCCAAACGGGCACTGATAGACGCATGCGCCGCAGGATATACATTTATCATAATCAATAGAAGCAGCCTTTGTTTCTTCGTTCATCCCGATGGCCTTTACCTTACAGGCACGCACACACGGACGCTTATAGTTTGCAATTGCACTGTACGGGCAAACCTTGGCGCACATGCCGCATTCTACGCATTTAGATTTATCAATATGCGCTTTCTGCTTATCGTCAAATGTAATGGCGCCGCGCCTGCACACGTCTTCACAGCGGTGGGCGATACAGCCCCGGCAATCATCTGTGACGTTATAACCGCCCTCCGGGCACTCGTCGCAGGCAATGTCTATGACTTCGATAATATTCGGGTTTTTCTTATTTCCACCCGTTGCTATGCCTATACGTTCAGCAACAATTGCACGCTCTTTATAGATACAGCAGCGCATGGTCGGTTTGGGGCCTTTTACAATCACCTTTGCAATATCGTTAAAGCTTTCAAGCAGCGTGCCTTCAAACGCATGCCTTGCCACTTCCCGCAAAACCTTGTATTTAAGGTGCTGCACTTTTGTGTCAAACTTTCTCATTCCATATGCCTTCCTTTCCAAAAGAAGCGTTCTGCGGCGGCCGCCGCAGCTGCAATATATTAAAAATAGCTTACTTTTATGCGTTTTCCCATCTTTTTTAACGCTTCGCTCAACTCTTCGATCAAACGCATTTTGATATTAAAGCTGATTGGTAGATTGGGGTTTTGATGCGCCGGGTTCACTGCGCGCCCAACATAAAAATTAATATCGGTTGCTTCTTCAAACAGCAGCTTGGATATTTGGGAAGCGCCGTCGAGCTTAAAGCTCCAGTCGGAATACAGCTCGTTGCTTTCCAGGTAGCTTTTTGCATAGGTCAAAACACGGCTGATTGTAATAACGCCTTCTGTGACAAGATCGACACCTTCAATTTTCGCAGTGGGCGGGATTTCAGGGTCCAGATAATCCAGCACGGTGTCTACAGGCTTGCCCAGATATTTTGCCGCAAGGCTTGAGGTCGTCCCGCCGCAGACAATGTGTTTTCCCTCTTTTGCAAAAAAGAGGGCCATCATTTTGTTTACATCTTCCGGGTTGGAGGGCGGGCCGATCAACAGATTTACCGGGCTGCGCCTGCGTATTTTAAGCGCGCCAACCGTAGTGTCGTCCCCGGGCTGGCCGGCGTACAGGCGGTCGCATTCGTCCAGCAACAGCGTGCAAAGCGTTTTTGCCGTATATTCGCTGTCATACATCTTTTCCATAAATTCCACAATATTATCCCGTTGCCAGCCAAAGTTCATGGTTTTTCCAACGCCTGCATAGATGGCGCCGTCGCTCATTGCAAGAAACACATCGTTTTCCTGCAGAGTGATTTTTGACCTGTAAATGGTCTTTCCGCCAATTTCCATTGCAGTTTTGTCATATTCCACGTTCTTTCCGTCACGCAGAAAAATCACATGCGGGTTGTCATACTGGATGATTTCTGCCTCCTCGTTGTCGACCACGCGGAGGATCGTAAAGGTGGAATACGCAACCTTTCGGACCTCGCAAACCGGCAAGGTAGAGGCAATGGTGGAAACGCAATCTTCAATACTTAAGTTTTCGGCCATCATGGTGGAAATAATCTTCGACGTTAAAATCGCCAGAATATTGGCCTTCACACCGCTGCCAAGGCCATCGGCCAGCACCATAACAAAGCTGTTTTCCCCCTGGCCGACAACCTCTACATGGTCACCGCAAAGCTGTTCGCCATGCTTGATCAGGCTGTGATACCCAATTTCCGTACAGAGATTATTCATTGCTCAAAGACTCCTTCAGCTTTGTTAATGCAATTTTGGTTTCCGCCGTGGTTTCACCTAAAAGCGAAGCAATTTCCTGTACAACGCGCATTTGCTTTTCTATAACCTTATCAGCAATTTCGACCGTGTTCTTGCTTATGGCTTCTTTTTCTTCTTTTTGTTTTTCTTCCTCGGTCACATCGCGCATGATGCTGATGATAATATGGAAGCTTTTGTCATAAAGGATAGATTCTTCCACATATTTATCATATTCTGCAAGGTAAACGCGTTTGTCGTGTACATTTTTTCCATCGTTTAAAACCTGCATATACGGCAGCGGGTCTAAAACCCGCACGACCGGTTCGTTGATAACGTCCTGCACCCTGCCAATATGCAAAATCTGGCGTGCTGCAGAATTGATCTGCTGAATCTCCAGGCTTTCATTTAAAACCATAATCGCATTGGGCGTGTTTTTAATGATCGTATCGGAAAACGACTCTGCCTTCTCAATCAAATATGGCAGGCACATGGTAAGGTTCGCCTTGCCAAAATAAACCGCAACGGCCTTTTCCCGGCAGGTGTTGTACCCACAGCTGCCGCAGTTGAGTTCGTCTCCCGGCTTTGTCTTCCCCATTTTGCGCAAAATTTCTTCAATCGCTTTATTGCCGGGCATCTGGTGGTGCAGCCCGATAAACGACATTTCCTTTTTCAACTGCGCGCGCTGAGGCATCGTAATAGCAAAATCGCGCGTTTTGGGTGCATAACGGTCTATAGACATAAAATCACGGACAGGCTCCATATGCGGTTTGTCCATTGCAGGCCCGCCTATACAGCTGCCGGCGCAGGCCGACATTTCAATAAAGCAATCGGACAACTTGCCGTTGATAATATCCTCCAGCGCATGCATACAATTTTCAACGCCGTCGATCACCATATAGCTGTAACGCTCGCTGTCGCAGGTCATAGAGCGCAGAATACCGCCAGATGTTGGGAACAGGCGCGCTTTACCACCCTGCTCGCAGTCTGGGATAGAGGTGTCAAACACAACGTTTTCCTCCTGCATCCACTGCGTCAATTCCTCAAAGGTCAACACGCAATCGACAATTCCGCTATATTGGGCGGCTTCGTCCTTTTTAGAAATACACGGCCCGATAAAAACCGTATAAGCGTCTTTGTGCTCCTTTTTTATCTGTGCGCAATGCGCCTGCATAGGCGACAGAACCTTTGCAAGATACGGCAGCGCCTGTGGGTAATATTTTTGAATCAGTGTGTTGACCGTATGGCAGCAGGAAGAAATAATCACAGGGCTTTCACAGTCTGCAACCATATGCTCATATTCTGTTTTGACAATCGTTGCGCCCAACGCCGTTTCTTCCGCCCCGGCAAAACCGAGTTTTTTCATTGCTTCGGCAAAGGCAGTAATATGTACGCCCGCATAATTGGCGGCAAACGCCGGCGCTACGCTGACATACACTTCCTTACCGGTTGCAAGCAGCTCCTTTGCCCTTTCTACGTCGTTGCGGATTTGCTTTGCATTTTGTGGACATGCTACAAAGCACATGCCGCACAGAATGCATTCGTCTTCCACAATGTGCGCTTGATTATTTGTAAATTTAATGGACTTGACCGGACAGTGCCGTATACATTTATAGCAATTTTTGCAATTGGACTTTTTCAACTGTATGCAGTTGCTCATCGCTTACACCTCTTTACAAATAAAGCGAATTCCATACACTATTTTTTTAAAATGTATTGATTGAACACTTCATCAAAATTTTCCTTGGAAACACCGCAGATAATTTCATCATCCACCTTTACAGAAACGCCCTGCGTACATTTTCCCAGGCAAAAAGCCGCGCTTAGCTCTACGCTGTCTTCCAGCCCGTTTTTCTTCAGGCGGTCCTTCATAAGCTGAATAATGTCATAAGAACCGCGCAAATGACAGGAACTTCCTACACATACATACACTTTCATGCTTTCACCCCTTTTCGTGCGGATTCGGCTTGATTCTTCTGTCTTCTATTTTATCAGTTCTTTACCGGAAGTCAATGGAAATTGCAGACGGCTTTTGATGAAATTCCCGCGCTGCAACCGTTGATATATGTGGTACGGTTTGGCAAGCTGTCATTTGTTAAAATATTAACAATCTTATGTAGAAATCATACCATATGCATCACGCCCTGTCAAGCTCTGCCTGCCTATCCGTCAGGCAGACGGCAACTTTTGGGTACATATATTTTTACAAAGCTGCACTTGCAAATATATAAACTTTTATGGTATGCCGCTCAGGTCAAAATTGGGCACAAAACGCATATCGGCTGCTGTAAGCTCCTGCGTAAAACCTGCAAGGTCAAGCGCAAACAGACAGTCCAGCACTTTTTGATATTCCCGCCTTGTAATTTTCCGGTTGATTTCCGGGTATTGCTGCGCCTTGCCACAGGGTATGTACTGTGCCATCAGGCTTACCAGCACCTGCCGTTGAAAATTTTTTTGCAAAAGGCTGAGTACCTCCATGCTGTTTTTAGTATGCATAGGCAGTATTAAATGACGTACAACCGTGCCCTTTTGCAGCATGCCATCCGAAGCAAAGCAAGGCGGGCCTGTCTGCCGCACCATTTCGCGTATCGCCTGCAGAGCTGTTTCACGATAGCCCGGCGCGGAAGAATACCGCACGGAAAGCTGATCGTCTGCATATTTAAAATCCGGCAGATAAATGTCCACCGCACCCTCCAGCCGCTGCAGGCTTTCGACCGTTTCATATCCCGAACAATTATATACAACCGGGATATTCGGCCTATAAAGCGCAAGGCTTTCCAATACGGCATCTATATAATGGGAAGCGCTGACAAGGTTGATATTGTGTACGCCACCTTCTTCCAGCTTTTGGTAACAACGCGCAAGCGTTTGCGGCGTGACCTCCTGTCCATAGCCCTGCGCAGATATGCGGTAATTCTGGCAATAAACACAGCGCAGGACACAACCGCTGAAAAACACAGCCCCGCTGCCCTTTTTTCCGCTGATGCAAGGCTCTTCCCAGTAATGGGGCGCTATTCGCGCGACCTTTGGAAGCGTTCCCGCTTTACAAAAACCGCTGCCGCTGTGTTCCCCCCTGTACGCGCCACAATTGCGCGGGCAGGCATGGCAGCTTTCTATAACCATCATATTCCAAGCGCCCCTTTAAATATACTGCAAAATAACCCTGTATGCCTCCAATAGCTTTTCAAACGTATAAAAGCGGCAATTGGCCGGGCTGGTGGACGGCAACGCTTTTGCATGCACACCGGTTTGCGGCAGGCAATACCGGTTATAAATACGATACGCCTTAGAACCCGTTGTAAAAATTGCGCGGATGTCCGCTGCCTGTAGAATCTTTCCAATGTCGTTTACAACGGGGTTTTTGATGCTGCCGTCGTCCGCACCCCGTATTTCACAGGATGCCAGTACGTCCCACAGCGCGATGCGGCGCGTTAACAAAAATTCCGTCCGTGCGGCGTTGGTATTTGGAATCGCACAGGAAAACAGCGTTGCAAGCACCTTCCAAAACCGGTTTTGCGGATGTCCGTAATAAAAACCGACTTCACGCGACTTAGGCGACGGCATCGTCCCAAGCAGCAAAATCCTGGAATGCCGATCAAAAACGGGCGGTATCGTGTGGATGACCGTTTGATTTTTCTGCACAAGCTTTCTCTTCCTTCAAAAGCGGTTTTCCGCATAATTTTTACTGATTTTGCTGTTTTTCAATTTCTCTTACCGGCTTGCAGGGGTTCCCAACCGCAACCACTCCGGACGGAATATCTTTTACAACAACGCTGCCTGCGCCAATGACCGTGTTGTCCCCTATTGTAACACCCGGCAAAATGGTAACGCCGCCCCCAATCCACACATTATTGCCGATTGTTACCGGCAGCGCGCTTTCTATCATCTGGTTGCGCGTTTCTACGTCCAGCGGATGTGTGGCTGTATAAATCCCGACATTCGGTGCGATAAACACATGGTCTCCAATTTTCACCGGGGCACAATCCAATATAACACAATTATGGTTGGCATAAAAATGCTCGCCCAGAGTGATGTTATAGCCGTAATCGCAATGGAAGGACTGCTCCATCCAGACAAATTCCCCCGTTTTGCCCAGAAGCTTTTTTAAAACGGATATTTTTTCCTCCTCCTGCGAAGGCTTAAGCGTATTGAAGATATAACACAGCTCCTTCGCGTGACGCCTATCCCGGGTCAGCTCTTCATCCATCGGGTTATAAAGCATACTGTTGATCATTTTTTCTTTTTCTGTCATTGTTCATCCCTCACAAAAAATCATTCCATTTACTTATAACACCGAAAAAAACAGATGTAAAGAGAACGGTTTATTTTCTCTTTTCTATACAAGAGGTTATTCAGAATTTTGTATAAAAAATTCTAAAATTTAAAACACGCTAAAGCTGTAAATATTTGCGGTTCTTACAAAGCCCGATACCAACAAAAAAGCCGGACAGAAGCATTTGCTGCTTTCGTCCGGCTGCTGTTTTTGCCCCGCTGTACAAAACGCACAAGTGCTGCACACGCCCTGCTTTAAGCATGGAGACTTTCTATTTTCTGCATTTGGGTTACAAATTTAAGTGAAACTGCTTATCTATTTTCAGCTTATCCATAATGCGAATCAAGAAGATAAACAGCAGTACGGAAACGGCCAGCAAGGGCAGCATAATCAGCAAAACTTCCATACTAAACGGGTTTAAATTAAACAATCCGCGGAATACGGTCAGCCCACATGTAGGCCCGGATGTGCACACGATAAACAGCGCAATCCTGAAAGGGTTAAACGGTATGCTCAGCTTGAAGATCAGCATCAGTCCCGTAAATCCGGTCAAAATAACACAAAGCGTTGAAATTTGTTCTGTTGTAAGGCACACAAACATTGATAGGATCAAAACAAAAATGACATCTAAAATAATTGTAAGCGCCGCAGGGATCGCTCTGGATATTACATTTAAAAAGAAATTCCCCTGTATTCTTTCATGGTTAGGTTCAAGCGCCAGCACAAAGGAAGGAAGCCCAATGGCAAACACATTGATCAGTGTCATCTGGATCGGCTCGAACGGATAATTGAAGTCGACAAACAAAAACAGCAGTGCAAGTACAGACGAATAAATGGTTTTTACAAGAAAGAGCGCCGCGCTGCGCTGAATATTATTGATGGAACGCCTGCCTTCCGCTACAACCCTGGGCATGGATGAAAAATCCGAATTCAGCAGCACAAGCTGCGATACATTTCTGGCCGCGTCGCTTCCGCTGGCCATAGCCACCGAGCAGTCTGCTTCCTTCAAGGCAAGCACGTCGTTTACGCCGTCCCCCGTCATTGCAACTGTGTGCCCCGCCTCCTTTAACGCGCAAATCAAATCTTTTTTCTGCACAGGCGTTACTCTGCCGAAAATAGAATACTGCTCTGCCGCCGCTTTTATTTCCTCCGGCGTCTTAAGCGAAGTCGCGTCAACATACCGGTCGTAGCCTTTTAGCCCGGCTTCTTTTGCCACGCCGGAAACAGTCACAGGGTTGTCGCCGGATATAATTTTTAATTCCACCCCCTGCCGGTCAAAAAAGGCAAGCGTTTCTTTTGCGTTTTCACGGATTCTGTCTTTAATTTCCAGCAGCGCCATCGGCTTTAATTGGGTTGGAAGCGTTTGATTTTCCCCAAATGGATCGTCCGATCGCGCCAAAACCAAAACCCTGTATCCGTTTGACAGCGCATGGATTTTTTCCTCAACTTCCTTTGGAAGCGTGGAAAAAAGAAATTCCGCCGCACCGATCACATATGTACCCGTTTTCTCAAACTGCACACCGGACCATTTTCTTTCTGAAGAAAACGGCACCGTACGCACCACCTGTACAGGTGTTTTTAAGCTGTATTTCTCCCGGATTGCCACGCTGGTTGGATTGTCGTCCTCCAGCGCATTCATCAGGGACGTAAGCGCCTGATCGACCTCTTCCTGGGAAACGCCGTCAAGCGGCGCGGCATGGCAAAGCTCCATGCTGCCTTCCGTTATTGTCCCCGTCTTATCCAGGCACAGCACGTCTACCCTTGCAAGTGTTTCTATGCAGTAAAGCTCCTGTACGAGCACTTTATACTTGGAAAGACGGATAACCCCCACCGCAAGCACGGTACTGGTCAGCAAAATAAGTCCTTCCGGTATCATCCCGATCAAAGCAGCCACCGTATTGACCACAGAGGTCTGGAAGCTGGTTCCGCTGAGACTTTGCTGATTTAAAAAGAGTAAAATCCCTACAGGGATAATTGCAATGGAAATGATTTTGATAATTTTATTGAGCGTGCGCATAATTTCAGAATTGACCTTTTTCATATACTTAGCGCCGCTGAAAATACTGGCCGCATAATTTTCATCGCCCACATGGTCGGCCCTTACCCTGCATTTTCCACTGATAATATAGCTGCCTGATAAAAGCGTATCGCCGGGCTTTTTGTGAATTGGGTCAGATTCCCCTGTAAGAAGGGATTCGTTTACATCGCATTCCCCCTGTAGAACAATACAGTCGGTCGGAATCTGGTTGCCGTTTGCCAGCTCCAGAACATCATCAAGCACAATATCGTTTATACCAATCAGCGTAATCTGCCCGTCCCGTACAGCTTTGACCTTTGTGGAAGCAATGATAGACAATTTGTCTACCGTTCTTTTTGCACGGATCTCCTGAAATGTCCCAATTGCAATGTTACAAAGCACAATGCCCATAAAAAGCATATTTTTATAAGACCCGACGCAAAGCACCGCAATTGCAAGCAAAATGTTAATTAAGTTAAAAAGGGTGCAGGTATTATCCCGTATAATGCGCGGGATTGATTTTGTCGGCAGTACGCTTTCCTTATTATAAAGGCCCTGCTCCATGCGCGCCTGCACCTGCTGGCGGGTAAGACCGTTTTCCGGTGCGGCGGTAATGCGCTTTTTCTCTTTTTTTTCCATTTTATATCTCCCAAATCCCAAAAATAAAAACTACGAAAAAAATAGTAGCACACTTTTCCCTAAATTACAATCCAAATATAACCGTTGATAAATAATACGGTAAGTTTTGTAAAAAAATAAAAAAGGTGGCAAAAAACACTGCTGTATCTGATTTACACCGTGTATACTTCCATAAAAATTTTTTAAAGGGTCCTTTTCCAATCTAAAAAGACGCTTCTGTGGAAAAGTAATAGAAGCAACGGAAAAGGAGGTGTGCAAATGAAAAAAATTATAAAAAAACTAACCGTTGCGTTAACCATTGCCAGCATGCTGATTTTCAGCTTGAGCGGCGTTTATTCTTTATATCTTCCGGATTCTTACAGGGTAACCGACCTGCATAACGTAACAAGCCCGCCGGTCGCCGGCGTTTCCATTGAAAATATTTCTAGCGTTACGGCCGTTCCGGCCGCTTCTTCCAGCGACAGCCACCAGGGCACATACAACGGAAGGCTGATGCTGGGCGGCGTTATCCCAATTAAAGACGTTACCCTGGACTTAAGCGAGGATATACAGGTAATTCCCTGCGGCACACCGTTTGGTGTAAAAATGTTTACGCAGGGCGTAATGGTGGTAAAAACAGACACTGTTACCGTAAACGGCCGCACCTGCTGCCCCGCAGCCGAAGGCGGCATTGAGGTTGGCGATGTCATATTAAAAGTAAATAACGACAGTATCCAGAGCAATGAAGATTTGATCCAGCTTGTTTCGCATGCAAATGGTGAAAAAATCAGTCTGGACGTTATGCGGGATGACAAAAATTTAAAATTAAGCATTACGCCGGTTAAAACAAGCCCGCAGGGCGATTATAAAATTGGCCTTTGGGTTCGAGACAGCTCTGCAGGTATTGGAACTGTTACGTTTTATCAGGCAGAAACCAAAACCTTCGGCGGCCTTGGACATGGCATATGCGACGTTGATACCGGCGCGCTTATGTCGCTTTCCCAAGGCGATATTGTACAGGCAAAGCTTGACAGCATTACCAAAGGAATAAAAGGCACGCCCGGCGCTTTAAACGGCCATTTTGACAATGATGTTGCCATTGGTACGCTTTTGTCAAACTGTGAAACAGGTGTATACGGCCATATGGAAGAATCGCCCGCAGACAACAGCCCGGTTACAGTGGCTTCCAAGCAGGAGGTAACAACAGGGAGCGCTAAAATTTTGACAACGATTTCCGGCGATCAGGCCCAATATTACGATATAGAAATTGAAAGCATTAATTATAATCAGGATACCGCAACAAAAAATATGACAATAAAAATTACCGATCAAACACTTCTTGAAAAAACAGGTGGTATTGTCCAGGGTATGAGCGGAAGCCCTATTTTGCAAAACGGAAAGCTGGTTGGCGCCGTTACGCATGTGTTTGTAAACGAACCTGAAAAAGGATATGCGATTTTCGCGGAAAATATGTTATCAGATCTTGTAGAAAGCACGGCAAAAAACCGGGATATTGCAGCCTGAATGTGTGTTTAAAAATATTTTCCCCCTTTTCTAAAAAAAGTTTCTGTAAATACTTGCTTAATTTACCAAATTGTGGTAATATAATCCCATCAAAAAAAATAACAGGGGGAATCTTTATGGAAAAAAAGATTAAATCACTGATTACCGAAGATAGCGCAGTTTTTGGCCGTGAAGAATGTGAAATTCTGTCACAATATGGCATTGAAGTAAACTTATGTCAAAAGGACGGAATTGAAGTTTTGGAAAAAATTGACAGCTTACGGCCAGATGTTGTGCTTCTGGACCTTTTTATGACACGTATTGACGGCATTGGCGTATTGCGTTCTATGACCGGCAGTCAAAATGACAAACAGCATCCGGTTTTTGTGATTCTTTCCTCATTCGACAGCCCTGTACTGGAACGCGAGGTCCTAAACAGCGGTGCAGCCGCTTTTATCCACAGACCTTACAATGTGCAGGAGATTGCGCAAAGCATTGTAAAACTTGCAACCAGCGAACCCAAAAGCGCCCCTGGCAAAACGCATAACGGCTTTGACAATCTGGGCGATGCTTTGGGTACGAATATAGAGGTTAAGGTCACGGAAATTTTGCATCAAATTGGCGTCCCGGCACACATTAAAGGCTATCATTATTTAAGAGATTCTATCATTATGTCTGTAGAAAAACCCGAAATTATAAACGCTGTTACCAAACAGCTTTATCCCTCTGTTGCAAAAAAATATGAGACCACCTCTTCCCGTGTGGAACGCGCCATACGCCATGCTATAGAAGTTGCATGGGACCGCGGCGACGTAGACGTGCTCAATTCCTATTTTGGGTATACCATCCATAACGGAAGAGGCAAGCCAACCAACAGCGAATTTATCGCTATGATTTCAGACAAGCTAAGGCTTCAGTTGAAAAATGCAAGCTAAAAAACGGTCCTCCGCCCGTTTAAAGGGCGGAGGGCTTATTCTTTAAAAAAATTTATCATCATTTTAAAACGAGCAAGGGTTTGTACGCTTTGCAGGCACACAAACAGTATTCGGCAAACCCACCGCGCCTAAAATATAGCGTGTCCATAAGCGGAAAACGCACCGCTTCGACAACCACAAATGGTATAATGCAATTATAAACAAGAAATGGAGGAAGCATAATGGCGGTAAAAACATATGTGATCAACGGGATGACCTGCGGCCATTGCAGTACAAAAGTAGAGCAGGCTATCAATGCAATCGACGGTGTTACTGCGCATGTCGATCTTGGTGCAAAAACGGCGACCGTCACATCCAAGGCGTATATCGACGACGCGCAGATTGTCAATGCCATCACAAACGCAGGCTATACGGTTGTAGAAAGCTGTATATAAAATGAAAAACCTTTTTAAAGCATGGCTTTACTGAAAATTAAACGGGCCTGCCGCCTATCAGCATAGACGGCAGGCCCGTTTTTTCTTTACACGGTATTTTAGCAGCAGCGGTATTGTGTTTACGCTTTAAAGGGGGGTTCATCATTGAAAAGCGCCGTTGACAGATAGCGCTCGCCTGTGTCCGGCAAAATAACCACAATGTGCTTTCCAGCATTTTCCGGCCGCTTTGCAATCTGCTGCGCTGCATAAACCGCAGCACCGGAAGAAATCCCAATAAGAAGCCCTTCCGCCTTTGCAATACGCCGGCCTGTTTCCAGCGCATCCTCATCCTTTACAGGAAATACCTCGTCATAAACGGTGGTATCCAACGTATCCGGCACAAACCCGGCGCCGATCCCCTGTATTTTGTGGGGGCCTGCACTCCCGCCCGACAAAACCGGGGAGCCTTCAGGCTCTACCGCAACAACCTGTACGGACGGCTTTTTTTCTTTTAAAAAGCCTCCGGCCCCGCTAAGCGTACCGCCTGTGCCGACGCCGGCTACAAAGATATCCACACAGCCGTCTGTATCGTTCCATATTTCAGGCCCCGTTGTCCTTCTGTGTACTGCGGGGTTGGCCGGATTTTCAAATTGGCCTAAAATTACAGAGCCTTCTATTTCCCTGTTCAGCGCTTTTGCTTTTTCTATTGCGCCGCGCATCCCTTTTGCGCCTTCTGTTAATATAAGCTGCGCGCCATAAGCCTTTAAAAGGTTACGGCGTTCTATACTCATAGTTTCCGGCATTGTAAGCAGCACCTTATACCCCTTTGCTGCCGCAACGCAGGCAAGGCCGATCCCTGTATTGCCGCTGGTCGGTTCAATAATGGTCGCACCTTTTGAAAGCAGGCCTTTTTCTTCGGCGTCTTCTATCATGGCCTTTGCAATCCTGTCCTTTACACTGCCGGCAGGGTTAAAATATTCCAGCTTTGCCAAAATATGCGCCGAAATGTTTTCCTGCTGTTGAAAATTCGTAAGCTCCAAAACCGGTGTGTTACCGATCAACTGCGCTAAACTTGTGCATATCTTTGCCATTTTCTTCCCTCCTTATGCAATGGCTTTAAACGCCTGTTCCAAATCAAAAAGAATATCGTCTATATGCTCTATACCAATTGAAACACGCACGGTATTATCTCGGATGTTCTGTTCCTCCCGCGTCTTTTTATCCAGCTGCGCGTGCGTGGTCGTCGCCGGATGTATGACAAGAGATTTTGCATCCGCCACATTGGCCAACAGGGAAAAAAGCCGAAGGCTATCTATAAATTTTCTGGCTTTTTCCTCGCCGCCTTTGATTTCAAACGTAAATATTGTGCCGCCTCCGTTTGGAATATACTTTCGGCACAGTGGCTTTTGCTCCGGGTCAAGGAAAGGGTGGTTGACTCTTTCCACCTGTGGATGTACCGCCAAATATTCCAACACCTTTTTTGTATTTTCCACATGGCGCTGCACACGCAGCGAAAGCGTTTCAAGCCCCTGCAACAGCAAAAACGCATGGAATGGGGAAATTGCCGCGCCCATATCGCGCAGGAGGACCGCGCGAACCAGGGTAACGAATGCAGCCCTTCCGGCAGCCTCTGTAAAGCACAGGCCGTGATAGCTGGGATTCGGCCCAGAAATATGGGAAAACCGTCCGCTTGCCTGCCAGTCAAAGTTTCCGCCGTCCACAATCATACCGCCCAGCGCCGTACCGTGACCGCCAATAAATTTGGTTGCGGAATGCACAACCAGATCTGCGCCGTATTCCAACGGCCGCACCAGATAAGGCGTCGCAAACGTATTGTCTACGACAAGCGGCACTCCGTGCCGGTGCGCTGCCTGTGCGACCTTTTCTATATCGGTAAGCATGGAGTTTGGGTTTCCCATGGTTTCTATAAAAACTGCTTTGGTATTTTCGCGGATTGCGCGCTCAAACGCTCCAGCGTCGGAATGCCGGACAAAGGTTGTGGATATTCCATATTGTGCCAGCGTATGCGCAAGCAGGTTATAAGTTCCGCCATAAAGATTGTTGGCCGCTACAACATGGTCGCCGGCATGCGCCAGGTTTTGCAGCGTATATGACACCGCCGCGGCGCCGCTTGCCACCGCCAGTGCGGCTACCCCGCCTTCCAGCGCGGCCATTCGGCTTTCCAAAACAGCCTGTGTTGGGTTGGTCAGCCTGCCGTAAATATTGCCGGAAGCCGAAAGACTGAACCTTGCCTGCGCATCTTCTGTATTTTCAAACACATAGGCCGCCGTCTGATAGATAGGCACTGCACGGGCGCCTGTTGCCGGGTCGGGCACTTCCTGCCCAATGTGCAGCTGCTTTGTTTCAAAATGAAGCCGTCTTTGCGTTAGATCGTCCATTGCTTGATACCACCTTAAAATAATCTTGCTTTTATTCTTCTATATGTTTTGCGGTTTATGCAAAAGCAGCGGCAGCGCCCTACTTTTGCAGGAAAGGCTGTCAATGCTCCATAAGCGAAACGAATCTTTTTTTAACCAGATTTTCAAACTATTTGAAAATTTGTTTTTTCTATCTTAGTAAATCCTGGTTTTTCTGTCAAGATTATTTTTTGAATCTAAATTTTATGTTTACAATCCCTTACTATTATGATAAAATGCAATCGATTCATCACATATTTTTTAAGGAGGCGATTTGTTGAAGGTTCTGGTATTATCCTGCAACACAGGTGAAGGCCATAACAGCGCCGGCAGGGCAATTTTTGAAAAGCTCTTACAAAACGGCATAGAAGCGGAATTTGCCGATACGCTTTCAATCGGCAGCCAAAACGCTTCTTTGCATGTAAACCGTTTGTATACCAATATTACGACAAAGACTCCTTCCACGTTTAAGCTGCTGTATAAGGCCGGGAGCGCTGTCAGCCGGCTGAAAATAAAATCGCCCGTCTATGCGGTCAATAAGCTCAACGCCAAGAGCATTTATACATACATTCTGCGGAACAACTTTCATGCGGTGATAACCTCGCATCTTTTTCCCGCCGAGACGCTGACCAGCATACGAAAGCAACGGGGCAAAACTTTTAAATTTCTTTCTGTCGCTACTGATTATACCTGCATACCGTTTTGGGAGGAAACGCAGCCAGATTACTTTATCATTCCGCACAGCGAGCTTTTGAAGGAATTTACCGAAAAAGGAATTCCAAAAGAGAAGCTGCTGCCCTATGGGATTCCTGTAAGCGACACCTATAAAACGCATACGGAAAAGTCTTGTGCGCGCCGGGAGCTTTCGCTTGACGAGGAAAAGACGACGCTTTTGCTGATGTCTGGCAGTATGGGCTTTGGAAAGCCGGAAGCACTGATACAGGCATTATGTCAAAAATTTGGGGAAAATACAAACGTTGTGGCCTTATGTGGAAATAATAAAAAACTGGAAAACAGGCTGCGCACACAATTTGGCTCTTATAAAAATGTAATAGTAAAAGGATATACAAACCGGGTAAGCCTGTATATGGATGCATGCGATCTGCTATTTACCAAGCCGGGCGGGCTTACTTCTACCGAGGCGGCTGTTAAAAATATCCCGATCATCCATACCGCCCCGATTCCTGGATGCGAAACAAAAAACGCGCAGTTTTTTGCACAGCGCTATCTTTCCGTTTATTCGCCGGGTGATCCGCAAAAAACGGCTTGCGATGCTTTTATGCTGTTGCACGATCCACAGAAAAGGGAAAAAATGCTGGAAATGCAAAACCGGTATATCTATAAAGATGCGGCGGATTCGATTTATAAGCTTTTGCTGGAAATTTGCGGATAGAAAAAAGCGACAGGGGTTTTACACGCGTACTGTGAGGGGATTTATAGAATATGGAAAGGCTACCGTTTTATCTGTTTTTTATTTGCGCCGGATTTCTTTCCGGCAGCATTGCTTATTCTTACTTTTTACCAAAGCTGTTGCTGCATAAGAACATTTTGCTGTTAAGCGACGACGGCAACCCCGGATGCGCCAATGTATTTAAATATATTGGCGTTCCCATGGGGATATTATGCCTGCTGTGCGATTTTTTCAAAGGGTATTTGCCTATTATGTGGGCCTTGCATTTTCTGGAGGAAAGAAGCCTTCTGTTTTCTTTTGTCCTGGCCGCTCCTACAGCCGGCCACATGTTCAGCCCGTTTTTGCATTTTCACGGAGGAAAAGCGATCAATGTTTCATTTGGCTGCCTGACTGCCCTTTTGCCGGCATATGGAACCGTTTGGTGGCTGGTGATCCCTTTTGTAACGCTTTCTACGCTTTTGCGGTTAAACCCGCACAGCCTGCGCGTTGTGGCCAGCTTTGTAATACTGTTTTTCTTAAGCGTTTTTGCTGACAAAAATGCCGCTATATCCTGCGGTGTATTTCTGATCAGCGCACTGGTCACAGTAAAGCACATAAGCGTTTATCTTCGTAATGAACGCAGCCGTGCAACGCTGCAATTTTTAAACCGCACGCTTTGGAGCAGCCGGGAGCTTTAGCATACAAGGCCGGGCGATGGTATTGCCTTTAAAAAGAAAATATGAAAAGAAGATTTTAAAAGAAAAGCAGACGCATGGGCATTTTTGTGCTGCCCAACGCGTCTGCTTTTTATTTAAAGTCGGGCAAAACTGCCTGTACCTTTGCAAGCAGGCCCGTTCTGGGTTTGCCCGGATCGGGAAGTTGTGGGAAATCGTATGCGGGATAATCGTTCCCTTCTACAATAGCCGGGCCGTTCTCGGTGATGCAAACATCCCAACCTACATACCGTATTTGCGGTACGACCAAAGCGGCCTTTTTGACAAGCGCTTTGATCTGTTCCATATAGGGTAAAGAATACCCGACAAACGAAACACCCGTGTACGGATGCTTGTCATAATTGATCAAAGCAGACGTATGCCCCGGCCCGTTGATTTTTCCTGTTTCCAGGTCAAAGCTGCATGCAATCCCGCCGTTTTCCAGATTATCTACAAAATTCCCATTGTTTCCCATTTTAAAAACGGCGTACAGAATATGGGGAACGCCTTTTTCCACCAGTGTTACAATCCGCAGGCAATTTAAAGAGCACGGATAAATTGCCGCGGCCGCCTTGTGCTGTACAATAACCTCTTCAATCAGTCCAAAATTTTTCCGGGGATCCTTTACATATGTGTAAAGCGCTTTTGCATCTGCAAAATTTGCCGTTTGAATTTTTTCAATCCCTTTTCCGCTTTCGCCAACATAAGGCTTTGCAAAAAAAGCTTCTTTTCCCTGCACAAAAGCCTCAAACGCAGAAAAATCGATTTCCTTTAGGTCGAGCACTTCCCTGCCCAGAAACGGTTTGAAGCGTTTGTCAAAAACGTTTTTCTGGTCAAAAATATAGCTGTATGACTGATCGTTGGCGCGCATGATCAGCCTTTTATTTTTCACCCGCGTCATATAGGTACGGCGCTGACGGGCGTTCATATTGTAAAATTCAAAAATCTGGTAATCGTAATATCCGGCGCCATAGCGCAACGAACAGTTCACCATATCAAAAAACAGTTCTGCTTTGCTTTTTCCTGTTTTTTTATGGATGCTGTCGATCACCTTTTTCATTTTTCCAAAGCTTGCGCCGCCTGCAATCCTGGCAATATACTTCAGGCTCATGGTTTTATCCCCCTGTCCATTTATCTGGCCTATAAAAAACGGTACGCCGCTTTTTTAACGGCGTACCTGTTATCCTGTTTATTCTGCCGGTCCTTACATTTTTACAGCATTGCAAGATTTTCCGCAATTGCTTCTTTTAAAATGTGCAGCCCGTGTACCAGCTGCTCCTCTTCTATAACAAGCGGCGGCATCAGCTTTACAACAGAATTTTTTCTGCCTGCGCCTTCAATAATCAAATGCTTTTTAAAGCATGTGTCAATCACCTTGTCGCTAAAGCCATTTACCGGGATTTTTTCAAACTCAATCCCCCAGATCAGGCCCAGCCCGCGAAGCTCCAGCCTGTTGTCAAGCGGCAAAATCTCCTGCTCGATAAAGCGCTTGACGATCTCACCTTTTTTCCGGGCCTGTTCCTCAACATGATGCGCAAGCATATATTCAAGCCCCGCCTTAGCTGCGACAAACGCAAGCTGGTTCCCCCTAAACGTACCGTTGTGCTCGCCGGGTGCCCAAATGTCCAGCTGCGGCTTAAACAGCGTAAGCGCAAGCGGCAGGCCATAGCCGCCAATGGATTTGGAAAGCGTAACCATATCCGGTACAATGCCCGCACGCTCAAAGGAAAAGAAGCTTCCGCTGCGGCAGCAGCCCACCTGAATGTCGTCCACAATCAGTAAAATATCATACTGGTCGCAAAACGCGCGGACACGCTGTAAAAAGCTGTTGTCAAATACGCGGATTCCACCCTCGGCCTGGATGGTTTCAATAACAAGCGCCGCCGGCTTTTCCACGCCGGAATGGTCGTCTGTCAACAGCTTTTCCATATACTCCACCGTATCCAGCTGCGGGAACATATACGGCGCCGGAATATGTGTAACATCCGTCAGCTGTACCCCCGCACCTCTGCGGGAGGTCTTGTCTGTCGTTAAGGAAAGCGCGCCGAGCGTCATCCCGTGAAACGCGCCCATCAGCGCAAAAATGTTGCTGCGCTTTTTCACCTTCCGCGCAAGCTTGATCGCAGCTTCAACCGCATTGGCCCCGGTAGGACCCGGAAATTGAATTTTATAATCAAAGCCACGAGGTTTTAAGACGTTTTCTTCAAAATATTCAATAAATTCCCTTTTGGGTACCGTATACATATCAAGCGCATGCAGCACGCCGTCTGACTGCAGATAACGGATCAGCTTTTCTTTAATATAATCGTTGTTATGTCCGTAATTTACAGCACCGGCCCCACAGAAAAAATCCGTGTAGCTTTCGCCCTGTTCGTCATAGAACGTCGCGCCCTTGGCCGTTGTAAAAACTGTGGGAAAGCGCCTGCAATAGGAACGAACCTGCGATTCATATAGTTCAAATGCCTCTGTTTTCAAAACCATTCTCTCCTTATTTTTGCATGCCAGCAGAAAAGAGATTTTGCACTGCTTTTGTTTTTTCACTGCAGCCTGCTATTTTATGCAACTGCGCCTTTTTAAACATTCCTAATTCTACAATCTTTATATCATTTCGTCAAGGGATCCGTATGAAAAAAACAAATGCCATAAAAAAGCGGAAGAAACCGCTGTAATTTTATCCGTATTTTAAAATATTTCCATAAACGCTTGCGATCATGCATAAATATATTGGATCGTTTGCGGTTTTTCTTTGCTTGTGCTATACTTTTTCCATAAAACATATCTTTTTATAGACCTTGAAAGGGGGCGTTTTTATGCCGGCTGCCCTAAAACGGCTTTTATGCACACTTTGCTGCTGCACCCTGCTTTGCCTGTGCGTCGCCTGCAGCGGCCTGGAGGGAAATGTAAAAGAAGAGCCGGACGCAGCAAGCTCTGCAGCCGGTAATATTCCACCGGCCGATAAGCCCGCAGCCTCCGGCATTGAAATAGACCCCCATACACAAAGCGGGGATTACGACTATAACACCATAAACGGCGATAACACCCCACAGCAGGGATATTACACCCCCATCTCTTTAACGCACGGGTTCGACGCCCTGCAAACGCAGCCGCAGCAGTATTTTTACAAGCGGCTTACAAGCGACGTTTATACCGTGGCACAGCAGCCCAGTGAAGATGGGAACTATCTGATCGAAAAAATATATCTGCCCGGTATGTATCTGGAGGAAGAAGAAATCCGTCTGGTCATCGAGGCTTTTTCCAACGATCATCCGGAAGTTTTCTGGCTTGACAATTTATTCGGCTATACCTTTGACGGCACAGATATGGTAATCCAGATGTATTCGATCATCAGCCCGGAAACAATAGATGCTTATACGGATGAAATGAACGCCGTGGCCGACAGTATGATTGCTTCGGTCCCCAAGGGGCTTGACGAATACGGGCGGGAACGGTTTATCCACGACAGCCTGCTTGCGCGCTGTACTTACGCTACAGATACCAAAAGCATACAGCAAAACTGGAAGCCCTTTACGATCTACGGCGCTTTAATAGAAGGCAGCGCCGTGTGTGAAGGCTATACAAAGGCCATGCAGTACCTGCTGCGCTTTGTAGGGATTGAAAGCATTCCGGTCAATGGAACGGCAAAGGAGCAATGGCATCAGTGGAACCTTGTAAAAATTGATGGCTGCTGGTACCATTTGGACGCTACGTGGAACGACAGCACCGATTATATTTTTTACGATTATTTTAACATAACGGATACAATCATCCAGTACGACCATCAGGTAGCCTCTGACTTTTTTGCGCTTGATCCGGACGATATATGCGGCAGTGCGGGAAAAGAAGCCCAGCTGTTTAATATTACCCTTCCCCCTTGCACGGAAACCGCGGCAAATTTTTATATCCATGAGGCCGTAATTCTGTATGGTTTTGATGAAAAGGCAAGCGCAGCCGTTGAAAATAAAATGCTGCAAGCCGCTTTGGAGAAAAAGCAGGAGCTGTATATACAGGTGAGTAATTCCATGGAGTATAATGAAGCTGTGGAAGGCCTGTTTTATCAAGCACCTTACCAGTTTTTCACATATATTGACCATACCAACAGCCTGTTGGGCAGCGAATATGCCATTAGCAAAGAAAACGTGCGGATTATCAAAAAAGAGCGGCTGCGGATTGTAGAGATCCGCCTGGAATATATATAACCGGCTGCATTCCTATGGCCGTTATCACTTGCGCGGTCGGAATACAACCAGCTTGCTGAACACAAAATTAAAAACAATTACAAAAACGGTAACAAGCAATTTGGCAAGATCTGCATGCATGCCTGTAACGTCAACCAGCAAAATCATAAACACCAAAGACAAAACAAGCGACAAAAAGCGCGCGCCGTAAAACCCGGATATTTCGATCCATAAATCCTTTTTTCCAACACCTTTGCTTTTAAAAACGTACCGTTTGTTTGTTATAAACGCAAAGGTTACGGCGCAAACCCACGCGGGCAGGTTGGACAACGTGGTCAAAAGCGCTGATTTTGGTAAAGGAAACACCTGGTAACAAAGCTTTGTCACAAAAAAGTCTATACCAGCTGTCCCCAATCCAAACAGCATATATAAAAACATTTCCCTGCTGGTCATAACTCTATACAGCTTCTTTATCTTTTGCAAGGTATATGCTTTCCTTTCTGTTTATGGTCTATCGTTATGGTAGCATACTTTTTTCAAAATACAATCCGACACAGCCTGAAGGCGAAAAAGATTCTTGCGCTATCCTTGTGAAAAGGACGGCGGTTGTGCTATAATAGAGACAATACTTTGATAGAGAGGTCCCCTTATGAAATACGACGCACAGCTTTTTACGCTTATAAAAAAAGAAGAAATTGCAGACGGGATTTTTGACTTTGCCGTTGAAAACAGCGCGATCGCACAAATTACCAGGCCCGGTCAGTTTGCGCATATTCTGGTCCCCGGCAAAACGCTACGCAGACCCATTTCTGTTTGCGATGTGCAAAATGGCGCGCTTCGCCTGGTTTTTGAAGTCAAGGGTGAAGGGACAAGGCTTTTGTCGCAAACACAAGTTGGACAAACACTTGATATTCTGGCGCCGCTTGGCCACGGCTTTTCAATAGAAAAAACAAAAAGAACTGCCTTTGTCGGCGGCGGGATTGGCGTACCTCCCATGCTGCTAAGCGCAAAGCAGTCTGCGCATGCCGTTGCTATTTTAGGCTTCCGCAGTAAAAGCCAGGTTATTCTGAAAGAAGATTTTGAGACCGCCGGCTGCGAAACCATCGTTACAACAGACGACGGAAGCTTTGGCGTACATGGGCTTGTTACAGACGTGCTGCGCCAGAGGATCGACGATATAGACGCCGTTTGCGCCTGCGGGCCGATCCCCATGCTCAAAGCGGTTGCAGCACTTGCAAAAGAATATAAAAAGCCCTGTCAGGTTTCCTTAGAAGAACGCATGGGCTGCGGTGTGGGCGCCTGTCTGGTATGTGCCTGCAAGACCAGGATAAACGGCAAAGAGGATTTTTCGCACGTATGTAAGGACGGGCCTGTATTTCATGCAGAGGAGGTTGTGTGGTAATGGCGGATCTACATGTAAGCATAGCGGGCGTAAGCTTTGACAACCCGCTGATTGCAGCGTCCGGTACCTTTGGCTTTGGGCGCGAATACAGTGAATTTTACCCGCTGTCTACTTTGGGCGGGATTTCCTGCAAGGGTATTACCCTGCAGCCGCGTCTGGGTAACCCGCCGCCCCGCATTGCCGAAACGCCGGCCGGTATTTTAAACTCCGTGGGGCTGCAAAACCCCGGCGTCGAACATTTTATTGACAAGGACCTTCCCTGGCTGAAAGAACAAAATACCGTTGTGATCGCCAATATTGCGGGCAACACGGAAGAGGATTACTGTAAAATGGCGCAAAAGCTTTCCGCCACAAATATAGATATGATTGAGCTGAATATTTCCTGCCCCAATGTAAAAAGCGGCGGCGTTGCATTTGGCACATCCTGCACTTCTGTTGCGCACATTACAAAGCGGGTACGCGCATGCTGCACAAAGCCGCTCATCGTCAAGCTTTCCCCCAATGTGGCAGATATTGCAGAGATTGCAAAGGCGGCTGAAAGCGAAGGCGCCGACGCTTTATCACTAATCAATACGTTGACCGGTATGCGCATAGATATAGACAGCCGGCGGCCTATTTTGCGCAACAACACCGGTGGGCTGTCCGGCGCAGCGGTGTTCCCTGTTGCTGTTAGAATGGTATGGCAAACGGCAAATGCCGTTTCTATACCCATTATTGGTATGGGCGGCATATCCACCTGGGAGGACGCAGCAGAAATGCTGCTTGCAGGGGCCAGCGCACTGCAGATTGGCACAGTGCTTTTTCACGATCCCTATGCGCCTGTTAAAATCAAAAATGGGCTTGGTACGTACTTGGAAAAAAACGGCATACGCAGCATAGCGGAGCTGAGCGGAGCTGTACGTCCCTGGTAAACTGCCGTATTTTTTTGCACAATTGGGTTATGCTAGCCTTATAACGCTTGATTATAAATAAGGAAGGTTAGCTATGGAGCTTCTTAACGTTGCGATTTCTTCCGTTGCTTCTATTATTGCGCTTTTTATCCTTACAAAAATTATTGGCAACCGTCAGCTTTCAGAGCTGAATATGTTTGATTATATCAACGGTATCACAATTGGTTCTATTGCGGCGGAAATGGCAACTTCTTTAGAGGGCGATTTTCTGCTACCTCTTCTTGCCATGGTTATTTTCGCATGCGCCGCTGTGTTGATTTCTTATATAGCGAGCAAATCCGAAAAAATGCGCCGCTTTTTTACGGGCCGCTCCCTGATCCTGTTGGATAACAACAAAATGTACAAGGAAAATTTTAAAAAAGCAAAAATTGATCTTGCCGAATTTTTAACGCAATGCAGAATTAATGGTTTTTTTGACTTAAACGAGGTGCAAACAGCCGTCTTTGAAACAAACGGACGCATTTCTTTTATGCCAAAAGCGCAGGAACGCCCCGTAACGCCAAAAGACCTTTCGATCCCCATGCAGACCGAAAAGCCGGCGGTTACGGTGATAACAGACGGCCTGGTGCTCAGCGGCAATTTACGTTATACGGGCAACGACATGCAATGGCTGCAAAAGCAGCTTGCAAGCTTTGGTATCAGCCGTGCGGAAGATGTTTTTCTTGCTATGGTAGACAGCAACAACAAGCTCAACGCTTATATAAAACTGCGGGAAAAGCCCGACCGCGATGTTTTCCAATAAATTTGCCTGACAGAGGTGTTTTCTTTTATGGTAATTATGGCTGTAGATCTGGGGGCCGCCCGTACCGGGCTTGCCCTGTGCGATAAAGCGGAAATGCTTGCATCCCCGCTTGGGATAATAGAGGAAAAGGATCCGGCGCAGCTGCTTGTAAAGGTTGCAGAGCAGGCAAAAGCGCATAAAGCGGAGCAGATTGTGGTGGGCCTTCCCAAAAATATGGATGGGTCGGAAGGTGCAAGCGCACAGGCTGCGCGTGAATTTGCCACTTTCCTGCATGCGCTTACGGGCATTGCCGTGGATATGCGCGACGAACGCGGTACGACCGTTAGCGCCCATAATTATTTAAACCGGACAAATACCCGCGGAAAAAAACGCAAAGCGGTGGTTGACAGCGTTGCGGCAACCATTATTTTACAGGACTATCTGGACTCCAGAAGACTGCATGGAGAAAATACATAAAGCAAAAAATGCATATCAAAAAGGCCGCAGTAAACTGCGGCCTTTTTGATATGTAACCGGAGTTGTCAACGCGCAAGCCCAATCTGCAACAAACCGGGCTGTGCAAGCAACTGGGCAAAGCTTTCAATAAACAGGTCTGCTTCTTTCTGCATTTTCTGTTTTTCTTTCTCTGAACAAGGGTCGTATACGCCAACCGTATAAAAGCCGCCGCTGCGCGCGCCTATTACTCCCTCATAAATATCTTCAAAAACAGCGCACTGTTCCGGGGGAAGCCCCAATTGATAAGCTGCATGCAGATAAATATCTGGAAACCCCTTTCCGCGGCGTACATCCGCAAGCGTGGTGAAGGCATCAAAAAAATCATAAATTCCATTATTTTCAAGCGCCGCCTTGTAAAGGATTTCCTGTGATGCTGTCGCGACGGCAAGAGGTACATGCCGCTCTTTTAAAAAGGACAAATATTCCCTTACAAACGGTTTTAGGGGGACTGTTTCCCTATATGCGCGCTCCGCCATCGTATTCCATTCCTGTACGAGCTGCATAGGCGTATCCGGCAGGGAAAAACGCCGGATCGTATATTCAGCGGCCTGCAAAAAGCCCATTGGGGCAATCGTCTGTGCATAGTCCCCGGGAACGTCAAAACCGCGCGACGACAAAAACTGTATGTCGATCTGCTCCCATACACCCATGGAATCGAGCAGCGTTCCGTCCAAATCGAAAATTGCGCCTTTTAGCATGGACCTTACCTCCTGTACAATGCCCGCATTGCACTGGCTGCATGCGTAATATCTTTCTGCGCCACAACGGCAGAAACAACCGCAAGGCCGTCAATGCCCATCCCCTGAAAAGCAGGGGCAGTTTTCTGATTGATTCCCCCGATCACCACGATCGGAATAGACACCGCCTGGCGGATTTCCTGCAGCTGGGCAAACGTTACGTCTGCCGCGTCCGGTTTTGTCGCGGTTGGATACATGGCGCCCACGCCAATGTAATCTGCGCCGTCCTTTTGCGCCTGAATGGCTTCTTCCAGGCTGGAAGCCGATACGCCCAACAGCTTGTCTTTTCCAATGATTTCCCTTACAATCGGCGCGGACAGGTCGCTTTGCCCTACATGTACTCCGTCTGCGCCGGCCGCAAGCGCAATGTCGACCCTGTCATTGACGATCAGCGGCACCTGAAAGCGGCGGGTAACCGCTTTGACGCGCAGCGCCGTTTGGTAAAACATGCGGGAGGACAAATCCTTTTCCCGCAATTGCACAACCGTACAGCCGCCTTTTAAGGCAAGCTCCACAGATTCTTCCACCGTTTGCGCCGACATTAAGCGCCTGTCGGTACAAAGGTACAGGCTGTAGTCTACTTTATACCTCATCTATTTTGCTCCTTTGCGCAAACTCCTGCGCCCCCAGTGTACTTAAGGCATCTATCAGAGCTGTGCGAAAGCTTGCTGTTCCAACGTTGCCGGCCTTTGCGTAGGCCATTTCACCGGCAATTCCCATAGCCGACACAGCGGCCGCTGCAGCCGTAAGATAATCGCCTTTACAGGCACCGGCAAAAGCGCCCGCCAGAGCAGACGCCATACACCCAGTTCCCGTTACCCGTGCGAGCATGGGGTGGCCGTTTTCAATTTTTATTGTATGTACACCGTCTGAGATTACATCCACCGCCCCGGTTACAGCCGCTGTGCACCCCAACTTTTTTGCGGCTGCCTGCGCGACGTAGACGCTGTCGTTTTTTGCATCGCCCAATGATGCATCCACGCCTTTTGTCGTTGCCGAAAGCCCCGCAACAAAGGAAATTTCTGAAAGATTCCCTCTGAGTATGGCAATTTGTACTTCCTGTGCAATTCTGTTTGTTTCTGTATTGCGCAAATGGGAAGCACCCGCTCCCACAGGGTCCAGTACGACGGGGATTTCCAGTGCGTTTGCCCTTTTCCCCGCTGCAATCATGGATTCGACTGTTCGGCGGTTGAGCGTGCCAATGTTCAGAACAAGGGCGCTGGACATAGAGGCGATATCTACCGCTTCTTCTATGGCGTCCGCCATAATAGGAGAAGCGCCGATTGCCAGGGTTACATTTGCTACGTCGTTTACCGTCACATAGTTTGTAATATGGTGGATCAGCGGCGTGTTTTTTCTGACCGCTTCCAAAAGATCTGCTATATTTTTCCGTATACCGTTCATCATTGCGCTTCCTTTTCTGTTTTTTCTTCGGGGCAAAGCTCCACCCTTTGACCCGATAAAATTTTGTTGCTTGTTCTGACCGCACACATTTTTCCACACATAGAGCAGCTGTGCCTGTCTGACGGCGGCTTGCTTTCATAGTATGTCCTTGCCTTATCGCCGTCTATTGCAAGCTTGAACATGCGCTCCCAGTCCATTTCACGGCGCGCTTGTGCCATTGCATTGTCTGCGCGGCGCGCATGAGGGATCCCTTTTGCAATGTCCGCGGCATGCGCTGCAATCCTGCTTGCCACGATCCCTTCTTTCACATCGTTGACGTCCGGCAGGCGCAAATGCTCCGCCGGCGTTACATAGCATAAAAAATCCGCTCCATTTGCCGCCGCAACCGCGCCGCCAATTGCAGATGTGATATGATCATAGCCCGGCGCTATATCTGTGACGATTGGCCCTAAAACATAAAACGGCGCGTTGTGACAAAGCCTTTTTTGCAGCGCCATGTTGGCCGCTATTTCATTGAGCGCCATATGGCCCGGTCCCTCTACCATAACCTGTACGTCCTTTTCCCATGCGCGCTTTGTCAGGTTGCCCAGCTCAATGAGTTCGCAGATCTGTCCTGCGTCGGAGCTGTCGTCAATACAGCCTGGGCGCAGGGCATCCCCCAGGCTGATTGTTACGTCATAGGCACGCAAAAGATCAAGCAGCTCGTCATAATGCTCATAGAACGGGTTTTCATTGCCGGTCATCTCCATCCAGGCAAACAGCAGTGAGCCGCCGCGGGAAACAATGTTCATTCTTCTGCCTGTACGCCTGAACGCTTCTACCGTCCGTTTGTTGATGCCGGCGTGGATCGTCATAAAGTCTACACCCTCCTGCGCATGCGCGGAAACCACCTGCAAAAAATCCTGCGCAGTGATCGCCGCCAGGTCCTTTTCCAGGTAACCGATTGCGTCGTAAACCGGAACTGTCCCAACCATTGCCGTGGATTTTGCAAGGAGCGCCCTGCGAAAATCGTTTGTTTTTCCGTAGTTGCTCAAATCCATAATTGCTTCCGCGCCAAAATCTATGGCAAGCTGTACCTTGCGCATTTCTTCTGCGTATTCCCGGCAGTCGCCCGAAATGCCAAGATTGACATTGATTTTCGTTCTCAGTCCCGTACCGATTCCCTCTGGCGACAGCGAGGTGTGGCGGATATTCGCCGGAATTGCCACTTGTCCGCATGCTACAAGCCCTCTGAGCTTTTCCGGATCTATATACTCTTTTTCTGCAACCATACGCATTTGCTGGGTAATGATCCCTTTTTTCGCCGCCTCCATCTGCGTTGCATATTTTTTCATTGAAATACTCCCTTCTTATTATAAAATGCATAAAAATGATGGGTTGGTCCATGGCCCTTTCCAATGGGCAGCGCATGCAGTATAGCCTGCGTAACGTAGTGCTTGCCATGCTGTACCGCGGTTTTGACATCCATGCCCCTGGCAAGGCCCGCAGCAATGGCAGAAGAAAGCGTGCAGCCCGTCCCGTGCGTATTTGGAGTTACAATCCGTTTTGCTTTGAAAATGGAAAAGCGCTCTCCGTCAAACAGCACATCGGTTGGATCACCAGGCAAATGGCCTCCCTTGACCAGCACATTTGCAGCGCCCATGCGCCATAGCTTTTCCGCCGCTTTTTGCATGTCGGTCTGCGTTTCTATCTGCATGCCGGAAAGCACCTGTGCCTCAGGAATATTCGGCGTAAGTAAAAAGGTCAGGGGAATAAGCGTTTCCCGCATAGCAGCAAGCGCTGTCCTCTCCACCAGCGCACAGCCGTCTTTTGCATGCATAACCGGGTCTGTAACGACCGGCGTTGCTTTATATTGCAAAAGCTTTTTCGCCACTGCATGCATGACAGGCGCGCTTTTGAGCATCCCCAGCTTTACGGCATCAATTGGGATATCCTCAAATACCGCGTCTATCTGATCCTCGATCGCCTTAATATCCATATCCCACACAGACAGCACCCTGTTTGTGTTTTCTGCAACAACGGAAGTGATTACGCTTGTTCCATATACGCCGTTTGCCGCAAAGGTTTTCAAATCCGCCTGTATACCTGCCCCGCCGCTGCAATCGGAGCCGGCAATTGACATACAGCATCGCACTTTATACGCACTTCCCTTCTGCTTAAAAATAAAAAAACGGTGCACTGTAAAATAGGCACCGTTTTCATAGCTTGTTCAAAAATGAACGTGATGATTGCTTCCCTACGACAGTTTTAACTAACAGGTTCAAAGGGTCAGGTTTTACCTTCTCAACTCCAAAGAGTCCCCCCGCACATCTATATTCTGTTTTTCATATTGTAACGCAAGCGCTTTATTTTGTCAATCCATGTAAATTTTTACGGCTGCTCCTCCTGCTTTTGAGCCGTTGCCGCGCCGTCCTTATCCATCTTTACCACAAGGTGTTCCTGCTGCTTTTTTGCCTGGGCCGCTTGCCCGGCCTGGTACTGCTCGCTTGTTTTTACAAGCAACAAATACATTGACAATAAAAAAGTAACGATATATACAAAAAGAGAAAGCATAGAGCCCAAAGAAATACTTGCAGGTGTTACCATCAACAAAATTGCCAACACGCCAAGCACAGAGCACACAAGCCCTGCCACCGCCTTAAACCTGCTTTTTTTATCGAAAGCCGCAATAAAAAAGCCGGCCGCGGGGATCAGGATAAATAAAAGGAACAGAAGCCCCGCCCAAAACTCTGCATTTGCAAATGAACGCATAATCAGGTCAATTGCCGTAACCGTCTTTGAGCGCGTACCGTCAAACACCACGTAATAAGGCAATGCCACACACGCCATAGCAATGACAAAAAAGGTACATAATCCCAGCCGTATCCGGTTGGAGCGTTTACTGTCCTGCATATATAACCCGCCTTTCAATTTTTATGAATTTGCAAACTTTCTTTTATAACTTTCGATCGCATCGGCCACAATCTGCTTTGCCTGCTTTGCCCCCTGCACCTCATTGACCGCCGTTTCTTTATTTTCTAGCGTTTTATAAACAGCAAAAAAGTGCCGCATTTCTTCAAAAATATGGCTGGGAAGCTGGCTTATGTCCGTATACCCGTTATATGTGGGATCATTAAACGGAATTGCAATAATTTTTTCATCATTTCGTCCGTTGTCCACCATACTGATTACACCAATGGGATAGCAACGGATCAATGTCATTGGATACACCGTCTGGCTGCATAAAACCAACACGTCAAGCGGGTCCAGATCGTCGGCATAGGTTCGCGGGATAAACCCGTAATTTGCCGGATAATGCGTGGAAGTATATAAAATCCTGTCCAGCTCTAAAAGACCGGTGTTCTTGTCCAGCTCATACTTTGTTTTGCTGCCTTTTGGAATTTCAATCACAACCATAAAATTTTCCGGATGGATGCGCAAGGGATCGATATCATGCCAAACATTCATAAAGCGGCCTCTGTCCTTTCGGTTTTTTAGATGATTATAGCACGCCCGGCCGCCCCTGTCAAAGCTTCTTAAAAGATAACTGACCATAAGTCACTTGATTAACAGCTATATTTGTGCTATACTGTTCTATAAAAAACGGAAGGTGAAATTATGCCAAATTGGGTCAACGCATCTGTATTTTATCATATCTATCCATTGGGCTTTTGCGGCGCGCCCGAATACAATGACGGGCAGGTAGTACACCGCCTGGATAAGCTTGCAGATTGGATTCCCCATCTAAAAAAGCTGCGGGTAAACGCACTGTACATCGGCCCGCTTTTTGAAGCAAGCCGGCACGGTTACGATACAAAGGATTATTATAAGGTGGATCAGCGCCTGGGCGACAACACAAGCTTTAAAGCACTTTGCAGCAAGCTGCATGCAAACGGCATACGCGTTGTGCTCGACGGCGTATTCAACCATGTTGGAAGGGAATTCTGGGCGTTTAAAGATGTGCAGGAAAAAAGAGAAGCCTCCCCTTATTGCGGCTGGTTCCAAAACCTGCATTTTAACGCCTGCAGCCCTGCGGGCGACCCGTTCTGGTATGAGGGATGGAACGGGCATTACGACCTTGTAAAGCTGAATTTAAAGCATCCGGACGTAGTTGGCCATTTGTTGGGCGCGGTGGAAATGTGGATGGATGAATTTCATATCGACGGACTCAGGTTGGATGCCGCCGATTGTGTTGATCCCGATTTTTTCCGCCAGCTTCGCAGCTTCTGCAAAGCAAAAAATCCTGATTTCTGGCTGATGGGCGAAATTATTCATGGCGATTATACCCGATGGGCCAACCCGGAAATGCTGGATTCCGTTACCAATTATGAATGCTATAAGGGGATTTATTCTTCCCACAACGACCACAATTACTTTGAGATCGCGCACTCTTTACAGCGCCAGTTTGCAGCCGGCGGCATTTATAAAAACATATGCACATATAATTTTGTAGATAACCACGACGTCAACCGCATTGCCGACAATTGCCGCAATACGGCGCATTTAAAAAACGTTTATACAATTTTATATACCATGCCCGGCGTTCCGTCCATTTATTATGGAAGCGAGTGGGCAATCCACGGAACAAGAAGCAACCAAAGCGACAAGGCGCTGCGGCCATGCCTGGAGCTGGGATGCGCCGCCGGCGACGGCAAGGCTTTGGAAGATTACCTTTGTAAGCTCGGCGCGGCCAGAAGATCGCTCAAGCCCTTACAGTATGGGGATTTTGAAAACATCATCATCAAAAATGAACAGCTTGTCTTTGCACGGCGTTTGGAGGGACAGACCGTTTATGTTGCACTGAACCTTGCAGACAGTGCGCAGCAGGTGGATTTCCGTATAGATGAAGGCTTTTCCCATCTTACCGACGTACTGACCGGCGAAAGCTTTTCAGGCGACGGCTGGCTTAGCCTGCCGATTGCAGCATGCAGCGCAAGGATTCTTGTACTGCATAACGGCAGTTTTTCTGGGCTGACCACGGAACAGGCCGCTGTGCCGTGCAGCAATGAACCCAAAAAGCCACTGCAGCCTGATATACCTGTCGTCACACCGGGACGCTACAGACATTATAAGGGCAAAGAATACGAGGTTTTGGGGATTGCCCAGCACAGCGAAACAAAAGAAAAAATGGTTGTATATAAAGCTCTGTATGAAGGGGGCGGCCTTTGGGTAAGGCCGTATGATTTGTTCACACAAACGGTAGAGCACAACGGGCATACCATGGCTCGCTTTACAAAAATTATGGAATAAAATAAAAAGCGTTCGCTATCCTGTTTCAGGATGCGAGCGCTTTTTACTGATTTTTTGAAAGGTAAGAAAAAATACGCAGCGCAAAAATATCAGACCGCACCTTGCCTTTGCAGCAACGCAGCCTTTCGCTTTTTCAGCTTTAATAACTGTTCATCCAATGTAAGGCAGGTACCAATCGGATGCACACTGCTGGTGCTGCCACCATGAAAATCCGTCCCGCCCGTCATGACCAGATCATATGCTTGTGCAATTGCGCCGAGTACTTCCTCGTCGTCCTGACGCGCTCTGGGATAGTACACCTCAACTCCATCCAGGCCTTTTTCTGCAAGCTCCGGCAGAAGCGCATACGTATCGTATACCGCAGGGTGCGCCAATACAGCTACACCTCCAGCGTTATGAATCTGCGCAAGCACCTCAAAAACATCCGGATATTCTATGTTGGTTTTTGCAATTCCAATCTTCCAATTAAAAAGCTTATCATACAGCGGGCCGTACATTTTGTCTGCATAGCCGGTGTCCACAAGCGTCTGCATAATATGCTGCTTATAGATCGCCGTGCTGCCCTGCGCCCTCTTTGCAACCATTTCCGGTGTAATGGGATACAAGCGCATAACCTTTTGCAGTGCAATGCTGACCGCTTTTCTTCTGTTCGCCAAAATTTTCCCAAACAAGCCTTCCAGGCGCGCCGGATGCTCGCACATGTAGCAAAGCAGATGCACCAGCCGTTTTCTTTGGTAATCAAATGCAGATATTTCAGCGCCGTGGATCACTTCAACGCCATGGCGCTGCCCAAAAATCTTTGCCCTTGTCGCGCCCGCAAAGGTATCGTGGTCTGTCACCGCAATGGTTGGAATCCCTTTATTTTTTGCAAGAATCACCAGCTCGTCTATTGCGACGCTGCCGTCTGATAATTTTGTATGGCAATGTAAATCCGCAGACAAAAAACTTCCTCCCCTGTTTTGTGGTTTTTGTTCTATGTACCCATATCATGTTCAAACTAAAAAACGGATAGAGAAAAACTCTACCCAGAAAAAAGCATGCTGCACTGTGTAGACAGATAAAGAGGGGCAAGCCGGCCGCCTCTATCTTCAAACAAGGCAGCGCTGAACCGAACACGCTGCAACCGCAAAAAACTGCTACTTTCTATAAAATATTATATCTCTTTACAGAATATAAGTCAAATGCAATTTCATCTGCAAATTTCCACAATTTTTGTGCAAAAAAGAAACCGCAGGATTTCTTCCAGCGGTTTTGCATAGATCTGTCTTCAACGCTTTGACAGGCTTTCCTTTTTCATTTGTATGCGCACGTCCTTTCCCAGAAAGGTAAGACGCTGGCAGTTGCCTGCAATCCTTGACACAAAGCGTTCGGAATAGGCCCGCTCCATTTCTTCCAGCGAAAGGTTTGTGCTGATAATGGTTGGCTTTGCACGCATAAGGCGCGTATTAAAAATATGATACAGCGCGCTGCTTGTAAACGGAGTGGTAAATTCCGTCCCTAAATCATCCAAAATCAGCAGGTCACATTGTGTTAAAGACTGCTGCGTTAATTCTTCGCTGCCTTTTGAAAAATGCTCCTGCTCAAGCCGCCTGGCAATATCGGGCACGGAACAATACACCACCCCATAACCGCGGCTTATGACCTCGTTTGCAATTGCAAGCGCCAAATGCGTTTTTCCAAGCCCGGTAGCCCCCACAAGCAAAAGACTTTCACTGTCTTCTTTAAAGGACTTTGCATATTCCCTGCAAAAAGCAAGAATCTGCTGCATACGGCGCCTTGGCGATATCCCGCCGTCTTGTGGCGTATCCGCATAATAGCGCAGCGAAAAGCTTTCAAAATCGCATAAGGAAAGCGGTGAAAGAGCGTTTAGCTCTTCAAACGCTATGTCCTTTAAAAGGGACTGAAAACAACTGCACATCTTCCCGTCTATATAGCCTTTGTCGCAGCATTTTTCACACGTAAAGTGCGCTTCCAGATAACCGTCCTGCACGCCGGCGTCTGTTAAAATTGCGGACAGCTCTTTTTGCAGAGAAAGGTTTGCCTCTTTGAGTTTTAATAGCTCTTCTTTTGCATTCGCGCCGCTTAAAACAGCCTTCCCTGCTTTTGCTGCTGTTTTGGAAAGCTCCCGTTCAATTTGCTGCGCACGCGGATGTTTTTGATAAAATTGTTCTTTGCGAAGGTCTGCTTCCCGCAGAGCGTTCATCCTGCGATCCTGCATAATGGAATGTGCCTTTGCATAGGTTTCTTTGCTGTAGCCCATTTTACCGCCCCCTCTTTTATCCAGACTGCCCTGTATCATAATCAAACATATCCATGCTTTCAAGCTCCTCCAGGTCGTAAGATGCTTTGCGCTTTGCCGCTTCTTTCTTCTTCCCCCTGGCCGCGCCTGTTGCGGCTTTTGATACATCGTCCGGTGTAAAAATCCCCGCTGTATGCCAACGCTTTATGATCCCGTCTATATATTTTAAATTGTATTCCCCTTTGGTATCCACGCAGGTTTCATAGGCGATCCGGAGCATTTCCTCACTGTAATTCCACTGGTTGATCCAACGGTCGGCGCATTCCAACTGCTTTTGGGTAGCAGAACCGGGGCTTTGCAGCCCAAACGTCCGGGCGACCTTGCCCCATGCGTCTTTTGTCTTTTTAATAGCACGAATTTTTTCTTCTGCTTTTTCAATGGTGTCGATCTCTTCACTTGCCCAGGAAACCGCCACCTTTTCAATATAGCGCATAGCCGGTTTTCCTTCCCCGACTGCAAACTGTAAAAGCATCAAAATTACATCGACCGGCAGCCCGTCATTTTCATGCAAAAGCAAAAGCGTACCGCTGTCACCATTGGAAAGCGGCCTGCCCAAAATGATCTGCGCTTCACTCATCAAAAAAGCAAGCTCCTTGCTTTCACCCAGGCGCTGCGCTACATAGGCGCTGTCCGGCCGCTGCGGCCTGGACAAAGGGCGCGGCTTCTTCTTTTCGTGATCTGGCTCTTCCTGCTGCATGGGCTGTACCTTTTGCTGTGCAGATTGTGTGTGTTCCGGTGTATCCTGCGCCGGAACATACGCGCCGCTGCGGACAGAAAGGAGCCCTTCATCGACCCAAAACTGTATATAATCTTTTACATCAATCGGGTGCATGCGCAATTCCTGCGCAATCTGCTCGGTGCTACATGGCTGCCCCGCATGGCGCAGCACCCACAGCAACACCTTCAACTGCTGGTGTGCCGCAGTCTTTAGGTATTTATCCACAACATCGCATGGAACGGCAAAAATATGGTTCCACATGCCCAGATTTATTGTTACGTCCATTGCCTTTCACCCTTAAGAAAAATCTAAAACAGATTATAACATAAAAAAGCAAATTACGCCATACCGTTTTCTTTCTGAAAGCTTTCCTTAAAAACAATTTGCTTTTCCTTTTCACAGTGCATCCGGGAAAAATATAAAAAACCAAAACCGCGTGACTTTTAGCATACGCATGGTATAATAGAGTAAACAACGCCGGGGCTACAGCGCCCGCCCTTTAACTGTATGACTGCCATCTTGCCTCTTGCGGGTTCCCTTTCGGCGCCAAAACGGCTTGCCATAGCAAAAGAAGCGGCAACCCATACTCCGGTATAACAACCGCCCTCTTATTTATAGAAAGGAAGCTTTTCTATGTATTATTCTATGCGTTATCTGTCTCCGCTTGGACCACTTGTAGTAGTAAGCGACGGCAAGCACATTGTGGGCCTTTGGATGGAAGGACAAAAATACTTCAGCGATACCATAAAAGAAACGCCAACGGAAAAGGAAAGCCTGCCTGCTTTACAGGCAGCCAAAAACTGGCTGGACAGATACTTTTCCGGACAAAAGCCCGAAAGCGGCGAGCTATTGCTGGCCCCTGCCGGCGGCGATTTCCGGCAAGAGGTATGGGATATTTTACGCAGCATTCCCTATGGGCGGGTCACGACCTATGGCCAAATTGCAAAAGCGATCGCCAAAAAGCGGCGCATAAAAAGCATGTCTGCTCAGGCTGTCGGCGGGGCCGTGGGACGTAATCCCATATCGATCATGATTCCCTGCCACCGGGTCATTGGTGCAAACGGAAGCCTGACCGGCTATGCTGGCGGCCTTTCCAAAAAGAAAAAGCTGTTGGAGCTTGAAAATGCGGATATGTCCTGCCTTTTTATTCCGGATAAAACGGCATCACTTTAATATGCCAACAAACCTTTGCTTTACGGCCCTATGGAGCGGCATATAAAACCTGATGTTTACTAGATGTTTTCATAGATACGAAAAGGAGCGGCACAATACCGCTCCTTTGTTTTTTCTATTCTAAAAACGGGTATACATGCAAAGCATTTGCTTATCATCAAACCTTCGCCCCATATATGGCCATTGTGTTTTATTTGCCCTTTTCCACAAGCGCTTTGGTATCCCTTGCAATGACAAGTTCTTCGTTTGTGGGGATTACAAACACCTGTATTTTGCTGTCCGGCGTGGAAATCAACCCCTCTGCCCCATGAACGGCTGCATTGTTCTTTTCTACATCGCATTTTACGCCAAGGCAGGCAAGGCTTTCACAAATTGCCTCTCTGTGGTGCGGCTGGTTTTCCCCCAGCCCCGCTGTAAAAACAATTGCATCGCAGCCGCCAAGCGCCACATAATAACTGCCAATAAACTTTGCTATTTCGTAACGAAGCATTTCATGCGCAAGCTTTGCCCGGTCGTTGCCTTCGTTTGCCGCCTTTGTTACGTCCCGGTCGTCGCTTGATACGCCCGATATACCCAAAAGGCCGGACTTTTTATTGAGCAGGTCGCTCATCTGCGACGGCGTAAGCTTTTCCTTTTCCGCAAGGAACGTAACGACAGAAGGATCAAGCGTACCGGTGCGCGTCCCCATCATAAACCCGTCAAGGGGTGTTAGCCCCATGCTTGTGTCGATGACCCTTCCACCTTCCACCGCTGCGATGGAAGAGCCATTGCCCAAATGGCAGGTGATGATTTTCAGCTTTTGAATGTCCTGCCCCATAAGCTCGGCACACCTGGCGCTGACATAGCGATGGGATGTACCGTGGAAGCCATAGCGGCGGATTTTATATTTTTCATAATATTCGTACGGGATCGGATACATATACGCCTTTCTGGGCATAGTGGAATGGAACGCGGTGTCAAAGACGACCACCTCCGGAACCTCTTTTCCAAATACGTCAATACAGGCACGGATTGCCTGTACATGCGCCTTGTTATGTAAAGGGGCCAACGGAATCAGGCTTTCGATCCCTTCGATCACCTGTTCATCCACAAGCACACTTTCGCTGAACAGAGAACCGCCCTGAACGATCCTGTGCCCGATGGCGCTGACCTCGTTTAAATCTGTAATAACCCCAGCCTCCGGATCGGTAAGCGCCTGCTTTACCTGCATAAAGGCCGCTGTGTGATCCGCCATGGGAACCTGCATCTCTTTATGCCTTCCGTCAAATGTTTTATGCCCGATCATGCTGCCTTCCATACCGATTCGCTCACAGTTCCCTTTTGCAAGAACCTTTTCATTGTCCATGTCAAACAGCTGGTACTTTAACGAAGAGCTCCCCGCGTTAATCACCAAAATTTTCATTCGTCAACCATTCCTTTCTCTGCGCAAGCGCAAACGCTCCGCCTTTGCCCAAATTTTATAAAACAGATGTATAACGGCAAAACGGCAGGCGTACAGAACCATAAAGTCCTTTATACATATTGCTCTTGCTTCTACAGTATTATATAATAGTACAAAACATGGACAAATTCAACCTTTTTTGTATTTTGTAAAGTCTTTTTTACGGGAGAAGCCTATGAACGTATTTGCGGTTATCAGCGAATATAATCCTTTTCATAACGGACATGCCTATATGCTTACACAGCTCAGAAAAGCCGGCGCTACACATATTGTAGCAATCATGGGCGGCCCTTTTTTGCAGCGCGGAGAACCCGCACTTTTTTCAAAGCAGCTGCGTGCGCGCTGTGCGCTTTTAAATGGGGCGGATCTGGTTTTGGAATTGCCGTGCATTTGGGCTACGGCAAGCGCGGCAAACTTTGCTTTAGGCGGTGTATCTGTTGCCGCCGCGCTGGGCGTTGTGGACGCGCTGGGCTTTGGCAGTGAATGCGGCACGGTGCAGCCGCTTATCCAGCTTGCGCGTACAATGGACAGCAGTCCATACCGCGCGCATATAAAAGCACATCTGAAGCAGGGAAAGAGCTATGCGCGCGCAGCACATGAAGCCGCGCGCATGCAAGGGCATCCGTTTTCCGGGCTGCTTTCACAGCCGAACAACGTGCTTGGGGTGGAATATATCCGCGCTTTGCATAAGATTTCCTCCACCATACAGCCCATTACTGTAAAGCGGGAAGGCGCACAACACGACAGCTTTATAAGCTCTGGCAATACGGCAAGCGCTTCTTTGATCCGGCAGGCGCTTAGAAAGCAGGACCTTTCCTGCTTAAAGTTCCTTCCTGAAAACTGCCGCCCCTGGATCCTTGGGGAAATCGAGCAGGGCCATATGGCCGATATTGCTTACATGGAACGCGCCGTTTTGTACCGGCTGCGCAGTATGTCGCCTGCGGATTTTGCGGCTTTGCCGGATGTCTGCGAAGGCTTAGAGCACAGGATTTACCAGGCCGTACGCAAGGAAACCTCCCTGACGTCCATAATTGACAGCATTAAAACCAAGCGTTATACGCACGCGCGGCTACGGCGGATTATGCTGTACGCTTTTTTAGACATCCGTACAGAAATGCAAAAGCAGCCTGTTCCTTATCTGCGCGTGCTGGGGTTTAATCAAAAAGGCACGGAAATTTTAAAAAAGGCAAAAGCTGCGGCAACACTGCCGATTATCACAAAGCTGACCGACAGCTTCTCGCTGCTTAAGCCGCAGCAGCGGTCTGTGCTGGAGCTGGATTTAAAGGCGGCGGATTTGCATGCCCTTGCTTTTGAGAACATTCTTGCATGCGGGCAGGATTTCTATCTTGGCCCTGTTCGTGTATAGCCATTTAAAAAATAGGCCTTTGCGCATTTTGTGCGGTATGAAATTTTTCTGTTCACTTAACAGTCCGGCACTTATTAAATAAAGCATTTTGCTTGTTTTTAAATCCGCTTTACATATAAAACCCATCACAAACGGCCCGCAGCAAATGCTGCGGGCCGTTGACTGTTTAAAACCTTTACGCTGCTTATTGTTTTTCAAACGTAAACGCGCCGTCTTTATAGCTGCAAACAACCTGATCCTCCGCCTTGACCGTACCATCCAAGATTTTTTCAGAGATCGGGTCTTCTATCTGGGCGCAAATTGCACGGCGCAGGGGCCTTGCTCCATATACGGGATCATAGCCTTCATTTGCAATTGCCTTAATCGCTTCGTCTGTAAAGGTAATGGAAATCTGCATTTCTGCAAGCCGCGCTTCAAGCTCTTTAAGCATATGTCTTGCAATCTGCCCGATCTGCTCTTCGTTTAGCTTGTTGAACACAATGATATCGTCCACACGGTTCAAAAACTCAGGACGGAAGGTCTTTTTCAATTCCGCCATGACCGTCTCTTTGAGCGTTTTGCTTTCCTCGGTATCCTTGGAAGCATCGTCCCCAAAGGCAAAGCCCAGGTTTTTCTGCTCGTTTGTAATCAGCCGTGCGCCGACATTGGAGGTCATGATGATGATCGTATTTTTAAAATCGACCAGCCTGCCCTGGGAATCTGTCAGCCTGCCATCTTCCAGAACCTGCAAAAGCATATTGAATACGTCGGGATGGGCCTTTTCGATTTCATCAAACAGCAGTACACTGTAGGGATGTCGGCGGACCTTTTCTGTCAGCTGCCCGCCTTCGTCGTAACCGACATAGCCCGGAGGAGAACCTACCAGCTTGGAAACGGTGTGTTTTTCCATATATTCCGACATATCCAGGCGGATCATTGCGTTTTCATCACCGAACATGGCCTGCGCAAGGGCTTTGCACAGCTCTGTCTTACCAACACCGGTAGGGCCAAGAAAAATAAACGAACCAACCGGACGTTTCGGATCCTTCAGGCCTACCCTGCCGCGGCGGATGGCTTTGGCCACGCTTGCGACCGCTTCATCCTGGCCGATCACCCTTTCGTGCAGGACCTCTTCCATTTTCAGCAGCCGCTCGCTTTCTTCCTGCGTTAAGCGGGAAACCGGCACGCCGGTCCAGTCGGACACAATTTTTGCAATGTCCTCCTCTGTGACCTCGCCGCTGACCTTTTCGTTTTCTTCACGCCATTTTTCCTTTTGCTCCTTGAGCGCCTCACGTGCCTTTTTTTCCTCATCGCGCAGCTTTGCCGCACGTTCAAAATCCTGTGCGTTTACAGCGGCGGCCTTTTCCTGCTCAAGCTCTTTGATCTTCTTTTCGGTTTGCTTGATGTCGTCCGGCTCGGTGTGGGTGTGCAGGCGCACACGCGAAGCAGATTCGTCGATCAGGTCAATGGCCTTGTCCGGCAAAAAGCGGTCTGCAATGTACCTTGCGGACAGCTCCACTGCCGCCTGGATGGCTTCATCTGTAATTTTTACCTTATGGTGAGCCTCATAACGGTCGCGCAGTCCCTTTAAAATCTCCACCGCTTCCTCCTGCGTAGGTTCCCCTACCATTACAGGCTGGAAACGGCGCTCCAGCGCTGCGTCCTTTTCTATATATTTTCTGTATTCCTGGATTGTAGTCGCACCAATGACCTGAAAATCTCCCCTTGCAAGGGAAGGCTTTAAAATATTGGCTGCGTCTGCAGAGCCTTCCGCAGAACCGGCGCCGATAATCGTATGCAGCTCGTCTATAAACAGGATCACGCTCGGGTCGTTTTTCACTTCATCCATTGCGTTTTTGATGCGGTCTTCAAAATCGCCCCTGTATTTTGTTCCGGCGATCATTCCCGTCAGATCAAGCGCGATAATTCTTTTGCCTTTTAACGGCTCCGGTACTTCGTCCGTTGCGATTTTCAGCGCCAGGCCTTCCGCAACAGCCGTTTTACCAACACCCGGTTCACCAATCAGGCACGGATTATTTTTGGTCCTTCTAGAAAGGATCTGGATGACACGCTCAATCTCTTTTTCCCTTCCGATGACCGGGTCGATCTCGCCGTCTTTTGCTTTTTGGGTCAGATCTCTGCCAAACTGGTCAAGCGTTTTTGTATTGCTCTTTTTACCGCTCTGTGCAGACATGGAAGAAGGACCACCCTTTTCAAAGTCAAAAAATTCACCGCCGTCCTCTTCATTGCCCAGCTCCGCCTTCACTGCTTCCAGAAGGTCTGCAGGCTTTACGCCAAGCTCCTTCATAAAAGATACCGCGTAACTGTCGCTTTCCTCCAAAAGCGCCAAAAGCAGATGCTCGGTGCCCACATAATTATGGCCCAGTCTGGCCGCCTTTACGACCGCGTGTTGCAAAATCCGCTTGGTCCTTGGCGTAAAGTCGGAAGGGGTCAGCGCCGTACGGCTGCCAACGCCAATTTTCGTCCGGATCATTTCCAAAACGCCGTCGGCCGTTACGCCAGCGTTTACAAGCGCCGCGGCTGCAACGCCGCTGCCTTCATCCAGCAGGCCTAAAAGTATATGCTCTGTGCCAATATATGTGTGTCCCAGACTTTGCGCTGCTTCTATTGCAAGGTTCAAGGCCCGGTTTGCTTTTTGCGTAAAACCGTTAAAACTATACATGGTGCATACCTCCCGTTTTTATTCTGCCTGTTTTTCTTTTTCCTCTTTATTTATCATAAATTTATAGTTTATAGGCGCGCATTAACAATTTTTGCCCGCAGCGCGTCACGCTGCTCCGGCGGCAACCGCTTGCCCTCTTTTTTCATCAGCGTGGCGGGCTGCAGATCCGTCATTAACTCGTTTACCGTATCAAGCGTTACATCCTGGATTTCCCCAAGTGTGATCCCAAGGCGCACGTTGGAAAGCAGTTTTATGCATTCTTCATTGCTCAACAGCCTGGCGCTTTTGAGTATGCCGCGCGACCGGCTGATCATGTCGAGCGTTTCCATATTTTTTGCAAGCGTTTGCCGTGCGCTGCGCTCCTGTGCAACCAGCTGCATTGCAATGTTTTGCAGATTATCAATTGCCGCTTTTTCAGAAAGCCCCAGCGTTACCTGGTTAGAAAGCTGATAAAGCGCGCCCTTGGGTTCTGTGCCCTCACCATAGGTGCCGCGCAGCGTAAGGCCAAGCTTTGCAAGATTTCCTGCAATACGCCCGATTGCCTTGCTGTGCTGGAGTGCCGGCAGATGCAGCATAAGCGAAGCACGCATGCCGGTTCCCAAATTGGTTGGGCACTGCGTAAGATAGCCCAGCTTTTCGTCAAATGCAAAGCCAAGCGCATTGTCAAGCAGCGTGTCAATTTTATCTGCCATATCGTATACCCCGGCAAGCGCAAGGCCTTGTGACATGACCTGAATGCGGATATGGTCCTCCTCATTGATCATAATGCTGACCGCTTCATCCGCTGTCAAAAGCAGGTAGCGGCCCTGCCGGTCGGAGGCAAACTCCGGACTGACAATATGGCGTTCCACAAGGGAAACCGCTTCTTCTTCAGACATCTGCTGCATATTGATAAACTGAAAGCTGTCTGCAATTGCGCTGTTGCTGTGTAAAAGCGCTTCATGGATTTTCTTTGCAACCTCTTCCCGCTGTGCACTGTCCAGCCTGCATGGGAAGGGGTATTCCTTTAAATTTCTTGCAAGGCGCACGCGGGTGCTGACGATCACGTCCCCCTGATCTCCGCTTTGCTCATACCATTTTTTGCCCATCTTGCACAACTCCTTTCCAATATTTATGCTTCAGAGGCCGTGCCGTTTTCCAGCTCTTTGATCTTGTCCCTGAGCTTAGCCGCTTTTTCAAATTCCTGTTTTTCTACAGCGGCCTTTAGTTCTGCCCTTGCCTGGTCCAGCGCATTGATCACGCGCAGCTCCTTACCGGCGCCCCCGGCCCGTTTTCCGGTGTGCAGGGTATTGCCGTGCATTTTCCGCACAGAGGGTAAAAGCTCGTCGTAAAAGGTTTGATAGCACTGTGCGCAGCCAACCTTGCCTGTTCTTGCAATATCTGCAAAGGAAGCCCCGCATCCGCTGCAGCGCGTAGCGCTCGTCCTTGGCGGCAGACCGTTGTCCAGAAAGCTGCCCAGAAAACTGCTGAAATCCAAACCCATATTGTCAAACAGATTTCCATATCCCATTTTCTTGGCACATTCCGGGCAAAGCATATACTCTGCAAATTCGCCATTTACCATTGTTTTAATATGTGTGGTTGCCTGATGCTTCTGACACGATTGACACAACATATAAATTCCTCCCTTTTCAAAGTGTAACCGGCCTTTCGGCCATAATTTGTCATATTAATGTAAGCAGCATATTTTTAAACACATGTGCGCGCAGGTTGTCGCGGTATTCTTTGGGAATATCTGCGTATGCCCTTTCTGAAATGGCACTGTGCATAAGGTTTGCAGCTTCTTTTGAAATAAGCGATTGCTGCACCATATTCTGGAGCATAATTCTGGCAACGCCATAATCCAGACTTTTCCCAATAGAATTGACCACATGCATGATTGCCGAGTTTGCATCCAGATGAACCCTGGTAATGCGGATATAACCGCCGCCGCCCCGGCGGCTTTCGACGATATATCCCTGTTCGGGGGTAAAGCGCGACGTAAGCACATAATTGATCTGGCTTGGAACACACCCCAGCGTCTGCGCCAGCTCATTGCGCTGTATTTCTGCATTACCGCCTGTTTCCTCCAGCATCTGTATAATATACTGCGCGACAATATCACTCATCCGCATTTTCTCCGCCTCCTTCCGGCCAACAGGCGTTCTTATTTGACCTTGTTTGACCTTATGGTTTTATTATAGGTGAAAGATCAGGTAAAGTCAAAGTCAATAAAAGTCAAAAAGCATTTGTTTTTTCTGCAATTTTTATTATTTTCTTTCGTTTTCTTTAATTTACTTAAAATATCTCTTTTTTTCGAGATTTTTTAATTTTTTTATGTGACCATGTTTTTTTGTATGGCGCGCATAGAAAAAATAGATTATAATAGGGTAAACAGCCGGTTTTCCGGTAAAGATGTGGAACAGGAGAGGTGCAAATATGAAACTGGTTTATGCAATTGTTCATTCTGACGATGCCGATGTTGTAACGGAGGAGCTAAATAAAAACAGATTTAGCGTGACCAAGCTTTCTTCTACAGGCGGCTTTTTACGAAAAGGCAATACAACCCTTATGATTGGAACAGAAGATGAAAAGGTAGACCGCGTTATTGAAATTATTAAAAGCGAATGCGGGCAAAGACAACAGGTTGTTTACAATATGCCCTATTCCGGAGAGGGTGTCCCGATGGACCATTTTAACGTAATGCCGACAACGGTAGACGTAGGAGGGACAACCATTTTTGTTGTAAATGTCGAACGCTTTGAAAGAAGCTGATATGCCATGTGTACAGAAAAAGAAAAAAGTCGGTTTGCTTTTACAGTAAACGCCTATTATACGATTGGCCCCGGAATCGAAAGGACGGAATCTTTTACGCCATCCGACGGCGCGCTGTTGGTCGCCATTGTAGATGAGGCTGGCTTTTCTTCTCTGCAAAAACAGGAAAGCCTTCCCACCGCGCTGCTGCATAAGGATAAAAACATCCGGCTTACCAGGCTTTTAAAATTGGAGAATTGCCTGCTTTGCACGTTAAACATTCCGTTAAAAAGGGACAAACTGCGCCAGCGCGCCAAGCTGACAGTGATCATTCAGCAGAAGCGCGTTGTGATTGTAGTACATAACACGCAGGCGCAAAAGCTGTTAAACGCTTTCTTTTTAGACCCGGCCGCGGGGAGTATTTCCTGTGAGCGTTTTTTGTACGAATTTTTTGAAAGCTTTCTTGGGAACGATCTGCTTTTCCTAGAGGAAATGGAAAAGCATCTGGGGATTCTTGAAGACGATATCCTGGGTGGAAAAATTACCAACTGTGACAGGAAAATTATTCCATTAAAGCGGGAACTGATGTATTTACACAGCTATTATGCCCAGCTGCTGGATCTTTTTGTAAAATTGCAAAATAACGACCATACTTATTTTACAGAGGTTGCACTCTTTCAGCTTTTATACGAACAGGCAGACCTTCTCTTTGACATATCGCAAATGCTGCGTGAATACACGGTTCAGATCCGCGAATTATACCAGACGCAGATTGACATAAAGCAAAACAAAACGATGAAGCTTTTAACGGGCATTGCCACCATTTTTCTACCGCTTACAGTGATTACCGGTTGGTACGGCATGAATTTTGTAAATATGCCTGAGCTTAAATGGAGCTTTGGCTATCCCATGGTTTTTATCGTCAGCCTGGTTATTTCTCTTGTCTGTATTTATATTTTTAAAAAGAAAAACTATTTTTAAATGCAATGCGGCGTACAGGCAGCAAACCTGTCTGTATACCTTTTTGCTTTTATATATCGGCTTGCCGGCGCCTGTGTATAAATTTCCTGTTGATCCATACATATATAAAAAAGCACAGCCGTATTTTGCTGCGCTTGTCTCTTTATTGCTATAAAAGGAAGGTTGTATTTTGGCGTTTGCGTCCTGCATAAATGTTGTTTATGCAGGACGCATGGATGTTCAATAATGGAAAAAGGATTCCTATCACTGAACCCGTCGTTAGATGGCATGCTTACTATACATCTTTTTTATTAAAAAGAAAAGGCTTTTGGTAAAGTTGGGTCAATTTTTGTGAAGTTTGGTAAGTTGTTATATTTATACAAGAAAATATTTTTCTTTATGGTAAAATTTTTCTGCTTTTATTGGGTATTTTGTCGAAAAACAGTTTAGGACGATGCACATCGTCTTATTTAACGCTTTTTGTGACAGCAGCCTTTGCGGGCCGCCGCCCGGCCTGCGGTTTTTATATTTATCCTTATTTGCGCAATCCCCCTTGACTGGAGCCACAAAAATGCTATGATACAATTATAAAACGGTGTTGTGGACGGGTAGAAAACTGGGTAAAAAAACTGTTCAATTTTTCTTATGACAAACACAGGCAGCGGTACAAGCCAAAAAAGCGCTGTGCCGGCTGAAAAGCCTGAGCTGCCGATACCTGCATTAAAAGCAGAAGCGATAAAGATGGTATTTTACAGGCCATCCTGTAAAAAATAAAAAAAGAACGCCCGGCATAGGGCAGCTCTTTTGACTAAATGCAAAACTGCATTTAAAACGATTTTACAAAACTGGAAAAGGAGCAGGAGATATGACTTTAAAGGATTACCGTGTGGAGGGAAATAAAAAGATCCAATTAAGCGATTATCCTACCGGAGCCGGGAACGCAAAAGAAAAAAAGGAAAGTTACATTGCAAAAACAGGCGAAAACCTGAAAATGATGGGGGATTTACAGGATAAGCTGTATTCTGAAGGCAAAGAAGGCCTTGTGATTATTTTTCAGGCTATGGACGCCGCCGGCAAAGACAGCACCATTAAGCATGTTATGACAGGCGTAAATCCACAGGGCGTGATTGTACACTCGTTTAAAGCGCCTTCCAGCAGGGAATTGTCGCACGATTACCTGTGGCGTGCAGTTCTATCCCTGCCTGCACGCGGCTACATGGCTATTTTCAACCGCTCCTACTATGAAGATGTGCTGGTAGTAAAGGTCAGAAAGCTTTACAAAGATTACAAGATGGCAAAGCGCTGCCTGAAGGACAATATAATTGAACAGCGTTACAAGCAGATTTGTAATTTTGAAGAATACCTGTACCAAAACAGCTACCGCGTGATTAAAATTTTTCTGCATGTTTCTAAAGAAAAGCAAAAAGAACGTTTTCTGGAACGGATTGACCTTAAAATTAAAAACTGGAAATTTTCGGCTTCTGACGTAAAGGAGCGCAAGCTTTGGGATCAATATCAAAAGGCATATACAGATGCCATCAATGCGACTGCAACGGAAAACTGCCCGTGGTATATAATCCCCGCCGACAACAAGTGGTATACGCGTTACCTGGTTTCTGAAGTGATTCTGGATGTCATGAAAGACATAGATCCGCAATACCCGGTTATGCCAAAGGCAGACCGGGACCGCCTTGCTACAGAACGTGAATTTTTAATGAACGAAGAAGGCTGAAAAGCAACCGCCATTTGGTTTAATCAAATGGCGGTTGCTTTTTTATTAATTTTACAATTTATATATGACGCTGTTTGCGATAAACCGCATCTGTAAACGCTTTACTTTTTAAACCACAGCCCCTTTTTTCTAAATACAAACAGAGTACCCCCGGAAGCAAGAAATATAAAAACAATGATTGCAAAAGGTGCACTGCTGCCGGTCTGTACAACTCCGTTAGTCGATATAGCAGATGTAGCAGAAGATGGATTGTTCATAGAAGTGTCTGTTCCCGATGTATTGGAGCCTACCGTTGCTGTTGCCGGTTCTGTGAAGTCTGTGGCTTCCGCTACAGGCGCCGTAGGTTTGCTCCCTTCTGTTGCCGGTTCTGTGGGGTCTGTGGCTTCCGTTACAGGCGCTGTAGGTTCGCTCCCTTCTGTTGCCGGTTCTGTGGGGTCTGTGGCTTCCGTTACAGGCGCTGTAGGTTCGCTCCCTTCTGTTGCCGGCTCTGTGGGGTCTGTAGGATCACTTGGATCGCTCCTTGTCGCCCATTTAAAAGCATCTGGAAAAAGTTTGGCCCAGTCAGCCTCAACATGCGCCAGCGATTCATCAATAAACGTATATAGCTTATCTGCTGGATAACCCCGTTTTAACAGCGCTTCATTTGTAAAGATCACCGTTGGAAGGAACCAGGTTTCCGTGCTGTCGCTCCCTCCACAGGAAAGATACATTTTCGGCAATTGTGCAGGACCGCTATAGTCAATTGCATCAAATACTTTTTCCAGCTCTGCATCTGTAAAAAATGCCAAGGCAGGCGATAAATAAAGCGCATACCCAAATATATCAGGATAAGTGGTCGCCATATAAAAAGACTCCAGTCCACCCATAGAGCTCCCACCAATACCTGTATTCGCCCGATCAGGCAATGTGTTGTAATGTTCATCAATATAAGGTTTTAATGTATGCACAATAAATTCTGCATATTGCTCCCCGGTAGGTACATTGCCGATCGATGCAACCCCATAGCCCGCCGGACATAATTCGTTACGCCTTTCCATTGCGCCGTGATCAATACCTACAACAATAACGCCTTCATAGCCCGCATCCATCATATCCGCAATAGATTCGTCTACCTGCCATTCACCGGAAGATGATGTATATTGGTCAAAGATATTTTGTCCATCGTGCATGTAAAGAACAGGATATCTCTTCGATGTATTTGCAGGATCGTAACCTTCCGGCAGCCATATACGAATATTTCTTTCGCGCTGATCCTCATACTGCGGCATTACCATTCTGACAATTTCAAGCGTACCGCCTGTTACGGTGGTCAGACCGCTGTCTTGCTGGAATCCCACAATTGTATCATTGATAATATTTTCTCCAGGATATAATGTAACTCTTCGGTTTGCAATGTTGTTGCCTTCCGCATCTACCTCAACTTGTCCCCACATTTGTGCTTGTCCATCAATTTGGAGCGTCCATTTGTATTCTGCAATCAGTCCTATGTATGATGCATCTAAGGTTTTGGTAAGGCGGTAATGCGTATCATCCACTTTTTCTGCAAACCAATCTGTATCGGTAGGGTCCCAATTGTTTAAAGATGAACCCATGCTGATGTTTGCGTCGTCCGGAATAGCATATGGAATTGTAATATTAAATATAAGTTCTGCTGTATCATCCGGCGAGGATGGCTGAATTGAGGGATCCTTAGTCTGTTTAAAGCTATAAACCGTATCATTTATTATGTTTTCCCCCGCTGATAAAGTAAAGGTACGGTTTTCGTACTCCTCAACCAAATCCCACATATGGGTTCTGTCTGCAGTTTCGGCAGTTTGCTGCGTCCATTTATATTCAATTGCAGCTCCAATATATGACGCATCTAAAGTTTTTGTAAGACGATAATGCGTATCATCTACTTTTTCTGCAAACCAATCTGTATCATATGGCGTCCAGTTATTTAATGTTGAACCAATACTAATACTTGTCCCCTCTGGCACAGGTTCCGGAATTGTTACATTAAATATAACCACAACTTCCTCCCCTGATTCTGAAGGCTCTGTTGTTGTGGACTCTGTTGTGGGATCTGTTGTAACGGGCACATAGCTGTATGGCTCCCAAGTAAACACATATGTTGTGCCGCCAAGCAGCGTGCCGTCAGATTTTGCAATACTTGTTTCCCCGGGGTTTTCAAGATCACTCGATTGATTTGTCCCGTCATTGAAAATAATCCCTGTGCAGTCAGACGGAAAATCAAAAGACCAAAGATTGTTGCCAAGATCCTTTGCAGGAACGCCAGGCCATGCGGGTTGATCTGCACTGCTGCCCCAATAGAAAGCATTTACCGATTTCCATTCAAGACTGTTTTCAAAATACAGTGTAGTTACATCTGAAGCTGATGCACCGATCATGACTGTTCCCATGGTCACAACCAGCATGATTACAAGAATCAGACTAACCGTTTTTTTCAAATGAACCATTTTTTACATCCCCTTTTAATTGTGAAATTTGTAAGAGACTGTCTAAAATATAGAATTGTCTTCCACTTGCGTCTCTTCACAATTTATAGTATAATTTCTATTAATCACAAAATTCAACCATCAATACCTCTTATTTTGTTGGTTTTACAACATTTTGCAACATTCTGTTTGAGATCTTTATTTAATATCTACAGAAAGGGGCGTTTCTTATAAAAAAAGAAGACAAAAGGTCTGCATACACCAAATCCATCATAAAACAGAGCATGTTGGCCATTCTTAAAAATAAACCTGTATACAAGATTACCGTTACAGAAATATGCAATCTTGCAAATATAAACAGAAGTACTTTTTATGCTTATTATTATGATCCTTATGACCTGTTTAACGCAATGCAGAATGATTTTATTGAATTACTCCAAAACGCGGTATCACAGTCCATCGGCAGTAAAAATATAATATACGATTTTCTTATGACCATAGCAAATAATATGGAGGCAAGCAAAATTTTCTTTGGTCCAAATGGGGATCGTACTTTTATAAGCAAAATAGATCCCTTTGCCCGTGACAAAGTATTGTATTTTTTTAAAGCAAGAGCAAACCTAATAAGCCAAGCACAAATGGATTATTATTATACATTTATTAAAGGGGGTATTGCTTTGATCATTGATGAATGGATAGAAAATGGATTACAAGAGCCTCCGCAGACAGTAGCAAATAATATTCTTGATATCCTTCATAAATTAGTGCAAAAATAATTTATATACGTATTTTGTAACTTTATTAAGAAAAACACATCTTAAATTTCGTTGTAATATAATAAAAAACCATTCAGACTTGCAGACAAAAAGCGCTTTTGCTCCTTTCCACTAAAGATACAGTCATGACCACCCCTAAACGGGGTGGCATGAACAGGGCCTAGAAGGCCTTAAAACAAGCCAGCGCCTAAATGAC